>ENA-OUUV01000253-OUUV01000253.1-human-gut-metagenome-genome-assembly--contig:-NODE-253-length-37375-cov-10.606083_pt1 | contig 37375 bp, 33 predicted proteins | sample MGYA00237952_ERZ548838 | MGnify/ENA primary metagenome ERZ548838 (study PRJEB26490, sample SAMN05194705) | human gut metagenome | biome: terrestrial biome; feature: human-associated habitat; material... | reverse complement strand
TGTGTTAAGCACGCCGCCAGCGTTCATCCTGAGCCAGGATCAAACTCTCATGTTATAATGTTGCTTTCGCAGAAAGTAACATTCTTGTGCGAGCCATCCGCAAGGCGGACTCTTATGCGAGCACATCCCGTTCTTTCTGTAAAAACGTTTAATCCTTCCAGAATTAAATCTGGCTGTTAATCAGAAACAATGTCCTGATTTACTGTTTTAAGGTTGCTTCTTTTATAGAAGCGTTCTTGAATGATACAACATTTTCGTTAAGCGAAAATGTCGCTCTGCAACGATTTGTTTCACAAATCGTCACTTTTCTCAAAATCTTTCAAGGTTTTTCACTGTTCAGTTATCAATGTTCATTCGCGCATGTCCTGTTTTGTTATGCACTTTTGTTTACCGCTCATCACGGTCAGCTCGATTATATTACCATGATGTAAGTTTGTTGTCAACACTTTTTTACATCTTTTTTAAAAAATATTTTCAAGCGAACGGAGAAGGAGGGATTTGAACCCTCGCGCCGCTATTAACGACCTGCACCCTTTCCAGGGGTGTCCCTTCGGCCAGCTTGGGTACTTCTCCAAACAGCTGCTCGAATACGCGAAGTATTGAGTTCTGTGTGCGGCTATACATTAGAAAAAGAATTCTTTCGAATTCTTTTTTCGTAAGCGTTACCACCTAGCGGAGAGGATGGGATTCGAACCCATGTGCCCTTGCGGACAAACGGTTTTCAAGACCGCCTCGTTATGACCACTTCGATACCTCTCCGTATGTTTTATTTTTGCACTTGAATCAGCGCAAGACATATACTACCATCATTACCACCTAATGTCAACCATTATTTTTCATTTTTTTCAAAAACATTTCTGCAATGGTCAAATCTTCCGGTGTCGTGATCTTAATATTAGCATAATTTCCCGGAATAATACGGATTTTATGTCCCGTCATGTATTCCACAATCATCGCATCATCTGTGATATTCGGAACATTTTTTTCCTTTTTCTGCTTTGTTTCCAACTGTATATATGCATTGCGCAGTAATTCTGTCGAAAAGCTCTGAGGGGTCTGCATTGCCCAAAGTGTATCTCGATCCGGAGTGTCCGTTACATACCCTTTTTTGACAATCTTTATAGTATCTTTGACTGGTGTTGCAAGAACACAGGCATCCTCCTGCTCCACCATCTGCATGGACTTTTCTATATCTTCTGCACTAATCATTGGTCTGGCTCCATCATGAATCAATACATAATCTGCATTCTGTGCTTTTTTTAGCCCTTCCAAAACAGAAAGATAACGTTCGGCTCCACCCGGAACAATATCTTTTACTTTTGTGAGATGATATTTTTGTACAATATCCTTTGTGCAAAATGCAACGTCTTCTGCCCCTGTCACAAGAATAACATCATCTACCTTGCTCTCTTCAAAAGCTTTCAGGGCATAATAAATAACCGGATATCCAAGCATATCCATGTATTGTTTCGGGATATCGCTATGCATACGGTTTCCCTTTCCTGCAGATAAAACAATTGCCGTAAAATGTTTCTTATTCATTTACGATTCTCCCAGTTTCAAATTCGGAACAGCGTTTAGGTCCAGGCCGGAACGCTTTCCTGCAATAAAATCATAATATGCTGCCGCACCGATCATTGCTGCATTGTCTGTACACAAAATCGGCGAAGGATGATAAAATGTCACGCCTTCTTCCCTGCACATCTGCTCCATTGCAGCACGGATGACACCATTGGATGCGACACCACCTGCAATAGCAAATTTGTTCATATGATATTGGCGAATTGCATGACGCGCATGACCAACCAGTACGTCTGTAACGGACTGTTGAAATGAAGCAGCCACATCCGCCTGATTGATTTCTATTCCTTTCATCCGACATCCGTTCAGATAATTCAACACTGCGGACTTCAAGCCGCTAAAGCTAAAATCATATTCTCCATCTGCAATCTTTGCACGTGGAAATGAAATTGCTGCCGGGTCTCCTTCATGAGAAACTTTTTCAATTTTCGGGCCACCCGGATATCCAAGCCCAATAGCACGGGCCACTTTATCAAAAGCCTCTCCCGCAGCATCATCTCTTGTGCGTCCAAGAATCTCGTACTTTCCATAATCCACCACTTTTACCAGGTGTGTATGTCCTCCTGAGACTACAAGACATAAAAACGGTGGCTCCAACTCGGGATTTTCGATGTAATTTGCACTGATATGCCCCTCAATATGATGTACTCCAACCAGAGGAATATTCTTCGCGTAGCTGATTGCTTTTGCTTCTGCAACTCCAACCAGAAGCGCGCCCACCAGACCTGGTCCATAAGTCACGCCAATTGCATCAATATCATCCAATGTCATGGATGCGTCTGCAAGAGCCTGCTCAATTACCTGATTTATTTTTTCAATATGCTTACGGGAAGCAATTTCCGGCACCACCCCACCATACAATGTGTGTAGCGCAATCTGAGAAGAGATTATGTTAGAGCGCAAATCTCTTCCATTTACAACGACAGCTGCTGCTGTCTCATCGCAGGAGCTCTCGATTGCAAGTATTTTTATTTCATCCATTTTTATTTCCTTCTTCTTCGCTTGTTTGCCTTTATGTTCTGCTACTATTCCGTAGCATCTTCGTTCGGATTTTTGTCAATCTGATAGTAGGTAAGTATTTTCCAGTTTTCATTCTTATCCTTACGCAGTACATACATCTGGTATGTCTTTGTAAAACTCTTATCTTCTTTTACAAAATAAGACGCCGTCACATATGCCAGCTTATCGTCATTTTTTGGATCCGTTGTGTATAGTACATCATCGCTGTCGCAGACATTCGTCTGACGAATCTGTCGGGACCGTTTATCATAATCCGCAATTTCTTTTTTTAAGGACTGTATATATGTCTCTTTTGGATTATTCTTTGCCAACTCGTCGTCGAAAAGAAGCATTGCCTGATCAACCAATGTATCAAATTCTTCGTCGGTATACTCTTTTTCATAATAGCTGGTAATGATCTGGTTATACAGTTTTACCACTGCTCTCGGTGTCTTGGGATAATTTTTTTCCAGATCACGCGTAGTAATTTTCTGTATCTTTGTCAGATGCGTATCTTCATCCGGTGTTGCATTTGATTTTATTTTCACATAGTAAAAACTTCCACAAATCAGTGCTACAAATAAAACAGCCAATATTACGATACCTGCTTTTTTCTTCATACCTATTCCTCCTGAAATACCAGTTCAACGCTTTTTCCGTCTTTTCCGAGATGCGCATTCGGGAAAATTTTCTGCACTTCCGGCAGATATTCCTGCGGACGGACCAGAGACGGTGAAAAATGCGTCAGCCATAATTCCTGTACATTTGCACGTTTTGCCATGTCTGCTGCTTCATAAAAAGTCATATGTTTATATTGCTTTGCCTTGGCAAGTTTTTCTTTTTCGGCATACATGCCTTCACAAATAAATAAATCCGAGTCTTTCGCTGCCTCCACAATGCTGTCCAATGGTCTTGTATCGGTACAGTATGTGACTTTTAATCCTTTCCGGGGTGCCCCAAGCACCATCTGCGGTGTATAAGTAATTCCGTCCTGTTTAATGGTCTCACCTTTTTGCAGACGGCTCCACAATTTCATTGGAACATCCTGCTCCTTTGCACGCTCCACGGAAAATTTGCCCGCGCGGTGTATTTCTACCGAATATCCATAGCAGACTACTTTATGCTGAACACGAAATGCATGAATTTCGTATCCATTCATCTCGATCACTTCGTTCGGTTCTTTTAATTCCCGGCATATGATTTCAAAAGGGAGTTCCGGTGCGATCGTGCGCAAAGCCTCTACAACCCGGGTCAGTCCCTTGGGTCCAATAATGGTCAAAGGCTCTGTTCTGTCTGCGTTTCCCATGGTAAGAAGCAATCCCGGAAGCCCGCTGATATGGTCTGCATGAAAATGTGTCACACACAATATATCAATCGGTTTAAAACTAAGTCCGGCCTCTTTGATTGCGATCTGTGTTCCTTCCCCGCTGTCAATCAAAAGACTGCTGCCATTGTATCGTAGCATAAGTGATGTCAGCCACCGGTTCGGCAGCGGCATCATGCCTGCTGTTCCTAACAAACAAACATCTAACATAAATTTTTCTTCCTATTCTTTTTCTTATCCATTATCCGTTCCATTCCATGATATCTGCATCTTCCTCGGGAAACTGATAAAAGTTTTTTCGAACGCCCAGTTTCACAAAGCCTTTGTGTTCATATAAGCAAATTGCAGGCATATTCCCGGAACGTACTTCCAGAACAATACGATTCACACCATGTTCCAGACTCCATTGCTGCATCTGTTCCACCAATGTACTTCCAATTTTCCGGTCACGATATTCCGGTTTTACTGCTACATTCGTGATTTCTCCTTCTGGAACGGTAACGTACATTCCAACATATCCTAAAATCTGCTTTGCTTCCTCTGCGACAAGGAAAAAAGCAGAATGATCCAGCGCATCGATAAAGCCCTGTGTGCTCCACGGCTGGGAAAAACATTCTTTTTCAATTTGCGCAACTTCTGTCGCGTCCTCTTTTGTCATCTGTCGTATGATCATATACGAAAATCTCTTTTCTTTTCCTTGCGTTCGCGCTCTGCCTGTGACAGGCGCAGATATTCCGGCTTGTGATCTGCCGCATCTTCTGCTTTGCCCTGTGCATAAAGAATTGTGCCAAGTACTGCCACACTGGCTCCGCGCTGTTTGTTACAATGCGCCGGTGCAAAAGAAAATGGTACTTTGAGGTTCTCCTCGATATATTCCCGGAATACCGGCACACCATCGCCGAGAAATGTAACCGCTTCGCCCATCTCATTTATTTTTTCTATGATTTCCTGTATGCCAACAACACACTGTGGGAGCACAGTGTCCATAGTTCCATCCGTAAACTTGTACAAGCCCGTATAGGTCTGCTGTCTGCGTGCATCCATAAGCGGGCAAACCAGAGACGGACTATTCCACAAATTGTACGCCAGCGCGTCTACAGTCGGCACAGAAACAATCTTCTTATGCAAAGCAAGCGCCAGTCCTTTTGCAGTAGCTGAACCGATACGCAGTCCGGTAAAGGATCCCGGTCCCGCTGAAACTGCAATTACATCCACAGTATTCAGATCCAGCTCAATCATTTTTGCCACTTCATCCAACATCGGAAGCAATGTCTGGGAATGTGTTTTCTTATAATTAATCGTATATTCTCCAAGTAAATTGTCATCTTCAACAACAGCTACACTGGCAACAAGCCCTGAACTGTCCAATGCAAGTATTTTCATTTTCTAGCCTCTTTCTTCCTTACTTGTCGCAAATGGTAATTTTGCGATAGTCAAATCCTTTTTCCAAATCCTTTTCGATCGTGATTTCTTTGCGATGTTCCGGCAAAATTTCTTCTATGAGGTTGGACCACTCGATCATGCATAATCCATCCCCGTAAAAATAATCTTCGTACCCGATCTCATCCATCTCTTCAATGTCTCCGATACGATACACATCAAAATGATAGAACGGCATACGCCCCTCTTCATATACCTGCACAATCGTAAACGTCGGACTGCAGATGGGTTCTGTAATATCAAGTCCATGCGCAATGCCCTGTGTCAGAACCGTTTTGCCTACGCCGAGATCTCCTACCAGGGTATAGACATCTCCCGGCTTTGCCTTGCGTCCAAGTTCTTCTCCGAGTGCAAGCGTCTCCTCCGCAGAATAGGTTTCTATACAAATTTCAGTTTTCTTTTCTTCCATTTTATTTCCTCAACTTTATTTTTTCAATTTTAAACGGAATTTTTCCAGTTTCTTTTCTGCGATTCTGCAAAACATATCATACTGCTCTCCGATCTGTGTTCTCGGGATAATGTATGCATTGACACGATTGCTGTATATAAGAACCTGTTTGTCGTTTGATACAATCTTGTATACCGCATCCCATGGCAGTTCTCCGGATTCCTCGCCCTGTGTTACACGAATGCATTCTTCACTCACTTCATAGTGAAGTGTTCCTGCAAGCACCGCATTCGTTTTTATGGTTGCATTTGCCCTCATCCAGAGAGATCCCGGCACATAAACGAGAAACAAAATTCCCACTCCGATATATAAAATTGTGTACATTGTCTCTGCATGTCCGAATGTAATCCCTGCCATTACAAAAGCAAGTATTCCAAGAATAATGGAAATCCACCCCTGTAATCCGGTGTAAGTCTGATACATATTAAAGCGAAACAAATCCTTTGCTTCGAGTTTGATATCAAATGCTGTGTTCATTGTATTCTCCTGCTTTTTATCGTTTTTTTTGTGTTCATTATAACAGTTCTCTCATTAAATGAAAAGACCGGAAAATAGAACGCGCATCCCACATACCCTTCTCATTCTGGACAGAATATCTGAAATGGATACATGCGATGCGCACATAAGTTGTAGTAGCAGTTATTCAATTAGCGGTTGTCTCTTCCCTTAAGCACAAGAGAAATTGGTTTATAAAATACCATACAGATTGCAACAGAAATTAATCCTTTTACAATTGTAAATGGAAGGTTAAAGCAAACCAGACACTGTAAAATGGACTTCATAGCCGGAATAATTGCCTGATATGCACCAAGAATCACTTCCTCCGGCATTGCCACTTTGTAATATACCGGATATACGATAAAGTAGTTGGATGCGACACTGAATACACCCATGAAGATGGCTCCGACTACACCTCCAAGCAGACCGCCCATCTTTGTCTTCTTAAAATGATAGATCAATCCGGCCGGAATCACAAATGCACATCCTAAGATGAAGTTGGAAAGTTCTCCTACAAACATACTCTTTGAAACCATCAGGTGTAACAAATTCTTGATCAGACAGATAATCACACCGCTGACCGGGCCAAATGCGAAGGTTCCGATCAATGCCGGCAGATCAGAGAAATCAAATTTAATGAAATCCGGCATGATCATCGGAAGTGGAATCTCCAGATACATTAAAATAAATGCGATCGCGGAAAGCATCGCTGTCATCGTCGTGAAGCGCACTCCATAATTCATTTTCTTTCCGGTACCTGCTTTGTTTGTAATGTTTTTCATTACTGCATTTGTTTCGTTACTCATGTTCATTCTCCTTTACATGTTAATGTTATTCAAGGAATCCCAGGAGAAATTTATTTTCCAGGCATAACAATTGTCTGAAAACAAAAGCCCCGATCAACTGACCGGGGCTTTGCTACACATATATCCTTATCCTGCAGATATATTTCTGCGACAGGCAATACATGATAATTTCTTCTCTCATCCAGACTATACTGTCGGTTCCGGAGTTCCACCGGATCGGCTGCAAACTGCAGTTCACGGACTATAACCGTCGGTCGGGAATCCACAATGAATACTCTCCATTGTCTCACCCTGCCCCGAAGAATTCCTATTCATTTCTACTGCTATTGTATGCACATGGGCCGTATCTGTCAACCCATTTTTCTACATTTTCATGGTAAGCTGGATTCTCTGCTTTTTGAGATCCACACTCAGCACTTTTACTTCAACAATATCACCGACACTGACAACTTCCAGCGGATGTTTGATGTAGCGGTCACACATCTGTGAAATATGTACGAGTCCATCCTGGTGGACACCGATATCTACAAAGGCACCAAAATCAATAACATTACGCACCGTTCCCTTGAGCACCATGCCCGGTGTAAGATCTTTCATCTCCAGTACATCGCTGCGCAAAATCGGCTTTGGCATGTCGTCTCGCGGATCACGCGCCGGCTTTTCCAGTTCCTTTACGATATCGCGCAATGTAAGTTCTCCAATCTCCAATTCTTCCGCAAGCTTCTTGTACTCGCGGATTTTCTTAGAGATTCCAACTACATTTCTGTTCTTGACGTCTTCGAGTGTATAGCCCATTTTTTCCAGCAATGCTTTCGTTGCAGCATAGGACTCCGGATGTACGCCGGTTGCATCCAGCGGATTTTTTCCATCGCTGATCCGCATAAATCCGGCACTCTGCTCGTACGCCTTCGGTCCGAGTTTTGCCACTTTCAAAAGCTGGGAACGGGCGGTAAATGCACCATTCTCTTCTCGATACGTCACAATATTTTTTGCAATTGCCTTGCTGATTCCGGAAATATATTCCAAAAGAGAAGCGGATGCCGTATTCAAATCCACACCGACACGGTTTACACAATCTTCCACGACACCAGACAGAGCTTCACTCAATTTCTTCTGGTTCATGTCATGCTGATACTGTCCGACACCGATTGATTTCGGATCGATTTTTACCAGTTCTGCAAGTGGGTCCTGCAGACGGCGCGCCATTGATGCCGCACTTCTTTGTCCCACATCGAAATTTGGAAATTCTTCTGTTGCCAGCTTACTTGCCGAGTATACAGATGCACCGGCTTCATTTACGATGATGTACTGCACATGTACCGGAATTTCTTTTAACAGCTGCACAATGATCTGCTCGGACTCTCTGGAGGCCGTGCCATTGCCCAGTGAAATCAGCGTGATGTGATATTTGGAAATCAGCTTTTTCAATACGGCTTTTGCTTCTTCCACTTTGTTCTGCGGTGCTGTCGGATAAATCACGGTCGTATCCAGTACTTTTCCTGTCTCATCCACTACCGCAAGCTTACATCCGGTACGAAATGCCGGGTCCCAGCCAAGCACAACCTGTCCCTTGATTGGCGGCTGCATCAGAAGCTGCTCTAAGTTCTTTCCAAACACTTTGATTGCACCATCTTCCGCTTTTTCCGATAAATCATTCCGGATTTCACGTTCGATTGCCGGTGCGATCAGACGGTCATAGGCATCTGCAATTACATCACGAAGAATTGGTGCGGTCTGCGCCTGGGTATTGGTAATCACCTGTTTTTCCAGATAGCGGATAACATCGTCAACCGGAGCTTCGATGCGCACGGTAAGAACTTTTTCTTTTTCCCCTCGGTTTATGGCAAGTGTGCGGTGTCCAGCGGCCTTGGCAAGTGGTTCGTTGTAATCATAGTACATTTCATAGACAGACTCCGCCTCCGGATCTTTTGCCGCAGACACGAGGGAACCTTTCTTCATCGTCAGTTCACGGATATGCTTGCGGTAATCGGCATTATCTGAGATAAACTCTGCCAGAATATCCCGGGCTCCGGCCAACGCCTCCTCCGGTGTTGCCACTTCTTTCTCCGGATCAACATATTTGGCAGCTTCTTCCAAAACCGGTGTCTTCAACATCTGAAGCATCAATATATTTGCCAGTGGCTCTAAGCCTTTTTCCTTTGCAATCGTTGCTCTGGTACGTCGCTTCGGACGATATGGGCGATACAGATCATCCACTGCGACCTGTGTTTCTGCTGCAAGAATCTGACTGCGAAGTTCTTCGGTCAGTTTTCCCTGCTCTTCAATGGAAGCCAGAACGGTCTGTTTCTTTTCTTCCAGATTACGCAAATAAACCAGACGGTCATAAAGATCACGCAACTGCTCATCATTCAATGCGCCCGTTGCCTCCTTACGGTATCTGGCAATAAAAGGGATCGTACATCCCTCATCAATTAATTTTACGGCAGCCTCTACCTGATTGGCACGAACACCAAGCTCTGCTGCTATCTTTTTCATGATATCCATAAGATTTTTCCTTTCATGGCATTTTTATCTTTCCCTATTATATATGAAGTGATAAAATGAAATCAATAAGTTTTGGAGGTAACACATGGATATGTACAATTCGTCCGGCAACATGTACGGACAACCTGTTTCCGGCAATCATTCTGACCGTATGGAGATTGCCGCTATGACTCTTGGTATCATTTCAATCGTAAGTTGTACCTGCCTGTATCTGGCAATTCCCTGCGGTGCATTAGCCATCATTCTGGCTTCTCTGTCGCGCGGCGGACAAATGCGCTACGGCGCCAAAGCGCAGGTCAGTCTCATTCTCGGAATCATCGGAATTGTGCTTACGGCTGTCATTTATATTTCGGCGTTTGCATTTACACTGCACGAGTACGGAAGTATCGAAGGTATTCTCAAAGCCTACTCCGACATGACCGGTATCGATTACAACCAGCTGCTACAACAATAAAAGACGACATGTCACATCATGGCATATCCGGTCATTGCAAGCACCAGATTTTTGATGAGGCAGTTTGCAAGTACAAGCCCAAGTGCGATCCACAGATAGATATCCCGGTAGCGCATACCGATTGCGATTTTTCCTTTGGACAACCTCTGTATCGTCTGGGAAATCATAAACCAGCTGCCAAAAATGGCCGTATATACAACGATCGGATGGTAATAAAGGGATTTTAACACATGCCCCTGCAGCAAAAAGCGCACGGCGCGGGTTCCACCACAGCCGGGACAGTAATATCCCGTAATACTGTGCAGTGTGCATGGAGGGATTGTTATCCCGCCGAGGAATCCTGCTTTCCAGATGATCCAAAGGACTGTCAGCGCACCAATGCCCATCCAGCCTATGATGTAAAAACATTTATCGTAAATTTCATTCGTCTTCATAATGATTCATTATAGCAAAAACAAAAACAGATTTAAAGGAGCCTTTTCTATGAATAAACCAGGCAAAGAACTGAAACGCATCGCAAGACAAAATCTTTGCGGCCATTTTGGAATTCCGATGGGTGTTTCCCTCGCGGCAACGCTTCTCCCACTTGTGTTGGAACTCCCGTTTTCCATGTTACAGGACACGCATCAGATGCTGTCCCAGACCATTGTTTTCTATGTGGCAAATTTTTTAATTTCTCTTGTCACCGTGATCTTATCCGCAGGTGTCATCCGCGTACATCTGTCAATGGCAAGAAAGCAGCCTTATTCTTTTAAGATGCTTTTCTATGGATTTTCGAATCATCCGGACCGGTACATTCTTACCGGACTGCTTATGGTGCTCATCACCATTCCAACGGTGCTTCCTATGATTGCAGGCATGTTTCTTATGTTTTTCAAGGGATTTACTCTCTATAATATTATTATTTTTTCTGTACTTACCATTATAAGCATCGTCCTGCTCGTGATTGTGGAATTACAGTATGCACTCTCTTTGTATCTGGTCATCGACCACCCGCAAATGCGACCGACAGAGGCTTTAAAAGTGAGTCACGGTATTATGAAAGGACATCGTGGCCGTCTGTTTTATCTTATCCTGAGTTTTGTGGGATTACAGCTTTTATCCGCGCTCACACTCTGGGTCGGCTATCTGTGGGTTGCTCCTTATCAGGCGCAGACCATGGCTAATTTCTATCTGGATGTCATTGGAGAAACTACAATCTGTTCTGAACCTTATGTCAAAACAGATGTTAGTGTATAAATAATATGATTAAAGGGTCAAAAGGTATCATCGATGCATGCTTGCATGCAATTCGATGTATACCTTAGTGACCCGCACTACACCGAGAAAGTAGCAATTTACTGCTGAAACGCAGAAAATTAGCGGATTTCGAGGTGGAGTCAGATTACGGGAATGCGTAGCATGTAGTAATCTGATTAATCATAAATGAGGGGCAAAATACCTTTTGACCCTCATATCATAATATATTTTAAGGAGGAGTTATACAAATGAGTCAGAAAAAAGACATCATTAAGGACGCCAGCGTCTTAGGTGTTCCAAAAATGCTGCTGCTCGGTCTGCAGCATATGTTTGCCATGTTCGGTGCAACCATTCTTGTTCCAATGCTGGTAAACAGCTACTTTAAAAGTGGGAATCAGGTTCTTTCCATTCAGGTAACCTTATTCTGTGCCGGTTTCGGTACTCTATTTTTCCATTTATGTTCCAAACTGAAAGTTCCTGCTTTCCTTGGTTCATCCTTTGCATTCCTGGGTGGATTTTTAAGTATCGTAAATCTCAAATCCGGTATTTTTGCAAATATGCCAGATTCAGAGAAATTGCAATATGCATGCGGCGGTATCTTTGTTGCTGGTCTTCTCTATCTGATTCTTGCACTGATCATTAAACTGATCGGGGTAAAGCGCGTAATGCGTTTTCTTCCTCCAGTTGTGACCGGACCAATCATTATCTGTATCGGATTAAGTCTTGCGCCATCCGCTGTTAATAATGCTTCTACCAACTGGCTGATTGCAATTGTCGCATTAGCTACCATTATTATCTTTAATATCTGGGGCAAGGGAATGTTTAAGATCATTCCAATCCTTATGGGTGTTGTTGTTTCCTATGCATTTGCTCTGGCACTCCATTTCCTGGGATTTACAAATCCAAACGGAGATGCAATCTTTAACTTTAAGACTGTTGCAGACGCTGCTGTCGTCGGACTCCCACCTTTCCAGCTGCCAAAGTTCAACCTCACTGCCATTCTTGTTATGGCACCGATTGCCATTGCAACCATGATGGAACATATCGGTGATATGTCTGCAATCTCCGCAACCGTTGGTGAGAACTTCCTGGAAGATCCGGGACTTCATCGTACTTTGATTGGTGACGGTCTTGCGACTTCTTTCTCCGCTTTGATTGGTGGACCTGCCAACACCACATACGGTGAGAATACCGGTGTACTCGAACTTTCCCGTGTCCATGATCCAAAGGTTGTTCGTCTCGCTGCTATATATGCGATTGTCCTTAGTTTTATTCCTAAGTTTGCTCAGATTATCGCGACTATGCCTTATTCCATCATCGGTGGCGTCAGCTTCATTCTCTATGGTATGATTTCTGCCATCGGCGTGCGTAATGTAGTGGAAAATCACGTAGACTTCACGAAATCGCGTAATCTGATTATCGCAGGTGTCATCTTAGTCAGCGGACTTGGTTTCTCCGATGGACTTACTTTTACTATCGCAGGGACTTCCATCACACTGACTTCACTTGCGATTGCAGCAATCGTAGGTATTTTATTAAATGCAATTCTTCCGGGAAATGATTATCATTTCGGAGATGATCCAGATTCCGATTCTTCCAGAGGCGTAGATTTTCGCCCAAGAGAACTGGAAAAAGAATTACAAAAAGAATATGAATCATAAACATATTTACAGCAAAAGAAGAGGCAGCTTGCCTCTTCTTTTGTATTGTCTAATTTCATTTTAAATCATTCCATCACGCAATATATCATGATCCCGCAACAATTTTTCAATCACGGTTCCCTTGATCTTACCAAGAAGCGGTTTCTTGATCACATTGAGCGGTCCAAGGTTCATCTGCAGCGGGGACTTGCCATCCATCAGCTTCACGCTGCTGTCTAACAGTTCACGCACATCGTAGACGCTTCCCCATACTTCCGGCACGCCGCGGTCCACACCGAGCAGTCCGTAGACAGCTTCCATTGCGGTACGCACGGAATACTCGGTTGTAAATACGGTATCTCTCGGCGTCTCGGTGAACTGTCCGAGGAATGCAAAGTTGACACAGCCATCCGGAATAACATCCGGGCGGTCTCCCTTGGTTCTTGGCATGAAAAATGCTGTGATATACGGCATCATGGTCGGTACGCAGACAGCACTGTGCTCTGCAAGATCCTCAATCTGATCTTCCGGCACACCCAGATGGTACAGCCACTCTTCTGTAATCTCTTTACCGGTACACTCTTTCATTGGCTTCTTGATAAAATCGCCCGGCACATCGGTAAACAGACCGTATACCCATACACAGACTTTGTCTTTGTCCTGCTCCTTGAACTGTCCCTGACGGTTGATCGTCCAGCTTAACAGCCAGCTGGAATCCTTGCAGCTTACGATACCTCCGGTAACCGTCTTTCCGCTGCGCGGATCACGCTGACAGATCTTCTCAATATATGGAAGAATCTTCTCATCCAATGTGGTAACGGTTGCCGACTCCCAATTGGTCTTTGTAATATCGGAACAGAATTTTTCCGGATGTCCGAACGCCGGATCCTGTTTTGCAATGTTCTTCCACAGGCTCCAGCAGCCACTGGTCCGCACTTCGGCATCACCGTTTGGTGCATGGTTCTGATCGCCGTAAATCGTACCTTCCGTACAGCTTCCGTTTGTGACAAATACCAGATCATTTTCGGTCAGAACGATTCCGGTCTCTACCCCTTTTACTTTGCAGTCAATGGCTTTTGCCACTTTCTTTCCATCTTTGATGTCAAAAATTACGTTCGTTACTTCCGTATTGAACTGGAACTCTACACCGGCATCTTCGAGATATTTCTTCATCGGAAGAATCAGGGATTCGTACTGGTTGTAGCGTGTAAATTTCAGTGCAGAGAAATCCGGCAGACCGGAAATATGGTGGATAAACCGCTGGAAATACAGTTTCATTTCCAGTGCACTGTGCCAGTTTTCGAATGCAAACATGGTGCGCCAGTACAGCCAGAAGGTCGAGTCAAAGACTTCTTCATCAAACACATCCTCAATGGTCTTGTCATAGAGATCCTCATCTTTTGTCATGAACAGTTTCATGATTTCCATGCAGCCTTTCTGGCTTAAGTGAAACTTTCCATCCGTATGTGCGTCCTCACCGCGGTTTTCGGTTGCACGGCAGAGCGAATAGTTTGGATCTTCCTTGTTCAGCCAGTAATATTCATCCAGCACGGATGCACCCTCCACTTCCAGCGAAGGGATGCTGCGGAACAGATCCCACAGACATTCAAAATGATTTTCCATCTCACGGCCACCGCGCATCACATAGCCGCGAGTTGGATCAAAGATACCGTCACAGGCACCACCTGCCACATCCATTGCCTCTAAAATATGAATATGGGAACCCGGCATCTGACCGTCTCTGACAAGGAAACAAGCCGTTGCGAGTGCTGCAAGTCCGCTTCCGACAATGTATGCATTTTTGTCATCGACTCCTTCCGGTTTCTTTGGCCGGGCAAATGCTTCATAGTTTCCGTTGGTATAATAAATGCCTTTGCTGTTCTTTTCATATTTTCCGCGCTCCGTGTTGCGGTAATCAACCGGTGGTGCTGCCTTTGCGATCTTCTTTACTTTCTGCTGGCTGGTTTTCTGTGCAGCATATACAATTCCTGCACCTGCTGCAGCAACTGCTGCGATTCCAAGTCCTAATTTCTTATTTTTATTTGACATAGAAAAATCTCCTTTCTGTTTCATTGGCTGTTTCTCATTTAGTGTTTCTTCGCTGCAGGTCTCTGATTCATTTCAAAATCAATTTCCATAAAATCATAAGACCTGCAACTTGACCGATTGTTTATGAAACAAATACGATATGGTTATCTTACCATCTCTGTGAAAAGATACCATTTACAAAATGCCTGAAATGATAAAATTTTTATCATTTCAGGCATTTTGATTAATTTTTATTTCTGTTTAAAATTCTCAATCGACCGCGCAATATTCCCATCAAGTGCTGTCCCCATCATCATAACGATCTTATGGTAATCCTCCTGCATGCCCTTGTCGATCCAATCAAGCATAATCCCCACAAATCCATATTTATAAAAATCTGCAATAAAGCGTTTATCTCCGTCTGCAATCGCAATGCCTTTGCATTTTTCTTCCACGACATTTACGATCAGTTCATACGTCAGCTTATACAGATATTGCTCCACTTTTTCGTGGGCAACCGCATGGTATACATTCATAATAAATGGCTTGTTTTCCAATACTGCCTCAAATATCTGCGCAATTCCCTCCAGCCACGTATCGTATGTCTTTTTGCCCTGTAACGCACGCTTTCCGTCCTCCACACATACCCACTCCACCAGATCATAAATATCCTTAAAGTGATAATAAAACGTCATGCGGCTGATGCCACAATGTTCCGTCAGATCATTGATCGTGATCCTGTCAATCGGTTTTGTCCGCAGGAGTTCTTTTAAGGATGCTTCAAGTGCAAGCTTGGTTGTATTTGCCATATCATTTCCTCCATCCGCCCTTCGTTATATTTATTGTAACGCAGCTGTATCACAGGGACAAATAAAGTTTTTCTAAATAGTCTAAAACTTTTAAAGTTCATTTAAGGAAGGCCTTCTATCTTTCATGGTATCAAAAGAAAACAGGTGTTGCCGCCCAGTAAATATCAATCATTTACTGATGCGACAGCACCTCTTTTCATTTCCAGCATCACACTATAATCTTCTGTATCGGACGCTCTGCTTTTTATCCCTGAAGTCCGTCTGCCTGACGAATCATATCTTCGACAACAATATCGTAGATTTCTCCGACACTATTGCAATATTCCAGAATTTTCCACGGCTCATTCGTGTGGAAATGAATCTTGACCAGATCCTCATCTCCAGCCGCAATCAGGCTGTTTCCCTCAAAATTTTCCGTGATGTAATCTGCGATCTCATCCTCGTCAAGATCCCTGTCTCTTCTGTCGATCAGTAACTGTGTATCATAACGATACGCAAACTGATCATCCTCTGCATCTATGGAATGTACTCCCATGGTTCTAATCCTCCTGTTATTTCACTGGAACAGCGGTGACAACTTTATGAAGCTCTTCCAGCTGTACCAGCAGCATTTTTTCAACAATGTAATTGTATGATATCTACTTTTTAAAGTCAAATTTAAAAACACATTGTATTAAATACCCAGCTCCAGCGAATCCGCAATATAGTAATCATATTTCTTTTTCCCCTGTTTTTACATGATTTACATTTCATACTTCAAGAGCCTTCAAATCCCACAATTACCGGGATCAGGCATTCCCCATCATAAATTTTTCACTGCTGTCCGTAATAAGCATTCGCACCGTGCTTGCGGAAGAAATGCTTATCGCGGATACAATCCGGTGCCGGCTGCACCTTCGGATTGATCAGTTCGGTACGGGTTGCCATCTTTGCAACTTCCTCTAAGACAACGGCATTGTGCACTGCCTCTGCCGCATCCTTGCCCCATGTAAACGGGCCATGGTTCGTGCAGAGCACGCCAGGTGTGTAAACCGGGTTGATGCCTCTTGTCTCAAAGGTTTCAATAATGACTTTTCCGGTGTTGGTCTCGTATGCCTCGTCAATCTCTTCCGGTGTGAGGCTGCGTGCACATGGAATCGGTCCAAAGAAATAATCCGCATGAGTCGTTCCGTAAAGCGGAATATCCCTTCCTGCCTGTGCCCAGGAAGTAGCCTCCGGAGAATGGGTATGTACGATACCGCCGATATCCGGATACTTTTTGTACAGTTCAAGATGGGTTGGTGTGTCGGATGATGGCTTCAAATCGCCCTCAATTTTATTTCCCTCCAAGTCCATAACCACCATATCGTCCGGTGTCAGTTTATCGTAATCCACTCCGCTTGGCTTGATGACAAAGTAGCCGCTCTCACGGTCAATCCCGCTGACATTGCCCCATGTATAAGTGATCAAGCCTCTGCGCGGCAATTCCATGTTTGCCTCATAAACCTGTTTTTTTAATTCTTCTAACATGCTTTCTGTCCTTTCTATATCCACAAAATCCGCCGCTGTAAACGACGGATTCTGCCTGTTTCTTATCTGTAACTATTATTTTATAAATGTTCGACTGCTGCACGCTCAATCGCAAGTCCTTCGTTGTAGCGTTTTAAGAACTGGTCAAAGCCTTCCACATCGGCAGGAACCGGATCTTCCGTCACGCCCTCCTGACCTCCAAAGACTCTCTTGCTCAGATAATCGGCAAGGATCTCGCCCTCTTCTTTCTGAGCCATGTAAGCTGCAAGAAGTGCGATACCCCATGCGCCGCCCTCACCTGCCGTCTCCATAACGGAAACCGGTGTATCAATGGCTGCTGCCATGATGCGCTGTCCGACTACCGGAGTCTTAAACAGACCGCCGTGGCCGTACATCTTGTCGATCTGTACGCCTTCCTCTTTGAGCAGGATATCCAGACCATCTTTCAATGCGCCCAGTGCCGTGAATAAGTGCACACGCATAAAATTTGCAAGATTAAATTTTGCATCCGGTGTACGGGCAAACAGAGGTCTTCCCTCATCAAATGCGGTAATTCCCTCACCAGAAAAATAGTTGTATGCCAGAAGGCCGCCACAATCTGCATCACCTTCAAGTGCCTTGTTGTATAAAACGGAAAACAGCTCATTTTTGTCGATCTTCATGCCAAAGCTGTTTGCAAACTCTTCAAACAGATTGACCCATGCATTCAGGTCGGATGTACAGTTGTTGCAATGCGCCATGGCAACTGCTTCTCCGGATGGTGTGGTCACCAAATCGATCTCTGTGTGCACATTCTTTAATGCCTTTTCCAGTACGATCATTGCAAATACGGAAGTACCTGCGGATACGTTTCCGGTGCGGACAGCCACGCTGTTGGTCGCTGCCATACCGGTTCCCGCATCTCCCTCCGGTGGACATACCGGAATTCCTGCTTCCAGTTCGCCATCCGTATCGAGAAGCTTTGCCCCCTCTGCGGTCAGCGTTCCGGCATTTTCTCCGGCAACAAGAACTTTTGGCAGAATGTCACGGAGTGACCAGTCAAAGCCGTATGGTTCTGCCAGCGCATCGAACTTATCAAGCATTGCTGCATCATAATCTTTTGTATTACTGTCGATTGGGAACATTCCGGATGCATCACCCACACCGAGTACCTTTTCCCCAGTCAGTTTCCAATGGATAAATCCTGCAAGCGTGGTGAAAAATGCGATATCTTTCACATGCTCCTCTTTGTTTAACATTGCCTGATACAGATGGGCAATGCTCCAGCGCTGCGGAATGTTATAGGAAAATTCCTTTGTCAGTGCGGCTGCTGCTTCCTCTGTGATTGTATTACGCCATGTACGGAACGGCACGAGAAGCTCCCCAGCCTTATCAAATGCCAGATATCCGTGCATCATGGCGGAAAATCCAATCGCACGGATCTTTGTCAGCGTCACGCCATACTGCTCTTTTACGTCTTTTTTCAGATTCTGGTAGCAGTCCTGCAGACCGCCCCAGATGTCATCCATGGTATAGGTCCAGATTCCGTGGTCGAGGCGGTTTTCCCATTCATGACTGCCGGATGCAATTGGTGTATGATTTGCATCGGTCAGTACCGCCTTGATACGTGTGGAGCCAAATTCAATTCCGAGAAATGTTTTCCCGGACACGATCTCGTCTTTTCTTTCCACTGTTTCTACCTCTCTTTCTGCCATAAACACCTGCCTTTGCATCTTGCAAAAGCAGGTGTTACATACCTTTTATCTGTAGAATACCTCTCCAAGCATCAGATCACGCTTGAAATCACGAATCTTGGTATCTTTGTCAATGTATACAGCTTCAATGCCCATGGCTGCTGCCCAGTCACCCATCTGTTCTGCAGTCAGGTCGTAGGTAAATGCGGTATGATGTGCGCCGCCTGCAAGAATCCATGCCTCTGCACCGGTGTAAATATCCGGTTCCGGAGTCCAGAAGTTCGTTGCGGTTGGAAGTTTTGGCATTGGCTTTTCGGTCTTCTTGCACTCTACATCGTTGATGATGAGACGGAAACGGTTGCCCAGATCGATGAGGGATGTTGCGATTCCGTGTCCTTCCTTGGATGTAAATACCAGTCTTGCCGGGTCTTCTCTGTCGCCCATGGAAAGCGGCTGGCACTTGATGCTGATCGGACCGTCTGCGATGGACGGGCAGATCTCAAGCATGTGTGCTTCAAGAATTCCTTCTTTGCCTTTTACAAGGTTGTACGTATAATCTTCCAGCATGGATGTTCCCTTTGCATCCTTCATGCCTGCAGTCATCACTTTCATGAGACGTACCATAGCTGCAACTTTCCAGTCACCTTCTGCGCCAAATCCATAACCTTTTTCCATCAGTCTCTGGATGGCAAGTCCCGGAAGCTGCTTTAATGCGCCGAGATCGCCGAAGTGGGTAACAATTGCCTGATAATTCTTCTCCTGTAAGAAACGCTCAAATCCAAGTTCAATCTGTGCCTGTACGGCTACATGTTTCTTAAACTCTTCCGGATCTCTTCCCTCGAGTAAAATCTCATATTTGTCATAGTATTCATCTACCAGTGCGTTTGTATCAGACTGGGATACGGCTGCAACCGACTCTGCAATCTCGTTTACCGGATAAGCATCTACTTCCCAGCCGAATTTAATCTGTGCTTCTACCTTATCGCCCTCGGTAACGGCTACGTTTCTCATGTTGTCTGCGACGCGCATAACACGGATATGGCTGCTCTCTACGATGCCGACTGCGGTACGCATCCAGCTTGCGATCTTGCCAACAACAACCGGATCACTCCAGTGTCCGACAACCACCTTGCGCTCCATACGCATACGGCTTACGATATGACCATACTCTCTGTCTCCATGTGCAGACTGGTTCTCGTTCATGAAATCCATGTCGATGCTGTCATATGGAAGTTCCTCATTGAACTGTGTATGTAAATGCATGAGCGGTTTTCTGTACTCCTGCAGTCCGAGAATCCAGGACTTTGCCGGAGAGAAGGTGTGCATCCAGGTGATCACACCGGCACAGGTCTCATCGTTATTTGCCTCATTAAATGTCTTACGGATCAGCTCGTTTGTGATCAGTGTTGGCTTCCATACGATCTCGTATGGCAAAACGCCTGTCTTGTTTAACTCATCTACAATCTGCTTGGAATGCTGTGCTACCTTTGCCAGACATTCATCTCCATACAGATCCTGTGATCCGGTGCAAAACCAAAATTTATAATCCTTATTTAACAGCATAATTTATTCCTCCTTAACTCTTGCCTGTTATCATGCTTCATACATTTCGGATAGAATTTCCCTCATTTATTTTTACCGGAAACCGGTAGGAATAATTCTTTTCCTGCCAATGTTTGTCCTCCATCATACGGAGCAGGTTTTTGCCTGTAATTCGTCCGAGTTTGAACTTCGGATGAATTGCAGAAAGCAGTTCCACGTCAGAATACCCCTGTAACTGCGCATCATCAAAAGAGACCACCGAAATATCTTCCGGTACAGACAATCCACGTTCTTTGAGAAAGTCGATATAGCAGCCTGCCACCTCATCGTTGTAGACCATCATGGCTGTGCATTCCTTTGTCCTTCGATGCATTCTGAGCAATCCTTTTTTACTCAGCTTTTCTTCCATCTCTTTTGTAGAATACCAACGAATATAATCGTCATCAAATTTCACCCCGTAATCGGAAAGGCACTGGATGAAACCTTTATAACGTTCAATTCCCTGCATATCATCATATTTAAAAATACCACCAATTTTACGATGTCCATGCTCAATCAGAATCTTTGTCAGTTCATAAGCGGCACGCGCATCTTCCATTTCCACACTGTCAAACTTCAGGTTTTCGTAGTGATTATGAATAAAAAGCGTTGGAATGTTTCTTTTGCGAATTTCTTTGTACAGCCGGATATTCGGATTTGGAAATGCCGACCGTGATCCTTCGATAATCAATCCTGATACATTGCTTTTAAGCAGCCCTTCAAGATAAAGTGCCTCATCATTTAAACGATTTTTCGTAACGGCAACTTCAATATTGTATCCTTTTTCCGTCAGCGCTGATTCAATTCCATCGTACACTTTTGGAAACAGATAATCGGAATAGTAACTGAGGAGTAACCCCACCCGTGGCCGTTTTTCATCTATAGCACTTCCATCATAACATACATATGTTCCGCTTCCTCGCACACGGGTGATCAATCCCTCTTCTTCCAACTGTTGGAGAGCTGTGCGCACCGTCTGTCTGGAGTAGCCGAATTTCTTCTGCAAACTCGTCTCAGACGGAAACTTATCCATATTTTTGATTACACCACTTGTAATCAGCGTATGGGCCCAATGATACAATTTTTGATATTTCAAGCTGTCCTGATTGGTATTTGGCATAGGCTCTCCATCCTTCATTCTGTCTTAATATTCTGTCTTATTTAATTACCTGAATAGATTCACGGTCTGCAAATACTGCTACGAAGATCAAGAATACGATACCCTGGATCAGCTGCATCATCTGTGTTGTGAATCCCATCATGGTCAATCCACTGTTCAGTACAATGTAAAGCAATGATCCAACGATGATGTTCTCGAAACGAACTTTTGCACCACCGGAAATTGGCATACCACCTAATACCAGTGCGATCAGAATCTGTGTCTCTAACTGGTTACCACCGGAAGACGTAACAGATCCGACTTTGATAACGTTGATAAATGCTGCAAATCCTGTGATTGCTCCTGCCAATACATAGATCAGAAATTTCATTTTATTGGTACGGATACCTGAGAACATTGCTGCTTTCTCACCTGCACCGATCGCTTTTAAGTAGGTTCCGAATTTCGTGAAACGGAATGCTACAAATCCAATTGCAAGAACGACAATGGTACATATTACTTTTAATCCTGTGCTGTCATAATTGATCAGCTTTGCAGATCCTGCAACAGGTGCGTTCGTTGTCAGATACTTAATAAAACCACGGAATAAGAACATGGTACAAATTGTAACAATGAACGATTTAATCTTGCGGTTTACATAGAAATATCCGTTAATTGCTCCAATGGCTGCACCGGATGCAATACCTCCGATGATTGCCAGTGGAATGCTGTATTTTGAAAGCATACATACAACAATGGAGGAAATACCAAGGATGGATCCCTGGGAGAAATCCAGACCACCCATTGTCATAATGAAAAATACGCCCATCGCTGAGATCATAGTCACATATACCTGTGAGAATGCCAGTGACATATTGTTCATCATTCGAAAATCTGTCATGACATTGAATAACAGGAAAATAACAACCAGTCCTACAATCGGCAGAAGCGAACGAATCATCGACATTTTTGAAGCTTTTTTGAGCTGCTGCTCTTTATCGTTTGTGTTTGTACTTACTTGACTTCCCATAGCTGCCTCCTTATACCATCATCGTAATCAGACCGTTCTCATCGAGATTCTGATCACGCTCAAGTTCTCCACTGATCTTGCCATCTTTCATAATCATGATACGATCGCACATTCCGATCAGCTCCATAAGTTCTTCTGAAATCATGATGATGGATTTTCCATCTTTTCTCATCTGATTCATCAACTGGTAAATATCCTGTTTTACCTTGATATCGATGCCTCGTGTCGGGCTGTCCAATACGACGATGTCGGAATCTTTTCCGATCCATCTTGCCAGAACGACTTTCTGCTTGTTTCCACCGGACAGGTTGGAAACGAACTGGTTGACATCGACCATCTTAACGGACATCTGTTTTGCAAATTTGTTTGCAAATTCTTTTTTCTTCTTATCACTGATCAGATGTGCCGGGCCGGAAAGTTGATCCAGTGATGGCAGGCAAATGTTATCACCAATACTCTGGTTCAATACAACAGACTCGTTATCTCGATCCTTGGATGTATATGCGATGCTGTGTTTGATTGCAGTCGGAATATCATTGATCTGGGTTCCATCTGCCAGCTGTACGGTGCCTTCTCTATCATAAGAAGCACCAAAGATTGCTTTACCAATCTCGTGCATGCCGGACTCAGACAATCCACCGAATCCAAGAATCTCACCTTTGTGCAAATCAAAACTTACATTCTCAATCAGTCCCGGAACTGTAACATCCTTTACTGAGAGAACAACTTCATCAGAAACTTTCTCACTGTAGTCGGAACGATAGTAGTCACCGGTTACTTCACGGCCTACCATAAGTTTCTTTAAGTCATTTTCATTGACGTCTTTACTCTTTACGGTATCAATATATACACCATCACGGAGAATCGTGATTGTATCGGATTTCTCAATGATCTCCGGAAGATCATGGGAAATAAAGATGACGGTGTTGCCGCTCTTTCGGATACGCTCCATATGTTTGTACAGTTCTTCACGTCCTTCCTGTGAAAGTGCTGTCGTTGTCTCATCGATAACGACAATCTTTGGATTAAAATAAGTTGCCTTAACAATCTCTACCAGTTTACGATCTTCGAAGTTGTAAGAATCAATCATGTCGGATGCCTTGATTCGGTCAAATCCATACTGTTTCAAAAGCTCTGTTGCTTTTTTGTTCATAGCATTGGTATTCTTGATACCAAAGTGTACGAACTGATCCTCATGTCCGAGGAAAATATTCTCTGCAACTGTCAGTCCGGACAATGTTCCAAGTTCCTGTACAATAATGGAAATTCCTTCGTTATTTGCTTCTACCTGATTTTTTGGATGTACTTCTTTTCCATCCAGAATAAAAGTTCCACTGCCAATACTATAAATTCCGGTCAGCATATTGGTCAGGGTTGATTTTCCGGAGCCATTCTCTCCGATCAGTGCATGAACTTCGCCTTTATTTACATTAAAAGAAACGTTCTGTACGGCTTTTGTAATACCGAAGTTCTTGCAAAGATTTTTAACCTGTAATCTTACTTCACTCATTGCTGTCTTCCCCCTTCTTTGGAACGTTATCTGTTACTTAACAATCTCGCCCTTTGTAGCTTTGGTTGTCAGAGTAATGATAATAAGCAGTGCAAGTCCTGTAATAACATCCTGAATAGCGGTTGGTGCTCCAAGAGCAATGAAACCGAAGAAGATGATGTTGATGACAAACTCACCGATGATGATTGCCGGAAGTGGCATTCCATATTTCTTAAATGCCAGACCAAAGAAACATCCCATGGTCGGTACAAAGTTTCGGCTCATAGATGCCATACCTGTTACAGCAACCATGGAAGAACCATAGCTGATTGTCAGGACTGCCATAACACCGAGGAACGCGCCACTTAAAATAAATGCCAGCACTTTATATTTATTTACGTTAATACCCATGTTCTTGGCAACGAACTCGTCACTTCCAATTGCATAAGTATAAGTTCCGATTTTTGTGTAATTTAAGAATATGTATGCAACCACGCATGCTACCAGCGCAAGGATAATATCCCATGGCATCTGGCCAAAAGCACGAAGGTTGGATGGAAGTGTCTGTTCCACACCACCTGCGATGTAGTTTGCCAGTGACTCATAGATCAATGCAAGTCCTGTGGTTACAATCATGGATGGAATGCGGAGTTTTACATAGAACATACCGTTTAATGCACCGACGATTGTTCCGGTAAGAATACATCCTACGATCAGTCCGAAATAGCCCATATTAAATCTTGTTGCAAATACACATCCTACAATTGCAGAAAGCATAATGTTTGCACCGATTGAAAAATCGAACATTCCCATTACCATTACGAAATAGAAACCAACTGCACCGACGGTTGCAATCAGGCTGGCCTGAAAATAGTTCAGCATGTTCGAAAAGGAACCAAAGTTATGTGGTGATAATATTTTAAAGATTGCCCAGGATGCAATTACCAGCCCTATCAAAATCAGGTAACCCATTGCTTTTCCTGAGATTTTTTTCTTAGTACCCATATTTCTACCTCTTCTTATTGTCATTTCTGATAAGTTGTCTGTTGGATAATTTTTTAATAAGAAAGGGTGGCCATAGGATAGCCACCCCCTGTGATTCATCTCCTACGAATCTGATGCAAAATCTTTTTATTTGCCCGCACGGGACTCAGCATCTTCAATAGATACGCTTGCTGCTGTTGCCTTTAAATCATCAAGGCTTAACTTAGACATATCAACCAATTCCTGATCTGTATATGGAAGCTGGTCTACAAAGTACTTCTCGTAATTTTTGTAGTCATCAGCAGATGATACATACAGATATGGGAATGGAACATCTTCAAATTTTCCTGCAAAATCTGTGTAGTTACCTTTGATTGCATTGTATACCATCATGAATGAGATCAATGGATCGCAGAAATGTCCACCAGACTCACCAGCCATAGAACCATTCTCAAGTCTTTCTCCAAGATCTGGAAGGAAGTCTGTAGATACAACGTCAATATCGCTTGTCTTTCCTGCACGTTCAACTGCTGCGATGGCTCCCTGAAGTGGATCTCCACCACCACCAGCTGGGATTAATGCATCAAGATTTGGATCTGCTGCCATCAAAGCTTCTGCTGCTTTTGAACCACCTTCGGAAGTGGTTCCTGCGTACTGTGGCTCAGAAAGTGTAGCCTTATCATCCGGATGCTCTTCGTTCCACTTGTCAACGCCTGCTTTATATCCTTCCCATCTGCCGAGCCATGTTGCATCTCCCTGCTCCCAGCCGATGAGACCAATATTACGATCACCTTTGTTTAAAAGAATATTTACAAGTTCCTCACCATTTGCCGGCTCATCCTCATGAACTGCTCCGATGTAATAAGGTGAATCTTTTGCTGCCTGGTAGATATCTGCGCTGTTCTCTTCACTGATTACACGGAAGAACTGTGCAAGATATACTTTGTTATCGTTACATGTCTTGATTGCGGATGTCATCTCTGTATCGGATGAGTTACAAATGATGATTCCCTGGCATCCTGCTGCTGCAAGCTGTTCAACAGAAGCTGTAACCTTCTCGGACACATGTCCCTGATCTACATACTGGATATCTACATCCAAAGCCTTGGCTGCTTCATCAAGCATCTTCTTACACTGTGATCCAAGTACATCGGTAGATGACCAGATAGAAACACCAATCTTAATTTTTCCAGAGGTATTTGAGCCTCCCTGTGCAGATCCTCCGCCCGATCCACAAGCTGTCATTCCAACGACCATTGTTGCTGCCAAAACGGCTGCTGCCACTTTCTTTAAAATTTTCTTCATACGTAAATCCTCCCTCTACATATTTGTGTACGAATTTGTTTTTGTAATTCAGATTATAATCTCAGGTGCTTCGATTTTCAATAAAATACAAGAAAAAATTTTCGTAAAGTTGTATTGTCAAAGTGCATTTTATCCACTTAAATTTACAATATTCTTGCTTTTTTGTGTATTTTGACAACTGCATCACTGATTTTTTCTTTCTTCCACTGATATTTTGTGCTTTTTGCGCATTCTTTTGTATTTATGCGCGTGTCACACAATACAACTTTATTCTTTATGTAATTTGTATTATATTGCGCTTTGTAAACAGAGATGCTATGATACAACCATAACAAAATAAACTTGATAACAGTAAATACGAAAGGGAGATGCATTTATGAAAGTAATGAACATTGAAAATCCACAGGAGTTCTTAAAGGTTATTGACAGCTGTAGCGGACAGGTAGAATTGATTACTGCAGACGGCGATCGCCTGAACTTAAAATCCAAATTATGCCAGCTCGTTTCCTTATCTACGATTTTTGAATCTGCTTCCACCATCCCAGAGATGGAGATCATCGCACACGAGGCAGAGGATTCCAGAAAAATCATGGATTATCTGATGCGTGGCTAAAAAAGCAAAAACGCTCACGGAAGAAAATCTTCCGTGAGCGTTTTTTTATATCTCTATTTCATCTTTTGTAAAATTTCACTGACAATTGCCGCTGCAACATCCGCTTTACTCATAATTTCAAGCTGTTTGCAATCATCCTTTGTAATCAAAGTTACAACATTTGTATCTGTTCCAAATCCGGCACCAGCTACTTTCAAATTGTTGGCAACAATCATGTCCACATTTTTCTTTGCCAGTTTTGCCCTGGAATTTTCAAGCATATTCTCAGTTTCCATGGAGAATCCACAGATAAACTGTCCCTCTCTGCGGTGCGCGCCAAGAAAAGCCAAAATATCTTCGGTGCGCTCTAATTGCAGCGTTGTATCTGCATCTTTTTTCTTCACCTTTTCGTCTGCCGGATCCGACGGTCTGTAATCCGCTACCGCAGCAGTTTTAATGATAATGTCCTGTTGCTCTGCAGTCTCCTTTACGGCTGTCGCCATATCTGCAGCAGACACAACCGGAACGATCTTTACAAACGGTGGCGGAGTGATTGCCACCGGTCCCGTAATCAATGTCACTTCCGCACCACGGCGCATGCAGTTCTCTGCGATCGCGTAGCCCATCTTTCCGGTGGAGTGATTCGTAATAAAACGCACCGGATCGATCTTCTCCTGTGTCGGTCCCGCTGTGACCATTACTTTCTTTCCAACCATGTCTTTTTCACAGGCAAGTTCTTTCATAATATATGAAAACAGTGTTTCCGGCTCTGGCATCTTTCCGGCTCCGGTATCGCCACAGGCAAGATATCCGTTTGCCGGATCAATCATATGAAACCCGTAGTCCTCAAGCTTTTTGATGTTATCCTGTACGATTGGATTTTCAAACATATTTGTATTCATCGCAGGAGAGACATACTTCGGGCATTTTGCTGCAAGAATCGTCGTTGTCAACATATCATCTGCGATTCCGTTTGCCATCTTGCCGATCACATTGGCAGAAGCCGGTGCCACCATAAAAATATCCGCACGTTTTGCCAGTGACACATGCTCGACATTGAACTGGAAATTCCGGTCAAACGTATCGACCAGGCACTTGTTACTTGTCAGTGTCTCGAACGTGATAGGATTGATAAAATTGGTTGCATTTTCTGTCATGATCACATGCACATCCGCATGCTGCTTGACGAGCGCACTTGCCAGATAGGCGATTTTATAGGCAGCGATACTTCCGGTCACACCGAGTACCACACATTTTCCTTTCAACATTGTCTTTTACTCCTTTGCAGAAAAACTAAAAACATTATTTCTGGATTGGTTTTAATTTATTTAATACTACGCCTAACGCTGCAACAATAATGGCAGCAACAATCGACTCGACCACACCATTAAAGCTGATGACGCCTCCAATAACACCTAACACAGCGCCCGGATCAATTTCAAGCTTCTCAGCATATGCATCTTTGTACAGAACATAAATGCCTCCCATAACAATAATCGTATTGATCATAGCACCACTTACACCAGCGTAAACAAATCCTGACACATTTCCGCTCTTTTGCATGGTGTACCATTCTAATACTGCAAACACAGCAATACCAATAACAATACTGATTGTCCATACCACTGTTGCTGAAATTGGATTTTTCTCAAATACTTTAATAATAAATGCCCGGCATCCGACCATAAGAAACAACCCAATCAACAGATTCAAAATTGTTGCCCAGATATTTTTCTTCTCAGACACCATAGCTTTACGAATTCCTATATAAACAAAATACGGAACGATTCCTACTAAAATTCTTGGCACAAAGCAGATAAACGCACTTTTAAACACACCACTTACACCCATCATATTTGCTGCCAAAACCGGTGAAAATACAAATGCCGCTGCTGTTGATGGCATTGTGGTATTCTTGATAAAACTGGTCAGTCCGAAAATAAAACCTAAAAAGCCACCTTTTTTCGGTCCACAAAATAAAGAACCTAAAATTACCGGGATATGTATAATTGTCGCATTAATTACGACCAATGGGATATATCCAAGTGGTGTAAACGCCATAATGACAATAATCGCTGCAAATAATGCAGTCAATACAAGTTCACTTGTTTTGTTGTTACGCATCGCATTTTCCTCCTATTCCAGATGAAGGCTTAATCCGTCCCTCTCTCTTTTGTGCTAATGCAAATTTTACAGATACTGTTGATTGATTCTTATCATGTAACCATCAACTTCACTAGTTTACACCCTGTTCCCCTGACGGTCAAGTCACATCATGCCATCGCCAGTTTTGATAGATAAAACGTTAGTACGAATTATTTTTACCTTACAAAGCTGCTTTCAATTTTATTTGACAAACTTTATAATGCTCTTTATGATTTAGTCAAACAACTTTATGATTGGAATAAGAATATCAATTTACTTATAGAAAAGGAGCCTACCGTATGCAGACAAATTTCCATTTATTATACCCACCCAATTATGACCGTACCAAAGAAAAGCCCATGAAAGATTTCGGTTTTATTGACTCTTTAAAGATCGATTCCATGGTCATTTTAATTAAAGAAAGCTATCGTGGTTTTGCAGATTTAAAATTGGACAATTTCTTTTCCACCGATGAACGCGTACTCGAATACCGCCTCGGCGTGGTAAACGATCTGGTTGATAATCCCCAGCTGTACGAGGCCTTCTGCAAAGCAGTCTCCATGATATACAACATCAATGATATGCGTCGCGCAATGAACACAGAATTTACCATAGATTCCTCCCTGCGCTCTGTGCGCTACCTGGAATTATATCTGGAGATTGTCAATCTCTTTGCCGAAAATCTGCAGCAGTCTGCCATCCAATCCGAAGGTATGAAAAACTTCAAACAGGAAATCGATCGCATTGCACAGAGCAGTGAATTTCAAACCTTAAATACAGAACTGTCCAAAATGGAAACAAACTTTGGTTATCTGAAAAGTGTCACACTCGGCATCAACCTAGACGGCAACCTCTGCCCGTTAGATGCAGGTGTCATCTCTGTAAATACCTATACTTTTCGCGCCGGAAATGTCATGGATAAACTTTTACGCAAAGACCCGGAAGATGATCATATTCTCCTGTCATCGCTTTATTCTCTCGGGAAAATCTGCCATGGAGAAGAATTAAAATCCTTGAATTATGCTCTCCTTTCCGCACTCCAGACCATTTACTCCAAACCACTACGTGAATTTGAGCCAATTGTCCAGAACTATTTTCACGTAAATACCAACATGTTTATCTCCCTGCTGGATGATATCCGCTTTCTGACTGCCGGTGTAAAATTCATTCTTTCCATGAAAGAAAAGGGCTTTGCCATGTGCCGTCCGCAGATTGCTCCGATGCAGGAAAAACGATGCGAACTCACCTGTGTCTATAATCCGATGCTCGCAATCAAAGACGTAGAAAAAACCATTGTATCCAACTCCTTTTCATTGGATGCCAATGGTCGTTTCTATCTGGTTACCGGACCGAATCATGGTGGAAAATCCATTTTTGCCTATTCGATCGGCATGGCGCAGGCTTTATTCCAGTTAGGCTTATTTGTTCCAGCTGAGTCAGCACTGATGAGTCCTGTCTCTGGTATTTTTACGCATTTTCCTTCTTCTGATGAGAGTAACTACGGTATGGGAAGACTCGAAAGTGAATGCGCAAGACTCAGCGAGATCATGCAGCAGCTTTCCGATACCGATATGCTTCTAATGGATGAATCCTTTTCAAGTACCAGCGGACTCGAAGCCAGCTATATTGCTTCCGAAGTTCTCACCGGAATTGGTATCATTGGCTGCTGCGGACTTTACGTCACCCATATCCATGATTTGAGCCAACAGGTTGAAAAATATAATTCACATCCGCGAAACCGTGGAAAAATTGATAATCTTGTGGCAATGATGGAAAATGTAGAAGAAGGTACGCGAAGCTATAAGGTTTTGCGCACAACTCCGGATGGACTTAGTTACGCAAAGGATATTGCAAAGCGCTATGGGCTCGATTTAGGGCATATTCTCAAAGATAAGTAATCCCAATCAGTTAAATGTTCCATCATAAACTGGCATATTTGATATATACCTGCTTTCAACTGCCGGAACATAATAGGCTCCATATGTCTTCATCTCGGTATCCCCCTTGGAATCCGTAACTTCTTTCTCTTCCGGCAGTTCCACATAAAACTTATAATAGGGCATAAAATAGGCCTCAAATACATCCGTTAAATATACCAGTTCAACCTTTTTAACATATTTCATTCCCGGCAATTGATAGGGTGAACTCGTGGAATAATTACCTTTTTTCAGCAACGTTTTTGCTTCTGCCACAGAAATAATCGGGTAGTCTCCGACCTTCTGCGAAAGGTCGGGCTGATGAATCCAAATTTTCCGCAACTTGCCTTCTTCTGATTGTTGAAATTCTGTTTGCCTGAAATTGTAGTTGATAATCCTTTTTACGATATCCTCACTGTTTTCATAGAATGATAAATGATAACTCTGCTTCGAATAAATGTCATAATCTCCACCATAAATATTAACATCCGGTGATTTCATGGAAAGAATATCGCTGTATTTATTTTTGAAAAATTCTGCTGCTTTCAAACAATCCTTATATGTGGCATCATAATTGAAAACATAACCTTCCGGCAAATCCTGTGGTGTTTGAAACTCCACACTGATTTCACCCGCAGCGTTTGCTTGAATGAACACTTCATTTGTCTCGCATGTCACAGTTTCCATTTCCGGCTGTTCTTTTACCTGACTGAGTGCATGTTCATCAATCCCCAGTCTTCCGGCAACCTCCCGGATCTTTTCCAATACTTTTTCTTTATCATAGCTCTTAGGAATAAATTCTTCCAACTCAACTGTATTTTTGTACACCGGAAGTGTTGTTAATTCGATCTGTTCATTCCAAGGATTTGCATTTACCAATTCGGACACATCATGTGCTAAATACCCTTCAAATCCATAACTTGCTGCTTCGTTATTCCCTACTGATATTCGTGGTAAATCCAAATGTTCTGTTTTTCCTTCCTTCTTTCCATCCCAGATAAAGGAAACGCAGATCAAGATTGCCAGACATGCAGCTGCTGAAAGATACCTGTAAATTCTGTGCCTGCGTTTCCGTTTCATAGAACCCCTGACATTTCTTCTGACCGCATCCGTTTCCTCAATAATCTCATCCGGCAGCATCCCTATTGCTTCACTCAGCTTTTCTGGTCTCATATCGAATAGCCCTCCTCACATAGATAATCTTTAAGTTTGTTTCTTGTTCTATGAAGAATTATTTTCACCTTTGCTTTACTGAATCCTGTATATTCAGCTATGTACTTCATAGAATCCAGATAATAATATCTTCCTATAAAAACAATCCTGTGTTCTTTTGATAACGACATAAGAAAAGAATGTATGATTTCGGCCAAAATTTTGCAATCCACCACTTCTTCTGTGGCATTCATACCTGCGGTACATTCCTTTAATTCCTCCAGAGAAACTGCATACTCTGATCCCTGTCTTTTCTTTCTATGACGCGTTCGATAAATATCAATAGACAGTTCACGTATGATTTTTCCAACATAAGCAGACAAAATCTGTGGTTGATTTGTCGGAATGGAATTCCATATGCGCAAGTATGTTTCATTGATACTCTCCTCGCAGTCCTCTTCATTTGCAAGGATATTATATGCGATTTTATAAAGGTATTTCCTGTATTTAAGATCCGTCTCGTGTATTGCTCTTTCATCCCGGTTCCAATACAACTCTACAATCTGCTGATCTGTCACCTTGAAACTTCCCCCCTTCTTTCTTATACAGTTACATATATATATCCGACAAATGATCTGAAAAGTTACAATGTGATAAGAATTATTTATTCTATTACAGTTAACATAAAAAACACCCCAGAACCGAAGTTCCGGAGTGTAATGTACTCTTGATATTCTCTTGAATTATCTCTTTGAGAACGTTTTGGTATATGGGAAAGCCCGGAATTACAGGGTTTGTAGCATATGGTGTTGCATACCCGAATCTTACGTTAGGCTGTTCATTACTGCCCACAACTACCAATAACGCTTTTCAAAGAAAGGATAATTTCTATGAGTAAAATAATATCTGCACTGTATAATCACGAAACCGACTGTGTCGAAGTTACCCTTGATAATCAATTCCAAGTTACCTTCAACTGCCAAAACTGTAATGCTCAGATTACATTGGCTGACCCTCTTGATATTGCTTATCTTATCCGTCTTGCAAGAGAGGAACCTGAATTTTATGCCAGTCTTGCTTCAAGGAAAGGTGGGTTACAAGGGTATGTGGAGGCGATGGGGGAGTGGAATTAGGAGATTCTCATTTCAATCTCCTATTTTTCAAACTTCCAAGACACTTTCACATAAAAAAAATTCTCAGTTGAAAATATAACTTTCCTGCAAAGTCATCTTAAATCTCTATATTTTGTTGTTTCTATGGCACATCACTAAAATTCCCATCATTTTTCTCTCTTAAACGTAGGAGTATACATGAGGATAAATAATTATTCGAACCAATAACAACATTGTTTTTGTGGGCAAATCCAGTAGTTTTATTCAGATTTCACCAATTGTTTGAATATATGATATCAATTGATTATAGTTTTTATCATCGAACAAATTACCTTGATAAACCATGGAGCACAGTTCTTTTACCATTGATAATATATCTTGACTTACATTTGGTTCTATGTCTTTTAATATTCCATCAATTCGTTTCTTTATCTCATCAAGATTATCAGAAAGATAATGCCTATCTTCTTCATCAATAAGATATTCGCGATTTTTAGAATACATCCATAATTCCTCACCTATATCTGCTATACGACCAAGCCAAATATTTATCGGTTTCTGTTTTTGAAGAATATATTCACCTTCAAAGCAATCTAACATCTTTTGTGTTACTTCAATAGGATATGGAGAAGCTAAAGGATCCATTTCTTCTTCCTCCCCTAAGTTAATGGCATTGTAAATATATTGAAATGCCTTTTTAGGAAACTTAAGTGCGTTCGGGATAATTTCACCAATATCGTTTGTCAGCAATAAGATCAAATAATCATATGGTGATTCCGCAAATGGAATAGCATTAATTAGGAAATCATTCATCATCTCCTCATTTGCTGGGTCAAATTTTCTTAGCAATATTGGATAACACATAAATGCATTGTCAAAATGCGAACTTTTAGGTAACACAGCATCGTATGAGTTCGTTAATTCTGTCATTACACTATTGACCTCATCTATTTCTGCTTTCCGGGATGATAAAAACCAGCCTTTAACTTGGTATTTGTTGTAATTATTATTAGGCATATGAGATAAGTAGTATTCACAACACATATATACCTCAATACCAACTCTGTCTTCAAGGGCGCCTAGTTCTATATGTTTTCTCTGGTGTTCATCATCCAATGTAATATCATCAAAAAATTGCTGAACATTTGGTAACGCTGCTAGAGCTTTTTTTAAGTTATAAATCACCAAGCGCTTCGCCGGTTCCTCTTTTTTTATAAAACCAATTAATTGGTCTGCAAAATTTTCGATGCCATCAAAGTAATCTCGTTTCGCTTTAGTAAATAACTTCGGTATTTGAGGATTCTCTTCAAACGGACGATTTTCTCTCGGATATGACAAATGTGCAACCATCATATTGTTATAGCGATTATGTAAAGTGTCAAATATACTAGCAGCATTACCAAGTTTCCTATTACCTAATAATTTGTGTAAACATGCAGAAATTGCAGCCAACAAATCACACGCACATTTACGAACATCAAGCCAATGTTCAATCCATGCATATACTGTATCAAACTCATAATTACTTTCTATAGTTCTCAACCATAAACCATTAAACTCTTGATGAAAAGTAATAATTATGTTCCTTTTGGGCATTTCTTTGTGTGCATCATTAGGAATTTGATAGGATTCCAGTAAATCAATTTGAGGCTTGATAGCATCCGCACAATATGTTTCGAAAATGGGAAGTGTGCGGCATATATCTGTCAGCCTTGAAACACTTTCATTATTGCTCTTTTTTATATCACTTGTTCTAAGTAAATACTCGACCTTTATTTTTTTATTATCTTCACTAACTTGAATCTTGTGAGAATTGGTTTTACATTTGAGATAGTCAAGTATCCTCATAAAATTGACTTTTACAAACTCGATGTATTCTTCTTCATTTCCACAAAAAGTTGAATACATTAATGATGATACAGCTTTAATCGAATAGTTTTCAACCTTGTCCCACAAATCATTCAAATTGATTTTTGATGATAAATTCATCGAATGATCAATATTGTAAAGCCAATCTACAATAACGGCATACGATTCTACATCTTCAATGTGCGTAAAATCAATTTCTTTTAATTTTAAATATAAGGCCGAACTCAAGCAATAAATATCAGTTTTTGAAGTTCTAAATTTAGGGATTGAATCACGTAATTTGATCATGTGCTGAATATTAGTATTATCTGGCATCATTTCAGACATCTTTTCTAGGGTATTCAATTCGTATTCATAATCTTTAAAGGCTGCGAAGGGGCAAAGTTCTGTTGCCACAAGTATTAATCCACCATGCTCATACGCGTCATCAAACATTGCCTTATTCGTTTGAAAATACCGCATTACACTTCCCGAAAAAGCACCACGAATTGCTTGAACAAAACATGATAAGTCCGATTCACATAACCACATATTAACAACTTTAGCATAAAATTTATTCTTGTCAAAATCGAATTCCGGATAATGAGAAAACAAAACTGATATATCTGAATCAGATACAATCTTTGCAATAGAAAGAGCTGTCTCATCAAGAGGAATATATTCATGTAATCGGTTAATAATATGCTGCGATCGTACAGGATGCAACCCCTCAATATAGTCGCCATCCGAGCTAATATGTACCAAAAACTCATCAGCCAAGCTTTTAAGTACCTCACCAATATCTAAATCGGTTTTAACAGTCAAATTGCTAATTAGAGACTTTGTTTCAAGCTTAATACCACACACATCAGCAAAACAAACTTTTCTGAGAATTTCAAATTTGGTTCCTCCTACCGATGCGTTACCAATTTCCTTCATTTGCGCAGAAATTCGTTCGTTAATCATCTCGCCATGAGTCAAAAGATACACATACTCTATAAGAAGTTGACGTCCTGCAATCTTTGACCACGCATTTTTCCAATCAGTAATATCTCCATGCAACTTTCCCTCTTTTTTGAGAACACTATATATGTTCTCAGCCTCTTTTTCATTTAGTATAGGTTTAATAATTTGCAAATGATGAAGATTACTTATGTCACCACCATAATTATACCAGTCGTTTTCGCGAGAAGTAATGAGTAATTTATAATGATATGTTACACCTGTTTGCATGAGTTGAGCCAATAAATTCCATTCGCTTAAATGAGCATCTAGATTATCAAGTAAAATAAGCGGCTTTTCACCTATTCGCGTACGCATACGAAAATACTCAACAATATGCCCTAACTCCGCATTGTTGTTACATCTTATAATTTGATAAGGTGTATATTCATCATTTAATAATGATATTGCTCTTAATGCAAGCGTAGTTTTTCCTTGCCCACTGGATGTTTTGATAATGGTAATTGTGTTTTTTTCAATAGAATCAATTATTTCATTTTCGATAATTGGTCGTACCACAGGTAAATTATTTGCAATATCTGAAGGTGTAGCTTTTTTTCCTTCATAGTAGTCTGAAAAATATTCATCAGATTTTGAGAATCGAAGTCTTTGGATCCACGCATGAGCTGGATTTTGAGGTCCTTTACTTATGTCGAATTTTACATTTTCAATACACTGCGTTATTTCTCGATAAGAAATTTCTCCTCGATTCTCCATTTTATCAAAGCATAATAATTTTATACTGTTAGCGAATAACGAAATACTATCAGTATTAATCTCAAAATTCTTTATTAACGAATCCTCAATACTTTTTTCGAGAAAATCTTTTTTTACATTTTCAAAGGATAACCGTTTGATAAAATCTTCGAAATCAAAATCATTCCAATTCCACAAAGGAGTCCCCTTTTTTATGGCATTGATTTTAGTTTTCCAGAATTCTTTAGAATTTTTATCAAGATTTTCTAAAAACAATTTACTTAAATTCCCGGTTGCAACGGAGAAATCATACACCAGCTTAAAGTACCTATTCTTATCAATCAAGTATGCTTCAAGATAGTTTTTTAATACACTATCCATAAAACTTGCGTCTTGCCGTTGAGTAGAGTACTTTAGCTGGATGTGCGTAATTATTTTACTATCATCACTATATTTTACAGAGTCGATATC
>ENA-OUUV01000251-OUUV01000251.1-human-gut-metagenome-genome-assembly--contig:-NODE-251-length-37388-cov-4.758873_pt1 | contig 37388 bp, 27 predicted proteins | sample MGYA00237952_ERZ548838 | MGnify/ENA primary metagenome ERZ548838 (study PRJEB26490, sample SAMN05194705) | human gut metagenome | biome: terrestrial biome; feature: human-associated habitat; material... | reverse complement strand
GGGTGATGCTTTCCAGACCGGTACAGCCGTAAAAGGCATAGTTGCCGATTCCCATCAGTCTTTCGCCTACCACAAGGGTACGGATGTTTCCTTCATTGGCAAATACACCGTTGTCGGGATTGGTATTGATGGTACCTTCCGGCTCCGCTACCACCCATTCCTGTACGGCACCGTCTCCGGTTGCCAGAGGGTTTGCCATTAAGGACTGGTTTCCTATGTACATAACAGTGATGTTTTTAATCCACTGTTCGGCGGTGCTTTCGGTCTTACGGTAATTGTAACCGTCATCGCCCTTATAAACGGTACCGCTGGTATCGCCCGTTGTGTCCCGGTAATAGAAATCCGCTAAATCCAGAGTGCTCCACTGCTTGTAATCCGCATAATAGCAGGCTCTGAATTCCGCTTCCTTTACCAAAACGGGGTTGCCGGAAACATCTTCTTCGTATACCGGATCGTTTGCCTTGTAATACAGAGGCTTCTGGCTGCGGCTCACGGCTACATAGCCGGTACGGGAGCCTAAGTTTTCGTTGTATTTGGTAAACGCATCCACACTGTCGGGAATTACCAGCTTGTTGTCTGCCAGGTTTCCTGCGTTGTAGCCTAAGATAATCGCAACCTTGTCCGGACTCGTGGAGGAAGCGTTGACAAAGGCAAACTGGTAAGTACCGTCACCCGTTGTATAAATGGTATCGCAGTCAGCCGGCACCACAGGGATTATGCTACTGCTCTGTGCGGCGCTGCCCTTCCATATCTGCTCATCCCAGAGATATTTTTTATCCCCTGCCGCTTTCGTCTCCGGTACGGGAATGAGAGCAATGAGGAGTGCGGTTATCAGGCAGACAGCGCCTAATGTCTTTCGCAGTCTCCTCCTCAATTTCAGATTTTTCCTTTTTATTTCTTTCTTTGCCATGTCTTTCTCCTTTTCCGGGAAATTTATCGGATTTTCTTTGCAACCACAACAAATCTTCCGTCACTGGTATAGTAATCACAGGTGGACAGAGTGAGAAGCTCATCTCCGTACTCGGCGCTGACGCCCGTATCGTACAGGGACATATCCGCCATCTGCATCATATTGGATTCAAATTCGGTTTCCGATACCGCATCCGTAAACTGGTAATACTTGAATACGATTTCACTTTCCTCATAAATTTTGGAGCGGAACACATACATCACTTCGTAAGTGCCTTTTTCGTAAATAGTATCAAACTGGATGTATTTATGCTCTTTGTAAAACTTTTCGGAGCTGTATTTGTTGAGCTGTCCGAACATTCTGCCGCTTCTCATATGGTGGCCGTACAGAATGAGGTTTGTGGAGCGGGGATAAATGCTGCAGTCCTTGTCTAAGAAAATGCTGCCGTTTTTGTCCTCCTCCTGGTCAAAATTATGGTTCAGATAGTAATCGTTGTTCACAGTCTGAAGTACTGGGTAATCTATATATGTATCGTCAATTTTTACCCATCCGATTAGTCTTTTGTTCAAACTATATAAAGTTTGATACTCCGGCAGAATATCCGGAAGTGTATCCGCCGTGTCATCATCATAGTGAATGACCGGTGTTTCCGGTGTTTCCGGTGTTTCCGGAGTGGTAAGTGCGGTGTTTTTCAGGTTCTTTTGTATGGCGGCATAATCATCCAGCCTTTTTGTCCGGTAGGAATAGTCTGCAAGGTAGGCAAGGCTTCCCACAACCAACAGGCTGCACACCGCCACAATGCCCCTCCGGATATGCTCCCGCTTTTTCATTTCCCTTAAAATCCGCTTCTGCATATCCGCATCAAATTCATCCAGGGAAGTATGGGATTTGCTTTTTCCGGAGGATGCCCTCTGTCTGCCGGCAGGTTTCTTTCGTTTGTCTTCTTTTCCAAAGCCATCTCCTGCCTTTAGGAGAGTTTCCTTTTTATCTTGCAGTTCTTCCGTAAAGTCCTCTTTCAGAATGGTATACAGCCGGATTTTCCCCTGTGCAATATCGGCAAGCAGGGCATCAATCTGCTCCGGCGTATCTGTATTCCTCTGCTTTTTTATCTTTTCAATCTCTGCTTTATCATGCAGAGCTAACTTATAGTCGGCTTCCGTCCGGAACTGTCTGCCTGCTGCTTCGTACACGGGCATCTCTCCTGTTTCTCTTTCTACACATACATATACAAGTACTATTTTACTATATCTTTTAATTTATTCAAGCATTTTTGTCTTGCAAAAAATTTTTTAATCATGTGGAAACATTGACATGCCTGTGTACATAGAATAAACCATAAAAACAATTCGGAGGCAATTAAAATGAGTGATTTAACTGCTACCAACTGTGGATGTAACACAGGATGCAACACCGGCTGCAACAATAACAACGGATGCGGATGCAACATTATCTGGATTATCCTGCTTCTCTCCTGCTTCGGCGGCAACAACGGCTGTGGTCTCGGCACATCCGGCGGCTGCGGTTGCGACAACAACAACTCAAGCTGTGACTGGCTCATCTGGATTCTGTTGCTTTCCTGCTTCTGCGGAAACAATAATTCCTGCTGCTAATGACCCGGTTCCTTAGGGAGCCGTACTCACTTGCGGGCGGGCCCTCAGAAAGTCCGTCCGCCGCATACAAAAAACGTCTTTTACATAAGATTTTTGCATAAGATTAGAAAAGCACTTTCGATGGAGGATTTATGCAGACGGACAAGGACAACTGCGACAAAATTCTTGCTTTTGACAGCATTTATACCAACAACCACATCCAGATGTATAAACTCCTCCTGCCTTATTTTGAACCGGAAATGCAGAAAAAGATGGCAATATACATTAAATTCATGGAGTTTCAATATACGCTGTCTTATTTTAAAAACCATCCCTATGCCTGCCAGCCGAGACAACCCATGCCGGACACGGACGCTTTGTGCAAGGAGCTTTCTCCCTACTGCAACCGGGAAGAAAAGCAGAAGCTGGACCGTTTTGCCCGGTATTCTTCCTCGGTAAAAAACGCGCAGGAAATGATGGAGATGGCAGCCATGATGAAGGATATGTTCCCGGAGGGAGCTCCTTTTCCCGCAGACGGCGACGGTTCCATGGACATCAGCCAGATTTTATCCATGCTGGGAAAACAATGACGGACAGAACCCATAGCCAGCTGCAAGGTTTACAAATCAAAGAAAACGAGGTGTATCATGGAAGAAAGACCGGAATGGATGTCCGACCCTCTGGTCAAGGACATTTCCCTTAACAAACTCGAATTTTTAGGCTCCCTGGTTACCGGCGGCAAAGGTAAAAGCCAGAAGGAACTCATGTCTTTTTTTATCCTCAGAATGAAGGAAGCCAGACAGGCCGACATCTCCTTTTCCAAGGACGAGGTTGCCCGTGTGATTGAAGCCATCAGGCTTCACAGTACCAGAGAAGAATTGGAAAAAATGAATGAAATCATGAAAAAAGCACCGACCTCATAAGCCGGCGCTTTCCTTTTATGCTTTTATTACGGTTTTACTACGATATTTACAATTCTGCCGGGTACATAAATTTCTTTTACGATGGTGCCGGTCAGCTTGTCGCCGAGCATTTCCTTTGCCATGGCAAGGATGTTGTCCTTCTGTTCGTCCTTGGAAACCTTTAAGGTTCCTTTCATCTTACCGTTAATCTGGACAGCCAGCTCGATGGTGGACTCTACCGTCTTTTCCTCATCGTATTCCGGCCAGCTGGTCTGATACAGTCTGCCGTCAAAGCCGTTTGCCTGCCAAAGTTCCTCGGTGATGTGGGGAGCAACCGGATTAAGCAGGGTAAGCAGGGTCTTGAATTCTCCCTTGGTAACGGCATTCTTCTTGTAGAAATCGTTAATCAGGGACATCATGGCTGCAATAGCCGTGTTGTACTTTAAGCTTTCAAAGTCGGAGCTTACCTTCTTGATGGTCTGATGCATCTTAGTTTCCATATCGGCGGAGTAGCCTTCGTCATCCGTCAGGATATCCTGCAGCTTCCAGACTCTCTCCAAAAATCTGCGGCAGCCCTTTACGCCGTCCTCACTCCAGGAAGCGCTTAAATCAAATGCACCGATGAACATTTCATAGGTACGCAGGGTATCTGCACCGTACTCTCTTACGATATCGTCAGGATTTACCACGTTGCCGCGGGACTTGCTCATCTTTTCACCGTTGGAGCCTAAAATCATACCGTGGGAGGTTCTCTTCTGGTAAGGTTCGGGACAGGGAACTACGCCCTCATCATATAAAAATCTGTGCCAGAAACGGGAATACAGAAGGTGGAGGGTTGTATGCTCCATACCGCCGTTGTACCAGTCTACCGGCATCCAGTATTTCAGGGCTTCGGGACTTGCCAGTGCATTTTCATTGGTGGGGTCCGTGTAACGCAGGAAATACCAGGAAGAACCTGCCCACTGGGGCATGGTATCGGTTTCTCTCTTAGCGGGGCCTCCGCAGCAGGGACAGGTGGTGTTTACCCAGTCCGTCATGTGCGCCAGAGGGGACTCGCCGTTGTCGGTGGGCATATAGCTTTCCACATCGGGAAGCTCCAGAGGAAGCTCGCTTTCCGGCAGAGGCACATAGCCGCACTTCTCACATTTTACAATGGGAATGGGCTCGCCCCAGTAACGCTGTCTGGAGAATACCCAGTCTCTTAATTTATAGTTGGTCTTTTCGTGGCCGATGCCCTTTTCGGTTAAAAATTCAATGATTTTCTTCTTGGCATCCGCTACGGACAATCCGTTTAAGAATTCGGAATTTACAAGGGTTCCGGTTGCCACGTCGGTAAATACCGCTTCGTTTACGTCCACGGGGCTGCCTGCCACTACTTCGATGATGGGCATGTTGAATTTCTTGGCAAATTCCCAGTCTCTTTCATCATGTGCGGGCACCGCCATGATGGCGCCGGTACCGTAGGTCATCAGTACATAGTCGGAAATCCATACGGGAATTTCCTTGCCGTTTACCGGGTTTACCGCAGTCAGACCGTCCAGCATAACGCCGGTCTTGTCCTTTGCGATTTCGGTTCTTTCAAAATCGGACTTCTTGGCTGCCATTTCACGGTATGCCACTACATCGTCCCAGTTTTTAATGGAGTCTTTATACTTATCGATAAAAGGATGCTCCGGACTCATAACCATGTAGGTAACACCGAATAAGGTATCCGGTCTGGTGGTATAGACGGTCAGCTTATCCTCTTTGTCCTTTAATACAAAATCCACTTCCGCACCGGTGGACTTGCCAATCCAGTTTTTCTGGGAAACCTTTACTCTTTCAATGTAATCCACGGTATCCAGACCTTCGATAAGCTTCTCCGCATAAGCGGTAATCTTTAACATCCACTGGCTCTTTACCTTGCGGACTACTTCGGAACCGCAGCGCTCGCAGACGCCGTTTACCACTTCCTCGTTGGCAAGACCTACCTTACAGGAGGTACACCAGTTAATGGGCATTTCCGTCTTGTAAGCAAGACCTGCTTTAAACAGCTTTAAGAAAATCCACTGGGTCCACTTGTAGTACTTCGGATCCGTGGTATTGATCTCCCTGTCCCAGTCAAAGGAATAGCCTAAGGAATGAAGCTGGTTTTTGAAACGTGCCACGTTATTCTTGGTCACAATCTTCGGATGGATGTGATTCTTGATTGCATAGTTTTCGGTAGGCAGACCGAATGCGTCCCAGCCCATGGGGTAAAGAACATTGTACCCCTGCATTCTTCTCTTTCTTGCAACGATATCCAGTGCCGTATACGGTCTCGGATGTCCTACATGAAGTCCCTGTCCCGAAGGATACGGAAATTCTACCAGTGCATAATATTTCGGCTTGGAATAATCGGTGGAGGTAGCAAATGCTTTTTCCTTATCCCAGATATCCTGCCATTTTGTCTCCACTTCTCTGTGGTTGTATACTTCTGCCATTGTTCTGTCCTTTCCTGCGCCAAGCTTCTTTCCTCATAAGGTAAATTCATTCTATATATGTTCTATATATAAGAAGCCCTTTCATCTCACAAGAAACGAAAGGGCTTTCTCCCTTAAGCGCCTAAGCTTCATTTTAAGCACTTCCAGGACTATTGTCAATCACTTTCCGTTGTTGCCTTTGCCGCTCTTTCGGCTACTTCTTTCTCCTGCACATCCGACGGCGCCTGTTCATAGCGGGCAAACGTGTAGGAATACTCGCCCCTGCCGCCGGTCATGGAGCGTAAATCCGTACAGTAGCCGTACAGACTGCTCATGGGAATATCCGCTTCAATCACCTGTCTGCCGCCTTGCAGAGGATTCATGCCGAGCACCCTGCCTCTTCTCTTGTTCAGATCTCCCATCACATCACCGGTATAGGTTTCCGGAATGGTGACCTTTAAGTTGGCAATGGGCTCTAACAGAATGGGCTTTGCATCCATAAAGCCTTTGCGGAACGCCTGGATGGCAGCCATCTTGAATGCCATTTCGGAGGAGTCCACCGGATGGTAGGAGCCGTCATATAAAACTGCCTTTACGCCCACAACCGGATAGCCCGCCAAGGGTCCCTTCACCACGGATTCCTGCAGCCCCTTTTCCACTGCCGGGAAGAAGTTCTTGGGAACGGCGCCGCCTACGACCTCCTGGGTAAATTCATAGGGCTCCTCCAAGTTGCCGGAAGGGGAGAAACGCATCTTGACATGACCGTACTGTCCGTGTCCGCCGGACTGTTTTTTGTATTTGTACTCCGTATCTGAGCTGCCCTTTATGGTTTCCTTATAGGCTACCCTGGGCTTAGAAAGTTCAATTTCCACCTTGTATTCGGAAAGGAGCCGGCTGGCAATAATCTCTAAATGCTGTTCGCCCATACCGTAAAGGAGCGTCTGCCTGTTTTCCGCATCGTTTACTACCTTTAAGGTCAGGTCTTCGTGGGTGATCTTCTGCAGAGCCTGGGAAATCTTATCCACGTCCGCCTTGTCCTTCGGCTTATAGCGCATGCAGGTGTACGGAGTGGAAATTTCCCACTTGCCGAATTTGATGGTGGTCGCCCTGGTGGACAGGCTGTTGCCGGTGCGTGCCGCCGTCAGCTTTGCCAGTGCGCCGATATCGCCGGCATGCAGCTCCGGTACTTCCACCGGCTTATTGCCGCAGAGCACGTACAGCTTGCCGACCTTTTCCTCGATGTCCCTGTCTAAGTTGTAAATCATATCGTCCTGTTTTAAGACGCCGGAATTTACTTTAATCAAAGAATACTTGCCGATGAACGGGTCCACGATGGTCTTCCAGATATAGGCGGATTTTGCCTTGGAAAAATCGTAATCCGCATGGTAAATCTCTCCTGTCTTCATGTTGATGCCGGCAATCTCCCTGTTTTCCGGGCTGGGGAAATATTTGATGATATCGTCAAGCAGTGTGTAAACGCCCTGGCACAATGTATTGGAGCCCATGCTCATGGGAACGATGCTGCCGTCGCAGACATTGGTACGCAGCGCCGCACGTATTTCCGCTTCGGAGAAGGTTTCCCCGTTAAAATACCGCTCCATCATATCCTCACTGGTTTCCGCTACCGCTTCCATTAAGGTATCCCGGCAGATTTTCAAGTTGGGCTTATTGTATTCCGGCACCTCGCAGGTCACAACTTCTTTTCCCTTCCATCGGTTGCCGGTTTCCGTAATGACATTGACATAGCCCACGAACTTTTCATTTTCACGGATGGGCAGATGGAAGGGCGCCATTTTCTTTCCGTATTTTTTCGTCATGTCCTCCACGACCTGACGGAAGGAGGCATTGTCCACGTCCATGTTGGTCACATAAATAATACGGGGCAGCTTATACTTTTCGCAGAGCTCCCAGGCTTTTTCCGTACCCACTTCCACGCCTGCCTTGCCGTTTACCACGATAATGGCGGCTCCCGCGGCACTTAAGGCTTCTTCCGCTTCGCCCACAAAGTCAAAATAGCCGGGCGCGTCTAAAATGTTGATTTTATAGCCTTCCCATTCAATGGGAACCACGGATGTGGAAATGGAAAACTGCCGTTTCTGCTCTTCTTTACTGTAGTCGCTGATGGTATTGCCGTCCTGAATTTTGCCCATGCGGGAGGTTATTCCGGAAAGGTAACCCATAGCTTCGGAAAGACTGGTCTTTCCGGAGCCGCCATGGCCTAAGAGTACTACATTTCTGATTTTGTCGGTTGTGTAAACTTTCATATAATTCCTTCCTTTCTCTTATTTTTTTGTGATTTATGTATAATTGAATTTCATTTTTCAAAAATCTATAGGTATATATTACTAAATTATCACTCATTTTACAAGAAAAATGTTCTATTTTAAATACAATTATTGCTCGTTGACTGTAACGCGTTAAAGTGCTACAATTCTTATAATTGTAACGTAAACATGCCTGAGCCATGTAATTTTCATGCATGTCACGGGAAAGAAAGGTCTGAACATATGTCTTATATCACCTGCGGATTTATCGGACTCGGTCTGATTGGCGGTTCCATTGCAAAAGCCCTGAAAGCCTTTCGCCGGGATGTCCGTATTCTTGCCTTTGATACCAATAAGGAAACCTTAGCGCTTGCCCTGAAGGAAGGCATTGCCGACGAAGCCGTCTCCTCCATCAACGAGCGTTTTTCGGTATGCGACTACCTATTTTTATGTGCGCCGGTTTCCAATAATGATAAAAACTTAACTGCCATAAAGGAAATTCTGTCACCGGACTGCATTTTAACGGATGTGGGCAGTGTCAAATCCACAACCTTCCGGTGTGTGGAAGAAATGGGACTGTCCCCGTACTTCATCGGCGGACACCCCATGGCGGGCAGCGAGCGCATCGGCTTTGCCAATTCCCATGCCCTTCTTTTGCAGAATGCCTACTATCTGCTGACCCCTTCTGCGGAGGTACCTGAAAAAAAGGTGGAGGCTTTCCGCAATCTCGTAGCGGATATCGGCGCCATCCCCCTTATTCTGACCCCCGGGGAGCATGACAGGATTACGGCAGGCATAAGCCATCTGCCCCATATTATTGCTTCTTCACTGGTAAATTTTGTGAAAGATAACGATACGAAAGCCGCCCTTATGAAGCAGATTGCTGCGGGCGGCTTTAAGGATATTACCCGGATTGCTTCCTCTTCCCCGGACGTCTGGCAGCAGATCTGCCTGACCAACAGTGAAAACATTACCGAAATGCTATCCTTATACATCAAAGCCTTGTCTTCCGTAAAGGAGCTCTTAGAAAAGAAAGACGCGGATGCCCTGTATGCATTCTTTGACAGCGCCCGCACCTACCGGGACTCCTTTGTGGCTGATGCAAACGGCTCTGTTGCCCGCATTTATGATTTCACGGTCAACATTGACGACAGGGCAGGCTCCATGGCTTCCATTATGAACATTCTTGCCGAACACGGCTTAAGTATCAAGAATATCGGCATCACCCATAGCAGAGAGCGTGCAGAGGGCGCCGTCCGTTTGGAATTCTACGACAAAACCTCCCTTGCCAGAGCAAGAGAGGTCTTATGTGAAAAAAGATATACGATTATTTAATGTTTATGATTTGCGTGCCCTGCGGGTAAAGAAACCACATAGGAAAATCCCGGTAAAGCCGCCGGCAGTGTCCAGCAGCACATCCCCCAAATTACCGCTTCTTCCCGAAATAAAGGTCTGGTGAAACTCATCTCCCGCTGCGGACAGGAACACAATTCCTATGCTTACAAGCATACAGATACGCTGCTTTTTTCCTCCGGCTTTACTCCAAAATATCCGGAAGAAAAAGAACCACAGGCATCCTAAAACGGCATACTCGGTAAAGTGTGCCGCTTTTCTTATGGGAAATTCCAGCTTTTTTGCAAGAAGAGCAATGTTCTCCTCACTCCGGTGCCCGAAGGTCAGCTTATCAAACACCTGCACTGTCTTTAAGGCGATGCTGCCGCTCAAGGAGCCGGAGGTCTCGCCGTTCTGGGCGGAAAACGAAAATATCATGCTATACCACAGAAAAAGCAGGATAAGAATTATCACTGCTTTTCCGAATTTACTGTACTTTTTCATTTACTGCCCGTCTTCCACCGTCTGATAAGCTTCAATGCGGAAGGCATCCATTTCCGGCATCCCCACGAAAACGGCACCATAAGAAATCGTATTTTCTTTCTTTTCGATTCTCACGATTTCAACCACCGCATGCAGTATCTCTTTTGTCCAGATGGTAAGATATGCTTCATAAATAGCGCCGATCATAAGAGGCTCCCTGCAGGTAAAGCCGACTCCGGCTTTGGAAATATCCACTACCTCAATGTCTACTTCCTCTTCTCTTCCGTTGTCAAGCCGTTTCATGACAATGGAGGAAGAAAGCTTGGTTCGTCTGTTTCTTCTTCTCTCTTCCATGCCGTACTCCCTTCTTTGGTGTTCGAATATGCCTATTTTACCGCAAATTTCCTATTTAATCAACATGGCATCGCCAAAAGAAAAAAATCTGTATTTTTCCCGGATGGCTTCCTCGTAAGCATTTAAGATGTGTTCCCTGCCCGCAAGAGCGGAAACCAGCATAACCAGAGTGGACTCCGGCAGATGGAAATTGGTAATCAGTGCGTCCAGCACCTTGAATTTGTAACCCGGATAGATAAAGATTTCCGTGTTGTCACAGCCTTCCTTTACCATGCCGTTTTCATCCGCGGCGCTCTCCACGGTACGGCAGCTTGTGGTGCCCACACAGATAACCCTGTGTCCTTCCTTTTTTGCTTTGTTGATTTTATCCGCAGCTTCCTTCGTCACCTGATAAAATTCGGAATGCATATGGTGCTCTAAAATATTGTCCACCTTGACCGGGCGGAACGTGCCGAGACCAACATGCAGGGTAACGTAAGCAATGTCGATGCCCTTTTCTTCGATCTGCCGCAGAAGCTCCTTCGTAAAATGAAGTCCCGCCGTAGGAGCCGCCGCACTGCCCTCGTACTTGGCATAGACGGTCTGGTAACGGTTCTTGTCCTGCAGCTTGTGGGTAATGTAAGGAGGCAGGGGCATTTCGCCTAACCTGTCCAGTATTTCTTCAAAAATACCCTCATAGGAAAACCGGATGAGACGGTTGCCGTCCTCTACGGTTTCTAAAACGGTGGCATGCAAAAGCCCCTCTCCGAATACGATTCTCGTACCCGGTTTGCACTTTTTGCCCGGCTTCACCAGGGTTTCCCAGATGTCATTTTCTTTTCGCTTCAAGAGCAGCACTTCAATGGCTGCTCCCGTATCTTCTTTATGTCCGATCAGTCTTGCCGGAATGACCTTGGTGTTGTTAAGTACCAGACAGTCCCCGGGATTTAAGAAGTTAATCACTTCCTTAAAAATATGGTGGGAAGTTTCTCCCGTTTCCTTATCCAGAACAAGAAGTCTGGAGGAGGAACGGTCCTCAAGCGGGTCCTGTGCAATCAGTTCCTCCGGCAAATCAAAATAAAAATCGGATTTCTTCAAATTCTGTGTCATTTATAAACAGGCTCCTTCAACAAATGCCTTATAACCTCTGTATGTTTCGTAAATATCTGCCTTGCTGGTAGCTTCCCAGGGTGCATGCATGTTCAGTACGGCAACACCGCTGTCGATCACATTCATGCCGTAAAGAGCTAAAATGTAAGCGATGGTTCCGCCGCCGCCCACATCGACTTTGCCGAGTTCTGCGGTCTGGAAGCCGATGCCTGCCTTTTCAAAAATACCGCGGATGTGAGCCATGTATTCGGCATTGGCATCGTTGGAGCCGGACTTTCCTCTGGCGCCTGTGAATTTGTTGAATACCATGCCCTGTCCCAAGAATGCCGCATTCTTCTTTTCAAAGCAGGATGCGTAAGTGGGATCAAAGCCCGCACTGACATCGGAGGAAAGCATGCAGGAATGTGCCAGACATCTTCTGACATTCAGTTCGCTGTATTCTCCGGTGAGGTTCATGAGCTCTGCCACGCTGTTTTCAAAGAAACGGGACTGCATACCGGTTGCGCCGACGGAACCGATTTCTTCCTTGTCCACCAAGATGCAGCACATGCATCTGTCGGTCTTCCCTGTATCCAGCATTGCCTTTAAGGAAGTAAATGCGCAGACTCTGTCGTCCTGGCCGTATGCTAAAATCATGCTTCTGTCGAAGCCTGCTTCTCTGGCATGTCCTGCCGGAACCACCTCTAACTCTGCGGAAAGGAAATCTTCCTCTTCCACATCATAGGTTTTCTTTAAGATATCCAGAATGCCCTCTTTTACGGCTTCCTTGGCTTTCTCTTCTTTTTCGTCCGGTTTAATGGTAATGGGCTTGCTGCCTACAATCAGATCCAGAGCTTCGCCTTCGATAACCTTGGCAGCCTTCTTTTCCATCTGCTCTGCCGCTAAATGAATGAGAATGTCAGAAATGAAGAATACGGGGTCGTCATCCTCTTCTCCCACATTGACTTCTACGGTCGTGCCGTCTTTTTTCACAATGACACCGTGAAGAGCCAGGGGAAGGGTTACCCACTGGTACTTCTTGATACCGCCGTAGTAATGGGTATCCAAATAAGCAAAGCCGCCGTCTTCATAAAGAGGATTCTGCTTTACGTCCATTCTCGGGGAATCGATGTGGGCGCCTAAGATATTCATACCCTCTGTCATGGGCTTTTCGCCTAAGCGGTACAGGGCGATGGACTTGTTCATCCATACGGAATATACCTTGTCGCCCTTCTTTAACTTCTTACCTTCGGCAATGGCTTTTTCCAATTCCACATAGCCTTTTTCTTCACAGAGATTGACGATGGTATCGATGCATTCCCTCTCTGTTTTGCCGTTATCCAGGAACTCTCTGTATTCCGCAGAGAGTTTTTCTAATTCCTTTAACTGTTTTTCATCATAAACTTCCCATAAGTTTTTACGTTCCAATTTAAATACTCCTTTCCTTATTGACGTAAGGTAGCACCGAGCTGTTCCAGACCGTTTAAGATTTTCTTCATGGCGCCTGCTACATCGCTCTCTTCCAGGGTTCTGTCCTTTGCACGGAAGGTAACGGAATAAGCCATGGACTTGTAGCCATCCTTAATCTGGTCGCCTTCGTATAAATCAAACAACTGGTAAGACTCTAAGATCTTGCCGCCTCTCTGGGCAATGACGCCCTCGATATCGCCTGCCAGAACATTCTTCGGAACCTCTAAGGAAATATCCCTGGTTACGGCAGGATACTTGGCAATGCCTTCGTACTTGCGGTCGAAGGTTGCAAAATCCAGTACATTCATAATATCAATTACGGCTACATAAGCTCTGGTACCGATGGCATAGTTGTCGCATACAGCGGGGTGTACTTCTCCAATATAACCCAATTCTTCGCCTTCGTAAACAATTTTTGCCTGACGTCCGGGATGCAGGAAATTTTTTCCTGCCTTGGGATCGTACACAATTCTCTTCTTCATGCCGATGCAGTCGAAGAATTCTTCCACTACGCCCTTTAAGCTGTAGAAGTCGCCGTCGCCGTACATACCCAAGGTAAACTGCATTCTTTCCTCCGGCTGCTCGGTCAGGGGCAGGGATTTTGCCAGATAAATGTTGCCCAGTTCGTATAATCTTACATTCTTGTTTCTTCTGTTGTAGTTGGTGGAAAGGCTGGTCAGCATGCCGTTTAAGGATAAGGTTCTCATAATGGAGAAATCCTCGCCTAACGGATTGGCAATGGTAATGGCAGCTCTTGCCTTATCGTCAGCATCCAGCAGCAGTTTATTGAACACCTTGGGGCTTTCAAAGGAATAGGTCATTCCCTGTGAGAAACCGCAGTACTCTGCAATGTCCCTTGCCTTCTGCTCAATACGGAGCTTGAAGGACAGCTTACCGGTTGTGGTTTCGCCCTTGGGCAGTGTGGTGGGAATTTTGTCATAGCCGAAGAAACGGGCTACTTCCTCTGCCATATCCGCACGGCCTACCAGGTCCTGACGGAAGGAAGGAATAACAAGCTCCTTGCCGTCTTTTCCGTCCCTTACTTCCACTTCCAGCTTCTTGAAGATGGCAAGCATCTGTTCCTCGGTAACGGATGTGCCGAGCAGTGCGTTGTATTTTGCAGGTTCAAAAGGAAGCACACGTAAGGGTTTGATGGGAAGCCCCTCTTCTACGGTGCCGCTTACCACTTCGCCGCAGCCCAGCTCTACAATGAGCTGGCAGGCTCTGTCGATGGCTGCCTTGGCATTGGCGGGGTCAAGACCCTTTTCAAAAATACCGGATGCTTCGGTTCTGAGTCCCAGTCTCTTTGCGGATTTACGGATGTTCGGGCCGTTGAAGGTTGCTGCTTCAAACAGTACGGTCTTAACTTCGTCCGTAATCATGGAATTTTCACCGCCCATGATGCCGGCTACGCCGATTTCTTTTTCCGCATCGCAGATCATCAGGACATTGTTGTCTAATTTTCTGGTCTGGCCGTCCAGTGTCACGAATTCGTCCCCGTCCTTGGCACGTCTTACAATAATCTGTCCGCCGGCAATGGTGGAAAGGTCGTAAGCATGCATGGGCTGGCCGTATTCTTCCATCACATAGTTGGTAATGTCAACCAGGTTGTTGATGGGGCGGATGCCGCTGGCTGCCAGTCTTCTCTGCATCCATTCGGGAGAAGGGCCGATTTTGATATTCCTGCACACTCTTGCACAGTATCTGGTGCAGAGGTCGGTATCTTCAATGGAAACCTTGATGTAGTTGTTGACATCGTCTCCTGCTTCTTTTACTTCCACAACGGGAGGTACGAAGGGCTTGTCAAAGGTTGCGGCTGCTTCTCTGGCAATACCTAAAATGCTGTAGCAGTCCACACGGTTGCTGGTGATTTCGTATTCAAATACGGTGTCATGCAGACCCAGTACTTCAATGGCGTCGTCGCCTACCTTTACGCTGTCCGGGAAAATGTAAATGCCGTTGTCCGGTGCGTCCGGGTACATATCCTTGGAAGAACCTAATTCTTCGATGGAGCACATCATACCGTTTGAGGGTACGCCGCGCAGCTTTCCTGCCTTAATGGCAATGCCGTCTTCCGGTAAGGGGCCGCCGTCATGACCGCCTGCTACTTTGCCGCCGTCCAAAACAACGGGAACCTTGTCGCCCACCTTTACATTGGGTGCGCCGGTTACAATCTGGATTACCTCGGAACCGATGTTTACCTGGCAGACAATCAGCTTGTCCGCATCCGGATGCTTTTCGATTTTTTCAATCTGACCCACAACGATTTTTTCAAGGTTTTTATCCATTCTTTCAAAGCCCTCTACCTTGGTTCCGGTAAGGGTCATTCTGTCGCAGTATTCCTGGTCGGTACAGGTAAGTCCCGGCACATATGCTTTAATCCATGATAATGCTGTATTCATGTTTCTTTCCTCTCATTCTATTTTAATCATTCAATCCCTTTTTATCCGCAAAGACAGCTTTCTATAGTTCCGTCTGTCCATTAAAACTGCTTTAAGAAACGGATGTCGTTTTCGTATAAAAGACGCATGTCATCAATTTCATATTTTAAGAGGGCAATACGCTCCAGGCCGACGCCGAAGGCAAATCCGGTGTATTCTTCCGGATCAATGCCGCTCATCTCCAGTACATGGGGATGTACCATGCCGCAGCCTAAAATTTCTATCCAGCCGCTGCCCTTGCAGAAACGGCATCCGCTGCCGCCGCACTTGAAGCAGGACACATCCATTTCAGCGGAAGGCTCTGTGAACGGGAAGTGATGGGGTCTGAATTTAACCTTGGTATCTTCTCCGAAAAGCTCTCTTGCGAACTCTGCCAGAGTACCCTTTAAGTCGGAGAAGGTAATGTTTTTATCAATAACCAGTCCTTCAATCTGATGGAAAGAAGGGGAATGGGTGGCATCCACTTCATCGGCACGGAATACACGTCCGGGCGCTAACATACGGATGGGCAGCTTGCCTTTTTCCATTTCATGTACCTGGGTGCCGGAGGTCTGGGTACGAAGTAAGAACTCCCCGGTAATATAGAAGGTATCCTGTTCATCCTTGGCGGGATGGTCTGCGGGAATGTTCAGGGCTTCAAAGTTGTAATAGTCTTTTTCGATTTCGGGACCTTCCACCACATCATACCCCATACCGATGAAGATTCGCTCTACTTCTTCAAGGGCGATGGTGTTGGGATGTCTGTGTCCGATCAGGGCTTTCTTTGCAGGCAGGGTTACGTCGATAACTTCTGCTTTTAACTTGGCTTCTCTGACCGCTTTTTCCATTCTTGCCCTGGCTTCCTCTAAAACCTTTTCGATTTCCTCTCTGGTTTCGTTTACCATCTGGCCGACCTTGGGACGTTCTTCGGGAGAAACATCCTTCATGGATTTTAAAACGGCTGTCAGCTCACCCTTTTTACCGAGTACATTGACACGTACTTCGTTTAACTTGTCCAGAGCATCGCTGGCTTCAATCTGCGCCAATGCCTGCGCTTTGATTTGTTCCAATTTTTCTTTCATGGTGAAATCCTCTCTTTTTATAAAAATTTCGTTTGCAGGGAAGGTCATCGTCCGTCCTGTTTTCCTGAATAAAGACATAAAAAAACGTCCCCTGCATCTGCAAGGGACGAATCAAATCCGTGGTACCACCCAACTTCCCGGTTGCCCGGGCACTCATTTCACTTAACGCGTGTCACGTCCTGTCCTACTTTCCGTCATATTTCCAGGGGGTTCGGCAGGCAGCTCCGGCGGGAAATTCACAAAGCATAAGAACTGAAGAGGACTTGCAGCCGGTGATCCTCTCTCTCTGCCAGAAAATGCATTGCTACTTTACGCTTTCACAGCTTTTCACTAAACCTCATTGTAATGAGCAAAATAAGAAAAGTCAAGGACTTTTTATTCCAGATTCAGCTTCTTTGTGAAAAGATAATCCGTTAAAAAGAAGCATGCTACGCCTAAGACAACCACCACAGCACCTACGATAAAGAACAACCCGCTTGCGGCATGCAGTAGCTCTATCGGTGTCACTTCAAAATTTGTAATAACTATGTTGGTGTTATACAGGTGAAATTGCAGTGCCCAAAGTAATGCTACCACTCCCATTACGCACTGGGTTATAAAATATATCAGTGCATAGGCACCCACACCGGCTGCAATTTTATGTGTCCGGTTGGTCTGTCCTATCGCAACTGCCGTAAATGCTCCCATCTGTGTATAGATACAGGCAAGTGTACTATAGCCAACGACACTGACAGCCAGAGTCCGCCACTCTGCGCTATTGGCAATCTGATGCAAGGCTTCTTCTATGGACTGATACATTTCTGCAAGAACCGGCAGATTACTCCGGAGCACCAATGTAGACAGCAGAACGGCAACCGCCATAAGGACATCCATCACCAGCGTGCTGATTAACTTGCTTGCCACAATCTGCCTGCTGCTTACCGGCAGGGTAAAGGTAAGATATCCCTCATCCGTGACCAGATTTTTGTAAAACCGCACGATGTTAATCACAGCAGCGCCAAACAGGCATCCCAGAATGACAATCACATATAAGGCTCCCATCAGTCCGTTCGTAAAGTTAAGAACGATGTTTTTCGGCAGAAGCAGACAAACTTTATAAAGAAGCGTAACAAGCAGTAAAACTGCAAAAAGAAGACTATAATTTCTGAATAACGCCTTAAAATCATGTTTCAAAAGTTTTCCTAACATTTGAATACCTCCCTGAACAATGCATCTATCGACTTGCCGCTTTCCATACGGATGCTTTCCACATCCTTCTGCATAAGGAGCTGTCCTTCCTTAATAAATACCACTTCATCCAGAATATTTTCCACATCACTGATTAAATGGGTGGAAATGATAACCGTGGCTTCCGGGTTGTAGTTGCCGATGATGGTTCTTAAAATATAATCTCTGGCAGCAGGGTCCACGCCGCCGATGGGCTCATCCAGCATATAGAGCTTTGCACTCCGGCTCATCACTAAAATAAGCTGTACCTTTTCCCTGTTTCCTTTGGACAACTGGGACAATCTCTGGTTTCTGTCAATATGCAGCTCGCCAAGCATGGTATAGGCTTTCTCTTTGGAAAAATCCTCGTAGAAATCCGCAAAATACTCCACCATCTCTTCCACCCGCATCCAGGTGTTTAAGTAAGTGCGTTCCGGCAGGTAGGAAACCATGCTTTTGGTCCTGCGCCCTACCGGCTCCCCGTCAATTTTAATATTTCCTTCCGTCGGCACCAAAAGTCCGTTTGCCAGCTTAATCAGGGTGGATTTTCCACTGCCGTTGGGTCCGAGCAATCCTACGATTTTTCCTTTTCCCACAGAGAAACTCACCTGTTTTAATGCCTGGAAGCTGCCATACCGTTTTGAAACTTTCTCACAAACAAATACATTCTCCTGCATTGTTTACTCCTCTTCTTTCTCCATATTTTCAATCATGGATATCATTTCTTTTCTGTCAAAGCCCAATTTTTCCATTTTGGTCAGAAAGATTTTAACTTGTTCTCTTGCTATCTCCTCTTTTTCCTTTCCGATATCTTCCACATTTTCGGTCACAAACCGTCCGGAAGTACGTCTGCTTTCCACAAGTCCGATGTTTTCCAATTCGGACAATGCTTTCTGCATCGTATTGGGGTTTACGCATGCCTCCATGGCAAGCTCCCTCACTGCCGGAATCTTGCTTCCCGGCTTATAAACGCCCATGGTAATCCTGCGTTTCATTTCCTCCAAAATCTGTGTGTAAATCGGTCTGTCTGAGTCAAAATCCCAAGCCATCCGCTCACTCCTTTTCTTTTTCGTATCGATACGTTCCGCCCTGTACTATTGTACTAAGTGCTTAATACAATAATACATATAGTAGTACAGTTTGTCAAGACAAAAAATTACAAATTTACAGTGCAAAAAAAAACACCCACGATACCGTCCGGTTTCGAGGGTGTAAGTTGTTTTTTAGCTGTATTTTATGCCCAGGGATCCTGCTCTTTCGGAATACGGATGCCTGACAAAATACTGGAGTATTCCCATAAGTACCATTTCTCTCCTTTTTGTCTCAGTTTAACAGGACGCGGAGAGTCTGCTCCTTCCGTCTTTAAGTACAGGCGCACATAGCCCGGCTCCACATCCTGCGGCCGCATATCTTCCAGTACCTCCAGAACATAAGGTATCTCCGGCGTATAATTGTTCTCCGGGGAAGCACCTTCAAAATAAGCCAGCGGCAGATATGCCTTATCCCTGAGTCTGTCCCTTAAAAACTGTTCATCGTAGGTAGTCATGGGACGAGGGCCCCTTAACAGATTCACAGCCTCCGTTCCTGCCTTTTTATCCTTCAGATAAAGATATAGACTTACCAGAAACATGGCACATGTGTTTTCCGGCGCCGTAAGCTCCATTTCCGGCATTTCCCTAAGCTCCTGCAGATTTACCGGCAATCTCTGTAAAATTACATTCATATAGTTGTCCATCCTTTCCCCCGTTTTTTAATACGCATCCAATAACATTATATAAAGTAACTCCTTGTCGCACATCACCCGAAAGTATGATTTTTTATAAAACGGACCGTTTATTCCTCCATTGCTATTACAATACCGGACACTCTCGCCTCAATGGCAAGCTCGGTTCTGTTTCCGTAGCCTGTTTTTTCAAGCATATGCTGGATATGGGATTTTACTGTATTTTCGGATATACACAATGTCTGGGCAATGGCTGCATTCGACAGCCCTTTTGTCATTATCCGCAGAACCTCCAGCTCCCTGTCCGTGAAATCCGTGCTGTCTGCCATACCGAGCCGGACCCTTGGCTGTATATCCGGGTATACCGCTTCTCCTGCCATAACCGCATCCATAACAGACAGAATATCCTCCCCAGATGCCTCCTTGTACCAGAAGCCCTCGATGCCTGCCTTCCTTGCACGTTCCATCCAGGACACTTCCGCCATGGATGTTACGACTATAATTTTAATCTCCGGATACAGCTTCTTTATTTTTTCCGCAGCAACAAGCCCATTGGAGCCATCATTCATCAGTACATCCATGATGATCAAATCCACCGTTACCGTTTCCAGCAGATTTTCAACCATCGCCGCTGTATCCACGGATACGGCAACTTCATAATTGTCGCTTGACTTTACATATAATTCAAAAAGCTGTCTTGCCACAAACTGGTCATCCGCAATCATTACTTTGTATTTCATAGGTTCCCGTGCCCTCACTCTCTGACTTTTCCGTGTTTCCGCCCCACTCGGGGAAGCATAGGTGCAGAACAAATACCGGACTGCTTTTTATCTGCATGCTTCCCCCTCGCTCTTCCACCATTTTTCTGAGATTTTTCAAACCGCCCGTTTCATGGATGCTGCCGCCGGGCGCATTTCCGTTATTCGTAATAAAAACTTCCGTATTCTCTACCGTATCATGTATGGTAATAAAAAGTCTGTCACCCCGTGCATGCTTGGCGGTATTCCCCGCGCATTCCCTGACTGCCGCAAAAATAACGTTTCTCACGGAAGGATTAGTGGGAAGAAGTCCCTCTAAGAAAATATCCACATTGAAATCCGTAGCTTCTTTTTTCAGCAAAAGAAGGCTGTCCTCCCTTTCCTTCAGAATAGTACCCTCCTGCATGGAGGTCACTATATACTGCCAGAGAGGCAGCAGCCGGCTCCGGTCCCTTTTTTCCGTCTGGGCGCTTTTTTCCGGTGTTTCTGTCTGAATGCTTTTTTCCGGTGTTTCCGTCAGGTACGAGCGCAGAATCAGAAGAGACCGTCCGATTTCATCATGCAGCTTTATTTTGGCTGCCAGTATCTCCTTTTCTCTGGTAACCTTCTCCACCTCTTCACTGAAATGATGCAGACGGCTGTTTACATCATTCAGTCTTTCGTATCTTTCCACAAGCTCCTTATGCAGATGATACTGCGTAGTAATGTTTACTGCCGAGATTTCCGTAACCTTCTCCCCTCCATAGGAAAGCCGGCTTCTTCTGAAATCCCATACCTGGCCGTTTGTGTCAATAAATGCCGCCTCCCTCTGTTTAAGAGGCCGGATACCCTTCCTTACGTTTCCGTTCCGTAAATCCCTCCAGAATTTTTCCGTATCCATGAGTCCTTCTCCCGTAAACTCCGTACAAAGCTGCCGCATCCTGCTGTTCATCAGAATGGGCATCCCTCTGTCTGTACTGAAGCAGACACCGTCCGGCAAAAGGTCAATACTTTCTTTTATGGATCTTGTAGTAATCACATCCCTGCTCTTTTTATACAGAAACGACCACTGGAAAATACCGGTCAGAACTGAAAGCGCAAGTACGGAAAGCACTAAGCCCGCCGGTCCATGACCTGCCACACGGGCAAGAAGGGTCCCTTTTTTTCCTGTTGTCATTACCACCGTAACATCGCTGACTGCCTGTAAAAAAAGAATCTGTACCGAAAGAAACAGAAAGGTAAAGGCAAGTATTTTTTTAGAAAGACGCAACGAACAGGCCCTCACAAACATCCATGCCGAAGCCGTTACGAGAAGCATTTGTACTATACCTGCAAAGGTCTGTATTTTTCCGGATAACATACCATATTCCATACTTCAGGCACCTCCCACCGGCATTCGTACATACACATAGGCATTCTCCGTCTGCCCCAGATTGTTGTTTTCTGTTTCCATGGAAAACTCTGCATTAAGCTGCCTGCGTTTTTCCGGTTCGTAATCCCGGGGAAGAAGTGCCGAGGGGGTGGCCAGCTCTATCCGCATCACAAAATCATCCCGGTAAAAACCAAGTCTTAAGAAAACCGCACTGAGCCCCGGCATTGCCGCTTCTGTGATTTCCTCAAAAGCACGGTACAGGAAAAGTATTTTTTCTGCTTCCGTTTCTATACCGCAGTCTCCCTCATACTCCCCGTAAGCAGCCCTGTCCGCCAGCGCAATGTAGCTTAACGATTCCTTCACGGATACCCAGAGCTCCATTGCAGAGAGAAAAGCTTTTTCAGAAGATAAAAGCAGCAGATTGGAACGTCTTTTTATATAAACCTGCAAAATGGCAGCTTCTTTCATCCGTTTTTGAAACGCCGGCTCGTCCTCCGGCGGAGAGGACAAAATTTCGGAAAGAGCTTCCAGCTGCGGCGCAACATCCTCCGAAATACCATTGTACAGCCTTGCCTGTTCCGCAATCCGGCTTCTCTTTTCGGAAAGCTCGTTTTCCGCCTCTAAAATGGCATTTTCTTCCGCAATAACGTCTCCCAGCCCCATAAGCTCACTGTTTATCTGATTGATTTCCGTTATATCCTTAAACCAGAAGCTGTAGCCTCCGGCTATCCGGCTGCTTCTCAGTACCAGATTTTCATTTTCCGTAAAAACCTCCTGCTTTTCCGAAAGCACTACTTCATTCAGTGTAACCGGCAGTCCCTTTTCCGACTGGTATACAATTCTTCCGTTTTTATCCATGATACCGAATTTCAGATCAGATACCTTCCACAGGTTTTCATAGCAGTCATTGGACGGAAACAGATGCGCCTGTATCAGCCCCTCCAGAAAGGCAGGGAAAATAAAAGCAATCATTTCCGCAAACTTATACAATCTCTGAAATAAAGCTCCCGGAAAAAAGAGATAGCAGACGGTATACGCCATGCCCAGCACAAGAGGAAGAACCGGCATCCAGATTTTCCTGCGATACTCGGCTATTACACATCTTTTAAACGTAACCGTCAGAATGGTGATAAGAACCACCGCAACCCAGATACATTCCGCCAGATACACCGGCCCGTACCGGTAAGGCACATCGTCCCAGAGATGGATGCCGCCGGGAAACAGGAATGCCTTCTGGTGCAAATCATTGGTAAGAAATAACACGGAAAGCAGGGTTGCCGGAATATATAAGAGAAACCATTTCCTGCTTATGGTATATCCGTAAGGACGCCCTGTATAAAGCACGGCAAACAGAAGAAACAACGGAAGAAAGCTCATGGAAATATAGTAGGCATACCAGGAAAGCCTTGCCAGCAGATGCCCATCGGAGAGAAATATAAATTTAACCGTCCGTAAGATCATAAGCAGAAGAATCAGAAGGGAAACCGCCGTAATATACCTGCCGACAGAACCGACTGCAATTCTCTGACGGGTTCTGTCCGTCCAGATGGCAAGCGAAAATACAAACAGCACAAAAACAACGGCATTATCCGAACAATCCGGATTTATGGGTCTTAAAAGCCGCACTACACCTACCATTAAAAAAAGCAGTACACAAATGAAATTCCAGATTAGCGATTGTCTGTTATTCTGCACCCTACTCTCCTGTTCTCTCCGCCTTGCCGCTCTGCCTTCGTTCCTCTTTTTTTCGATAAAGGAACTGATATGCAGGGCCGAAATAACGGTTAATCTGCGCTCCTATCAAAATAATATAAATGCCGAAATACAACCACATCATCAGAATGATTATCATGGACAGACTTCCATAGGTATCAAAAGCATGCCCGTTTCCCACATACAGGGAAAAGCCCCAGGAAAAAACGCCCCATACAACGGCCGAAAACGCCGCACCCGGCAGCTGCATGCGTAGCTTCATTTTTTTATTGGGTACAAAGGTATAAATCATGGTAAAGAAAATTGTCATGACCGCCCACACCGCAGCAAAACGCAGATGCAGAAGAAACTCAAACAAATCCACCGTCCGTGGAAACTGGCTGACTATGTAATTTACCAGAACCTTGCCGAAAACATTGATAAGCAGGGACAGAATAACCGTCGCCAGCATAATCAGCGTGTAAAAGCTGCTCATCACCCGGAGCAGGACGTAATTACGTTTTTCGTTTACTTCATTGATTTCATTTAAGCCTCTCGTCAGAGCCAGCACTCCCTTGCCAGCCGACCACCAGGTTGCGATTGCCGCTACGGAAAGAACACCTGCCGAGGACTCATACACATCGGATATGACCTGCACTAAAAGAGGTCTTAAAACCTCCGGTATCATATCTCCCAGAAAGCTGATCAGATTGCTTTTGGTTAACGGAGTATAGGGAATCGCCGTACAAAGCAGCATCAGCATGGGAATCAGCGACAAAAAAATAAAGAAGGCCACACTGGACGCATAGGCACTGATATTTTTCCGGTTCATTTTTATTCGGAAATCATCCGCAATGAGTAAAAGTTTCTTCCACATATTTATTCATACACCTTTTCTATGTTTCCGTTCTTACATTTTCTATCTTACAGTCCCTGTAAAAAAATAATAAAATATCGGCTGTGGTATACCCTTTTTCCGCCATATGTCTCGCTGCATTCTGGGACATTCCCGCTCCGTGACCGTAACCGCCGCCGTATAGCTTATATCCTATCATATTTTCGCCTTCTTTTACAGACTCAATCTCAAAAAATGCGCTGGGCAGCAGCATTTTCAATTCCACCTTGCTGCCGTCCTGCCTTACCGCCGTCACACCACCCGCACACAGAACCGCACGGATGTTGTACTGGGACAGAACCGTCACCGTCTTCTTTTCCCCTTTAATCACAAGACTTTCCGCAATGCCGCCGTCCCCTCTTTTCCCGATACGGATGTCCGTTATCTTGCCGATGTCTTCCCATTCCCCGACAGCTTCTGCATTGCTGCCCGCATTTCCCGCGTTGCTGCCGACATTTCCCACGTTGCCGCCAGCATTTCCCGCATTGCTGTCCGTATTTCCCTCGTTGCTGCCCGCATTTCCCGCATTGCTGCCGACAGGCTCCGTCTTGTCACCGTTTTTCTCCACAAGTATCCGGTCCGGCTCCGCTTCCTGCCTCTCCTTTAAGACTTTCCGCAGGCTTTCCGTATCTAAGCTTTCCACTGTGATGCTCCACCGGTACCAGGACTCCTGCCGTTCAAAATCCGTTTCCGGCGGATTATGTAAAAATTCATGAAAGTAATCACCCCGGCACATATCCTGCGCCGTGAAATATTCTGTTCCCGGAATTTCCGCACTATTCTGGTCCTGCTGCATGGCGGTTTCACTGATGGAGGCCGCCGTCAGGTAGCTCACCTTTTTTTCCTCACCCGGGTTCCAGACACGTTCATCCGCTCCAAAGCCGCAGGAGGTAGAGTAATAATAAGTATCCACCAATTCCCCGTTTAGCCGTACCACTTCTCCCTTTGTTTCCTGCACCGCCTGTATGGCTTCCTCTTTTTCTGCAGTATTGTTATAAACCTGATAGCCGGTACTGTCGTCCACATGGGCACCGTACTCTCCGTATCCCGGACTCTCCAGATGGGCATAGACATAGGTTCTCGCACAGATTGCCTGTGCCTTCAGGGCTTCCATCGGATACGATACCGGCATTTCACTTGGCACCACGCCATAGAGATATTCCTCTACGGGAAGTTCATTGATTACCACAAAGCCCTGTCCGGTCTTTCGGATTTCCATACTCCCCCGGTAGGCTGGCGTGCCCTGGCTGCGGTTTACGGAAAGCAGACTTATCTTTCCACCGTCCTCTGCCGGGCTAAGCACAATACGCGCACATTCCGTAAACCATGCACTGTTTTCATCCAGCAAAAGCTCTTCTCCCCCCGCATGCTTTTCCGTAAGTTCCCCGTCCAGGCCATAATGCAGCTCCCATTCCGTATCACAGGAAAGCTTTACCTCTTTGTGATAAATCCCCTGATAGTCACTGTTTTGTATCAGCACACGGATAGTTTCTTCTCCGGTATAGACTACCGGCGCCTTTTGTGCCAGAGCATTTCCACCGCTGACGGTATTTTCCGCCTCCTCGTCTTTCGCCCCTTCTGCAGGGTACACTCCGTTTTTCGCATTTTGCTGTTTTGTCGTGCTGCAGCTATTCACGCAGCTTATCCCCAAAAGCAGCAGAATACCTATAATAATCAGAACGGTTTTCTTATGTATACGCTCCGTTTTCCCCATTTAACCACGCTTCCCCTTCCCTTACGTGTCTTTCAACACTTTCGCTCTCTGACACGTAATCCCTTTTTCATTTTTACGTGTTTTTTAACACTTTTGCTCTCTGACACGTAATCACTCTTCCCATAAAGCAAGAAAAGAGCAGCACGTTCATGCTGCTCTTTCGTATCCTGTGTATCCCCAAAATGCCGGCTCCTGCCTTTTGACTCCTAACTGTCGTTAGGTGGGTCACCGCAACTATGCTTTTGCCTTCCCCTGCAATCCTCTTTCGAGTGGAGGCTTGACAGCCACACAGCGATATAGGAATCCCGTTTAAAGTAAATGTAGGTTCAAAACTAACAAGAGTTTATCGCACATTTCAGGTTAGATTTATTATAACAAAACCACTGCTGTTTTACAACTGTAAAATTTTAACTGTATTATGTTTTTTGTTCCGGTTTCGGAACTGTTTTTTGATTATAACTGAGGGCCTGCTGCAACTAATGCCTTACCAGCTGCATTTCCTTCGTACTTAGCAAAGTTCTTAATGAATCTGCCTGCTAAGTCTTTTGCCTTAACTTCCCATTCGGATGCATCCTTGTAGGTGTCTCTCGGGTCTAAGATGGCAGGATCAACGCCGGGCAGTTCGGTAGGAACTTCAAAATCAAAGTGAGGAATCTTCTTGGTGGGAGCTTCGTTAATAGCGCCGCTTAAGATAGCATCGATGATACCACGGGTATCCTTAATGGAGATACGCTTGCCGGTACCGTTCCAGCCGGTGTTTACTAAGTATGCCTTAGCACCGCTCTTCTGCATCTTCTTAACTAACTCTTCTGCATACTTGGTAGGATGCAGTTCCAGGAATGCCTGTCCAAAGCAAGCGGAGAAGGTCGGGGTGGGCTCTGTAATACCACGCTCTGTACCTGCCAGCTTTGCGGTAAATCCGGAAAGGAAGTAATACTGTGTCTGTTCCGGTGTCAGAATAGATACAGGAGGAAGTACACCGAATGCATCTGCGGAAAGGAAGATTACGTTCTTTGCAGCAGGTGCGGAAGAAATAGGACGTACAATATTCTGAATGTGGTTGATGGGATAAGAAACACGGGTGTTCTCGGTTACGCTCTTATCATCGAAGTCAATCTTTCCTTCTGCATCAACGGTAACATTCTCTAAAAGAGCATCTCTTCTGATAGCATTGTAGATATCAGGCTCGGAATCCTTGTCAAGGTTGATAACCTTTGCATAGCAGCCGCCTTCAAAGTTGAATACACCGTTGTCATCCCAGCCGTGTTCGTCATCACCGATGAGTAAACGCTTAGGGTCGGTGGAAAGGGTGGTCTTGCCGGTACCGGACAGACCAAAGAAGATTGCAGTGTTCTTGCCTTCCATATCAGTGTTTGCGGAGCAGTGCATGGAAGCCATGCCCTTTAAAGGCAGGTAGTAGTTCATCATGGAGAACATACCCTTCTTCATTTCACCGCCGTACCAGGTATTTACGATAACCTGCTCACGGCTTGTGATGTTGAATGCTACGCAGGTTTCGGAGTTAAGACCTAATTCCTTGTAGTTTTCTACCTTTGCCTTGGATGCGTTGTAAACAACGAAATCAGGCTCAAAGTTTGCTAATTCTTCTTCGGAAGGCTGGATGAACATGTTCTTAACGAAATGTGCCTGCCAAGCTACTTCTACGATGAAACGGATAGCCATACGGGTATCTTTGTTTGCGCCGCAGAATGCATCAACTACGAACAGTCTCTTGTTGGAAAGCTCTTTCTTTGCGATTTCCTTAACGGCTGCCCATGCTTCTTCTGTCATGGGATGGTTGTCGTTCTTATATTCATCGGATGTCCACCAAACAGTATCCTTGGAGTTTTCATCCACAACGATAAACTTGTCTTTAGGGGAACGTCCTGTATAAATACCGGTCATAACGTTTACCGCACCAAGCTCTGTTTCCTGGCCTTTTTCATAGCCTGTCAGTTCAGGTCTGGTCTCTTCTTCAAATAACATTTCATAAGAAGGATTGTGAACGATTTCGGTAGTACCGGTAATACCGTACTTGCTTAAATTAATCTCTGCCATCTTACATTAACCTCTTTCCTTATTTTTTGTATGTGTTTATCTTCTGCCACATCGGTTGTATTATCTCAAAAGCCATTAAAAATGTCAAGAAACCGTTAAAAATTTTATACCAATTTTAGAATTTTGCCGTTTCTTCCTTAAGCCACTGTTTTTCCTCTTCGGTAAGGTAAGGGGAAATCTTTTCGTAAACAGCCTGCTGGTACTCGTTTAACATGGCAATCTGGGTATCGGACAGGTATTTAACATCGATGCCGTCCCGGTCAATGGGCGCCCAGGTAAGTGTCTTGAAATGCATGAACTGACCGTACTCGTTCTTCACATCGTTTTCTGCTACCATGACGTTTTCGATACGGATGCCGTGGCTGCCCGCAATGTATACGCCGGGTTCGTTGGTGATGTCCATGCCCGCTTCAAACACGGCCTCTTCCATACCGTTCGTGAAACGCCAGCGCATGCCCTGGGGGCCTTCGTGTACATTTAAGATATAGCCTACGCCGTGACCGGTGCCGCACTGGTAGTCAATGCCTAAATCCCACAGCGGCTGACGTGCCAGGATGTCTAAGTTCCTGCCGGTGCAGCCGTAAATCCAGTGTGCATGGGTAAGCTGCATGACCGCAGCCGCCACCTTGGTATAATGCATTTTGATTTCATCGGAAATGGGGCCTAATACAATGGTTCTTGTCACATCCGTGGTGCCGCCTAAATACTGTCCGCCGGAATCCACTAAAAGCATGCCTTCCGGTGCAAGTGTCGCTGCCGTTTCCGGGGTCGCTTCGTAATGCATCATGGCAGCATTTGCCTTGTAGCCCGCAATGGTCGGGAAGGATAAATCGAAGAAGCCCGGAATCTGTCTGCGCAGTCCCTCCAGATAATCGGCTGCCGTCACCTCCGTAATTTCCTCCCTGCCCACATGGGTCTTCAGCCAGTAGATGAATTTCGTCACTGCCACACTGTCCTGCAGGTATACTTTTTCCATATTGGCAAGCTCGGTGGCATTCTTTACGGCTTTCAGGAGTTCGGTGGGATTTTTCCCCTCCGTAACCGCCTGTTTTTCCTGTAATATTTTATAGAAGTTATAACCCACATAACGCTCATCCAGAAGGTTTTTGCCGTTCCCTGGAAGCGCCCTTACAAAGTCCGTGATTTCTCCGTATTCCTTTACTTCCGTACCGGTTTTACCGAGGTAGGAAAGCACTTCACCGGAAAGGGCTTCCTTCCGGATAAACAGCACGGCTCCGTCCTGTGTGATATAGGCATAGGACATGGCTACGGGATTGCATTCCACATCGCAGCCGCGGATGTTAAACAGCCACATGATGTCGTCCAGCTTCGTAAGCAGCAGACTCTCCGCTCCTTTTTTTGTCAGCTCCTGCCGCACCTCGGCAAGCTTCTCTCCCGCAGTCTTTCCTACGATATCGCCGGGAAGCATACTGATCTGTCCTGCCGGGAATGCCGGTCTGTCCGTCCAGATGCTCTCCGCAAGGTCTTTATCATAGGAAAAGACAATATTTTTGCCGGCAAGCGCCTTTTCGTAACGCTTGCCCTCCGCTGCGGAAATGACTCTGCCGTCAAAGCCCAGCGTTTCACCGTCCTTCATTTCCTTCTGTAAAAATTCCTCTATGGTGGGAACGCCCTCCTGCAGCATGCGGAACAGGGTCACACCCGTGCCCGTAAGCTCGTTTTCCGCCTGAATAAAATATCTGCCGTCCGTCCAGAGACCGGCTCCTTCCTTCCATACCACAAGAGTGCCGTTGGAACCGGTAAATCCGCAGAAAAATTCCCTTACCTTGAAATAATCGTTTACATATTCCGAATTGTGGAAATCCGCCGTGGGAATCATGTAAAAATCTATTTTTTCCTGCGCCATGGCCTGCCGCAGGGCATTAAGTCTATCCGTTATTGTTCTGTTTTCCATACTGCTATCCTTTCTTTGCCAAACTGACCGTCTGATACGGTACGTATCCTCTATTGTAATCTTTTCCGCTCAAAAAATCCACCCGGAAATTTCCGTATATTTATGAACTTTTTGTAAATAATCCTAAATTTTCTTGCTAAACACGATTTTTTTATGTTAAAATACAGAAAGTTATTTTTAAATTCCAGCCAGAAAGGAGCAGACCCATGGAACATAATACATTTTCCGACATTACCCCAGAGATTCTCAGACTTGCCAAAAAGTCAGAGGAAGCAGGAATCATAGATTCCGAACTGTATACCCGTTATGACGTAAAGAGGGGACTTCGTGACATAAACGGAAAGGGCGTTCTGGCAGGACTTACCCATATTTCCGATGTACGTGCTACCGAGATAAAGGACGGTGTTTCCGTTCCGGCTCACGGTAAGCTTTTTTACCGCGGCTACAATGTACAGGACCTGATCAACGGTTTTACAAAGGATGACCGTTTCGGTTTTGAAGAAACCGCTTATCTTTTATTGTTCGGAGAGCTTCCCAACAGCACAGAGCTTGCGGAATTCCGGAAGCTTCTCGGCAGCTACCGTTCCCTGCCCACCAGCTTTGTAAGAGATATTATTATGAAGGCACCCAGTAAGGATATGATGAATACCCTTGCCCGCAGTGTGCTTACCCTTTATTCTTATGATGACCGTGCGGACGATACCTCCCTGCCCAATGTATTACGGCAGTGTATGCAGCTGATCAGTCTGTTCCCCATGCTGTCCATTTACGGCTATCAGGCTTACAGCCACTATCATGACGGCAACAGCCTGTTTATCCACCAGCCCATACCGGAGCTTTCCACAGCCGAAAATATCCTGCACATTCTTCGTCCCGACAGCTCCTACACCCCTCTGGAAGCCAAGATACTGGATATTGCCCTGGTACTTCATATGGAGCACGGCGGCGGCAACAACTCCTCCTTCACTACCCATGTGGTAACCTCATCCCTGACGGATACCTATTCTACCATTGCGGCAGCCATCGGCTCCCTGAAGGGGCCAAGGCACGGCGGCGCCAATATCAAGGTAGTTAAAATGTTTGAAGAAATGAAGCGGGAAATCCACGATTGGGAGGATGAAGCAGAAGTATCCTGTTATTTAAAGAAACTGTTACATAAAGAAGCTTTCGACCATGCCGGTCTGATATACGGTGTAGGACATGCAATTTATTCCAAATCCGACCCCCGTGCCGTTGCCTTCAAGTCTTTCGTGCAGAAATTGTCCGAAGAAAAGGGGCTGCAAAAGGAATTTGCCCTCTACTCCCTGGTGGAAAAACTGGCTCCCGAGGTTATCTCTGCGGAAAGGCAGATGTACAAGGGTGTCAGCATCAACGTGGACTTCTACTCCGGCTTTGTATACCATATGCTGGGACTGCCCATGGAGCTGTATACACCGATTTTTGCCATAGCGCGAATCGTCGGCTGGAGCGCCCACAGACTCGAGGAGCTTGCCAACAACGGCAAAATCATCCGTCCCGCTTATAAACCGGTCGGTGAAGACCGCGAATATGTGGACTTATCCAACCGCAATTAAAAGAAGCAAAGCTTCCGACCATATGAGTATCGAAAAATCCGGCAGATTTCTCTGCCGGATTTTTACGTCCCTTTTTCAACCGAAATGACTTATTCGGTTATGCGGAAGGTTTTCTTTCTGCTTCCCGTATAGTTGCCGCAGCCCGTTATGGTTACGGTTGCCGTGCCGGGCTCCACATTATTCTCATAGGCATACACATAATCCACGTTTTCCTTAAGGTATACCCTTCCGGATGCCGTGTTCACATAGACCACGGGCTCCGGTCTTACCGCACTTCCCGTATAGCTTTCTGTTGCTATGTTGTTTATGTTTACACCGGAAAGATCCATGGGTTTTATCCGGAAGGTCTTTTTCAGGGTTCCGCTGTAGTTGCCGCAGCCCGTTACCACCGCTGTTGCCGTTCCCACTTCCCGGTTTCCCGTATAGCTTACGGTATAATCCCTTCCTTCCTGCAGGATTTTATCCCTGTCCGTCAGGGTCAGCGCCGGAGCAGCTCCCTCCGGGGTATAATTCACATCCGGGATTGCCGCTATCTTTGCCGTCAGCTTCTTCGGGGTGATCCGGAAGTCCGTATACACGGATCCTTCATAATTCCCCTTGCCGCGGATTGTCACGGATGCCGTTCCCGCATCCGCATTCCAGTAATAGGAAACGGTATAGTCCACATCCTTCTTTAACACCGTCTTTCCGTACTTTACGGTAAAGGACGGCTCCTGGCTTTTTCCGTTGTATACCACATCCCGGATCCTGCTTACCGTGACGGAACCGGAATTCAGGAACAGCGGTCGGATGGTAAAGCTTATGGACAGACTTCCCGCATACTCTCCCTTTCCGCTTGCAATCACCTGTGCCGATTCGGACACGCTCGCATTTTTGCAGTTTACATAGCTTAAGGTATAGTCCTTTCCTTCCTTTAAGGGCACCCCGTCCAGGGTCACCGAAATCTTCGGTTTCTTTTCTTTTCCGTTGTAATAATCATCCGGCAGATCCCATGCCAGCTTTGCCGCGGTAAAGTCCTTCTTTACCTGATAGGTCTTTACGGTTTCCCCGCCGTAGCTGCCGCAGCCTGTAATTATCGCCGTTGCTTTTCCGAGGGAATGGTTATCCTGATAGGAAACCGTATAATCCCTTCCCTGTAAAAGAACTGTTCCGCCATCCTTTACGGTTATTTCGGGAATTCCTCCCGTTGCGGTCAGAAGCGGCGCATCCGATACACGTATGCTGCACTTCCGGATTTCCTTTGCGGCAATGGTAAATTCCCCGGCAAGGGTTCCCGTATAGTTGCCGGTTCCGGTTACCGTCACCCTGGCTGTGCCTGCCTCCGTATTCCTGGTATAGTATACCCGGTAATCCTTTGCGGTAAGCCTTGTCTTTCCATAGGTAACCGTTACGGAAGGACAGATGGCCTTTCCCGTATAGGTAAACGTCTTTATGTCCCCGATGGCTCCGCCGGCACCAAGCTCCGCCTTCTTTATGGTGAAGTTCTTCACGATTTCCCCGGTATAGCTGCCTTTTCCGGTAATCACCAGAGAGGCTTCTCCCGCATCCTTGTTCTTCTTATAGGTGATGCTGTAATCCTTTCCGGCTTTCAGTACCGTACCACCTCTGGTAACGGTAACCGGGAAGGTAACTGCCTTTCCCGTATAGGTAACGGCTGTTTCCACGCCGCTTATCTCCGCCGTCAGAATGCTGTCCCGGATAAGGAAGGTTTTCTCTATGCTTCCTTCATAGTTGCCGGTTCCTGTTACCACAACCTTTCCCTTGCCTGTTGCGGTATTGTTTTCATATGCCACTGTATAGTCCGTATACTGCTTAAGAACCTTCTTTCCGCAGGTAACCCTGACAGCGGGGCGCACCGGCGTCCCGTCAAAGGGACAGGTACCCGGGTTGTCAAGACGGCAGCTCTTCAGGGACTGGGGCTTCACGGTAAAGTTTACGCGTACCTCTCCCTTATAGTTGCCGGTACCCGTGATCACGCATACGGCAGTTCCCGCATCCACTGCGTCCTCCACGGAAACCGTATAATCCTTCCCTGCCTTCAGTGTGGTTTTTCCAAGCTTTACCACCGGCTTTACCACCGCGGGTTTTCCGGTATAAACCGTATCCTTACAGCCGCTTACAAGCGCTGTGTCCAGTGAAACCGGCTCTATCCGGAAGGTCAGCAGGAGGCTTCCCGTATAAACGCCCTTTCCCCGCACAAGGATTTCCGCCTCTCCGGCATCCCTGTTGTTCCGGTAGCTGACCGTATAGTCTTTGTTTTTCTGCAGTACATATCCGCTGGCATCCGTAAGCACCACCTCCGGTGTCACCGCCTTACCCGTATAAACCGTACCTGCCGGCACTCCGGTTACACTGATACGGGACAGGCTGTAACGGATGTCAAAGGAAATATTTTTAACACCTGTATAATCCCCGCATGCCGTCACCGTCAGGCCGGCCTTTCCGGGCTGCGTGTTATTATATCCCGTTACCACATAGTCCACGCCTTCCGTAAGCAGCCTTTCCCCGTCCGTCACCGTCAGGGCAGGCTTTATGGGGCTTCCGGTATAGGTCTGTGTTCCCGGCGCCGCAATCTTTACCCCTGCAAAGCTTTTTCTCGTAATGGTAAAGGTCTTTTTCACACTTCCTTCGTAAATGCCTCTGCCGTTGATGATTACTCCGGCTTCACCGGCATGCAGGTTGTCAACGAAGACCGCCTCAAAGTCGGTTCCCTCCTTCAGTACCTTACCCGAAAGCTTTACGGTAAACCGCGGTGTGATTTCCTTTCCGGTAAAGACTGCGTTTTTCAGTCCCGTTACCACGGCGCCTTCTATGGGTAAGCCCTTTATTCTTATGCTTTCCGTAAAGGTATGGCTTCCACGGTATTTTCCGTTGCTGCCTCCCGTTACCGTTATCTTCATATAGCCGGGCATCAGGTTATCCGTGATGCTTTCCACCAGGTAATCCTCTCCCGCCGTAAGCAGGATGCCCCTGTCCCTGATTTCCGTCTCGGGCAGGATTTCCTTTCCCGTATAGGTATACTCCGCCTCGCACAATGTAAGGTCGGAAACCTGCCGGTAAATAAGGAAGCGCGCTTCCACGGTTCCTTTGTAGATTCCCTTTCCGCGGATGATTACCTTTGCGTAACCGGGCTGTGTATTTTCCTCATAGGAAACCGTATAATGTTTATCCCGGACAAGCGCCCTCTGTTCCGTTCCGCTGACATAGGAAACAAGGAATTCGGGGGTCAGGCCTTCTCCCGTATATTCATAGCCCTCTGCCAGTCCGCTGATGCTTACCGTTTCTTCCGTAAGCTCCACTGCCTCTCCCGCACGCAGGAAGGTGACCGTCAGGCGGTAGCCCGTCGCTGCATCGCCGCTAAGCTTTTTATCCGTCACGGCTCCCGCATCCACGTCCTGAAGCTCCGTTGCCACACCGGCTGTGTCCGCCGGCAGGTGGTAGCTTCCCTTCATGGTAAAGTCCACTGTAAGGCAGTATTCCTTTTCCTTTTCAAAGACCGCACCGCTCACCATGGGATTTCCGTCAGAAAGCCATGCCACCTTTGTAATCTCCACGCAGTCCTCGCCGGCTTCTCCTACCGAGTAGTCCGGTTCCGCTCCCTCCGTAGGCGCCGTAATGCCTGTAAAGACAAGGCTCTCCCTCAGATAGCGGGGAATGCTTACCCCGGTTTCTTCCTCATAATCGCAGACTGTACAGTACCGGTGCTTTTCCCCGTCACTGCTGTCCGTAGGCTCCGTGTCCACCTTCCATGCATAAGTATGGGGCGCCTGCTCCGTCTTTTCCCCGCAGACACACTCCTTCCAGTGGTTTTTATCATCCGCGGAATAGGTATCCGCAAACGCATGGGCAATAACAAGCTCCATGGCGTCGGAATCCCCGCCGTCCGCTCCTTTTTCCTTTATGCACACCGTTTTTCCGAACCATGCCGCCGGCACTTCCACCAGGGTCCTGCCGCGGAATGACGGCTGCAGCACCTCTCCGCTGGCCTTGTCCGTGATCTCATAGGTTTTCTCTGCCACAAAGCCGGTAATCCGGTTTTTCTCCACATCAAAGCTGACTGCCGGTACGGCTGCCTTTACCGTCACATCGCAGTAAGCCGTCAATCCGCCCTGTTTTGTGGTTACCGTAATCCTTGCGGTACCGGGTTTTCCCGCTGTCACCACCGCGGTATTTCCCGTTGCGCTGATACCTGCGATACTGCTGTCGGAGCTTTTAAAGCTTACCTCGCTGATGCTTGCCTCCGCCGGCTCCACCGTGGCGGTAAGTACGGCGCTTTCCCCTTCCGCAAGCAGCAGGGAAGCCGTATTAAGGCTCACTCCCGTGACGGGGTATGCCACCGTTACCGCACCGTAGGCGATTTCCACCTCCGCCGTTTCCCCGTTGCTTGCCTTGGTTGCCACCACAACCACCTTGCCCGCGGGACACTCCGCAGTGGGAGTTCCATCTATATATCCTGCCACTCTATCCAGGGTCAGCCCCTCCGGCAGGCTGCTTCCTTCCTTTAAGGCATAGGAAACGCCGGTATTATTATAATATATCCTGTGAAGGCAGTTTTTTACCGGCATACCTCTGTAATATTCTCCTACCTTCAGCTCCGGTACATCTAAAAGCGGCGTATCCGTTATCGCAAAGTCCCCTTCTACCGCTTCCATGGTAAACTCCGTCAGGATGTTTCCCGCCGGGTCACAGAACCAGATGCCATAAATATTTGTCTTCTCCTTATATCTGTTATAAAGAATAAAACGGTTGCCGGTAAGGGAAGTGATTGACATCTTCTCCTGTATCTTTGCTTCGCATATGCTGCCACTCGTATCTGTGGATACGCCTCCCTTAAAGCTGAGTTTGGAGGTTCCCGTGTATTCATAGAGATACCGGACTGCTGTACCGTATTCTCCCGTTTCCGGATTGCGCGCCTCTATGCTGACCGGTCCGCTTCCTCTTACACACAGCTGGCTGCTTAAAGCTCCCACATACGCACTTGCCCGTTCCACCCGGATATTGGTTTCCCCACTGCTTTTCAGAATAAGAACATTATCTGTAAAATTGCTGACTGTCTCAGACTGCAGGTTTGCCGCTCCGCTTACCGTAAGGCCTGCCTTTACCGCATAGCCTTCACTTTGCTCTGCCTTGGGAGAAGATATGATCAGGGTACCTCCCTTTATTTCCATATTTCTGCCTTCTACAAGGATCATATATTTACACTTTGTACCGTCCGCAGCGCCTGCCACTGTCAGGGTGTCCCCGGTGTCGGAATCCATCTTATCCACCGTCAGTGTACCGCATACATCCAGACCGCACTTACCAGGCGTGGCTGCCGTGATATAGTTGTTCTGGGAAAGCTTCAGCAGGAGATTTCCCTCTGCCGTAATGTTTTCCCCATGAAAGCCCTCCAACGTCAGCGTACCGGCAGCCGCCTCGTAACGCCAGCCGTTGCCCTCTGCATCCTTTGTGACATCCACGGCTATTGCGCCGCTTTCTGCGTTCTCCGTGATGTAAAGCGCTGTCAGGGCATTCTCCGCTCTTACCGGCGTTATCTCCTTTGCCGGCTCCTCAACAATATCCCCCTCGGAAACAGTTTCCGATGTTGCCGCTTCGGTTTCCGGTGTTGCCACTTCGGTTTCCGGTAAATACTCCGGGGAAACCGCCCACGCAGTCACCGGTATATCCGACAGAAGAAGTCCGATTGCCAGAAGCATGGCTGCAATACGTTTTCCTTTTCTTTTCATACAATTCTCCCTTCCTTCCCTTTTTTTTGCCGGGTATCCACCCATTTTTTTACTTTAAGCATAACGTATTTTCTTCTTTTGCACATCACCCAAAAGTATGATTTTTACCGCCTGAATTGGAATCCGGGCTTCCAGTTTGTAGAAAGACGCAGACTCATGGAACATAATACATTTTTTCTGCTCTATACCCATTTTCTCGTTTTTCTTTGGGTACTGGCGTCATTTTTTCTTTCCTGTACCCATTTTCTCGTTTCTCTTTGGGTACTGGCGTCATTTTTTCTTTCCTATACCCATTTTCTCGTTTCTCTTTGGGTACTGGCATCATTTTTTCTTTCCTGTACCCATTTTCTCTTTTTCCTTTGGGTACTGGCGACATTTTTTCTTTCCTGTACCCAGTTTCTCTTTTCCCTTTGGGTACTGGCGTCTTTTTTTCTTTCCTGTACCCAGTTTCTCTTTTTTCT
>ENA-OUUV01000247-OUUV01000247.1-human-gut-metagenome-genome-assembly--contig:-NODE-247-length-37925-cov-11.010721_pt1 | contig 37925 bp, 37 predicted proteins | sample MGYA00237952_ERZ548838 | MGnify/ENA primary metagenome ERZ548838 (study PRJEB26490, sample SAMN05194705) | human gut metagenome | biome: terrestrial biome; feature: human-associated habitat; material... | reverse complement strand
TCCTTTTTATTTCATACTTATACAATACAAAGTCAATCTCAATTTAACCTCAACAAAATTTATTTTTCTTTCTTGTTTCTTCATAAAATCAATTACCTCCGATTAAATCAATTATTCTCGCACATTTATCCGAGAACGAAAAAGAGCCGCTTATTTCCAAAATCAATTGAAAATAAGTGGCTCAGACCACTTTGTTACTTTATTGAATTGTTAGTTATTTTTGATGAAATATGAACGACAGATTTTTGTGTTTCCGAACTACACCCTCACAACCACTTGTACGTTTACACCACTGGAAATTGCCTTTTTCGTATTTGAGCCGTTTATGGGAATATGTCAAAGTAGCTTAATCAATTCTCTTTAGATATCTGTAATCCCTCGGCAAAGGAACTGTTGTATTTGAGCATACTCTTTCTCGCAACCTTCATTGCCTCCACCGATTCTTCTGCCTTTTTTATAGATTCTGCAATAGCTTTTTTCTCTTTGCCCTTTGCAACATCTTTCTTTAATCTAAGTTCCACAAGACCCTTTTCGATTTCAGTAATGTTCTGAAGATACTGCTCATATACGCTGTTAGAAAACTCTACATCATGTTCATCATTAAGGAATATTTCTCGTACAGACGTGAGTAATTTCGCCGATTGCATAATGGTATTTTTCTTACCTAAAAGTCCTGCTGAACCAACAGCACCACCGACCCCGGCACCAACACCTATTCCAAGTGCGGCTCCGCCACCAACAATAGCAATTGTTCCACCAAGCATTCCAGCGCCGCCTGCTGCAATAGCACCGCCACCAAGATATGCAAGGCAGGCGCTGGTCAATGCTGCACCACTAAGCCCAGCAAAATTCGAGCCTACCAACGCCACAGCAATTGGTCCCGCAAAGGCCCCCGCAGTTGCAACGGTAACTATTGCAATAACCGCAGTGATGGACAGAGATGTAATCACAGTCTTAAGAACCTCATTAAGTTCGTTCATTCGCTTGTCATAAGACTTACGCAGTCGTTTCACATATTCTTTTCTGTAAATTTTTGCACCCCTCTTAAATTTCTATTTTCTATCTACATTTTTTCCTGTTAAAAACACAGGTACATAATCTTCAAAAAAGCCCGCTAAGCAGCATAAAATCAAGGTTTCTTCGACAGCAAACATACCGTCTCCACATGGCTCGTTGGTAAAGCCACGGGATTATCGAGATTTGCAACAACGGGTAACTGTGTCTGACTACCTCTCAACCTAAACTATAACGGATATATCAATACCGCCAACCGGTGTTGCCATATTCTTATCAAACAATACAAGATTCTTTCCTTGCGGATACACCGTACTTCCATACATTATTCCAGCATATCCTAGTGAAATAAAGTATTGCGCCAATGACTGAAAAGGAGCATATTCTATTGATTTATCTACTCCATCCCCCAAAGGAATAAATATTTGTTGCGACAACAATTTAGAATAAGTAAACACACCCCATTTAGTCATTGCTTCATTAAATGCACTTTTATCAATTGGAACATTCAACCCCGTTGCTTTAGCTATTTTTAAACTTCGTTTATATTGTTTCTGTCCATGTTTTTCAAGTTCATTATTGATATCAGCATATGACAATGCATCAGCTATTGTTAAATCAACTATCTTCTGGCCAAGAACATTGTCTAATAATTGAAAATCACAAAAGCCAAACCGCTCTCCAGCTTTCATTCTACATTCTTTTTTAGCACATTCACTTCTAGTATTTCCATCACCAACAGCCAAATATAACCATTCTACTCCTGCTGGACTAAATCGATTATCCTCATTGATAAACTCTTTTTTAGGTAAAAATCTTTCATAGTCTGGTATTTCTGTTTCCTTTAATCTTGCGCCTCTTCCAAGAGGGATACCGACAATGCTCCCCAAAGTTTTTGTTTGCAATTTAATACCATTATGGTCATGAAACAAATCATTATATGTCTTTAAGAATAGTTCCTCTTTTGCTGCTTCAACATCATTAAAGGAAATTTTCTTTGTAGCTAATGCCTCTCTGTACTCTCCCCAAGTCTGTTTAATTGAGGATTCGCTTTTTTTAATTTCACTAAAATCAAAAAAATGCAATTCTTTTCATCTCCTTAGATTCTCATCTATTTTAAAACAAAGCTTTCTTTTGATCTCATCTCATTACTAAATTCGTCAAACACAACATGCTGTAAAGCAATACCAGCCTCGTCCGCAAACTGACAAATCGCATATAAAGCTTGATCATAATTTTCTTGTATGATAATTAGGAAGTTAATTATCACACGTTCCCTTTCTTTTAATATCGTGGTTCAATACAATTCAGATACTATGGACTTTTGATTTTTCCCTGTAGCTTGACTACTCAACTGGAGTGTATTGCCGCTACCTTTATCTGAATTGTTTATCAGCTGGATGTTGCCGGAGTGTTTTTCACTCAGAGTACTTATTTCTATCAAGTCTACGATGATAATCGATGGTGGACATCATGGTATCAGACTTTATGAAAGGGAGGTACAACCTCATGAAAATTTTTGTAGGCATTGATATTGCCAAACTCAACCATTTCGCCGCTGCGATTTCTTCGGACGGTGAAATACTCATTGAGCCGTTCAAATTCACAAACGACGCTGATGGCTTCCAACTGCTGGTCTCTAAGCTCGAATCATTCGATAAGAACAGCATCATCATCGGTCTTGAGTCGACGGCACACTACGGTGACAACCTTGTTCGATACCTTGTTGCTGAGTTTTACCAAGTGTGTGTGTTGAACCCCATCAAAACCTGTCAGATGCGTAAGAATAACATTCGCAAAACTAAGACAGATAAAGTCGACACATATGTGATTGCTAAAACTCTTATGATGCAGGATGACCTCAGATTCATCAGTTTCTATGACCTTGATATGATGGATCTTAAGGCCTTGGGGCGTTTTCGTCAGAAAACCATAAAGCAACGCACCCGTTTGAAAATCCAACTGACAACCTATGTTGATCAGGTTTTCCCGGAAATCCAATACTTTTTTAAATCCGGTCTGCATCAGAATGCTGTCTATGCTCTTTTGAAAGAAGCACCTTCTCCAAAGGAGATTGCTTCCATGCATATGACTCATCTGGCAAATCTGCTCAAAGTGAACTCGCACGGACACTTTACCAAAGAGCAAGCCAAAGAATTAAGAGTTCTCGCACAGAAGTCTGTCGGTGCTAACGACAGCGCTATATCTATTCAGATAACTCAGACAATCCAACAAATCGAGTTACTGGATAGCCAATTAGATAAGATTGAAGCTGAGATGACGGATATCATGAAATTCAACGATTCTGTCATCATGACCATTCCTGGTATCGGTTATATCAATGGTGGAATGATCCTTGGTGAAATAGGTGATATTCACCGTTTCTCCAATCCAAACAAGCTGCTTGCTTTTGCAGGTCTGGATCCTTCTGTTTATCAGTCTGGTAACTTTCAGGCTAAGACAACAAGGATGTCCAAACGTGGCTCTCGTGTTTTACGATATGCCCTTGTAAATGCAGCTTGGAACGTTGTCAGAAACAACGCAACCTTCAAGGCTTATTATGATGCCAAGAGGGCTGAAGGCCGGTCTCACTACAATGCACTTGGGCACTGTGCCGGCAAGCTTGTCAGAGTCATCTGGAAGATGCTCACTGACGAAGTAGAATTTAACCTCGAATAAGAGGTCTGTATACCAATATCGATAGATTTTGAAAAAGCACCTTAAGGGAGCTCTATTAAAGTTACCCTTTTTTACCACCGATATGAAAAAGAAATTTTTTTCTAATTTATGGTTGACTTTTCATAGCTGGTCTCCAAATATTATGATTAACAAAATTTTCTCTTTAAGAAATTAAATGCCTTCACAATCCAATTCTGCTTTTCCATAAACATCACCGGAATTTCTTTATACCCTCTATGATTTGCATCCAACCAGACATCCAGCAAGCGTTCACTTACAAATCCAAACACTCTTGCATCATTTTGTGAATACGCAGATATATCCAATCTCTTTTCCAATTCAAAAAGGACATCAAACAACCATTCACAATACTGGTCTGCATACTCCCGTTTCATAATAAACATATTGAACTTATGTCCCTTTGTACTTTTCATGCAATTATCGAAATATTTCACATACATGGGATACTTTTCTACAAGAATCTCTCTGGTCAGATCCAGATCTGCCACATGATGCGCATGTACATATTGCGTATAGGTTGTCTCTATAAAATAGTTTCTTTTTGGTGGAAGAATAATGTCATTGTCTGCCAGCAACGGTTCCAACTGTGCTTGCGTTAAAATACTATTCCATTTGTTTCCATGCTTTTTTACTGTATAATGTCTGCGATAATGAGCCAATCCAAGGTACTCTGCATCCAGATTTTTCCAGGCCCAATAAAGACCTGTCAGTTCACAATAATTTGGATTCTTTTTTGATATGTTTTCTCCTTCATTATCTCTTGCATATCCAAGTGATTCCTTTTCCTCTGCACCTACTTGCACAGGAAGATACATCATATCATTTGGCATTTTATATTTTTTATGTGTAGCAACAATGATTTTTATATTTTTCACTACTGTGCACCATCCCCGGATAACACAACTTTTATTGTCTGCCAGAGAATACGAATATCCATATTCCAACAGGAATGTTCAATGTAATACAGTTCCATTTTCTGTCTCTGACCATTTTCATACATAACACGATTTCTTCCAAATGCCTGCCAGTATCCTGTCAGTCCAGGCTTCACACTCAACAATAACTCACTGTCCTTCGGATAATTGACTTCGATTTCCTTTTTTACCAATGGACGCGGGCCGATTAAAGCCATATCTCCTTTTAATATGTTAATAAACTGTGGAAGTTCATCGATACTATGCTTGCGAATAAATTTTCCTGTCTTCGTAATGCGCTGGTCATTGTCCAGCTTGAACTCCCGGAAATAACGTTCCCGTTCTTCTGATGTCAGTGTCTTTTCCAGATCATCCGCATTCAGCTTCATGCTTCGGAATTTGTATATACAAAATTCCTTTCCCCCCTGTCCAATTCGCTTCGAAGAATAGATGACCGGACCACCATCTTCGAGTTTGATTGCGATGGCTGTAATGAGAGAAACTGGCAGAGTGACGATCAGCGCCAGAAGCGATACCAGTATATCCGCAAGCCTCTTCGTTACCACAAAACCAATCGACCGTTCTCTTTCCCGTATACATAACGTTTGGTAGCCATTCATTTCTGATATGCTGTAACGATACGAACTCTTTTCCAGATTTCGAAGTGCACGATAGACAATCACATTTTTTCTCACAAGGAAATCGACATATTCGTGCAAAGGAACATCGCTCAGATACATGTACACGCAATCTACATTGTGCGTCTCAACATATTCATACAGTTCTTCTCTCCACCCTACAATTGGGATTCCCTGCACCTGCGTACACTCCGACTTCTCATAGGTAATGATGCCTGTAACAATCACGCCGGAATTTGCTTTATCTGTAAACAGTTCAATTTTCCGCTGTATATTCTCTTCATCAATAAACAACAGGACTTCTCCGGAAGCACGACGCACTCTTTTTCGAATGTATTCTTTCCATACCAGGCGCTCCAGATATACTACCGGAAGTGCGCAGAAAATAAACGTCAATAATACTGCACGCGAATAATCTTCACTTTTTTTCGTCACAAAACAATACAGCGTCAATGCAACAAATAAACCGGCGATCAAACCAAATACGCTGCGAAACTCGTCACGAAAATTACGCCTCAATATTCCGGAATAAATGTTCCAGAATGCTGTAATAAACAAAAATGTAACAAGTAAGATTACTGACATTCCGATGTATCGTTCCATCAGATCCAGAAATGTATTTTTACGAACCATACAGGCTCCGAAAAAGCATATCTCAACACATAACAAATCCAGCAACAGGAAATCCAAATGTTTTAATAAACTGTATTTTTTCTTTTGTTTCATTATAAAGACCGCTCCTACCTGGATTTTCACCATGTACTTAGCTTTTATTCTACTACGGAGCAGTCAAAATGTCTATCGGATTTATGTATTTCCTGCTCCCATCAATTCTATCTCTACATCTAAAATTTTATTGTCAAATACTGCAAAAATTTGTTATACTCTTCCACAGTAAAACTTATTGTTTGCAAATTTTGTAACCATTCAGTCCTGTTGCCTACATTCACAGAATATTATACAAATAATAAAGGAGCGACACATTATGTTTCGTCTTATATTAGATATCGCAGAAATCAATATTGATCAGGTAAAACTTCCGAAAGTTCCCGGCATCGGAATGATCAAACGCCTGCCAAACGATCAGAAATTCGCTATGCTTGTCAATGTTATCAATGCGCAAAAAACACAATTTCTTCCAAAATTAGAGGAAGAAGCAGCCAAACGATGGGGCTATCTCCGTATCTCAGACCTTAAGGCACAGATGCCTTCTGATGGAAGCTGTTATATCCGCCTGTCCATCGACATTGCCGACGCAGATTATGACAAAGCTATCGATGTCATTATCCCTAATATTTTCCAACCACAGGATGCCACTGCTGTCCTTGGCGATGATTATCAAGGACCAGTCAGTACACCGGATGTCATCTCCTATATGCACGAAACTCCTTCCGCTGCGCGAAAGGAGTTTTATCTCGTGAAAACATTAAGTTGTGAAAAACAGAATATTGCAAATTCGATTTCTACCGGTGCACAAAGTCAGGGAGCCATCCTTCGCATCAGCAATATTCGTTTCTTTTTGAAGCAAGCCTGATGCTATGCATTGCAGAGTTCGGTTACAACTTCGTTGATTACCTTTCCATCTGCCTTTCCTTTCAGTTCAGCCATAACAGCTTTCATAATCTGTCCCTTATTTTGGGTAGCGATCACATCCGCATATTTTTCCGTCAGAATAGCCTTTACCTCATCCTTTGAAAGCATCTTTGGCGCATACTCACTGATGATGTCATAACGCTTCTGATATTCTTCGATCAGATCTGTACGATCCTTTGGACAGGAATCAATCTGCTCCTTTACGGTTTTTAATTCCTTCATAATGGTACTGTTTACCATATCTTCCGGAATATCATCACGAGTTCCCGCATCAATTGCATTTTTCTTCACTGCGGATACCAGTGAGGAAATCGCATCTTTTCTCTCTTTGTCGTGTGCCTTCATAGCAGCCATCATATCTTTACGTAATTGTTCGATCTGCATGATCTATTCCTCCTACTCATTTATGTTTAATTATGATTAATCAGATTACTACATGCTACGCATTCCCGTAATCTGACTCCACCTCGAAATCCGCTAATTTTCTGCGTTTCAGCAGTAAATTGCTACTTTCTCGGTGTAGTGCGGGTCACTAAGGTATACATCGAATTGCATGCAAGCATGCATCGATGATACCTTTTGACCCTTTAATCATATTATACCCCTGTTTTTTTTTTGCGCAAGGGCATCAAATAATTTTATAATCTCATCCAGCGAGTCCGGGCACGCTGCAATTTTTTTCTTTGTCTCTTCATCGGGTGGGGCCTGATCCGGCACCATCACAACTTTGCATCCGGCATCATATGCAGAACTCACACCATTTGGTGAATCTTCTACTGCCATACACTCCGCCGGGGCCAGATGCAGCTGCTCACAGGCATATTGATAAATATCCGGTGCCGGTTTGCCATGCTCCACCATCGTTGCACAGATAATTTCATCAAAATAATCATACAAGCCCAAATTTTTTAAATATTTTTCCGTCCGTTGTGTATCCGTCGCTGTCGCGATTGCCCGCTTAATCTTTTTCTCTTTTAAAAAGTCAAGCAATGCAAATACACCCGGTTTGATTTCAATTCCATTTTCATCAAGACATTCTTCCATAATTTCTTTCCGGTATCTGCGGATTGCTGCATAATCCAGATCTGGGTCTTTAAACATATCTTTCAGATGCTGCGGTGCATAAGGTTGTCCCAGTGAGCGCATCGACAGTGCCTGTTCATCACTCATCTCATATCCAAAATGCGCCAATGCTTTCGGCCAGAAGATACGATAATATTTTTCTGTGTCAATCAGAGTTCCATCCATATCAAAAATAACTGCTTTTATCATAATCCACTCATCTTTCCCGTTTTTGACTTTTAGGATAACCTATTTTTTGGAAAGATACAATCCCATAACGCAAAATGAGAACGGCCACCATACTTTATAATTTAAAAATACAGTGACCGTTCTACTCTTCTTCGGTATTCAATTTTGTTTATCCTTTCTGTTTTATTTTATGGTTCTCAGCTCGTAAATATTTCATTTACTTAGAGAGTTACTATATATTCTCTATGTAAAGGGGTAACTTAAAGACTCATTCCGCAGATAAAATATATTCCCTGATATATTTTATTTCTTTAAATTACAATTGTGGTAATCTCTTCCGATTCATCCTTCAAATATAAATGCATATTATATATATTACCTTCCTTTTCGATTATCCTTCTGATAATTATTAAGATTATTCTCATTTCATTGGAAAGGTCTCTCTTGCTGGGAACTCTTATGCATTACCACGCTTATATTGAAGGGTCCTGTGTTCGCTTGTCATCCCATTGGACTGTACCTCCGTTTCTCATTCAATCCCTGCTTACTCCAATCTTCGTTCATCTATTGTTCCAAATCAGCTTCCTCTCACCTATTGGTATATTTCGGAAGTCTTGTGTAATTAGGTCTTGTTTGTTGTTAACTGTATATTATCACTTATTCATATTATTGTCAACTATTTTATGCAATATTTTTTATTTTTCTTTTTTCATTCCATTTTTCTTTAAATTGTGTATACTATTTATAAAATACAAACAATCTAAAAGTATTTCTTTTGAATTAAAAAAAGTAATTTCGTTGCATAGACAACATATATACACAAAAACTACACTATAATAAGAACATGCCATGCATTCACTACCACTTCGCATGTGCAAATGTTCAGGAAAGGATTTAATTTATGATCAACATCATCAAATCTGGCGAAGTAATGAAACTCAAAGACTTAATTTCTTATGAAGAAGGAAGCATCAGCAACCTTGATGTCGTAAGCAACGATACCATGAAATTCGTTCTCATGGCTTTCGATGAGGGAACCGGACTCTCTCCGCACCGTGCTCCTGGCAACGCTATCATTTTTGCATTGGAAGGAAAAGCAACCATCGGATACGAAGGAAAAGATTACAAACTTTCCGAAGGCGAAAATTTCCGTTTTGATAAAAACGGTCTCCACAGTGTAACTGCTGACGGAAAATTCAAGATGGGACTGCTTCTTGTATTAGAATAATTTTGTCCATAAAAAAGCGACGATCACAAAACGACCGTCGCTTTTTTCATGAAACTTTTTCTACCTTTATTGATTTGAATTTGCCTCGTGCGTCTTATGAAGTACAGGCATCCGGAAGATTTTGATAATCAACGGAATCACCATAATAAACCATACCAGTGGTTCCGCCACAATAACACCGGTATATCCGAGCATCGGAACCAGCGTGAACGCAATCACGATTTTTCCAATCATCTCCAACGAGCTTGAAACAAGCGGTGTGATCTGTTCCCCAAGTCCCTGCATGGCATTTCTTACCACACAGATGACGGCTGTTACATAATAAAATAATGTATCAAATTTCAGATAATTTGTGGCATTGGTGATTACCACTTCATTGTGACTTCCCGTTACCATATATACGAGCCACGGACCAATGGTATAGCTTGCGACAATCGCAAGGGTACACCAGATACACGTATAAAAAACAGAAAGCCAGATACCTTTTTTGACACGTTCCACTTTTCCCGCTCCAATATTCTGTCCGCAATAGGTTGCCATCGTCTGACCAAACACTGTGAACATAATCATAAACATCTCTGAGATCTTGCGTGCTGCGGTATGTGCAACAATAATATCTTTTCCAAGTTTGTTGATTGCAGTCTGCAATGTCAGCGAACCAATATTAATAAGCGAACTCATAAATCCCATGGACAAACCCGCGCTCAGCATATTTTTTAGCATACCGGAATCATCATTTACAAAATCCGTCCTGCGAAGCCGTAACATTTCAAAACGGGTCACCATATAAATCCAGCAGATGACGAATGCTAATATCTGTGCCAGAACCGTAGCAATTGCCGCACCTCTTACACCGGCTTTTACAACAACTACAAAAAACAAATCCCCTGCAATATTCAGACATACCGAAATAAGCAGGATCACCAGTGGTGTGACCGTATCGCCAAGCGCACGAAGTGCTGCCGCACATGCATCATATAAAAAGGTAGCAAGCAATCCTGCAATAATAATAAATATGTAGGAAGTCGCTATCGGCCGTAACGCCTTTGATACATTTAAAAACCGCAGGATCGGCTGTAAAAATACAAGGCACAATACCGTGATCACCACAGCGATCACACATCCTAATTTCAAAGACATCGCAAATGATTTCTTCACTCCCTGCTCATCTTTCGCTCCAAATTTCTGTGCAGTAATAATCGCAAATCCGTTGGACAATCCCATCAGAAATCCAATCATCAGATTGCTCAGTGTCGTGGTAGCTCCCACTGCCGCAAGTGTATCTTCGCCTAGAAAAGAGCCAACGATTCTTGTATCCACAAGACTGTAGGTAAGCTGCAACAGATTCGCCAGAAAAATCGGCAATGCAAATGCCAGTATCAGTGTGGATGGTCTTCCTTTTGTTAAATCTTTCATGATCTTAATCCTCTTAATTTATTTATACTATCTTCCATCACCCTTTTAAGCGGAACTATTATATTCTGTTTTTTGGCTTTTTTCAATGTTTTTGCCAAAGAAATGGTGTAGAAATATCTCACAAAGTATATACGGATGACATCTTCGATATTATATATAATCCATAATGTCATTTCATTCGTTTTTTCGTCATTTTGTGTAAAATAAAGTTGTTTTTTTGCCCATATTTGGTAAAATAGTATTAAAAGATTGTTTATCAGAGGGGGAATATGGGATGAAGAGACGAAAACTTGCAAAGCTGATTACAATATTCATAATGTTTGGTCTGCTGACCGGGTGTGGAGCATCCGGTGGTACACCAGATGATTACGCCACAAACGAGGGCTACACTTCCACCGAAGGAACAGCCACGTCAACCAACACGACAACGGGCAGCTCCGGCATTTCAAAGGATTCTATTAAAGTCGGGGTTTTATACATATCTGATCCATCCGAAGGAAGCGGCTACTCCTACACTCACGATCTTGGCATTCAGGGAATGCAGGAGAATCTTGGTTTAGACTCCGATCAGATTGTCCGCAAAATTGTCGATGACGGGGATGCTGCTGCCACGGAAAAAGCTATCAAAGACTGCATTTCCGAAGGATGCAACATCATATTTACAACCAGTTGGGGATATATGGAAACTACGGCTGCGTTAGCCGAGCAATATCCCGATGTCTATTTTTCACATGGAACCGGTTATCTTTCTAATGGCAAAAATTTCAATAATTATTTCGGTCGTATTTATCAGGCAAGGTATCTCAGCGGAATTGTTGCCGGCATGAATACAAAAAGCAATAAAATCGGCTACGTTGCCGCTCAGGATTCTTCCAATTCTGAGGTAACCGGAGGCATTGACGCATTTGCCATTGGTGTCGAATCCGTCAATTCCGACGCACAGATTTATGTTGTCGTTACAAACAGCTGGTACGATCCGGACAAAGAAAAAGCCGCATCCGAGAAACTTCTTGATATGGGATGTGATGTTATGACGCAACACTGTGATACCGCCTATCCACAGACACTTGCACAGAAGCGCGGAGTCTACGGTATCGGTTATAACTCCGATATGAGCAAAGAAACACCGGATTCCTGTCTGACAAGCGTCATCTGGAACTGGAGTGCTTATTATACTTCCGCCGTCAAAAGCATTATCAATGGCACATGGGACGGAAGCAATTATTATGGTGGTATGGCCGAAGGACTCGTCGGTATAACCAATCTCGCATCGTTCGTTGCAGATGGTACACAGGAAAAAGTCGATGAGGCAACTGCCTCAATTCTCAGCGGACAAAATAATGTATTTGATGGTGTCTTAAAAACAAACACCGGAGAAACCATTGGTGCCGAGAATCAGACCTTAGACGATGCCACAATTACCGGAGGCATCAACTGGTACTATCACAATGTAAACATTGTCGAGTAAATTGCAAAGGAGGACGCTTATGAAACTGACAATACGAAAAAAAATTCTACTCTGCTCGCTGGTACCTCTGCTTTTACTCGGTGCAATCATTATTCTACTTGCATCCACACTTGTGCGAGGCTCCATTATCGATCAAGTAAAAAATTCCCTGAAAGGAACTTCGATTGCCACGCTGGCAGCTTACGATCAAAATGCAGGTTCCTATCTCGAAGCAGAAAATGGAGATATCTGGAAAGGCAGTTACAATATCTCGCAATCCGAAAATCTTGTAGACACGATCAAAAGCGAATCTGGAATGGAAGTCACTTTCTTCTATGGTTCCAAACGTATTATGACCTCTGCACTTGACAAAGATGGCAACCGTATCCTTGGAAGTCCGGCCGGTCAGGTCGTAACCGACCAGGTTCTGAAAAAAGGCAAAGGCTATTTCAGTGATAACGTCTCCATTGACGGAACCATTTACTACGGATATTACACTCCGTTATACCAGAAAGACGATAAATCAGTGCCAATCGGAATGGTTTTTGCAGGACTGGAAAAAGCCCCGACTTTGCACAGTGTACTAAACATTATCAATATGATTATCGGCATTGTATTTTTCGTTATCATTGTCTGTGTGATTATTGTGCAAATCTGTGCAGCCTCTATTACTTCTGCTTTGAAAAAGAGTATTCAGAGTGTACAGGATGTTTCCTCCGGCAATCTGCATGTTGCTATTGATAAAAAAAATCTGAAACGCTCCGACGAGATTGGAGACCTCTCCAAAGCAATCAACAATCTGCAATCTGAGCTTTTAAAAATCATTGGTGGAATCAAAGAAAGTACTTCTCTTTTGGTGCAGTCCTCTGATGTGTTAGAGCAGACCTCCCACCAGACTTACTCTGGAATCAGCGAGGTACAGTCTACAGTTTCCACGATCACGGATGGTGCTACGCAACAGGCCAATGATGCCAAAAATGCATCAGATAATATTCAATATATGGGAAATCTCATCACAGAAACCGGAAAAGAAGCTGATGAGCTGAACGAAAGTGCAGATACTATGAAAGCTGCCAGCGATGCAGCCTCTGCTACAATTGATGAGTTGAAAAAAATCAGTCTGGAAGTAAAAGATGCGATCTCCATTATTTCGGAACAGACCACACAGACAAATACATCCGCACAAAGTATTCATGAAGCAACACAGTTTATCTCGGAAATTGCATCACAGACCAATCTTCTGTCTCTGAATGCCAGTATCGAAGCTGCCCGCGCCGGTGAATCCGGCAGAGGTTTTGCCGTAGTTGCTTCACAGATTCAGACTCTGGCAGAACAGTCCAACGAAGCCAGTGGTAATATTGAAAAAATCGTATCGAACCTTACCCTTAATTCTGAGACAGTTGTTCATACGATGATTCAGACACAGGAAATCATAGAAAAACAGAACCAGCATATTGAAGATACCGCCAACGCCGTCAATGGTGTCATTCAGGAACTTGAAGCATCCATTGACCGTATCCGGAGTATTGAACACAAAACCTCTGAATTGGAAAAAGCGCGCAACGAAATCATTGACATCATTGCTTCTTTATCTATTATCGCGCAACAGAATGCAGAAAGAACCAGTCAGACCAATACCGCCATCACGGATATGGCCGACCGCTTCAAAAACATTGAAGATTCCACGGAAAATCTGCGCAACACAGCTGATATGCTCGCAGACAACATTAGTAACTTTAATATTTAATGATATGAGGGTCAAAAGGTATTTTGCCCCTCATATATGATTAATCAGATTACTACATGCTACGCATTCCCGTAATCTGACTCCACCTCGAAATCCGCTAATTTTCTGCGTTTCAGCAGTAAATTGCTACTTTCTCGGTGTAGTGCGGGTCACTAAGGTATACATCGAATTGCATGCAAGCATGCATCGATGATACCTTTTGACCCTTTAATCATTTTGATGGTCCTTTTCCCGGCTTTTCCGGAAATGGACCATCATTTCTCTTGTAAGACTCAGTCCCTCCGGATCATCCGGCACATCCTTGTAATCCACCCATTCTGCCAGAGAAAGTTCCTCTTCCTCCAACTGAATTTCAGCTTTTTCTGCCAGATCACAAAAATATCCCAAAAGCAGATTACTGTCAAAGCCCCACGGCTGGCTTTTGTAATAACGGATATTTTTTACTTTAAGTCCCACTTCTTCCATAACCTCACGGGCAACCGTTTCTTCCGCAGTCTCCCCAATTTCCGTAAATCCTGCAATCAATGCATAACGCTTGTACTCCCGTCCTGCGTACTTTGTCATAAGGATCTTGTCCCCGTCTGTAAGACCGATAATGACCGCCGGAGCAATCTTTGGGAATACCAGATTTCCACATTTCGGGCATCGCATCATGCGCTGCAACGTATCATGTGCCAGTTTTGTCCCACATCTGCCGCAGAACTGATTGTCACGGTACCACACATACAGATGCCATGCCGTAGCTGCCGCAAGAACATCCTTCATCGGCTGCATGGTCCGCACCGAAAACATCTTGTGAAATGCAAATCCCTCAATTTGTGTATCGGCTGCAATATCTGTAAGAAAATAATCTTCCTCTCCAATTGAAAACAGATATACACTCCCCGGAATCTCCTTTTTTTGTTCTCTCCGTGTATCTGTCCACTGCTCATAAGTTAAAAATTCAATTTTCTCATCATATTTCAGATAAATCATACGATCAAAAAAGCCCAACATGCGGCTATTATTTTTCGGCTTTTTCCGATGGTATGCATTATTTAGTTTTAATGGAGCAATATCCTGAATCATAATAATCTCCCTTGCAATTTTTTAAACTACACCTTACTATAATACTACAAAAATTGCATTACAACGAAAAGATTTATGCAAGAGGGAGAGTATCATGCAAAAGATAAAAAGTTTTCTTATTATTACGCTAAGCACCTTTATTATGGCAATCGGCGTATACTTCTTTAAGTTTCCAAATAATTTCTGTTTTGGTGGTGTCACCGGTGCAGCTGTCGTCTTCGCGAAAATCACCCCACTGTCTGCAAGTACCTTTTCTTTCATTGTAAATATGGTACTGCTTTTTGTAGGTTTTGGTTTTCTCGGAAAAGATTTCGCCATCAAAACCACCTACGCCACCGTGCTCCTATCCGGGCTTCTGGTCGTTTTTGAACGCCTGCATCCTTTGTCTCGGCCCCTTTCGAACGAACCGATGCTTGAGCTGATGTTTGCCATCGCACTTCCGGCGATTGCTTCTGCCCTTCTTTTTTATGAGGGTTCCTCCAGCGGTGGAACGGATGTCATTGCCATGATTGTAAAAAAATACGCCCATGTGGAAGACATTGGCATCGCACTTTTTATTACCGATTTGATAATGATTATCATTGCCTGCTTTGTATTTGATATCAAAACCGCATTGTATTCTTTTGTCGGTCTGACTTTAAAATCCTTTATGATCGACGCTGTTATCGAGAACATCATGCTGCGCAAATCCATCATGATCACATGCGATGACAAAGATTCCATCTGTGACTTCATCATTACAAAACTCAACAAAAGTGCCACTATCGTCAATGCTACCGGTGCCTACACGCATGAGCAGCGTTACATTATTTTTACGACGCTTACACGCAAACAGGCGCTTGCGCTACGACAGTATATTCACGAAAATCATCTGCATGCTTTTATTTCCATGTCCAGCACAAGCGAGGTTTTCGGAAAAGGATTTTCTTCTATATGATGAAAAAAACTTATATTTCTGTTGATTTTGCAAAGGAATCATGTATAATATTATCCGAGAAGTCGGAAACAATTTCTCATTTATATAGAAAGCAGAGAACACATCATATGCGCCTCATGTTTTCTACCAACAAAGAAAGAAAAGGAGTCAGAATAAGATGGCAACAATTGATTTAAGCAAGTATGGAATTACCGGAACAACAGAAATCGTTTACAATCCTTCTTACGATGTATTATTCGAAGAGGAGACAAAGGCTGGCCTTGAAGGATATGAGGTTGGACAGGAAACAGAGCTTGGCGCTGTTAACGTAAAGACAGGTATTTATACTGGTCGTTCTCCGAAAGACAAATACATCGTTATGGACAAGAACTCTAAGGACACTGTATGGTGGACATCTGATGAGTACAAGAACGACAACCACCCAATGGCAGAAGATACATGGGCAGTTGTTAAGGATATCGCTAAGAAAGAGCTTTGCAACAAGAGACTTTTCGTTGTAGATGCTTTCTGTGGTGCTAATAAAGATACACGTATGGCTATCCGTTTTATCGTAGAGGTAGCTTGGCAGGCACATTTCGTAACAAACATGTTCATCCAGCCTACAGCTGAGGAACTTAAGAACTTCGAGCCTGATTTCGTAGTATACAACGCTTCTAAGGCTAAAGTTGAGAACTACAAAGAGTTAGGATTAAACTCTGAGACATGTGTAGCTTTCAATATCACAAGCAAAGAGCAGGTTATCATCAATACATGGTACGGCGGAGAGATGAAGAAAGGTATGTTCTCTATGATGAACTACTTCCTTCCACTTAAGGGTATGGCTTCTATGCACTGCTCAGCAAACACTGACTTAAACGGTGAGAACACAGCTGTATTCTTCGGACTTTCCGGAACAGGTAAGACTACATTATCTACAGATCCTAAGCGTCTCTTAATCGGTGATGATGAGCACGGCTGGGATGACAACGGTGTATTCAACTTCGAAGGTGGTTGCTACGCTAAGGTTATCGACCTTGACAAGGATTCTGAGCCAGATATCTACAACGCAATCAGAAGAGATGCTCTTCTTGAGAACGTAACTGTAGATGCTAACGGAAAGATTGACTTCACTGACAAGAGCGTTACAGAGAACACTCGTGTTTCTTACCCAATCGATCACATTAAGAATATTGTACGTCCAATCTCTTCTGCACCAGCTGCTAAGAACGTAATCTTCTTATCTGCAGATGCATTTGGAGTACTTCCTCCAGTATCTATCCTTACACCAGAGCAGACACAGTACTACTTCCTTTCTGGATTTACTGCAAAGCTTGCTGGTACAGAGCGTGGAATTACTGAGCCAACACCTACATTCTCAGCTTGCTTCGGACAGGCATTCCTTGAGTTACATCCTACAAAATACGCTGAGGAGCTTGTTAAGAAGATGCAGAAGAGCGGAGCTAAGGCTTACCTCGTTAATACAGGATGGAACGGAACTGGAAAGCGTATCTCTATTAAGGATACTCGTGGAATCATCGATGCAATCCTTAGCGGAGCAATCAATGAAGTTCCTACAAAGAAGATCCCAATGTTCAACTTCGAAGTTCCTACAGAGCTTCCTGGTGTAGATACAGGAATCCTTGATCCTCGTGATACTTACGCTGATGCTTCTGAGTGGGAGACAAAGGCTAAGGATCTTGCAGACAGATTCGTTAAGAACTTTGCTAAGTACGAGGGAAATGCTGCTGGTAAGGCACTTGTTGCTGCTGGTCCTCAGGCATAATTCGTATTACAGAATTTCATACATTGTGTGTATCGAAAAGGACTGCCGTTATGGCGGTCCTTTTTTGATGCTGTGGGAGTTGGTTGATTTTGTGGATGCTGCGCTGCGATAGGGGACTGCTTTCCTTTGGACATGATTTTAGACAGAATTGCAGAAGTTGTGAAATCCTTCCCCTGCCTCTATTTTCATGTCCGGCTCGTGTTTCGACACCGGCACGTGTATGTCCGTCTCTCACAGATGCGCTCAGCATTTTTAGCAAGCCTAAGTGGTGGGGTTCAGAAATTTTATTGTGCCCGCTCTCCATTGTGTCGCCCCTCATAATATTACATATGCTCATAATAGAACGAGGGGCGCATGCCTCAACATACACCTTTTCAGATTCACATATTTCAATTACTGTAAAAACAGAATATCCTTCTCCTGCACCCCAAGTGCCTCAGGAATCTTCTGTTCCTTCGCATTCCACTCCTTCTTTGCAATCTTCCACTGTATCCATGCACTGCTTTCATCCGCCCGGAAAGATATATTCCACTCAAACGGATCTTCGCTGATTTCATACTCTTTCACCTCTATTGTGTTCTGCATATCTTTTTCTTTGACATCTTCAAAATAGTGTGCACGAATACCGATTGCCACCGTATGTTCCGGTATCTTGCTGCAATGAAAAGTCACATTCCAGTCTTTTGCAAAAATTGTATGTGCATCCACGATTTCCACATCCGATATATTTTTGCATCCGGACAGTATTGCAGCGGTCCGTGTCTTTGGGTTCTGAAAGAACTCGTGTACTTCCTCGATTACTTCCATTTTTCCCTGGTTGATACAGCTTACCATATCGCATAGGCGATAGACTTCATCACGATTATGCGATACAAACAACGCAGGCTTACCAACCTCCTGCAGGATTTTCTTCATTTCCTGTTCCAGCTCCCATTTCAGATAGCTGTCCAATGCGGAAAACGGCTCATCCAAAAGAATGACTTCCGGTTGTGCCGCAAGCATACGTGCCATCGCCACACGCTGTTTCTGGCCTCCGGACAATTCCGAAGGATAATGTTTTTCCAGTTCTCTCAGTCGGAATTTTTCAATATAGGAAGTAACTTTCGCCTTGTCCGGCTTACGTCCCATGCCTGCCATAATGTTCTGTTCCACCGTCATATTCGGGAAAAGCGCATAGTCCTGAAACATATAGCCGACTTTTCGTTTCTGTGGCGGAAGATTAATCTTCTTTTTGGAATCATACAACACGCGGTCATTCAAAACGATTCGTCCCTCATCCGGTGTCTCAATTCCGGCGATGCACTTTAAGGTCATGCTTTTTCCGCATCCGGAAGCACCAAGGATAGCAAACACGCCTTTTTCCATTGTAAATTCCACATCCAGCTGAAACTTACCAAGCTTCTTTTTGATCTGTACATAAAGAGACATGTGCTACCACCTCCTCCTGGAATTTGTGCTTTTTCCGGCAATGAGGTTCATCAGGAATACCACCAGAAATGCGATCAGCAATATAACAACCACCCAGAACCCGGCAGTCGCATAATCTCCATCCTGAATGACCATAGCAATCTTCTGCGAAATAGTGCTTGTTTTTCCCGGAATGTTTCCTGCAAGCATTGAAGTTGCTCCGTATTCTCCCAGCGCGCGAGCAAATGTCAGGATTGTTCCCGATAATATTCCCGGTCCCGCTGCGGGTATGACAACTTTCCAGAAAATACATATCTCTGACATTCCAAGTGTCCGGGCTGCATAAATCAGATTCAGGTCCACCTGCTCGAAAGCCGCGCGGGCATTTCGGTACATCAGCGGAAACGCTATGATCGTTGCAGCAAAGATACATCCCAACCAGGTCTGCACAACTTTAATTCCCATGTTCTGATAGAGATAGGAACCAAATGGTCTGCGCAGACTAAAGATCAATAACAGAAAAAAGCCCGCGACTGTCGGTGGAAGTACCATCGGCAGTGTCAGAATACCATCTGCGATTGCTTTTGTCTTTGGCCCTGCTTTCACTACTTTTCGAGCAGCCAAAATGCCCAGGAAAAAGGAAAAAGCCGTTGCCACAACACCTGTTTTTAATGAAATGATAAGAGGACTCCAGTCGAGTCCTCTCATATAAGTAATCATTTGTTCCATACACACTCCTGTATTTTTAGTTTTCTACATTGGTATCAAAATAGTATTTCTGGAAAATAGCCTTTGCATCATCCGATACGAGGAACTTGATAAAATCAACGGCTGCTGCCTTCTCTGCATCGTCTGCCTCTTTATTTACGACCTCTGCAATCGGATAAATGACATCTCCCGTAAGGTCATACGGTACAACTTCGAGAATATCAAGCTTATCTTCCAATCCGTAAGTATCGGAATAATAAACAGTGCCAACTTCGTTGGATCCTTCTGCGACTGCAGATGTTACAGCTCCAACGTTTGCGCACTCGTTGATTTCCACACCGCCAAGTGCCTTGGATACTTCATCGGTTGTAATGGTTGAAACGTCATCCGCACCCTCAAGCATTCCTGCATTGACAAGAGCCTGTCTGGTATATTTTCCAACCGGAACAGAGCCATCAGCAAGTGCAAAACTGGATGCTTTTCCGATGTCTGCAAGACCTGTAACTTTTGTGTTGCTTCCCTTATATGTAACGACGCACACCTGATTGTTTACAACATTGTATCTTGTACCGTCTACCACAAGTCCATCGTCATCTGCCAGCTGATCCATCTGCTTCTGTGCTGCGGAGAAAAAAATATCACAGGCTGCGCCTTCCTCGATCTGTGTCAACAGTGTGCCAGAACTATCGTAGCTTCCTACAATCTTCACATTTGAATTTTTCTTATTGTACTCTGCGATCAGCTCGTCCATAACGCTGTTTAAGCTTTTTGCTGCAAAAAGCGTTACCGTTGTCTCCTCTGCTTTTGCATTCCCTGTGTTGCTGTTTCCGCATCCTGCCAGCAATATAACTCCCATTGCAATACATAAAACAGATGCGAACATTTTCTTTTTCATAAAACAAATCCTCCATTTATGCTATCACTTATTTGCGCGAAATTGAATCATTTGTGCCGCAATACTGACTGCAATCTCTGCCGGCGTCTCTGATCCAATATCCAATCCAATCGGTGTAATCACACGACTTAACTGTTTTTGCGAAAAACCTTCTGCCACAAGTTTATCATAGACAATTTTCGCCTTTCTGCGGCTTCCAACCACACCAATATAACCGGCATCCGTATGCAGGGCAAAACGCTCCGCATCCGTATCATACAAATGCCCCCTTGTGACAATCACAATATAATCTTCTGGGTGCACTGTGATGGATTTCTCAATTGCCTGAAAATCGATCTGCAACACTTCTTTTGCCTGTGGAAACAGTTCCGGCTTCGTAAATTCTTCCCTGTCATCTGCAACAATACAGGTAAAATCCAGATGAGACAATACAGGAACCAGTTCCTGTGCCAGATGTCCTCCACCGAAAATATACACCTTCCCATCATAAAAGAAATGTTCCGCGTAATAATTCTGACCGTTTTTCTCCATAATCAGATGATGCTTTTTACTCTCAATATAATCTATAATTTTTGCCTGTCCCTCTGCCAGTGGAAGCCTCAGCCAGCAATCTTTACGTGCCTTTGCGACCTCATATGCCTGCACCAGAAACTGCGCGCTTGCTTCCTCTGTTCCGATATAATAAAACAGTACTTTCGCATTACCGCCACAGATCATACCAAGATCCGCCACTTTATTCGGCGTAAGAATATATTCCTGCAAATGATTGTGCTTCTCCTGAACGAGACTCTGACCTTTTAAAATCGCTTGATACTCCATATTTCCGCCACCGATAGTTCCGTAGATTCTGCCCTCATCTCCAACGATCATATAAGCACCTGCCTTGCGCGGGATTGAACCACTGCCATCCACGACAGTAACAAGCATACTGGCCTTATTTTCTTCGTAACGCTCTTTTAATATGCGAAATAATTCCTGCATTTATTTCTCCTTTAACACGATACTTTGTCCCGCTTTTAAGATACCACCTTCGAGGACGATTGCAAATACGCCTTCGTGTGGCATAATGCATTCTCCCATCTGTTTGTATATCTCACAGTGACTGTGACATTCTTTTCCAATCTGTGTAATTTCCAACAACACATCTCCACTGCGCAACTGTGTTCCGATGGGAAGATTTCGCAGATCAAAACCTTCCACAATCAGATTTTCGCCAAATGCTCCGAATGCAACATCTGCCCCCTTGGCCCGGAATTCATTGATTTTTTCCAGTGACAAAAGGCTCACCTGACGATGCCAGTGTCCTGCATGTGCGTCCCCTTCGATTCCCCAGTCCGGTATGAATTTTGCGGATTCCACCTCATGTTTTGCGGTTCCGCGCTCTTTGCTGATACAGATTCCTCTGATATATCCCATTGTGTCTTAACCTCCGATCTGTGCCATTACCTGCGTTTCCGTCATTTTTTCTTTTTCCGAAAAGCAGTGTTCCAATGGCTTACGCGCAATCGCCTGCTGCATCTGCGCTTTTATTTCCTTCATGGATGATCCGTCTCTTAACAATTTCCGCAGATCCATCCCCTGCTCATAACACAGACAAAGCTTGAGATATCCTTCGGAAGAAAGCCGGATACGATTGCATGTGTCACAGAATTTGTGATGTATCGCACTGATAAACCCAATCTCATCCGGATAGTTTTCAAAACGATAATACTTTGCCGGTCCGTTTCCTTTTCGCTCTGTCACAGGAATCCCTGTTCCATACAGTTCCTGTATCTGCGCAAATAAAATTTCGTTGGATGTACCCATATAGTCTTTTCCATATCCAATCGGCATCATCTCTATGAAACGCACAACCAGATGTTGGTCCTTTGCATAGGAAAGTATTGTCTTCCAATCCAGATCTCTGCGATTTACAGTATTGAGTTTTACCGGAATCTCTGCCTGTTGTACAGCTTTGATTCCCTCCAGGACAGATGACAACGGAAATGTATGCCCAGTCAGTTTTGCAAAAACATCCGCATCAAGCGTATCTAAGCTGACATTGATTCCATCCAGTCCTGCCTTTTTTAATTCTTGAGCATAAGAAGAAAGAAGTGTTCCATTGGTTGTTATTGTGACAGTTTTTACACCCGGAATGGCTTTTAACATTTCCACAAGAACCGGTACATTTTTGCGGACAAGGGGTTCCCCACCTGTCAGCTTAAAATTCACGATTCCAAGTTCCACTGCGCATTTTGCAATAACCACAATCTCTTCATAGTTCAGTAACTGTGACATTTCTATTTTTTTGATATCATGCGGCATACAGTAACGACACCGCAAATTGCAACGGTCCGTCAGGGATATGCGCATATAATCAATGGTTCTTCCCGCCTGATCCTTCATGAAACAACTCCATTTCATTTATTACCAGCTTTTTCCAAAGCCGCAGTTCGGAAATGTGCACACCGGACACGACAGACAAAGTCCGCCTTCGCCAAGCGATGCCAGTTCCTCCGCCGTGATTTTATCATTTGCCATGATTCTTGGCAATACCAGATCAAAAATCGTCCGTTTTGCATACATGACACATCCCGGCAATCCAAGGATTGGAATATCTTTCTTATAATAAGACAGCAAAAACATGGCCCCCGGCAGCACAGGTGCACCGTAGGATACAATTTCTGCACCTGTATTTTTAATTGCAAGCGGTGTCTTATCATCCGGGTCCACACTCATGCCCCCGGTGCAGATTACAAGGTCCGCCCCTTTTTCAATTGCAGTAAGACATCCTCTGGTAATCTTCTCATGATTGTCATCAAAGATTTCATGATAGATCACTTCGGTATCATACTCGGCAAGCTTTTCTTTGATCACCGGCGTAAATGTATCTTCAATTCGCTTGTGAAACACTTCATTTCCGGTCGTGATGATTCCTACTTTTTTCTTGTGAAATTCCTTCAGTTCGAGAATCGGACCATCCGCACATATTGCAGCCGCCTTGTGCATTTTTTCTTTTTCAATGACAAGTGGAATAATGCGTGTTCCTGCAAGTTTATCACCCTTTTTTACCGGGGTATTTCCATGACGGCTTGCAATCATCATCTGGCCAAACGCATTTACTTTCTTTAATTTATCACTATCTACTTTCAACAATCCATCGCAGTCGGCAATCACTTCGATTTTGCCTTCTTTCACATCGGATGGATGCATATGTTTATTTTTGCACATCGCATAGAGGATTTCTGCTGCTTCGTTTTCATGAAGCATCGTGTCATCTTTCTCCCAGATATAGATAGAGTCTTTTCCAACACTTAAAAGTACCGGAATGTCTTCTTCTGTGATGACATGACCTTTGCGGAATACAGCATCTTTTGTGACTCCTTTGATGATCTGGGTGATGTCGTGGCAGAGAACCTGGCCGACGGCATCTTCCGTCCTCATAAGTTTCATACGGCATTTCTCCTTTCGATGATTCGAAATTATTTTTCGGTGCATTGTGTGTTGTGGTGCATCTCACATGTTTCGTGTGGGTGCGGTTTTAGACGAAATTGTTAAAATTTAGCAAAATTGTTTCTGACTCCTATTTCATGTTCGGCTCGCGTTCCGACGATTCCGGCTGTGTGTCCGTCCTGCAAAGATGCGTTCGGCATTTCTAGTTCGTCTAAGAGGGGGCATTCACAAATTTGATTATGCTCGCTCTCCATTGTGTCGCCCTTCGTAGTACTACATTCCTTGATAGTAGAACGAGGGCGCAAATGCGACCCGCGAGCACGGTATTGTTCATACCCCCTCTAAGACGAACACAAAATACCTCAGACGTCATCTTTGCAGGACGGACACACAGCCGGAATCGTTGGAACTTGAACGAACAGGAATCATCGCAGGAGTCAGAAATGATTTTCCTTAAATTTACAATTTGGGCTAACTAGCACCCATATGAAACTTGCGAGATACTCTCCACCCCCAACAATCACCAAAAAATATTTCTCATCTATAAAAGTGCACTGCAAACAACTTCGAGTACACTGCCTGCAATACACCGCGCCTTATCCGATATCGTAAAGCAGTTGCACAACTCTTCCTGCCGCGGATCAATATCCGCGATTTTAAAGCCCTGCGTCACCGGATAACCGTCACGGATCAGTCCACGTATAATTCCTGTGATGGCCGCATATACAGGAACTTGTTCGGAAGATGTCTGAATATAGGCAATTTCTTCGCCCTGCGTAACAATATCGCCAATCTTGTGCACATTTTTGAGGATTCCCTGTGCATCTGCATGTATGACACGTTCCTTCGCGTAACCACCGATATTTCCCGGAATTCCTGTGTTTGGTACTGCCTGTCCACTTCTTATGATGCGGCCAAGATTGTGGCCACGCTTGGTTTCTATGACAATGTCCACATCTTCACCGGCTGTAAATCCCGGTCCAAGTGCAACGGTAAGTTCCGCCATCTTACGATTTGTACCGATGTTTTTCTTTGCGATGATGGCATCTACGACGATCTGCGGTTTCAACTGACGGATGCTTTTTCCCTGTGGATCTACCAGGACGGGCACCTCGCCGGCATCCCACGCCTGCTGCATCTGTTCGCTGTTTTCCACCAGAACTCCTGTCATACCTTCCACGGTGACTCTGCCCTCATATACGACTTCAGACAATGCCACCTGCCGGCGGATTGCTGCGGGATGTTCTGCTTCCAGTGCAAGCACACGAAAGCCTGCCGCCCAAAGCCTGTGAATCGTTCCTGTTGCCAGATCCCCGGCACCTCTTACAATAATTAATGCATCTTTTTTCATCTTAATATAACTCCATTACTGTCATTGTCTCCCACTCTATTCCGGCCTGTTGCAGTTTGCCTGCAATATGCTCCTGTTCCTGTGGTTCGGTTTTCCATGCCAGTCCGCATCCAGCCTTGATTTCTCCAGGTACTGGAATCATTCTTCCACAGATTCCATTCTCCTGACAAAACTTTTCCACACGAAGTGCCTGTGTTGTCGTGGAAAAGGTTATGATTAATTGTCTGTGTTTCTGACGCATTTGTTACTCCTCTGCCAATGTCCGGATTGCCTGAATTGCGGTATCAATTTCCTGTTCGGTATTATAATGTGAAAAGCCAAAACGCACCGCTCCCTGTGCGGTCGTGCCAAGAGCCTCATGGATTCTTGGCGCACAATGTGCACCGGAACGCACCGCAATCTGCTCATTCTCCCAAAGCCAGTCACTGACCTCTGCCGAATCATAATCTCTGATATTCAAAGACACGGTTGCCACACGTTCCTCCGTTGTAAAATCACCATACAAATGAACTCCTTTGATGTTTAAAACACCTTCGACAAACCGCCTGGAAAGTTCCATCTCACGCTTGTAAATGTTCTCAATGCCCATACGTTCCAGATAAGTCAGTGCCGCATGTAATCCGGCAATCCCATGTCCATTTAACGTTCCGGCTTCTAATGCCTCCGGCATTGCCGACGGATGTGCATGTTCGTAGCTAAGTATCCCACTGCCCCCTACTTTCAAAGGGCGCAGCGCAATTCCTGCCCGCACATAAATCCCACCGGTTCCCTGTGGTCCGAGCAGTCCCTTATGTCCGGTAAAACATAAGATATCAATGCCGTCCCGCTGCACATCAATTGGTAAAATGCCCGCCGTCTGTGCTGCATCTACAATCAGAAACAGACCATGTGCATGCACAAAATCCGCGACTCGCGAAAGATCCGTCACATTGCCCGTCACATTGGATGCATGCGTGACAATGACCGCTTTGGTGTTCTCACACAATGCCTGTTCCATCTGGTCATACACGATCTGCCCTTTCGCATCGACCGGAAGAAAGCTCACAGATACCCCGTTTTTTTCCATCTGGTACAGAGGACGAAGCACGGAATTATGCTCACAATCCGTCGTAATGACATGATCTCCCGGCTCTAACAGACCAAAAATTGCCGTATTTAATGCCTCGGTTGCATTGCTCATAAAACTGATGCGGGATGCATCCGAAACATGAAAAAGCGCTGCCAGTTTTTCCCTGGTATCATAAATCATGCGGGATGCATCCATCGTAGGAGCATGGGCGCCTCTTCCCGCATTTCCAAATGTGCGCAGTGCCTGCACGACCGCCTGCTCGACTTCCGGCGGTTTGGGAAGCGAAGTTGCCGCATTGTCAAAATAAATCAAGGTTTTACCACCACTTTCGCCTGTGTCATTTTCTCCGCGATCACATACATATTGGTCACTTCGCCTACCTGAAGCTTTTCCGTCAGTCCGTAATGATTCAGACAGGTTCCACAGGTCAGAATCTCCACGCCCTGTGCTTCCAGCGACTTCAGATCTTCGAGTGTCGGTGCCCCTTCACAGGTCAGAAAAGCGCCCCCGTTATAGAATAGAATCGTAGAAGGAAGCTTCTCCTGCTGGGTCAGCGCATAAACAAAACCCTTCATCAGAATACTACCAAGTTCATCATCGCCCTCGCCCATTTTGCTGGAAGAAATGGCAACAACAACCTTATCGCCTCTGGCATCTGTCGCGCAAATTTCCTCTGCCGGCTCCTTTTCTCCCGCATCCGAAGGGTTGACTTCTGTTACGGATAAAACAACCCGGTATTTTTGTTCCTCAAGTTTTTCAGATGTTACACCATATCCTTTCTGATTTGCCATCTTGGTAAGATTCTGTACGGCAATCTCATTATCCACCAGTACTTCCACATCCCCCGGCTGCTGCAACTGTTTGATTGCGTTCTTTGTTTTCACTACCGGAATCGGACATGCATCGCCCATCGCATTTACTTTTACCATTTTCTTTCCTCCACCTTTATTTGTATTCATTTATTTGTTTTCATCTATAAATCTACATAACCACAGTTATTTCTTTTTCCGTCTTTAGCAGAACTTCTCCTACAATTTCTGCCGGCATTCCTGCCGCCTGCAATTCTGCAAGCATCTCCTTCGCCTGCGCCGGTGCAACTGCCAAAAGCAGACCTCCGGACGTCTGCGGATCAAACAAAACCTCCTCCATGGCAAACGGCACATTTTCAAATACCACATATGCCTGGGTATGATTGCGGTTTCGCTGTCCCGCCGCTGTAAGTAAAAACTCATCGGCATAATCAAGCGCCTGTGGAATTACCGGGATTGCATTTGCATCAATCCGGCAGGAAAGTTTTCCATCCATCATTTCATGGAGATGTCCGAGAAAACTAAATCCTGTCACATCTGTACAGGCATGTACTTCGTATTTCCGGCTGATTGCAGAAGCATATTTGTTCAATGTTGTCATGGAAGCGATTGCCTGATCCATCGCCTCTTTGGAAGCTTCCTGCACACGGTTCGCCGTACAGACAATTCCGACGCCAAGTTTCTTTGTCAAGATCAACTGATCCCCCGGCTGTGCCGTATTGTTCTGGTACATATGCTGCGGATGAACGACACCTGTCACCGAAAGGCCGTATTTCACATCACTGTCCGCGATAGAATGCCCGCCTGCGAGTGTTCCGCCCGCCTCAATGACTTTTTCCGCGCCACCCTGCATAATTGCACCAAGGATATTCAGATCCATCTGCTCCGGAAAGCACACGATATTCAGCGCCGTCTTTACCTCTCCGCCCATCGCATAGACATCGCTCAAAGCATTGGCAGCGGCAATCTGTCCAAACGTATAGGGATCCTCTACCATCGGCGGGAAAAAATCCAGTGTCTGCACAATCGCTATATCGTCCGATATGCGGTACACTGCCGCATCATCCCGGCTGTCATATCCTACGAGTAAATTTTCATCCCTTGGTCCCTTCGGAAGTTTTTCAAGTACCCGGCTGAGCACACCAGCACCTAACTTTGCCGTACAGCCTCCGCCTTTACAAAATACGATTTTGTCACTCATCTGGCGCACTCCCCCTCTCGTCCCAGAAGAATATTCAGTCCATGCGTGAGTGTGTCCAAAATATAGCCAAGACTTTCCGCAACCGCTTTTGGACTTCCCGGCAGATTTATGATCAGTGTCTTTCCCCGTATCACACTGACACCACGGCTGAGCATCGCCCGTCTGGTAATCGTCATGCTGTATGCACGGATTGCCTCTGCGATGCCCGGCGCATTTCTCTCTGCAACCTGCATCGTCGCTTCCGGCGTTACATCGCGTGTGGAAAATCCGGTGCCTCCCGTGGTAAGAACCAGATCACAATGCAGCTCATCCGAAAGTCGGACCAGCTCCTGTTCAATCTCCTTCTGTTCATCCGGCAAAATCCGGTAAGACAATACCTGATACAAATCATCCGGCAGCATTTCTTTTATTTTTGTACCGCTTAAATCTTCGCGATTGCCTGCGGCTCCCTTATCACTGAGTGTCACAATTCCAACTGTAAACATCTTATTTCTCCTGTCTGATATAATGTCCGCTTTTTCCACCGGATTTCTCTACCAGGTGAATATCACTGATTTCCATTCCCCGGTCCATCGCCTTGCACATGTCGTAAATGGTAAGAAGCGCAACACTTACCCCCGTGAGTGCCTCCATTTCCACGCCGGTCTTTCCCACGCAGGATGTCTTGCAAAAAGCGATCACTGCGGATTCTTCTTTTGACATTTCATATGTGATCTCGCAATTGGTCAACGGAATAATATGACAGAGCGGAATCAGTTCGGCATTCTTTTTTGCCGCCATAATTCCGGCAATCCGCGCCACACCAAGGACATCTCCCTTTTTGGCTGTATGGTTTGTGATTGCCGCATACACTTCCTGACTGACTTTTATTTTTCCGGTGGCAACAGCCACGCGATACGTATCATCCTTCGCGTGTACATCCACCATCACGGCATTTCCCTGTTCATCAAAATGTGTAAAATCACCCATTGTTTTCCTCGTTATCTGTGTCTTTTAATTTAGTAACTGCTATATGCTGCACGCCTGCCTGCTGCAAAGCGACTGCAATTTTTTGTGCACTGTGCATTCGCTCCTGTGTATCACATTTGTTCAGCACCACATAATATTCCCGTTTTCCCACAGATTTTCTCGCCCCCTGTTCCGATAAAAGAATCTGCACAAGATCCGCTTCCTCGATGCGATGTAGTAACGGTTTCTGCAAAAAAGCGGCGACCTGCCTGCTGCGAAAACATCCGGCTTCTATCGTCTCTCCGAGGACATCCAGCCCCGCGACAGCGATTACAATGTCGCATTCCTTTGGAATGACCGGTTCGTGCTCTGCCGGTACTTTACAGGGACGCATTTTTGCACCGTCTGCTTCGACCAGTATCTGTTTCGCACGCTTTTGATACGCATGCAATTCTGTTTCCGGCAACGCTTTCAGTTTTCCTGCCTGATCCGGCATTCCCACTACCGCATAGCGTTGTGCCTCCCACCGCCTGCATGCCACTGCCATCGTTGTCACATAACTTCCATCTTCCGGCATCCGTATATGCGTGGTCGTCGTAATCAGCGTTGGAACATTATGTTTTTCATAAGTGTCTCCAAAGAAATACATAAGCGTTGTCTTTCCGCCACCACCGACAAGCGCAATTGTATGCTTTTTTCCGTCCACAAGAAACGGAAATGCCGCTTCCGGCAAAGTGGCTTCTAATATCTGATTATGCAAGGTGAAAATCTGTGGTTTCATATTCCTCTCCGATAAGAAAAGCCCATCTGCGATCTCCTTCGCGACAGGCTTTTGTTCTTTATCCTAACAGGTTTCGTACCATCTTGGCATCAAATGTAACAGAGGTTACATGATCTGCTTCAATCTGATACAACGCGTTGGCTGCAATATGCTCTGCCGCCTGCTCCAAATCACGGATACCCGATGTATTTTTATATTTTTCAATGACTGCATCCAGTGCCTCCGGAGTAATGATGCATTCCTCCTCACGAAGACTCATGCGCTTTAATACTTTCGGCAATGCAAACTTGGAGAAGATCACTTTCTTTTCTTCAGAAGTATAATCCGGAATATCAATTACTGCAAAACGTGACATCAACGGTGCGCTGATGTTCTCCTTGTCGTTGGCTGTAGCGATCGGATATACTCCCACGGTAGGAATCATACATTCCATATAGTTATCTGTAAATCCAAGATTGTCCAAAAGTGTCAGCAATACATCTGCCGGATTTCCATTTCCTTTTCCGGATGCCGCCTTGTCCAGCTCGTTGATAATAAAAACAAGACTGGATTCGCCCGCCATCGAAAATGCATCCATAATAATACCCGGTTTTGCATTGGCATATACACGGGAGCTTCCGGTCAGCTGCTCCGGATCATTGATGGAACTCATATCGAGCGTTGTCCACGGCAGCTTTAAAATACGTGCAACCGCATAAGCGATCTGTGATTTACCGGTTCCGGCCGGTCCGACAAGAAGCAGTCCATAGGCCGGTAATGTGTGGGTACGATTGATCTGAATGATTGTCTCGATAATTCTCTGTTTTACACGCTCCATTCCATAAAGTTCCTCATCGAGAATGCGGCGTGCCTCCTGCGGATCGATTGCTTCAAAATAGTTGCTCTTCCACTGGATGTTCATCATGATTGAGAGCGCTCTCTGTGCATGTCTGCGCTCCTCCGGTGATACCTCGTTTGAACGTGCCACTGCCAGGTTTCTTCTCGCCCAGAGACGAATATTATCCGGAAGTGTTCTTCCCGCACAGGTCATGAAGTCCGTGATACTCTGTAAGCTGGTAAGCTTCATATCATCGCCTTCCTCTTCCTGCTCATCCTCATCGATTTCCTCTGTCGGCGCACTGCTTGCAAGAAGACGCTCAATCATAAACTGCAGGAAACCGTCCTCTGCCGACAATTTGGTTCCGCCACCAAACGCGATCTCACGAATCTTATATACGGCATATCCATCCTCTCTGTTTTCTCCGGATAAGCGTACATTGATATGGTTTTCTCCCAGCCAGCGCAGCAGACTGGTAAAACGTGCATCGATGCGGATAATATCCGCACTGATGGTTCCTTCTTCCTCATCAAATGCGAATGAAGTGCGTTTGATTGGATTGGTAAATACACCACTCGAATGGTGCTTCCACTGTTTCTTTGTATTATCCAAAACCATGATCGGATGCTCCGCACTCGGCACGGATTCATTGGAATGGAATGTCTCGTAGGTGCATACGGCATCTTTCTTTTCGTCTGGTGTATTGCTGAAATCAAATACTGGCATTTTATTTTTACTCCTTTGTGGATTGAAATCTGTTTATCGGCTTTATTATACCAAATCTCAGACCTTAGGACTAGTGTCTTACGGTATAATTTCTCATATTTCTCATACATCCGCTTTTTTCTTCCGATACTGCAATGGCGAAATCTCATATGCCTGCCGGAAACTGCGGATAAAATGACTGACATTGGGAAAGCCTGATAAAAGCGCAATCTCTGTCACTGAATTTTCTGTCGTTTCCAACAGATTTTTTGCACAGCTCAACCGCAAATGCATAACATAACTGGAAAAAGCCAGCGAAAAATGTTGCTTGAAATAGCGCGAAATATACTTGGGTGACAAATGAAACTCTTCCGCTAAATCCTCAAGCGTCAGTTTCTCTGTGTAATGGTTCTGAATATAATCTAACATCTCACGCTGCATGTTAGTGTTACTACCCTGCTCCGGCAGCAGAAATCCATCTTCTTTTGCAATACGCTGCACCATCTCAAGGAGCAGTATGCGCGTCTGTATCTGTCTTTGCATTTCCTCTGTCTGGCTGCGCTTTTTCCTTTTATCATTGACCGCGATGACTTCATCCAGCAACCTTCTTATCTCCTGCTCACATTTACAGTCACTTCCCTTTGCCGGAAAAAGCAGCTGCCCCTGACGCAGTGGCAGAAACAGATTACGCTCCAAGTCATCCATTGACTGAAAAGAAAGAAACAACAGTGGAAACAGCAATGTGTAATACCGCACTCCGGTATCCTGGCTTCCCATCAGATGCAGTTCTCTGGGATTTACAAAAAACATATCATTCTTCTTGCCCTCATAATCCCTACCTTCAATGCGCACATGAAGCGTGCCTTCTTTTATGTAAATAATCTCCATCTCTTCGTGCCAGTGTACCGGGATCTGAAAAGCGTGTGGAATATCCCGCAAATAATATTGATCATAAGGATATTGTTTTGTTCCGTGCGTCACATCTTCTTTTAATTCTGTAATCATAGTTTCCTCCTTACCTAACTCTCCCTTTAATCATTATACCCAATATATAGAAATAGTGCAATTTTCAGATGATATAGCGCAAGATTTTCTTGTATAAAGGTTGTAATGTGTAAGAAAAAGAAAAACTATTCAGAACGCATTACAAGAAGGAAGAATACACTTATGGACAATCCACGTAAAAACCTCACACAACTTTTTATCCCGATTGCATTAGAAACCCTGTGCTACATGCTCGCCGGTATGATCGACACGCTCATGCTGTCCTCGGTCGGTGACAGTGCCGTCGGTGCGGTAGGTACCGCGAATACTTATATTGGCATTTTCATTATCATGTTCAACATTGTATCCTCGGGCATGATTGCCGTCATGACACAGTACATCGGTGCCAACCAGCCCGGTATCGCTTACCAGGCAAGACAGCTCGGTCTGCTTTTTAATGCGATCATCGGAATTGTCTTATCCGGATTACTGCTTTTCTATTCCGGTTCTGTGCTTACGCTTGTGGGTGTCGCCCCGAAACTGCTGGACTATGCCGGAACGTATTTAAAAATTGTAGGCGGTTCCTGTATCCTCAATGCACTGATTCCTATTTTTTCAAGTTATCTGCGTGCGTTTGGTCATTCCAAAGAGCCTCTGATAGCAACGCTCTGCGCCAATGTGCTGAACTTTATTCTCAACGCGGTCTTTCTTTTTGTCATGGACTGGGGCGTTGCCGGAGTGGCTGCTGCCACGGTAATTTCACGCATTATGAATCTTGTGATTGTCATATGCCTTTCCCATTTTCTGGTGCATGCAAAGCAAAGCCCGGAGCGCCAGAAAAACAGCCTTGTCCTGCGTCAAATTGTCCGTGTCGGACTTCCTTCCGCATGTGAGACTGCATTGTACAATATCGCTATGACACTGACCATTCGTTTTCTCAATCAGATGGACGCAGACGGCGTCAATGTCACCGCCCGCTCCTACGCTGCACAGATTACGAATTTCTCCTACTGCGTAGGTGCCGCACTGGCGCAGGCCAACGCCATCATGACCGGCTGGCGGATCGGCGCCAAAGAATACGAAGCCTGTGACAAAGGCACAAAAAAAGCTGCTATCATCGGAGTGATAACAGCAACTATTCTTGAAACGATTTTTACCCTGGCAAGCGGAACACTTATGCATATTTTTACCGACGATCCTGCCATGATCTCACTGGTCGGTAAACTGCTCGCCATCGATATCGCACTCGAAATCGGACGTGTCACAAATCTCGTTTACGGTCAGGCGTTAAAAACGAGTGGGGACGCGATCTTCCCTACGATCATTGGTGCAATCTTTATGTATCTTTGTATGGTAGGAGGCACGTATTTCTTTGGAATTCATCTCGGCCTGCTGGTGGTCGGCGCCTATATCGGTATGGCAAGTGATGAATGTGTCCGTGCCGTCTGTATGTACCTCCGCTGGAAAAGCGGAAAATGGAAATCCAAAGGATTCCTATGATTTCTTACATAAGTCTTTTACAACTTCTCCTGCAATGATCAGTCCTGCTACGGATGGCACAAATGCCACGCTGCCCGGAATATCCCTGCGCTCCGTGCATTTATGTGCTGCCCCCGGCGGACAGATACAATGTGTCCGGCAGCTGATCGACATATCTTCTATCGGACGTGTCGGAACTTCTTCGGAATATACGACCTTCAGTTTTCGAACACCACGCTTTTTTAATTCCCTGCGCATTACTTTTGCCAGTGGACAGACCTTTGTCTTATAAATGTCTGCCACCTTAAACTGGCTTCCATCCAGTTTGTTGCCGGCTCCCATGCTGCTGATGATCGGCACGTTCAGTTCTTTGGCTTTCATGACCAGCGCAATCTTTGCCGTCACGGTGTCTACCGCATCTACAATATAATCATATTCCTCAAATGGAAAATCATCTGCATTCTCCGGGAGAAAAAAGCACTGATGAATACGGACATCTGCATCCGGATTGATATCTAAAATCCGCTCCTTCATCACATCCGTCTTGTATTTGCCGACGGTCTTTCTCGTAGCAATAATCTGACGGTTCAGATTGGTCAGACAGACCTTGTCATCATCGATCAGATCAAATGCTCCGACACCGCTTCGCACAAGTGCCTCGCATACATAACCGCCCACACCGCCGATGCCAAATACAGCGACACGGGAATTCTTTAGCTTCTCCATGGCTTCCTTGCCAAGCAATAATTCTGTTCTTGAAAACTGTGTTAACATTTCTTATTTCCTTCTATCTATTTTTATCGATTCTGCGGAAGGAATTAAAGTCATGCACCACTTCTTTGATACACCATGTATACGTGTCAAATGCTCCGGCTTTGTACAAGTTGATCAGAATCATGCCGATTGGAATCGCAATAATCATTCCAAGTACTCCCGCACATTGATAGCCGATATACATAAAGAAAAGTGTTGCAAACGGATCCATTCCAACAGAATCTCCTATCAGTTTCGGCTGTACGAGCTGGTGTACAACAAGTGAAATCACATACAGAATCAGCATGCCAATGGCAATCATATAATTTCCGGAAAAGAACTTGACCACTGCCCACGGGCACAATACCGTACCGGTTCCAAATACCGGAAGCATGTCTAAAAAAGCGATTCCAAATGCAATCAGCCACGCATAACGCACGCGCAAAATCAAAAGACCAATGAAAATGATCACATAGATCACACCCATGATCTTAAACTGTGCCTTGAAATATCCGCCGACTACCTGTACGAGCTGACGATATACATGCGTTGTTTTTTCACGAAATTCGTCTGACACATGGCTGCTTGCCAAATGCAGAAGCTTCTCGTTATCCGCAATAAAAAAGTATGTGGCAAGCAATCCAACAATGACACCGACTAAGATATCCGGTATGCTTTTTGCCACATCGCCGATAACGGAAACACTGTTTCCACCGGAACCTGATAGAAATTCTTGTACAATATTATGCAGTGAATTTCCAAGGCTGTCAACATCAAAGCCCTTGATAAACGGAATTTTATCAAGAATGCTCTGCAACTGTGTGCCAGCCTCCGTAAGTTCTGTTCCCGCGTTGGAATACATGGTCGGAAGATAATCCATAAATCCTCGCAAACCGGTTGCCAGAAGCGAAATGCTTCCATAACAGATCAGTACGATCACCGCAATAACACCCACAATCATAATGACAGTTCCATATTTACGCTTGATTTTTATTTTCTTTTCCAAAAATTTCACGACCGGATTTGCAATCAATGCCAGTAAAAAGCCAACCACAAACGGCATAAAGTAGCTGATCAGACGCGGCACAATGCAGATCACGAACACAAGAATCAAAATAGCCGCTATCAGGTTGCAAAGTATTTTCAGGTATTTTGTGCTTTGTTTCATTCTCTTTGTCCTTCCATCTATTTTTGAAAAAGTATACCACTTGTTGTGTGATATTACTATTAAGGTTACCTTAAAATTTCCATAAAATTCTACATAGGACTTTATAAACTTTTACTCTAAAACATACACTTCTTTTTCACCGAAAATGCCTTCTTTCTTTACAATCTATACAGATGTATTTACGCAAATGCCAGTCGAATTCCACATTCATCGAATGCACTTCCTGTTCTCAACATCCCCGTAGAGCCACATGTCTTTCTATATTCTCAGTAATCTAAACTAGAATTTCCAATCGAATATTTTACAACAATAAAATATCTTTTGTTCACCCATAAAGGTATGTATTATATCTTCTTTCTCCTCCCAATTCCAAATTAGAATTGCACTACAATTTATTTTATTTCCATTCTCATGATATAAAATTTAAAACAGGCAACATACAGAACTTTGTACATTACCTGTTCACTATTGATTCTTATTCAGTTGTTTTTATACAAACATCTGCTGCAACAGACCCTTTTTCAGTTCTTTCCACGTAGATAATGTTGCTTTTTGCTTCTCGATAACTTCATCCACTGATGAAAGACAGTCAGCAATTTTCTGCTGTTCTGCAAGGCAAGGAAAATCAAAAACCAGACTTTGAATAATCTGAGCTGATAAATTTCCCTGTCCACCTTGAAGATATGTTCGCAAAATAGTTTCCTTGTTGTGTCTCAAAATTTCAACAATAAATTTTCTATTAAAATCATTCAACGGTCTAATACATAAAATAGCCTGATTGATAGCACCTTTGATTTTAGAAATATCAACTTCACCACTTGTAGCACCATAAAGTGCATATAAAATGTCACCAATATCTACCATTTTCGCAGATGATTCATTCAATCCATCATTCGTAATACGCAACTCTGTTTTATCATCATGAATTTCTCCTGAACGAATAAATGAAATTGTTCCATTTTCATAATAACGTGCTTCTCCTGATTTCGGTGTTCCACCTGAAAATGTTTTACAAATATCACCAATTTTCTTTTCTTCCCAATCTGGAAATTCACTTCCATCATCCGCTTTGAATCTTACTTCCTGACTGAACAGCTTCTGCATCACACCTTTTTTACGTTCTTCCCATGCAGATACAGTTTCTTTTTGTTTCTCAATTACTGTATCAATCGTTGATAAGAACTCTGCAATTTTCTGCTTTTCTTCTGCTAATTGCGGCAAATGTACAGGAATTTCTTGCATTAAAGAATCTGTCATACCGACTCTATCATGTCTTGCACCATTCTGTGCACCGTTTTCATATATAAATCTATACCAACTACCGCTTTGGAAATACCATTGCAAATATTCATTATCTGCTATACCTTTAGGACGTAAACATGTATATAGTGGTGACACAATACCATCTTTTTCGAGGTGATAGCAGTTAAATGGTCCATACGGTGCCTGCTTAGATTTTCTCGGATTATAAACAAAATCACCCATTTTAATTACTGTATAATTTTCTGTCTTCCCATCAACTGCAATGTCTTTATCAAAAAAATCTCGCTGATTTATTAAACCAAATTCAGCAGAATTTGTTATTACATTTTGGTTCTGTCCATCTTTATTTTTTTCTTTTACCTTAGAAAAAATATCACTAATTTTTTTCTTCTCCCAATCTGGAAACTGACTTCCATCATCAGCTTTGAATCTCAATTTAG
>ENA-OUUV01000246-OUUV01000246.1-human-gut-metagenome-genome-assembly--contig:-NODE-246-length-38028-cov-6.517394_pt1 | contig 38028 bp, 30 predicted proteins | sample MGYA00237952_ERZ548838 | MGnify/ENA primary metagenome ERZ548838 (study PRJEB26490, sample SAMN05194705) | human gut metagenome | biome: terrestrial biome; feature: human-associated habitat; material... | reverse complement strand
ACAACTCCACAAGGGACTTCGTCCCTTGACCCTTTCGCGCGATTCAGTTGGTCGCATTTTCATGCTTTGCCCGCGTGTTTGTCCGGGTACGGCATTCCGAATTCCGCATTCCGAATTAAATAAAGAAGGGATATTATGACCCAAGTTCTCTCCCCCACCCCCGAAGCCCTCGCGCTTGCGTCGCAGCTGCTCCACGACGGGCAGCTTGTCGCCTTCCCGACCGAAACGGTGTACGGATTGGGCGCGAACGCCCTCGATGCAAAAGCCGTGCTGAATATCTTCGCCGCGAAGGGGCGTCCGGCGGATAATCCGCTGATTGTCCACGTCTACGACCGCGCGCAGCTGACGCCCCTGTGTGAGGTGTCCCCGCTGGCGGAAAAGCTGATGGATGCTTTCTGGCCGGGGCCGCTGACGCTGATTCTGCCGCGCAAGTCCGCCATTCCGGATGAAGTCGCCGCCAGTCTGCCGACCGTCGCCGTGCGAATGCCGTCGCACCCGGTTGCGGCGGCGCTCCTGCGCGCCTGCAAGCTGCCGATTGCCGCCCCCAGCGCGAACCGCTCCGGCAAGCCCAGCCCGACCACGGCGCATCATGTGCTGGTGGATATGGACGGGCGCATCCCGCTGATTCTTGACGGCGGCAGCTGCGACGTCGGTGTGGAATCCACCGTCTTGGACGTGACGAGCGGTGCGCCGTGCATCCTGCGTCCCGGCGGAATCACGAAAGACATGCTCGAAAGCGTGCTGGGGCATGTGGACGTGGCGGGCAGTGTCCTGCGTCCCTTGCAGAAGGGTGAAAAGGCGCTTTCCCCCGGTATGCGCTACAAGCACTACTCCCCCGACGGTCAGGTGACGCTGGTCGAGGGGGCGGAGGCGGATGTGGTCGCCGCCATGGCGAAGCTGGCCGCCCATGCCGACGCACAGGGGCATCGCGCGTGTGTGATGTGCTTCACGGAGCATATGGATGCGCTCAAAGACTGCCATCCGCATGACATCGGCTCGCGCGACAACGCATCCGAGGTCGCGCACAGGCTGTTCGACACCCTCCGCCGCTTGGATGAGGAGCACATGGACGTGATTTTCAGCGAGGTTGTGCCGCCGGAGGGCGTTGGGCTGGCTGTCATGAACCGGCTTGGGCGCGCCGCGGCGTTCCACACCATTCAGGCGCGCGACGTGCTGAAAGATGAAGAAGCGTAACGGAAGCTCTGATGCAATGAGGTGGTCAGATGACGGATGAATTTTTCGTCAGATGCAATTGCGCAAATCGAAGGTTTACTGGAGGTAAATCGAGATTTGCGCAAGTAGCAGATGGCGGAAAAGGCATTCGTCAGATGTGCCGCCGAATAAATCAGAGATTCCGCAGCGCAAGATTTACAATCTGCACATTTACAGACACGGCTTTTTCATGATACAATAGGAGGGAAACCACCCACAGGAGGGCTTGACCATGTTTGATGAAATTCTGCAATGGTTCTCCAGCCATTTGTCGAACCTGACCGACGCGCTGGTATACTGTGCCATCGCGGGGGTCACGCTGATTGGCGTTTTCAAGTGCCTGATTCCCCTGATTACCACAACCCACGCCCTGCGCCGCGCTATCACCCGCTTGCAGCAGGATGCCGGCACGCGGCAGGGCACCCCCGTCTGGCAGGAAAAACGCTTTATGGGCAATCGGCTGAAGAACTGCTGGCTGCGCTTTCTGCAAAACGCCGAGCAGCTTGACCGCCGCGGTCTGCCCTGCAACGTTGAGGACTACATCAACGACGATACCGTCATCCACGGGCCGGGCAATGCGCAGTTGGCCGATCTGATTCCGGGTCTGCTGACCTCTTTGGGCATTTTGGGCACGTTCATGGGCATGATGGACGGTCTGGGCGGCCTCGACTTCTCCAACGCCGACAAGATTATCGAGGGCATCCCGACGCTGCTGACGGGGATGCAGTTCGCCTTCGGCACATCCGTCGCTGGCGTCAGCTGCTCCATCTGCTTCAACATTATCAACCGCATTCTGCAAGGCTCCAGCTATCGCGCGATTGACGACTTCGTGTCGAACTTCACTTCGCTGGCGATGTCGCGCCCGTTGGACAACGATGTACAGCTCATCTGCCAGAATCAGGACTCCAACCACATGCTTTCCACCCTCACCGACACCCTGCCGGGGCAGCTCGCGGGCGCGATGGAACACTCCGTCCGCAGCGCGATGCAACCCGTTTCGCAGGCGATGGACAACTTCCTGATGGGGGCGACGCGCGCGCAGGTGGACGGCGTTGGGCGCATCGTCGGCAGCTTTGTGCAGCAGATGAACGCGTCCCTCTCCGACCAGCTGCTCACCCTTGGCCGCACGATGACCGAGGTGAATCAGCATCAGCAGGCGTCGCTGGAGCAAGTCCGCCAGTCGCTGAACGCCGCTGCCGCCATTCAGGTGGATATGCGCCAGCTGCATGACGTGACGAACGATGTGATTGCGCACTTTGAGCAGTACATCAAGGAACTCAGTGCCGCCCGCAGCCGCGACGAGGGCTTCGAACGTTCCTCTGCTGATTTGCTCACCCGCTTGGGCAAAGTCAGCGATCAGCAGTTGAGCGCGCTGAACCGCATCCGCGCCGGACAGGAGGAGCTTGCCCGCGTGACGGAGCAGTTCACCCGCCAGAGCAGCGAAACGACCGCCGCGATGAAGCAGTCCAGCAACGCCACGACACAGGAGCTTTCCGGCGTCGCCGATGCCATGAAGCAGTCCGCCGCGGAACTTTCCGCCGGCTGCCAGAACTTCACGCAGAGCGTCGTCAGCGGGCTTAGCCAGTCGCTGGGCATGTTTGACGCAAGTATGCAGGGACTGATGGCAATGATGGGCGAAACGACGGACAAGCTCTCCGGCACAGACAGTGCCGAAGCGACCCGCCAAGCCGCCGAAACACAGCGTCTGCTGACCGCACTCAAGGAGTCGATTGACGCGGCAACCGCTGCGCTCCGCCAGAAGGAGGGGTAAGCATGGCGCGTATCCGCAACCGGCGCGCCGCCCGCACCAGCAACAGCGGCGCAAGCTGGATCAGCTACTCTGACATGATGGCAGCGCTGCTGCTTGTGTTTGTTCTGATTTTGAGCGTCAGTCTCTACCAGTATTTCACGATGCTGGAGACAAAAACCGCTGAACTGGACGCGCAGAAGGCGCTCGTCAGCCAGCAGCAGGTGACGCTCGACGCGCAGACGTTGCAGCTTGCCTCCCAGCAGGTGACGATGGACAAGCAGGCGACGGAAATCGCCATCATCCAAGTGCAGCTGGATTCACAGGCGAAGGAGCTGGAAAACGCCTACATCGTCCTGAGCGACCAGCAGGCGCAATTGCAGCAGGCGCAGACCGATTTGGCTGACCGCGAGGCAAAGCTCATCATCCTGCAAACCGACCTGAACAACAAGGAAATGGCGCTGCAAGCCGCGAACGAAGTGCTGGAAAATCAACAGGCGGCAATGGCGGCACAGGCTGAGCAAATCGACGCGCTGATTGGCATCCGTCCGCGCATCATCACGGCGCTGTCCTCTGCCCTGTCCTCCGCGAACCTCAGCGCAACGGTGGATAATTTCACGGGCGACATTGTGCTGGACAGCTCTGTGCTCTTCGACACGGGCAAATCCGAAATCCGCGCAGAAGGCAAGGCGCTGCTTGACCGCTTCGTGCCCGTCTACCTGAACGTGCTGCTGCGCGACGAGTACAGCGCGTACCTCGGCGAAATCATCATCGAGGGCTACACGGACTCCACCGGCGACTACTACAACAACCTGAAGCTCTCGCAAGAACGCGCGCTGTCCGTCGCCACCTACATCCTGAAAATGCCCGGCCTGACGACCCGCCAGCGCGATTTGCTCAAGAGCGGTCTGCTGACCATCACCGGGCGCGGCGCCACAGGGCTGATTTACGACCAGTACGGCAACGAGGACAAGGAAGCTTCGCGCCGCGTAGAGTTCCATTTCAGCCTGAAGGACTCCGAAATGATTGACCAAATGAACCGCCTGCTTCAGCAGACCGAAGGAGATTAAGAAGAAGTTTCATGAAGCGTTTTGCCATTGTGAGCGTCGTTCTGCTGCTGATTGCGCTGCTCGGTGTCGGCGCGATGTACATGACATCGAACGTGACGGTGATTGCGCAGGGCGTTACGGCGCTGGAAGCCTACCGGGACTACGACCTGTTCACCGACCTGAGCGCGCAGGTTCGCGCGGGCGCGGTTGTCGGCACGTCGTTCGTCAATCCTCAGGAGCTGTCCGGTGCGGAGGATTACGTCTTTTACACCTACACGTTCCGGCTGGAGAACAACACGACCCTGCCCGCAGAAATGATTGAGGTGCAGATTACGCCCATGAGCGGCGACATTCTGCAAATCGGCAGCGACCAAGTGCTGGCGCTCCCCGCGCACACCATCGGCGACGTGACCGCTACCATCCTGACGAGCAAGGACATGCACGCCATCCGCGAGGCGAACATCACCTACTACATCTGGGGAATTCCGTTCACCATCCGCACGACCATTCAGACAAGCGGCTGACAAGGTGATTTACCATGAAATACAGGATAGAGCACTACAAAAACCGCGAGCGGTTCAACGAGCAGTATCAAAGCATTTATCAATTTCTTTTGAAAGCGGGAACGCTGGATTACAACGAGCATTTTCATTGGGGACGTTTTGAATGGATGCACGCGCACAGCTATCTCGATGCCGATCAGCTGACCAATATTGTGATGTTCAAAGATGAAGAGGTACACAACCGGTGACACCGCTTATGTTGAGCCTGTCGCCACTGTGCCGGAACACAGAAAGCGCGGTTTGGCGAAAACGGTGGTCTATGAAGCATGTTCGCGTTCCCATGCGCTTGGTGCAAAGCGCGCCATCGTCTTGTCTGACCAAGCGTTCTATTTCCGAATCGGTTTCACGCATTCTTCGGAAGTGTATGATTGGGAGCACGCTGATTCTGATTGATTTCGCAGGAAAAGCAAGCAAAAACCCCCGGCTGCAAAACGCGGCTGGGGGTTTGTTGTTTTGGAATTATATATTATACTATTTGCAGATGGCGCAGGTGAACCCGGAAATAGCATTACCCGTTCAAATTGCCATCCGCATCGTCCGGGCGCGTGACGTTCAGCTCGCTCAATTCCACGAAGCCGCGAATCCGCTGCCCCTGTGCCGTCGTCGTCTCCACAAACGCCCATTCCTGCCCCAGCTGTCCCAGATACGTCACCTGCTGTCCCGCCGTCAGCGTCATCACCGCGCCGCAGGAATTCAGCGGGTCGTCGGTGAGCGCCGATGTGCGCAGGACTTGCGCCGGGTAATTCGCCCAGCTGCCGATTTCCGCCACTTCCGACAAATTCGACACCGCATCCGCCTTGATGTACCCGATGCGGTACTGATGGCGGCTGATGGCGTACTGCACAAGCAGATAGCCGTCCTCCTCGAAGAAAACCTGCACCCAGTCGTTCGTGGACAGCAGCGCCTTGCCGTTCGCCGCGCGGAAACTGGCGTCCGACGGCGCGGAATACACCGCGTACTGCTTGCCTGCCGCAAGTTTGGCGTACTGCGAGGGCTGCGGGAAGCCGTAGGGGTACGTCCAGCTCCACGGGGAATCCGGAATCGTCGGCGGATTCGTCAGGTGCTCGCGCGCTGCCGCGACCGTCCGCGGGAAGCGATCCATGCTGAACTGCGCCATTGCCGTCTCCACCACACCGGACACCGTCGTCTTGACCCACTTGCCGTTGTCCGTCAGAGTGAGGAAGGTCATGCCGCTGCGGGTCACTTCCACCTGTGTCGTATCACCAAAGGACAGGTTTGTCAGCTGCCAGCCATTCGCTTCATGCGTGAAATACGCGCTGTCGCCGTTCGGGTAGTGGATGACGAAACGCCCATCCGCCAGCACCGCCAGCTGCGGCACGTTCGCGTCACCCTGCCCCACCGCGCCCCAGTTGCGCATGGTGATTTTCCAATCCGCTTGTGCGGATGATTTTTCCGCCAGCACCAGCACGTTCGTTTCGCTCTTGGTGTTGCGCATCACCAGCAGCACTGCCTCGTAGCCGGATTCTTCCTGCATCACCGCGAACGCCTTGTTCTCCGGCATATCTGGCTGGTTCGCGATAGCGTAGTGTGCCCACGCCTTCACGGTGAACAAGTCCGCGACTTCTTCCGGCAGTTCGCTTTCCGCCTGCGCCGTCAGCATCGTCAGGCACATCACAAGTGCCAGCAAAAACGTTCCAATCCGCGTGTACTTTCTCATGTCTCTTCCTTCTTTCTGCCGCACTTTCCTGCGGTCTTCACCTATCTAACGCATCAAAAGCGGCATATCTTCCCTCCATTACAAATTTTCTGCACAAAAAAACGCCCAACCATCGCTGATTGGGCGCAAATTTGCTTATTCCGTCACCGTTTCGGACGGCTGCGGTTCAGGCGTGATGACCTCCACCGTGTCCGTCGGCGCGGGTGTTGCTGTCGGGGCTTCCGTCGGCGCGGGCGTAGCCGTAGGGACTTCGGTCGGCACTTCCGTCGGCGCAGGTGTCGCCGTCGGCGCTTCCGTCGGCGCAGGTGTCGCCGTCGGAACTTCCGTCGGGGCGGGTGTCGCCGTCGGCACATCCGTCGGCGCAGGTGTTGCCGTCGGCGCTTCCGTCGGTTCGGGGATTGCCGTCGGCGCATTCGTCGGCGTGGGTGTTGCCGTCGGCGCTTCCGTCGGCGCGGGTGTTGCCGTCGGCACGTTCGTCGGGGTCGGCGTGATGATTACCACCGGGCTGGTCGGCGTCGGCGGCACGTTGCCCGGATTCACCGGCGCTTTCTCGTCGAAGAGCAGCATCAGCGTATCCGCATCAGCAACGCCGGTGATTTTCTTCTCCTCATAACCGCAGACGGTCTGGAAGAGCTTGATGGCTTCCGTCGTGCGCTTGCCGTACACGCCATCAACTTCCTTCTCCACGTCGTTAGTAGTGAAATAGCCGAGATCGAACAGGCGCTGCTGCATCAGCTTGACAGGCGTGCCCTTCTTGCCTTCCTTCAGGGGCATGTAGGGATCGTAAACCGGCGCTTTCTTGGAGTACAGCTTCTCCTGCATGGCTGCCGACGCGTACCGGTGCTCGGTGTAGCCAATGGCGGACTGGAACAGGTTGACCGCAAACTGCGTATCGTCACCCCAGACGCCATCCACCTTGCCCACGGGATAGCCCAGCTTGGACAGGCGGTTTTGCAGCTTGCGGACAGCCTTGCCCTTGCTGCCGTAGTTCAGCCGCGTGTACTCGGACGCAGCCGTCGCAGTTGCCGTCGGGCGGGGCGTTGCGGTCGGGCGGACAGTCGCCGTCGGGCGCGCGGTCGCGGTCGGCACAGCGGTCGCGGGGGCGGGCGTTGCCGTCGCAACAGACACATTGCCGCGGTCTGTCACAACTTCAATTGCCGGCAGACCCGTGCTGATTTCCACGTTCCAGCCGAAGGACTCCGCGGGCGCGTAGCGGAACAGCTCGCTGCCGATGGCGGATGCTTTCTCCGTCAGCTCCGACGTCGCCGGATAATTGGTGGTCGTCAGCGCGACGCGGTTGTAAACCGTGACGCTGTGGTCAGATGCGACGATGGTGATGTTCTCGCCGTTCGCCGTCATGCTCAGCACAGGCGCGGTGATGCCCAGAATCGCCAGCGTCCGCGCAGTCGCGACGTTCTCCGTGCGCACCATCAGGGCAGCGGTGTTCGTCGTGTTCTGTTTGAGGTACAGCAGTTCATCCGGCGCAGTCGTGGTCTGCTCGTCCGCCAAATCGCAGAAGGCAAGCACGCCCGTATCCACAATCGTGGTGCCATTGCGCAGCACGCCGTCCGTCAGCGTATAACTCGACTTCGCCGTCAGCGCATTCACCTGCTCGTCGGTCGGAGCTTCCGCGATAATCAGCGACTGCGAGCCGTCCAGCGCAATGCTGAGCAGCTTGCCATCCTGCGCGCGGCAGTAGACGACCGTGTCCGTAATCGAAAGAATATCCGCAATCGGATAACGCAGGACGCGCACCGTACCCGTCGGATCCTGCAGATACAGCTCATTGCTGCTGCCCAGATACGCCGTGTAGCCCAGATGCGTTATCGTCGGCTCAGCAAACGCGGTCGACAGCATCAGCAGGCTTACCAGTCCTGCCAGAAACTTCTTCATCCGTTCTTCCTCCTTTTGCGCGGAGCGAACCAGCTTTGGGCTGTTTCCTTCCCCTTGCAAGAATAAAACGCATGACGCTGCTGTTTTGTTCCCAGCGGAATCAAATTTTTCCGAAATAATTTTTTTCCATGCCGGAATCCATAGGAAAAACTTGCATTCCATTGCATTTCCTGATATAATAGAAGCTGTCGTGATGGGCAAACCGTCCATCAAGTTTTTGCTATCCGCTTTTTTTCCCGCAAGGGCACAGGAATTTCCATGATATGAGGAAAGGAAGAGAACGAATGAAAAAATGGAAGCTGCTCGCAGGGCTGACGCTGCTGCTTCTGCTCCTGCTGAGTGTCACAGCGCAGGCGGATTCCAGCAGTTACGGCGTTGTGTTCGGTGCGGCGAATGTCAACCTGCGCTCCGCCCCCACTACCAGTTCCGCCGTTTTGGGTGCGTACAACAAGGGAACGTGGATGACCGTGCGCGGATACAGCAACGGCTTTTATCAGGTGGAAACACCTGACGGCCGCTATGGCTGGATGCGGCAGGATTACCTGCTCGTTTCGGCGGATGCAACCGGCACAATCGGCTACGTCTCCCATGCGGGCTACCTGAACCTCCGCCGCGAGGCCAGCACATCCGCCAAGGTGCTCGGCAAGTACGACGACGGCACGCCATGCGTCATTCTCGACCGTGCGGGCGACTGGTATTATGTTTCCGTCGGCGGTCAGACCGGCTATTTTCTCACCCGCTTCATCTCCACCCGCAGCGGCGTCTACTCCGACAAGCTCGGCATGGTCATTTCGCCGAATAAGGAGAACGTTCATCTGCGCTCTGGGCCGGGCAAGAACTACGGCAGCCTCGCTTCCATCCCCGGCTGCACCTACGTTATGATTCTCCAGCAGGGTAACGGCTGGTGGAAAATCGCTGTCAACGGCGGCGTCGGTTTTATGTCCACAGACTATCTGCGCGCGGGGCATATCCGCCGTTCCGAAGGCGAAGCCCTCTGCGCGAAGGCGGCGGGAAGCAGCGCATCAGGCGGTTCTTCCTCCACGGCACAGCAGGCAGCCTATGCGGTCGTTAACAACCCGAATCCGCGCGACAAGCTGAATCTGCGCAGCAGGGCGAGCACCCGCGGCACGAGCTTAGGCAAGTATTCCAACGGCACGGTGGTCACGATGATTTCGCAGGGCGACCAGTGGTGCAAGGTCAAAACGCCCGACGGCAAAACCGGGTATATGATGACCGACTACCTTTCCATTCCCTCTGCCAGCTCATCGAGTTCCACACGCATTGTCCGCCATCCGCAGGGAACGTATGTGAACCTGCGCAGCAGCAGCTCGAAATCCGCGCGTGTGCTGGTGCAAGTGCCGCACGGGTCAACGGTGGTTGTGCTCTCCGCAGGCAAAACGTGGACGAAGGTGCGATACAACGGGTACACAGGATATATGATGACGGCGTATTTGAAGAAGAATTAAGGCAAATTCGGATGAATTTCGGGCGTTTCCGAAAAAATGCGCAGCGCAGGCGGAAAAAGTGGCAATTCCGCTTGCGCATTTCTTTGCCAAAATTTCAACTTTTCCTGATTTAGGTAATTCTTCGATGTTTTTGCGTAACATCATTGACAGTCACTTTCCGCCATGTTATACTCAACTCGAAGCCGCAAGAGAACGACTTCCAGCACAGAAAACGGCTCATGAAGGATAAGGAGGACAGGTTTATGACCATGAAGAAGCTGTTTCCCTGCATGTTGGCACTGGTGATGTGCATGATGATGTTGTTCCTGAGCGTTGCGCCCACGACAGCGCTGGCAGATGGCTCCTGCACGAAGAAGTGCACGCAGATTAGCCGCATTATCACCAAATCGAACACGATTACGTCCAGCTGGCCGTTCTACGCCAAGGATCAGTTCACGCTGTATCTGGACAAGGCGGGCAATATCGCCGGTTACAACGTCGTCGCCTTGAAGCGCGACTGCCGCCCCTTCATCATGCTGGAAAACACGAACACAAAGGTGATTTCCTCGTGCAAGAACTACATCATCGTTGAATCGACGTGGTCGGTCGGCGCGGGCTGCAAGAAATTCAGCCTCGACATCGTGACGCGCACTTACCGCTACCGCGTCTGGAAGACAGGCTGGGTCGAGCGCCTGAAGTAAGCGGAAAAACGAGCAAATCAAATAAAACAACTGCTGTGCTGGAAAAAGGAAAGCGGCGGGAGGTGCAAAAGCCTCCTGCCGCTTGCTTTGTATGAAGTTTATTCCCCGCATTCTCCCCCGCTGCCCTCGCAGACATGCTCCATGCCCTGCCGCAGCAGCGTCGCCACATGGTCATCCGCCAGCGAATAGAACACGGTCTTGCCGTCGCGCCGCGCCTTAATCAGCCGTGCCTGTTTCAGCACGCGCAATTGGTGCGATACGGCGGATTGTGTCATGCCCAGCAGCTTCGCGAGGTCGCACACGCACACCTCCGCCGTCAGCAGCACGAACAGGATGCGCACGCGCGTCCCGTCGCCGAACACCTTGAACAAATCTGCCAGCCGCAGCAGCGTTTCCTCGTGCGGCAGCTCGTGCTGCACTTTTTCCACCACTTTCTCGTGCACACACAGGAAACCGCAGCCCTCTACCTCCAGCTTCTCTTCTGCCTCCGCCACGCATTCCGCCTCCTTGCCTAAATCGCTTTCATTATAGCATGGTTGGCGGAAAAACGCAAATGGTCAGGCGAAAAAAACATGATGTCCCATTCATATGTTGTGTTTTCTATGCAAATATGCGCATCATTCCTGAAGTTCCAGCGTAAACCCCTTCTCCGCATCCGGATGGCAAGCATCCCACTTCTCTCCCATGTTGCGAATCGGTACAATCGTCAGCCGCGTGATGTCCGTCTCCGCCGGGTAGAAGTCGAAGCCGACTGTCAGCTGTTCGGGCGTATCCACGCCGTACGCGCCGTTTGTGACCTGCTGGAAGTTCGCGTAGGCGTCGTAGCCGGAATCCGTCTCGCCGTTGACATACACGCGCCAAGCGTTGGGCAGATTCGTCATTTGGCGGATTTCATCCTCGGTATACGCCGCTGAAAATTCATAGTGCATGGTGATGTTCGCGCGCATAAATGACAAGTTCACATTGTCAATCACGAGGTCGTAGTCCCCCATGCCGATGCGCTTGCCGACCAGCTCCGGATGCGCGTAATCATCCGCAAAATCCGTTGTGAACTGCACGATGATTGTGTCCGCGCGCCGGAATCCGCCGCAGGAAAGCAGCTGTTCCGTCCGGCTGCCCGAAAGCGGCTCGGTAATGGTTCCATCCGCCAGCATCGCCGCCTCCGCCGCATACAGATACTCTACCAGACTGCCATACGTCACAGTGATGATGTGCTTCCGCCAGTTGTTCTGCACATAGGCTTCGAGCGTGTCCGCTCCGCCCGCCAAGAGCGCCTGATACTGCGCATCCGGCAGATATTCCACTTTCCACACTGGCTGAAGCAGCTCGAACGTCATCGTCCACGCAATCGGCACGCCTTCCGGCGGCGACTGCATATCATCATCCCAGAGCACACCGTCGAACCCAAATGGCGAGTCACTCCAGCTGTCCGTTTCATCCGGCAGGAACATGCCGCTCATGAAATCGCCGCCCCCGCAGCCCTCAATTTCCAGTGTGTACGTCTGCCCTTCGCATTCTGCCGTGACTTCCATGTCCATGAAAACCTGCTTGCCCGCCTTGGGCTGCACGTTCATGGCAACTTCGACCGTCGTGCCGTCAAACACAAGGTCATTGACGGACAGCGTGAGCAAATCGCCGTCGTAGGCTTCGTTCAGCGCGACCAAATGTGACATGTATTCCGGTGTCAGCCCTGACGGCGGCGGATAGTCCGTCACGCTCGCCAGTTTTGCCGCCGCTACGCCGACCGCCGTAAGCATCATCAGCATGAGAGCAAGCGTGACAATTGTCCGCATTCTTCGGCTCATCCGGGCGGGATGGCGCGTTTCCACTCGGTGGTGCGTCAGCGAATGCTCAAAGGCAGCGCGGGTTGCGTCCGGCATGGTTCCGTAGGCGGATTGCAGCTTCTCCCGCAGTTCCCGCTCGGTCATTGCACGTTCGCCCCCTCTCCCTCCGGGGCGTCCAGCTCCACGCGCAGCTTTTTCCGCGCCTGATGCAGCCGGAATTTCACCGTGCCCACCGGAACGCCCAGTGCCTGCGCGGTTTCCGCGACCGTCAGCCCGTCCAGATAATACAGCACGACCGGCAGGCGCAGCGTATCGGGCAGATTGTCCAGCATCAGGCGGAAGTCCGCGTCTTCCGGCGGTGCGGGGATTTCCGGCACGTCGTCAGTGGACATAACGGGCTTGCTCTTCCGGCGGATGTCCTTGCACACGTTGATGCAGATGCGCACCGCCCATGTGCCGAAATATTCCTCCCTGCGCAGCGTCGACTGCTTCTCCCACGCCCGCAGCGCCGTCTCCTGCATCGCATCCCGGCGGTCGTACTCCTCGCGCAGCATGGCGCAGGTCACATGGTAGAGTGTTCCCTCAACCGCGCGCATCTTTTCGATCCATGTTGCTTCGTTCATTCCGTCCCCTTCTCTCCCGACAAATTCAGCGTGAAGCCCGCTTCGCCTTCTGGCACGATGCGCAAGCTCGTCAAATCCGCGCACGGCGCAAAGTACAGGCAGATGGACGGCTGATTCACGTCCACCACGCCGCCCGGCACGCCCGCATAGCCCGACGCGTGCGCCCATCCCGCTTCACCCGCCGGATTCTGCTCGTCGTTGCGGTAGATTCGCCACACGTCCGGCAGTGCCGTTCCATTCGGCAGTGCCGTTCCATTCGGCAGTGCCGTCCCATTCGGCAGTGCCGTTCCATTCGGCGCTTCGCAGTGCAGCACCACGCACCCGCCGAGGAACGACGCGCGCACATAGTCCACAACCGCCGTGTACCCGTCCAGCGGAATCCGCAAGCCGGACAACTCCGGGTGGACGTACTGCGTGTTTCCTTCCGTCGCGAACGCCACGGTATATGTTTCCGCGCGCTCGAAGCCGCCGCAGCGCAGGAGCAAATCCGCCTTGGACATCTGTTCTATCTCGTCCCAGCCCGCGCCGCACATTTCCAGCAGGTAGTCCTCCACGCCCGCCTCCGTCAGCGTGATAACGTGCTGCTCCGCCTGCTCACGGATGTACTGCGCCACGTCGTCCTCTTCGCTGAGCGCTTCATACAGGTCATCCGGCATGGTTTCCGTCTGCCAGACAGCTTTCAGCACGTCGATTTCGATTGTCCACGCAATCGGCTTTCCTTCCGGCGGCATCTGCCCATTTTCGTCGAGCAGAATGCCTTCCGCAGCGTACTTTTCTCCATCGAATGTGCCGCCGAGGTCGGGCAGCATCAGCAGGCTTTGGAACTCGCCGCCGTAGACATCCAGCGGGTCAAAACGGTACATTTTGCCGTCGCATTCGCCGCATATGCGCACTTCCACTGCCAGCACGTCGTCCGTCTTTGCCGCCATCTCCATCGTGAATGCCAGCACGCTGCCGTCGTACACCGCGTCGTTGACTGACACAGACAGCAAATCGCTGTCATACCGCTCCGCCAGCGCGAGATAATGCGCCTGATAGTCCCCTTCCGTGCCGTCCTGCGCGGGGTGGACGTCAGTGACGCTGAAGAACCGCGCCGCCGCCACGCCAACCGCCGTCAGCATCAGCGCCATCAGCACAGCGGTAATGACGATGCGCATCGTCCGGTTCAAGCCGATGCTTCGGTGGGTTTCCGGCGCACGGTGGTGCGTCAGCGAATGCTCAAAAGCTGCGCGGGTTGCGTCCGGCATGTTTCCGTAGGCGAATTGGAGCTTCTCGCGAAGCTGCTGTTCGGTCATTGCGGTTGCGCCTCCTTTCTGATTTTGGGGTGCGATTCGCGGGAGTGTTCCCTTTATTGTGTTGCGCAGGGGGGTGCTCCTGTGGGAGCGACCAAGGGGCAATGAATCACCTGCGCCCTGCTGTTAGTAGTCTTTCCCGTTGCTTGGGGATTCCCCATATCATTAGACGCCGCATTCAACGGTTTGGTTGGCGAAAATCAAAAAAAGAGGAAACGGGCGAAAATGCCGCGCTTCCCCTATCAATTTTGAGGCAATACCGCACAAATGAGTTGGTGCGATGGCGAATGCATTTTTTGTCAGATGCGATTGCAGAAATCGAAGGTTTACTGGAGGTAAATCGAGATTTCTGCAAGAAGCAGATGGCGGAAAAGGCATCGCCAACGCTGCCGACGAATTGTGCGGTAGTGCCTTGATATTAGCCGGAGATTTTGAGCGTGCCAGCGTCCACAGACGGGCTGCCGATGCTGCTGCCCTCGAAAGTCAGGTCACTGCCGACGGCGCAGATGCTCTTCAGCAGCTGGTAGAAGTTGCCCGCCACCGTGATTTGCTCCACGGCGCGGCCGCGCTTGCCATTCTCGATGGTGTAGCCCTTGCTGAGCAGGCTGAAATCGCCGCTGGAGGGATTCGCGCCCGCGTGCAGACCCGCCAGTTCAGTAATCACCACGCCGTTGCCCACGTCCGCCATCAGTTCATCCAGCGACTTCTCGCCCGCGGCAATGTACAGGTTCGTCGGCGCAACCATGATGCGTCCGCCCACGCGCGCGGCATTGCCGGTCGATGCAACGCCCTGCTTGCGCGCCGTCTTGCGGTCGTGCAGGAGGGTCGTCAGCTTGCCGCTGTCTACGACCTTCTTCGTGCGGCTGGCGCTGCCCTCGCCGTCAAACGCGCTCGTCGCCAAGCCGCCCTTCATCAGCGGGTCATCGACGATGGTCACGACGTCCGCTGCAACATTTTCCCCTTCCTTGCCTGCGAAGAGGGACAGGTTCTGCTGGGCGTTCTCCGCCGAGAACACGCCCCAGAACGTCTGCAAGAGGCTCTGCATGGCATCATAGCGGAAAATCACGCGGTATTCGCCCGTCGGCACGGGAGACGCGTTCAGCTGGGACAGCGTTTCTTTCGCCGCATCCGCAGCAATTTTCTCCGGGTCAATGCCGTCAAAGCGGCTGGACACAGCCACCTTGCCATTGACCGCGGTGGACGCGCCATCCTTCGCAACCAAGCTGGTGTAGGAGAAGAAGTAGCTGCCCGAATCCTGCAAATTCAGCCCATAGCTGTTGCGCAGGATGACCTCGCTGCTGGAGGACGCGACCAGCGCGCTCGGTACGCGAACAATGCGCGGATCAGCAGCTTTCGCCAAGGCTTCCAGCTTCAGGCACTTCTCAATTTTCGCTTCAGCGCTCGTCGTCGCGACGTCGCTTTCTTCCTTCTCGATGGTCGGATAGCGCTCTTCGCCCGCGAAAATCTCGTCCTGCTCATCGGTTTCCAGCAGGGTGGCGGATTCCTTCACACCGTCAATCAGCTGGCGGACGGCATCATCATCAAACGCCTCGGTGGACGCGCTGCCCATCTTGCCGCCAAACATGCCGCGCAGGGACACCCCGCACGAGGACGCCACCTTGTAATCGCTGATTTCGCCGTCCAGTGCGCTCACGTTGAAGCTATCGCCGCCGTGATAATATACTTCCGCCGGATCAATGCCCGCCGCCTTGGCTGCCGCGAGCACCTCATTCAAAAATTCGTTGACTTTCATCTGCTTTTCCTCCTTAGCGGCCGCCCACGGTGATGCTGCTGACGCGAATCATCGGCTGACCGACGTCGGTCGGGACGCTGCCGCTCTTGGAGCCGCACATGCCCTGCGACAGTTCCAGTTCTTTGCCAACGCGGTCAATCTTCATCAGGATTTCGCTGCCGCGCCCAATCAGGGACGCGCCGCGCACCGGGTGAGCAATCTTGCCGTCGCGCACCAGATACGCTTCCGCCACGGAGAAGTTGAATTCGCCCGTCGCCGGGTTGACCGAGCCGCCGCCCATCTTGCGCGCGTACAGACCGTCGCCCATGGACGCGATAATTTCCTCGTTGCTGTCATTGCCGGGGGCGATGAAGGTAGAGCGCATACGGCTCGTGGGGGCATAGGCATAGCTCTCGCGGCGGGAGGAGCCGGTAATCGGGTGATTCATCCGGCGGCTGCCGAGACGGTCAACCATGTAGCTCTTCAAAATGCCGTTCTCAATCAGCACCGTGCGCTGGCTGGGCGTGCCTTCGTCGTCCACATGAATTTGACCCCAGTTGTTGACAAGCGTGCCGTCGTCGATGGCGGTCACGATGGGCGACGCAATCTGCTGGCCGATCTTGCCGCAGAATTCGCTCACGCCGATGCCCACGCTGGTGGCTTCCAGCGAATGGCCGCACGCCTCGTGGAAGATAACGCCGCCGAAGCCATTGTCAATCGCGACGGGCATCACACCCGCGGGGCAGACCGGCGCATGAAGCATCGTCACTGCCTGCTGGGCGGCGATTTTTCCTGATTTCTCCGCATTCACGCGCGTGTCAAACAGTTCAAAGCCCATGGACGCGCCGGGCGCATCACTGCCGGACTGATTCTCCGTGCCGTTACTGGCAATCGCACTCACGCGCAGGCGCGTCTGCACACGGCGGTCGGTCACGAACACGCCCTCGGTATTGCAGATGCACACATCCTGCACATGGTCGCCATAATTCGCCATCACCTGCACAATTTCCGGGGAGATGCTGCGCGCCGCCGCTTCCGCCGCGCGGAGCTTCTCCGCCTTGAGTGCCGCCTTGACGTCAGTCGGCAGGAGCAGAATTTCTTCCGGGCGGGAGGCATCCCACGGCTTGAACGGCGCAACGACGCAGCCCTTGCCGCCGCGCACCGCAGCCGCTGCCTGACGCGCACAGTTCATCAGCCCTTCCCGGCTGGTATCGTTGGTGTAGACATAAATCGCATTCGTACCGCTGAACACGCGCACGCCCGCGCCGTGCGTCCGGCTGGTCGTCGCGCTTTCCAGCTTATGAGAGCGCATCCCCATCGCGTGGTCAATGCGGTCTTCCATGAAAATTTCAGCGAAATCACCGCCGGTGCGTACCGCTTCCTGCAATACTTCCCGTGCAACGTTCTGATCGAGCATTGGTGTTTCATCCTTTCCAAGCCGTTCCTCGCGGCTCATGTTTTATTATACCGCATTCTTTCCCATTTGTACATGACCCGCCGGGAAACTTCGTGGCTGCACAATTTTACACCCGCGATTTTTTGCGCTTTCCGCTTTGCATTCAGCAGAAAACTGTGCTATGCTGAATCCATATGAATGGAAGGAGATTTTGACCGATGGACACCATGCAGAACATCCTCACCCGCCGCAGCGTGCGCAAATTTGCCGACAAGCCGATTGAACCCGACAAACTCCACACCATTCTCGAAGCCGCGATGAGCGGGCCGTGCGCCGTCAACGCCCGCGAATGGGCGTTCATTGTCGTAACCGACCGGGAAAAGCTCGCGCAGATGGCGGAGGCGAACGGGCGCGTCGCGCGGATGCTGAATCAGGCAGCGGCGGCGATTCTTGTCTGTGGCGACCTCGACCGCGCTTTTCCGCCCGCGCCGGATTTCTGGGTGATTGACGCCGCGATTGCCGCGCAGAACATGACGTTAGCGGCGAACGACTTCGGCATCGGATCGGTCTGGCTCGGCACTTGGCCGGACGAAAAGCGCGTGAAGCGGCAGGCGGCAATTTTCCAGCTGCCGGAGACGATTGTACCGCATTCGATCCTCGCGCTCGGCTATCCAGCGGAGGATATCGACATGCTTGCAGTGCGCCCCAGCCGCTACGAAGAAAACCGCGTACACGTTAACCAATGGTAAATCAATCGACCCGACCACCGATATTGCCGGCAGTCGGGTCGTCTTTTATTTTTTGGATTCCGCAGGTTTTGCGCCGTCGCCCAGCGCTTTTTCGCGCTTCGCGTCAAACGGCGCCACTTCAAGCTCGCGCCGCAGCGTCTCCCGAAGTTCCTTCAGGCACTCAATCAGCAGCGGATTAAACACGCCGCATTCGCCGTTCAGGATCATAGACATTGCCTGTTCATGGCTGTATGCGGGTTTGTAGACGCGCTCACTGATGAGTGCATCGTACACATCCGCCAGCGAAACGACCTGCGCCGAAATCGGGATTTCGTCCCCCACCAGGCCGTCGGGATAGCCGCGCCCATCATAGCGCTCGTGGTGCCAGCGGCAAATGTCGCATGCCGTGCGCACCAGCTTCTCGTTGTGGTGCGCTGCAAGGTCGTCGAGCATCTTCGCGCCAAGAACCGTGTGCTGCTTCATCTGCTCGAACTCTTCCGGCGTCAGCTTGCCGGGTTTATTCAGAATTTTTGCGTCAATGGCGATTTTACCAATATCATGCATTGACGACGCAAGGGCAATCAGGTCGCAGTCCTGCGGGGTCAGGCGGTAGCGGTCGGTTTTTGCACACAGCGTCTCCAGAATCCGCTCCGACAGTTGCCGCATATGCTGCACATGCGAGCCGTTTTGACCGTTCCGGAACTCCACCACATGGCTCAGGATGTTAATCAGCACCATGTTGTTCTTTTCTTTTTCGAGGATTTGGCTCGTGACCATTGACACCAGGCGACGCTGCTTGGCGTACAGCTTAATGGTGTTGTAGACGCGCCGATAGACTACTTTCGCATCGAACGGGCGGCTGATGTAGTCGCTCACGCCCTGCTCGTAGGCGCGGCGGATAAAAGCATCCGAGTCCTCGCTGGAAATCATGATAACCGGCAGATTTTCCAGCATGTGGCTGCGATTCATCGACGCCAGCACCTCGAAGCCGTCCATCACAGGCATCAGCAGATCCAGCAGCATCAGCGAAATTTTATCGCTGCCCGCGTTCAGAATGTCCATGCACTCCTGCCCGTTCGCAGCTTCCAGAATCTCGTAGTCGTCCTCCAGCATTTCCGTCAGCAGCGCGCGGTTCAACTCCGAGTCATCCACAATCAGTATGCGTTCTTTCCGCGCGTGCAGCTCATTCTCCTGCTCCGACGACTGCGCCAGCATCATCTCCGTCATAACCATGTTCGTGCGCGTTTTCGCCTGATACATCAGCTGGTCGGCCTGCTCCACGGCAGTTTCCAGCAGGCGGCCGTTGCCCATCACGCCGCCGATGCTAATCGAAATTTGCAGATTCGTGTACCCCGGCACAGGCGTATTGTGCACCGCCTCGCTCACTTGCAGCAGGCGGCTGTACAGGCGGTCAGCGGGGATGCCGGGCATAACCAGCAGGAACTCGTCTCCGCCCAGGCGCACCAGCAGATCGCCGCTCGCGGTATGCAGCTTAACGGACTGCGCCATCGTCTCCAGCACAACATCCCCCGCGCGATGCCCGAAAACATCATTATAAAGTTTGAAGTTATCCACATCAATCATGGCAATGCCCGCCTCATAGACGGTTTTGCACATGTGTTCCTCGTAATAGCGGCGGTTGAGCGTCCCCGTGAGCGCATCGTGGTACAGCTTGTCCTCATAACTGGACAGGCGATTGGCAAGCTTCTCGCCCGACTCGGCGTCAATCATCATGTCGTCGTCAAGTTTCTGCACCAGTTCCAGCACATAGCGCCCGCCCTCGACATGCAGGTAACGCGCTGTCACCTGATAGACATTCGGGTCATCATATTCGAGCTTGATTTTCTTGCATTTTTCTATGTACGCTCGTAGAACGATGCAGTTGCGGCATCCCTGCGCTGTCATCCGCCCATCCCGGCAGGGGCAGGCGCGTGAAGCCGGATTGTACTTGCGCGCTTCAATTGTACGCAAGATATCTGCCTCGCTGATGAGGCGAACCGCGGTAAAGTTCTTGCGGTAAATGGCCAGCTCCTTCTCCATTTCCTGCATGGTAATCATCGGCTTGTCCTACTTTCCATCGGGCGGTGTGAAACCAGAGGTTGCAAAATTGGCAGACAAAATACCCCCCCCCGATAATTTTGCGTCGGAGGACATTTCGCATCTGCCAAATTCGGTTCTTAGTGACACTTTAGCCATTCTTATACATTGGCAAGTGGACGAACCGCATCCCCGCAATCAGTCACCTATACCAACGTATATTGTCCATTATACACTACTTTCGGATGGTGTCAAGTAGGTTACTTGTCATCGTTACAGCATCATTTCCCTGTTTTCGGGCGTTTTGTACAGTTTTTCGGCTAAATGCGCCATTTTTTCGTATTTTTTACGAAAGCTTTTGTTGTTTTTCACCAAAGATATCGTTTTCGGAGGATTTCTACCCGTTTTTTGCATTTTTCGTCACATTTCGGTCGAAATAGTCCAGCAGCGATGCATATAGGCATTCGCGTCCCTGCGGAAAGACGTCGCGACTGCGCCGGATGAAGTCCTTCACATCCTGCCGGCGCGTATGCCCATCGGCAGGGCATGGATTCTTGACGACAGGCAGATTTTCCCTTCGTGCAAAGCCGATCACGTCGCGCTCCTTGACCATGAGCATGGGGCGAAGGACTTGCAGGTTCGTGTGATCAAGGTGCGTCACGGGCGGGAAGCAGTCGTAGTGCCCCTCCAGCATTAGGTTCATCAGGCTCGTTTCGATGAAATCGTCCTGATGGTGCGCATACGCGATTTTATTGCATCCCAGCGCCATTGCCTTGTCGTTGAGCGCGCCGCGTCGGAGCTTGGCGCACAGGCTGCACGGGTGCTTCTCCTTGCGGATTTCAAACACAATCTGGTACACCTTTGCATCCACAAAATAGAACGGCACGTCTAATCCTTCGCAGAACCGCCGCATCGTCTCCACGTCTGCCTCGCTGCCCGGCGCACCGCTGCCGACGTGAATCGCGCACAGCCCGTACGGCACGGGATAGAACCGCTGGAGGTGCTTCAGCCCCATCAGCAGCGTCAGGCTATCCTTGCCGCCGGACAGTCCGACCGCGATTTTATCCCCCGCCGACACCATATCGTAGCGCTGCATACACTGGCGCAGCAGACTCATCAGGCGCTGCAAATCCATTGCCATTCAGCATTCCTCCAGCGTCTTTTCGAGTGTACGGCGCGCCGACACCGCGTTCTGCGGATTTGTGTCCTCCAGCGTCATCGGCAGATTCCGGCGCTTCGCGAGCTGCATCAGCGGGCGGTAATCCATCTGCCCCATGCCGGGCGCGATCGACAGCAGCCCATCAAACATGTTGACATTCGCGATATTCTGCCGCGCCCACGCGCACTCGTCCGTGCCATCGGGCAGGAAATCCTTGATATGCAGCAGCTCGGCGGAATCCCCCAAACGCGCAATCGCATCCGTTACGACTTCTTGCGCCTGATGGACGTTCTCGCGGTCGAGCAGGTTCACCGCGTCCAGAATAACCCGCAGGTTTTCGGACTGCACCTCCGCCAGCACCCGCTGGCACCTTTCCGCCGTGCAGACGATGTGCCGCGTGACCGGCTCGATAGCAAGCATCATGCCCTCTTCCTCCGCCCAGCGGACAACGGGCTTCACGCGCTCAATAAACAGGCGCAGGCTCTCCTCCGTCCGGCACTCCGGGCAGAATTTGTAACCGATATTGGGTGCGCCGGTTTCCGTGCCGACCATCAGCGCGCCGATTTTTTTGCCAAACCGCAAATGCGCACGATAATTCATCAGCGTGCGCTCGTGCGCCGACAGATCGGGGCTGCACAGGTTCAAATAGCACCCCAGCAGCACGCACCGCTGATTGTACTTCTCCAGCAACCCGCGCACCTCATCCGCCAGTGCGTCCGTCAGCAGTTCCGGCGCATCCGCCATCTTAAACCCCGGCACAACCTTGCTCATCGCGATATGGACACAGGAAAACCCCTGCTCCTTTGCGTTACGCAGGTGTTCCTCCAAATTACTTCCTGCCGTATCATGCAGCCGAATTCCGATTTCCATGTGGATACCCCCTTTACAAGGACAGTATACCGCATTTTTCAGGGGAACGCAAGGGGCGAATGAAACGGGACGAAGCCCCTCAGTTGGCAACACTTTCCGTCTTCTTCCGCGTGTTTATTGGGCGAACGAGGCGGCTTTCGCAAGGCAATCCTCCACATCGCAGCGCTTCTCCCCGTCCAGCGAATTACGAACGCTTTCCAAGCACGCCCGCATCTCCCGAATCAGCTGCACAGCCGCGTCATAGTCTTTCTCCCACGCAATCCGCCGCAAATCCTGCTCCACGCGCATTCGATCGAGCGAACGCTGCAATTGCTCCTTTTCCTCCGCCGCCGACGCCCGCTGAAGCAGCTCCTTCATGCCCTCCAGCATTTTCAGCACGCACGGTTCCGCCATCATCTGGGACGCGGCGCGGTTCTCTGCCTCATCAGGCGGATTCTTCCCCTGCGCGGGCGCAGCAACGCCCTCTGCCAGCAGCTCCTGCCGCACCTGCGCAATCATCTCCGGATGATGCTTCAAAATTGCGCGGTACTTATTCTGATAGCGCAGCATCCGGCTGTGGTCGCCGTCTGCCATCCGCATAACACACGTGCGGACGCTCATGCCCTGCCCGCAGCCCGTCAGCACCTGACGCAAGAGGTCATGCGTCTCCGCCTCCGTGAAGGGAATGAACGCCTGTACGCGCGGTGTATTCTGCTCCTGATTCCGCAAACAAGCGTAATAGTAGTTGCGAATGCTGTTGGGCTTGCGTCCCAAGTCCACGGATAAGTCCTCGAACACTTGCCGAAGCGGTGCGCCACTGCCCTGTGCCTCCTGCACAGCGGAAAACAGGCGGGACGTCTCCTGTTCCTGCCAACCGACACATTTGCGTTCTTCCATGCGTCTTTCCTCTCTTTCCTGCATCCTTTCCGGGTGCGTATTCCTATCATATCCCGGCGCATATGCGTTCATGCATAAAATGCGTACACAAAAAAGGCGCTCCGAGCCATTTTCGCCCGAAGCACCCAATTTCATGATTTGCCTTTTCTTCCCTCCACCCACTGGAACAGTGCCGGATACAGCACAATCGCGAACAGCATCAGCCCGAACATCTCTGCAAAGCCCAGCCAGTGCGCATCCAGCAGCAGATTACCCGCCGCCTTCAGCCCCTTCTGTACCGCCAGCAGCAGCGCTACGCCAACCACGCCGCGAATCATGCGCGCCTTGCCCGCACCCTTTGCATCAAAACCGACAAAATGCCTCTCCAGCACCCAGCCAAGGCAGAAGCCCATCATCGCCCCCGCCGCCTTGTAGCAGTCCGTCACCATGTCCCACGGGTCAACCAGCAGCGTTCCGTCCGGCAGCACATCCATCGGATACGGCTTCACGCTGGTGTAAATCAGCATCGCGGCAGATAGGATGACGCCGATAATCGCCAGCAGACAGTCGCGGTTCTTGCCGCCGTCCGCCCAGTTCAGCAGGTATTTTGACAGCAGCAGCACGACCAGCGCAATCATCATCCCAACCAGCACGTCCTGCGGCGTATGCGCGCCGAGCCAGTTTCGGGCAAACGCCGTCAGCAGCGTCAGCAGCACGCACGGCAGAATCCACCATTTGCTGTACTTTTTCAGGTATGCCGCGAGGTTTCCGTAAAAGGACGCTGCCAGTGTCGCATGTCCGCTGGGAAACGAGTAGCCTGTTGCCGTTGCCGCCGCTTTCGGAGCGATTTGCAGCCGCGCATCCTGCTTCCACGGGCGATAGACGCACGCGATATTCTTGATGAGCTGCGTCACCATCGTTGCACCCGCGAAGCACAGCCCCATCCGCTGCCCGGTGCGCTTGTCGATGCACCAGTAAAATACGACGATAATGACAACCGGCAGCGACCCGGCGGCAAATTCCGAAATGAAGAGCAGCAAGCTGTTGATGAAGTTTGGCGCTTCCGCCCGGAGGTTCTGCAAAAACAGCAGATATTCAAAATCCAACGCTATTGACTCCTTTGTTACTTAATGACGCTCATGTCCAGCGCCATCTTCGCCCATGCGTCCGAAGCGCCGTTCGCGCCCGTGACTTCCGTGCCGGGCTGATAATCCGGCGTGGTGTACCAGCCGCAGAAGGTCATGTGCGGGTAGGTCGGGGCATCCGGCAAATCCGCCTGATGAATCGCGCTGCCGTTCACATGGTAGGTCGTCTGCGCCGTCGCCATGCCCTCTACGGTGATGCGGTAAGCGGTAATCTTCCCGTTCGTCGCGATGACATAACAATTTTGCAGCTGTGCAGGGTTATCAACGCCGTTTTTGCGCATTTCCGCCAGCAGGATTTCGCTCGTGAACCACGCGGTTTTCGTGCCGTCATCATTCTTCTGTATCTCCGCCGCATCCACCAGAATCCACCAGACGCTCTTTTCCGCGCTGTCCAGCACGATTTTAGGCGTACCCGCGCCGGAATAGCGAATGCCAATGCGCGCGCCGTCCGCGAACCACTCCATTTTCGCTTCGAGCTGGATGTAGGAGGAATCCCATTCCTTCTGGCTCGTCAAGCCGTCGGCGTTCGCCCAGAGGATGCTCTCGTCCGCCTCCGCGCGCACTTCCGTCAGCGCACTGCCCCATGCCGCGCTGTTTTTGCCCTCCCACAGCGCGTCCAGCACCTGCGGGTACACCACGCTCGTCGCCTGACTGCGCAGCTTCGGATTCACCGCGCGGCGAATCCAGGCGTGGCACTCACCGCCGGACGTCTGATTGTTCCCATTGTCCCAGATGACAATCGGCACGCCATAGCGCTGGGCATTCTGCGCGACACAGTACGCCCACTTCGCGCGCTCGTCGTGATTGCCATTCGTGTTCGTCGCACCCGTTTCGCCCATCACGACCGGAATCCCCCGGTCAAGGAAGGTTTCCTTGATGTTCTCGAACACGCGGTTGATTTTCGTGCCATCCTTCTCCGGGTCGAACGTCGTCTGCGTATCCTGCAGGCAGAAGGTCTGCGGGTCATACGAATGCACCGACACGATGATGTTTGCCGCCGCCTCGCCATCCACCGTCGGCATGGCAATCGCCGCCGTGCCCGCCGGGGAGCTGGTCGCCGCGTAGCCCGGAATCATCAGGCAGCGCTCGGCGTTGCCGCCCTTGGCGTCCTTGCGGATGGTGTTCACGAACACTTGGTTGAGGTAGTTGACGGCAGCGTAGCACGCCGCGTTGCCGCTCCACTCATAGTTCATGCCCTGCGCGCGCGGCTCGTTCATGCCCTCGAAAATCACATGCTGGTCAAAGTCGGCAAAGGTGTCCGCAATCTGCCGCCACATGGCCGTCAGCTGCTCGCCGATTTTCTCCGCGTCCGCCGCGAAATTCGGCTCGTTAATCCACGCTTCGTGGTGCATATTGAGGATGACGAACAAATCCGCCTCGCGCGCCCATGTCACGACTTCGCGGATATGCTGGAGGAAGTCCTCGCGGATGGTGTACGTCCCATCGTCCGAGGTATAGCGGTACCAAGTCACGGGAATGCGGATGGTGTCAAAGCCCGCTTCCTTCACGCGCACCATCAGTTCCGGGGTGATTTTCGCGTTCCCCCACGACTGCTCCTGCGCGGTCACATCCGCGGTATTGCCGCCGGTTGCGTCCAGCGTATTGCCCAGATTCCACCCGAAACCCATCATCTCAACGATTTCCGTCGCTTTTTTGCCTGTCAGCATGGTTGATTCCTCCTCGGCTGCTGCCGGAAGCACCGGCAGCAGCATGGTCAAGAATAGCGCAATCCATTTTCGCATGTTTTGCATGAATTTTCCTCCTATTGCTTATAGGATTGGATTGTTACGCAGGGATTTCGCTCCTGCGGGAGCGACCAAAGGGCTTTCCGATCGCCCTTTGGAAACCTTCGGCGCCCCTTCGGATGTTACAGGTCTGTTATGTTAGTTTTTTAGTTTGTGTGCTTTTGGTTGTTGAGAAATTGCCTTACCCTTTCGCCGGCGGACGCATCGTCAGGCTGATGCGGTTCGTTTTCGCATCCGCTTCCAACACCCACACGGTCACGATGTCGCCGACTCGGACAACTTCGCTCGGATGATTCACGCGGCGCTGCGCCATCTGGCTGATATGCACCAAGCCGTCACGGTGAACGCCGATGTCCACAAACGCGCCGAAGTCGGTCACGTTGCGCACCGTGCCGCGAAGCTCCATACCGGGCTGCAAGTCCTTCAAATCCATCACGTCGCTGCGCATCAGCACCTGCGGCAGCTCATCACGCGGGTCGCGGCCGGGGCGGGACAGCTCCGCCGCAATGTCGCGCAGGGTCGGTTCGCCCACATTCAGCTGCTTCGCCAGCGCCGCGAACCCCTCCGCGTCCGCCAAGGTCAGCAGCTTGCCGACCGCCTCTGCCGGGGTGAGCGAAAAGTGCTTCAAAAGGGCGCGCGCCGCGTCGTAACTCTCCGGGTGAACGCCTGTGTTCTCTATCAAGTCCTTGCCGCCGGGAATGCGCAGGAAGCCTGCGCACTGCTCAAAGGCTTTCGGCCCAAGGCGCGGCACTTTCTTCAACTGCGCGCGGGTCGTGAACGCGCCATTTTCCTCGCGGTACGCCACGATGTTCTTCGCGACGGTCGTGTTGATGCCCGCGACGTAACTCAGCAGCGACACGCTCGCCGTATTCACATCCACGCCGACGCTGTTCACGCAGTCTTCGACCACGCCGCCCAGCGCCGCGTCCAGTTCCGCTGCTTTCAGGTCATGCTGATACTGTCCTACGCCAATCGCCTTCGGGTCGATTTTGACCAGCTCCGCCAGCGGATCCTGCAAGCGCCGCGCAATCGACACCGCCGAACGCAGACTGACGTCAAACTGCGGAAACTCCTCCGCCGCCAGCTTCGACGCGGAATACACCGACGCGCCCGCCTCGCTGACGACCATGTATTTGAGCGCATCGCCCAGCGCCAGCTCCTTCATCACCTCGACGAAGAACTGCTCCGTCTCGCGCCCCGCCGTGCCGTTGCCGATGGCGACGATGCCGACGTGGTGCTTCTGAATCATGCGCTTGACGGTTTCCTTCGCCTGCGCAACCTTGCCGTGGCTGGGCAGCGGGAAAATGACGCCCGTATCCAGCACGCGCCCGGTTTCGTCCACAACCGCGACCTTGCAGCCCGTGCGGATGCCGGGGTCAAGCCCCATCGCGACCTTCCCGCGCACCGGCGGCTGCATCAGCAGCGGGCGCAGATTCAGCGCGAACACGCGAATCGCCGCTGCACTCGCCTTGTCGGTCAATTCCGCGCGCAGTTCCGTGTCCAGCGACGGCGCAATCAGCCGCGTATACGCGTCGTCGCACGCCTGCGCGACGTACTTGCACGCCGGACTGCCCGTCTGCTGCACAAAGCCATAGCGCACGAGCTGCTGCGCTTTCTCCTTGTCCACGTCCAGCGCGACTTTGAGGAAGCCCTCCTTCTCCCCGCGGTTCATCGCCAGCACCCGGTGCGACGGCATCAGGCGCAGCGGCTCGCGGTGGTCGTAGTACATACGGTAGGTGCTGTCCTCGTCTTTCGCCGCGACCGTCGCGACCATCGCCGTTTGATGGTAGTACGTTTTGAGCTTCGTGCGGACGGCGGTATCGTCGCTGACGACCTCGGCGATAATATCCATCGCGCCTTGCAGGACATCCTCCGCCGTTTCGACGCCCTTCTCCGCGTTCACATAGCGCAGGGCGATGGTTTCCGGCGCCATCATGTTCCGCTGCTGGAGCATCAGCGCGTTCGCGAGCGGCTCCAGTCCCTTCTCCTTGGCAATCGACGCGCGGGTACGGCGCTTCGGGCGGTACGGGCGATAAATATCCTCCAATTGCGCCAATGTCGCGGCAGCATTAAGGTCGCTTTGCAGCTTCTCCGTCCAGACATCTAACTTTTGCAGGCTTTCACTGATTTCCTGCCGACGCGCTTCGAGCGCCCGCAGCGCCGTCAGCCGTTCGCTGATTTCACGCAGCTTCTGGTCATCCAGCGACCCGTGCTGTTCCTTGCGGTAACGCGCGATAAACGGCAGCGTGCAGCCCTCGTCAAGCAGGCGAATGACGGCGTCGATTTGCCACGGGGCGGTTTGGAACTCCTGACAGAGCGTTTGTGTGATAGTCATGTCCTCACCTCAAATAATGATGCCTTCCAAATGATCCACCTCATGCTGAATCACCTGCGCGGTGAAACCAGAGAACCGCTGCACATGCCGCTGCAGCTGCTCATCCTGATATTCCATCAAAATCTGCTGATACCGCAAACACGGGCGCTCGCCGTCCAGCGACAAGCACCCCTCCTGCGCTGCGAAGGGAATCTGGCGATCCGTGATGACCGGGTTGAGCATCACCAGCACGGTTTTCCCCGCCATCACCGCAATGATGCGCTTGCGGACGCCAATCATGTTCGCCGCCATGCCGACGCACTTGTGCGCATGGGCGCGCAGGGTATCCGCGAGGTCACGCGCAACGGGCAAATCCTCCGCCGTCGCCGCCTGGCTCTTGCAGGACAGGAACATCACATCTCTCACAATCGGCTGAATCATTGCTTCTTCACCACCACGCCGCCAGTTTTCCAGATGCTCCGTTCGGGCACTTCGCCACGCACGCAGCTCAGCGGGTAGATTTGGCTCTCCCGCCCGATAACCGTGCCGGGGTTCAGCACGCTGTTGCAGCCGACTTCCACATAGTCGCCGAGCATTGCCCCCATTTTCTTCAAGCCGGTTGCCATGCTTTCGCCTGCGCCGCGGACCGTCACCAACGTTTTGTCGCTCTTCACGTTGCTGGTAATCGACCCCGCCCCCATGTGGCTGCAATAACCAAGGATGCTGTCGCCGACGTAGTTGTAGTGCGGCGTCTGCACATGGTCAAAAAGAATCACGTTCTTCAGCTCCACAGAGTTGCCGACCACGCAGTCTGCCCCCACCAGCGCACTGCCGCGGATGAACGCGCAATGCCGCACTTCCGTCCGCGCGCCGATGATGCAGGGCGCACCCAGATACGCCGTCGGCGCAACCGTCGCGGTTTTGTGCACCCAGACATGCTCGCTGACTTCGGTGTATTCCGCCGGGTCAAGCGCCGCGCCGATGCGCAGGATTTCCGCCTTGATGCCCGCAAGCGCCTCCCACGGATAGGTAAACTGCCGCAGGTAATCCGCCGCCAAAGTGTGGTTAAGGTCGTAAAGCTGTTCGATTGTCAGCATAATCTGCCTCCTATTTATTATGTTGATTGCCTTTTCGCCCTGCGCCGCCGAATCAGCCAGAGCACGAGCATCGCCAGCAGCAGCCCCGCCAGCGCGCCTGATGAGTCCAGCAGCACATCCTGCCACTTGCCCGTGCGCCCGGCAACGAAAAGCTGATGGATTTCGTCCGTCGCGGCATAGAGCGTACATCCCGCCCATGACAGCCAGTGCCAGCGGGCGCGGTAGCTGTCCAGCAGCAGCGTCAGCAGCAGTCCCAAGAGCGTGTACTCCAAGAAATGCGCCGTTTTCCGCACGGCAAAATCCACCTGTGCATACAGCTTCCAGTACGCCTGCCCCGTCAGTCCCTGCCGCTGCGCCAGAAAATCCGTAATTGGACGGGCAATTTTACCGCTGATGCTGCCGGACTGCGTGCCTTCCTGCGACGAGAAGCCGAACATCATCAGCAGGATGCTCAACGTGATGACCCAAAGAATGCCCCGATAGAGGTGCTTTTTCCAGTTCAAATTCGTTTTCCTTTCCGGCGGTGCAGAGAGCACCGCTTCCTTATTAGTTCGCGATTCACCCCGCCGATTCCTGCCGGATTGCATGGATTCCACGAAAAAAGGGCTGCCCGTTGCAGACAGTCCTTTTGTTGGATTATTTCACGCGCTCGCAGTACACCGCCACGCGTTTTGTGCCGCTGAGGGTGCAGGTCACAAGCGTCAGTTCATAGCCGGAATGGGCAATTTCGTTCGCATCGTTGGGGGAAATCGTGTTTATCTCCCGCACAACGTAGCGGAAAACGTTATTCTCCATGTCCGTGAAGGTAATGGTTGCGTCCAGCGCCAAGCTGCTCAGCTTGCCAAAGTGGTAAGTGTGGGCAATAATGGTGAGGTTGTCCGAGTAGGCGCTGCCGGAATAGCGGCACGGCGACACACTCAGGTTCTCGTACGACCAATTGCGCTGCACCGGCACTTTCAGCCCCAGCGACGGAATGGACAGCGTGCCGATATATTCATGCCCATTGACCTTCTCGCCCGGCATTTCGATTCCCGGCACGCGCTCGTAGAGCTTGCCTGTCGGCGCGGGCGTGGGTGTCGACGTGGGTTCGGGGGATGGTGTCGGTTCAGGCGTCTCCGTCGGTTCGGGGGATTCCGTCGGCACGGGCGTTTCGGTGATTTCCGGCGTGCTCGTCGGATTTGATGTCTGCGCGGCATCCGGCGTGCTCGTCGGCTTCGGTGGATTCGTCGCAGTCCCCGCCGTCGGCACACTCGTCGGCTTCGGCAGATTCGTTGCAGGATTCGCCGTCGGCGCACTCGTCGGCTTCGGCAGGTTCGTTGCAGTCCCTGCCGTTGGCGCGCTCGTCGGATTCGGCAGGTTCGTCGCCGTCTGCGCGCTCGTCGGATTCGGCGAATTCCTCACAGTCCCTGCCGTCGGCACGCTCGTCGGTTTCGGCGAATTCGTCGCAGTCCCTGCCGTCGGCGTGCTCGTCGGATTCGGCAGGTTCGTTGCAGTCCCTGCCGTCGGCGCACTCGTCGGCTTCGGCAGGTTCGTTGCAGGATTCGCCGTCGGCGCGCTCGTCGGCTTCGGCGGATTCGTTGCAGGATTCGCCGTCGGCGTGCTCGTCGGATTCGGCAGGTTCGTCGCCGTCCCTGCCGTCGGCGCGCTCGTCAGTTTCGGCGAATTCGTCGCCGTCGGCGCACTCGTCGGCAACGGCGAATTCGTCGCAGGATTCGCCGTTGCGGGCGCATCCGTCACAGGGGTGTCCGTGGCGGTTGCGTCATCGCGCGGAATGTCGGTCGTCAGTGCGTCAGTTACGGAGGGCGTGGATGCTGCCGGGGCTTCCGTCGCAGTGGCATCCGCCGTCGGCGCGTCGGTTATCGGCACATCCGTCGCGGGTGCGTCAGTCGGCATCATCGTCGCGGTGACTACGGGCGGTGCGGCGGTCTGCTGCGATTCCATCTGCCGCTGAATGCGAATCTGCTCCAGCGCCATCAGCGCATCATCCGATTCCTGCTGCGCGCGGCTGGCATCCCACTGATTGTAGCCCACCAGCGCAAGAGCCGCCAAAATCAGCACCAGCCCCAGCGTCATCAGCAGATTGCCCTTACGGTTCTTCATGCTCTTGGCTCCATTTCCGGTGCAGAATCCAGCCAATGACGAACAGAATCATGCCCGCACCCGCCAGAATCGGCACCGGCCACCACAGCTGCCCCGTTTCGGGAATCGGGGCGGTCGGGGTCGGCGTGACCGTGCGGCGGTTGGTAATCACATACACGCCGTTTTCGATGGAATATTCCGGCTCATAGTACACATCAGCCCCCAGAACCTCGTTGAGGGTGTACACATGGTCAGCCGGCAAATCCTTGAAGATATGATGCCAGTTGTTTTCGCTGTTCAGAATCACCGTGTCGATATGCTGACCGTCCTGCATCAGATGAATTTCAATCTGCACAGGGCGATATGTGCCGCGGTTGTCGTCATCCCACACCTTGACGCACTCAAGGTCAATCAGCGCGGGCGAGCGCTCCAGCTTGATGGTGGAGAGGACGTCGTACTGCCACTCGTCGTCCACATTGCGCGTCGGCACAGAGGTCAGGAAGGACTGGAAGCTGTACGCCCAGCCGCCGATGATGACCGGCGTGCCGGAAACAAGGTACAGACCGGGGTTGAGTCCCGCGAAGGCAACTCGACCGTTTTCATCCGTCGTGCCGGTGAAATCAGGCGTTTCGGACGCAGCAAGGGCTTTCATCGCTTCGGACGCGGCCGCCCAGTCCGCCGCATTCTTCAGCGCGTTAATGTCGATATTCAGAGTGCTGTACGGGCTGCGCAGGGCGAACCGAGCGTCCGCATCCATGTCCGCCACCTGATACAGCTGGAAGGTCACGCCGGGCAGGTGCGCATCATCCTCGTTGTCATCCGCCTGAATGGCGAACGTCAAGGGGTGCGTCAAATCAACCCGTTCAAAGGCAAGCGCGCAGGGCGCAAGCAGAAGGCAGCACAATGCTGTCAGCAGGACAAGCGCCAGCAGGCGCGAGGGTTTGCGGCTCATCACGACCGCTCAGCTCCTTTCCGCTTCTTGTGTTTCGGGCTGGTCGTTACCAGCATGAGAATGAGAAGAATCAGCAGCATCGGCGCGGCGACAATCGGCGCGACGATGTAGGGGTCAATCACGAGTGCGTCCGCGGAGATGCGCACGGATAGCTGCGCAAGCGACGTTTCGACCCGGTGTCCGCGGACAAGCAGCCGGTGCGAGTTAATGCCGTAGGGCGTGCAGGTGACAAGCGTGCACAAATCCATGCCGTCATAGATTTGCAGTGCGCTGACATCATGCGGCTCGACAATGAGAATTTGGTCGATTTCGTAAGTCAGCACCTTGTCCAGCACGCGGAGGGTGAAGGTATCGCCGTAGGTGAGCTGGTCAAGGTTGGTAAAGAGCTTGGCGGAGGGCAGCCCTCGATGCGCCGAGAAGGCGGAATGCGTCCCCGGTTCGCCAGTCGGCAGGCTTGTGCCCTCAATGTGACCGACGGCGACCTGAAGCACGTTGGCGTTCGTAGAGTGATACAGCGGCAGCGTCACGGCAATCTGCGGGATCTCAATCACCCCGATGATGCCCGAACCGCCGACATTCATCACCGCGTCGTACTCCTCGCGCTCCTCGTCGGTCATGATCAAGCGATCAACGGTGGACTGTGCGCGGAGTTTTTCGTTATAAGCGTTTGCCGCCGCCCAATCCGCTTCGTAATCCTTCTTGGACTCCTGCTCCACCGCCGTGTTGTAGGTAGCTACGGCACGCGACTGGTGGAAGGAATTGTAGAAATCCGACACGGACGGGTACAGAAGGAGCGCCAGACCCACAAACAGCACCACAAACAGCAAAATGGTTGTCATATTGCGCTTCATGAGCCGCCTCCTTTCTGCAAACATGCTTCATTTTCCCATTTGGGAATGCCGGGCGGCGGCATTGCGCGCACCGCCCGGCAGGGGTTTCATCAGAACATGGGGATGTTCAACGAATTGCGGGAGAGAAATTAGATTTCGTCCGCTTCGGCCTTGCGGCGAACGATGAGGATGAGCGCCGCGCCCACGAACATCATGCCGCCCAGCACATAGAAGATGGTCGTGCCGATGCCGCCGGTCTCAGGCAGGGTCGCACCGGACTTGTTGACGAGCTTGTTGTTCATCGTAGAAGCCGCCGTGAGTTCCATAGCTGCACTTGCACCGCCAGCAGCTTCCTTGTGGTCTGCCGAAATCGTGATGGTGACAGGATCCAGCGGATTATAGGTAGCAGGAACCGTGGTTTCCTTCAGCGTGTACGTGCCGTGATCCAGACCGATGATGTTGAACGTACCATTGGCTTCCGTAATCATTTCATTGTTTGCGACATCCGTATAGGTATCATTCGGCTTCGTGGTGCCTGCGACAATGTAATTGCCATCGGCATCCTTCCACAGCGGAACAACACGGTCATTTTGATCATAAAGCGTGAAGCCAGCGCCTTCCAGTTCGTTGCCTGCCTCAGCCGTGTTCGCATACTTCGTGTTGTTCACAACATAGGTGAAGAGCCACACATGGTCTTCCGGCGTTTTGCCCATGCCATCAGCATTGGGGTTGTTGGAGTATTCCAAATCGACGCTGTTCTTGTTGTCCGTGCTGTTGGCGCTCGCGTTGAAGACCTGCGCTTCTTCGTTCAGATACGCCGTGTAAACGACCTCAACCGTAATCTTGTCCGTAACAAGGATGCTGGTGTTTTCTTTCATCACCTTTTTCAGGTCTTCGATTGTGAGCGTCCAAGACGGCTTATCCTGATTTTCACCAACCTTGCCTGCGCCCTTCTGACCAGCCGTTGCAGTGCAAACATAATCGGTATCTTTCAGTGCGATGCCGTTCACCTTCACAGAATCAATCTGAACGAAGGTAATGCCCTTGGACATGGTGTCGTTGAAGACCAGCTTGTACGTCGGATAGTCATTATAATCCGCATTGACCGGAATGGTTGCGACCAGACGGAACTTGAAGTTCTCAAACAGCGCATGGTCGGCACTCTCGCCCCAGCCTTCCGGATTCACTTCTCCGCCGTTCTTTTCGGCATCGCCAACTTCGTCCTGCACCTGCTTGTCCACAGAGGGCTTTTCAGACTTTGCAGTCGCAACGATGTCCTGATCCAGCACCTTTACAATCAGCAGCGTGGCAGCGCCGTCCTTGCCTTCCAGCTTTGCCTGATTGTCCCGCACAAGGTAATAGCCGGGGGTCAGCTTCTTGCTCGTGCCGGGGGCTGCTTTGGTGGAAGCGAACGTATCAACCGGAGTGGAGTCAGCATTCCAGTACTTCGTGATTTCAGCCAGCTTTTCCTGATTCGTGCCCGAAACAGCTTTCAGAGCATCCAGAACAGCGTCCGGAACAGGGTCGCCAGTCCTGACCGCATCAGTATCGTTCTTGGCATTTGTGCCCCACTTGACGCTCGTCAGCACCTTTACTCCTGCATTTGTTTCAACATCAGCAGTGAAAATCTGGTACACTTGGTATTCGTGATCCACATCGTCCTTCGGGTTTACCGTAATCGTAAAGCCTTCCGCGCCCGTAGACGGATTTTCCACTTCCGTTGCGCCCGCGACAGTGACCATGCTCAGCACGAGCATCATGGCCAGCAGAATTGCCCAAAACTTTTTCATGGTTTTTCTCCTTTTCGTTGTCGTTTTTCATTCATTGGGAAACGTTTTTCGGGGATTACCGGGGTTGCCTACGTCGGGAGGTCTCCTGACGTATAGCTGCTATGCTTTTTTCATTCCTCCTCCCGTCGTTTTTTTCCCCATGTTTATACAAGGGCTTTCGCCCGCGTATACGGATTGAGCTGCCCCGGAAGGGGGCTGCCGACTGCTCAGCAGCCTTCCCTCCGGCGTTTGATTTCCTGCCCCAGCAGCAGAGCCGCCGCCGCCATCAGCAGCAGACCGCCCGCCGTGTACGGCAGTGTGCCGATGCCGCCCGTCTCGGGCAGCGTGTAGGTAATGGGTGTGTTCGTAATCTGGAAGACGCGATTTTCGCTGTTCGCGGGAATCGGCGCGGTGTTCGTGGCGTTCGTGTCGTCCGTCACCAGCTGCCAGCCGCTGCCCACCGGGGTCTTCTCTTTGGCGTAGTAGCGGTAGATGTTGCCACCCGCGTCATACGCCGGGAGATTGTACCACTTGTAGCCCCACCAGATGTTCTTGCTGCCTTCCGGCGCGGTGTATTCAACCACTTCGCCAAACTGCCAGCCATCCAGATTCTTCGCGACGACCTTCCCCGCTTCCGCGTCCCAGCCAAGGGTAACGGTCGCGATGATCTTGTCGCCGTCCGCCGCCGCTTCCGCGGTGGTCTGCTTGAGCGTCAGCGTGATGTCCGGGAGGTTCGCGGGATTCAGCGTGAACTGATTGTCCAGCGACGTCCAGACCTTGCGGGCGCTGACGTCGGTCAGGGTGTTGGTGACGGTGAGTGTCTTGACGTTCAGGTTGATTTCCGGCCGTTCGCCGTTCGTCGGGGCAGAAGCCGAATGGACTTCGTTGCCTTCCGCGTCCACTTCCTTGACGTAGTAGTACCATTCGCCGTTTGCGCCTGTATCCTTGTCGAACCAGTAGCGCGGCAGGCGTGTCAGCGTCAGCGTTGCGGCGTCGGTCGGCGTATTCGTGCCGACCGTCAGCTTCACGGTGCCGTCCGGCAAGATCGTCGCGTCCATGTTCGCTTCCAGCGCGCCCAGCAAGGGCGTGTAGCGTTCGTGTTGGGGAAGACCAGCGCCGTCACGCTTTTCGCGCCAGATTTGCAGGTACACGACGGTATTGCGGACATTCAGCGGCAGTTCACTCGCGCTTCCTTCGGGGAAATACGCCTGCCTGAACTGCTTGGTGATTTTCAGCTTCGTCGGGGTGTTGGTAATCGTGCCGATTTCGTTGAAGCCCAGCTCCAGCTTGCCGTCCGGCAGGTTGTTCAGGTAGCCCGCCAGCTCCACTTCGCGGATGATGAAGGACGCACTGTTGTAGCCCGGCAGATTCCGGATGGTCACGCGCCACGGTTCATCCGCCTTCGCCAGCCCCGACACATGCAGGTAGGGCGTGCCGTTAATCTGCACCAGCTCCGCCGTGAGCGAACTCGGCGTGCAGATAACGTTCTCCAAGCTGAAGTAGCTCTTTTCCAGCAGGTTTTCCGTTTTCCACTGCGTGGAGTAGACTTCCTGATACTTCATCATGACTTCAAGGTAGATGTCCTGCATCATGCCCTCTTCGCCGAACGTGTCCGCGTCCGCCCATTGCTTGACAATGCTGATGCTCTTGGGCACGTTGGTGATGGTCACGTTGTTTTCCGTCGTATCCTTGAAGGTGATGTAGAGAATCGAGCCGACGAGTTCGCTTTCATCCGCCGTCATCACCGGCGTGTAGCGGTCCAGCGTGCCGTTGCCGACGCTCGTGTTTTCGAAGATGTAATAGCGGTACTTGCGCAGGCTGCCGTCGGGATTGAGGGGCGTGTCGTACAACGGCAGGTTGTCGATGGTCAGCTTCCAGCCGTTTTCCGCCGACAGGACGTAATTCTGCTGGAACGGGTCGTGGCACCAGTTGTAGTGCACCACGCCGTCCGAATCCTTCCAGTTTTCGCCCCAGACTTCGCGGAAGAGCGAAATCGACACGTTCTGGATGCCCAGCGGGTTCTGCACGCCGTCGTACGCGGGTTCAGCAGCCCACTTCTTCTCGATGTTGATTTTGCCGGTCTGCACGTTGGTGATGGTTGCGCTTGCGTCCGCGATGGTGACTAAGAAGCTTCCTTCCATTTGTGACGAAGAGGCTTTGAACGCATCCTTTGCCTTGATTGGCTCGCCAGCCGAATTGAGTTCAAGGACGTCGCCCACTTCTTTCGGCCAGTTCGCCGAGAAGGTGTAACTGGGGAGCGTACCGCTCACAGGGTCTTCCGTCAGCTCATAGGTGTAAACATACGCCGTGTGAATAGAGCCGTCCGGATTATACTCAACATAGTACGCTTGCAGCGGTTGCGTTGTCGTCCAGTTTCCATTCGCATCCGGCATTATTTCAACGGTACTCGGATTGGGGTCGTAAGTTATCCACCCTTTTGTTTTATCCCATGAATGCGTTGTCTCAGTCAAGTTGAGCGTAACCTTTTCCGGCTTCTCGTTGACATTGACCCATTCTTTCGTCAAATTGAGGTTGAGATTTCCCACTTCATACCCCGGCAGGTTCTTCGCGTGGATATTCGCCGTTCCGCCGTCCGCAGGCTGGTTCACCGCACCGGTTGTTTTCTTGACAAGCGTAGCGTCGCCTGTGTAGCTCACCTGATACAGATACGGGTTCAGCGCAGCATTAAGCGTTTCGTACCCTTCTACGATGTAGTAGTAGTACGGCTTCTTCACCGCTTCGCCGTTCTCATTCACCGTGAAGTAGTACTTCGGCAGGTTGTTGAACTCCCAGACGGGTTCTTCGCCGCCCTCCGTCCAGTTTTTCGTGACGTAGGTGTACTGCTGATCGTCCGTCTTGATGGGCTTGTCATTGCGGTCAAAGGTGAGCTGCTTCTTCGCCTGAATCAAGCAGAACGTCAGCTCATCCCTGTCGCGGAAGCGCGCCCAAGTCTTGTCCACCTTGACGTTGAACCGCTCGACGTAGTAGTTCTTTTCGGTCACTTCCGGGAGCGTGTCCGTCAGCGGCTGGCGGTAAATTTCCTTGATATCGGTCAGTGCCGCGTCTGTGAAGTAGTCCTCCGGCTGCTGCGGGAAGTCCGCAGGCAGATGCTGCGTGCCGAAGTAGCCGTCAATCGCCGCTTCCGACACCGCGTAGGTGTACGCCCACGCGGATTTCACCGTGCCGTCGGCATTGTATTGCGCATAAACCGACTGCGTTTCGTTCCAGTCTGCCCAAAGCGCCGTATACGTTGCTGTGGTGTCCAGCTCGATTGTCTTTGCGGTGGGCGTTTCCGCTGTCCAGCCCGTATCCGGGGCATAGACATGGCGGGGG
>ENA-OUUV01000245-OUUV01000245.1-human-gut-metagenome-genome-assembly--contig:-NODE-245-length-38057-cov-4.937872_pt1 | contig 38057 bp, 30 predicted proteins | sample MGYA00237952_ERZ548838 | MGnify/ENA primary metagenome ERZ548838 (study PRJEB26490, sample SAMN05194705) | human gut metagenome | biome: terrestrial biome; feature: human-associated habitat; material... | reverse complement strand
TCCGCCGCGCCGATGATGCCGATGGAGGCCGCGTCCTTGAGGTCAAAGCCCAGCAGCACCGCCGCGATCATTGCAAAGAAAATGCCGAACTGCGCCGCCGCGCCGAAGAGGAACATCTTCGGGTTCGAGAGCAGCGGGCCGAAGTCGATCATCGCGCCGATGCCGATGAACAGCAGCAGCGGCAGCGCCTCGCTCGCTTCGATCGTCGTTTCAAAGAGCCACTGAATGATGCCCTGACTCTCGCCCACGCCCGCGACCATCTGGTTCAGAACGCCGGACATCGGCAGGTTCACGAGGATCGCGCCGAAGCCCATCGGCAGCAGAAGCGAGGGCTCATAGTCCTTTTTGATGGCGAGATAGATGAGCAGCGCGCCCACCACATACATCACGCACTGCTGCGGTGTGACCGCGCGGATGCCGTCAAGCAAAAACTCCATGCTGTAAACACTCCTTATACTCAGTCGGTTTTGGTAGCCGGACAAAAGAAAAAAGACCTTTACCGCGGGCGCCGCCCGGGGTAAAAGTCTTGCCATTCGCAAGCAGACCGGGGAAACTTTCCCGCGATGACGATCTGCTCAACGCCCGTGGGCGCCGGCTACTCCCTTTTTTCCGTGCTGCAAACGGTATCACATTTTTTTTGCGCTGTCAAGCGCTCACGGGCGTATTTTGCCGTAGTTTACAAGTTTTTACTCCAAATTTACATCTTTTTCTGCCCTGAGAGCGCCGCGGTGGGGTTGACAAAGCTCAAAAAAGCCGATATATTACTACTGCATTATGAAATATGCGTGGATGAGGACAAGTAAACCCCTCCCCCGCGGCAAAGAGAACCGCCGTTTTGGTGAAAGGCGGGACGCGGCAGGGCCGAATATCACCTCGGAGCAGCCGGACTGAACTTTAAGTAAGGCCGGACGGGTGCGACCGTTATATCGCAGCATTTGAGCGGCTGTGCAAGACACAGCAAGAAGAGTGGTACCGCAGAGGTCAGCGCCTTTGTCTCTTTATGGGGACAGGGCGCGTATTTTTTTAGTAAAGAGGGGATTTCATCCCCCCTTTAGAGTCCCCCGCACCAGTGACACAAGTCACTGGCGTCGCCGCCCAAGGCGGCTGGGTCAAGGAATTTTTGCCACGTACACGCCGCGGCAAAAATGAATTGCCTGCAATGGCAACAACGATAAGATCGAAATTCATATAAATATAAGGAGACGCAACATGGATTACAAAAACACGCTGAATATGCCCAAGTCCGGCTTCCCGATGCGCGCGGGTCTTCCCAAGCGCGAGCCTGAGATGCTCAAGCACTGGGAGGAAATGGACCTCTACAACCTCATGCTCAAAAAGAACGAGGGCAAGCCCCGCTTCGCCCTGCACGATGGCCCTCCGTTCTCCAACGGCGGATTGCACATGGGTCACGCGCTCAACAAGTCCCTGAAGGACTTCATCACCCGTTCCTACGCGATGCGCGGCTACTACACGCCCTATATCCCCGGCTGGGACAACCACGGCATGCCCATCGAGAGCGCCATCATCAAGCAGAACAAGCTCAACCACAAGGCCATGCCCGTTTCCGAGTTCCGCTCCGCCTGCCACGAGTTCGCCCAGCACTATATTGACGTGCAGATGGAGGGCTTCAAGCGCATCGGTGTGCTCGGCGACTGGGAGCACCCCTACAAGACCATGGACCCCGGCTTCGAGGCCGAGGAGGTCAAGGTCTTCGGCGAGATGTACAAGAAGGGCTACATCTACAAGGGCTTAAAGCCAGTTTACTGGTGCTATCACGACGAGACCGCCCTGGCTGAGGCGGAGATCGAGTATCAGGACGATCCCTGCACGACCGTGTACGTCAAGTTCCCGATGAACGACGATCTCGGCAAGCTGAGCCATCTCGACAAGTCCAAGCTCAACTTCGTCATTTGGACGACCACGATCTGGACGCTGCCCGGTAACCTTGCCATCGCCCTGCACCCCGACGAGAGCTACGCCATCGTGAAGAACGAGGATAACGGCGAGATGTACATCGTCGCCGAGGCGCTTGTAGAGAAGGTCATGACCGTCGGCAATGTCGAGCACTACTCGATCGTCGAGACTCATCCCGGCAACTTCTATGAGAACATGCTCGCCCAGCACCCGTTCCTGCCCAAGACGAGCCGTCTGGTGCTGGCCGACTATGTCACGATGGATTCCGGTACCGGCTGCGTCCACACCGCGCCTGGCTTCGGCGCGGACGACTATCAGACCTGCCGCCGCTACGGCATGGACATGGTCGTGCCCGTCAACGATCAGGGCCGCCACACCGACTATGCCGGAAAATATGAGGGTATGCTCGTTGAAGAGTCCAACCCCGTTATCCTGAACGACATGAAAGAGGCCGGTTCCCTCTTTGCTTCCGAGGAGATCGTGCACAGCTATCCGCACTGCTGGCGCTGCAAGAAGCCCATCATCTTCCGCGCCACCCCGCAGTGGTTCTGCTCTGTCGACTCTTTTAAGGATGAGGCCTGCGCCGCGTGCGACGACGTGCGCTGGGTTCCGGGCTGGGGCATCGACCGCATGAAGAGCATGATCCGTGAGCGCGCCGACTGGTGCATCTCCCGTCAGCGCCGCTGGGGCCTGCCCATCCCCGTGTTCTACTGCAAGGACTGCGGCAAGCCCATCTGCACCGACGAGACCATCAAGGCCGTCTCTGACCTCTTTGCCGAAAAGGGCTCCAACGCCTGGTTCGATACGGATGCCGCCGACATCCTGCCCAAGGGCTTCACCTGCCCGCACTGCGGCAAGAACTCGGGCTTTACCAAAGAGGAGGACACGCTTGACGGCTGGTTCGACTCCGGCTCCACGCACTTCGCGTCCATGAAGAAGGATCAGGGCTTCTGGCCCGCCACGATGTACCTCGAGGGTCTCGATCAGTACCGCGGCTGGTTCCAGTCTTCGCTGCTGACCGCTGTCGGCGCCTTCGGCCAGGGCGCGCCCTTTAAGGAGTGCGTCACCCACGGCTGGACGGTCGACGGCGAGGGTAAGGCCATGCACAAGAGCCTTGGCAACGGCGTCGATCCCGCGGACGTGTTCAACGAGAACGGCGCGGATATTCTGCGCCTGTGGGCCGCCAGCGCGGACTATCACGCGGACGTCCGCTGCTCGAAGGAGATCTTCAAGCAGCTCAGCCAGAACTACCTCAAGTTCCGCAACACCTGCAAGTTCATGCTCGACAACCTTGTCGACTTCGACCCCGAAAAGCTGACCAAGCCCGAGGATATGCCCGTGCTCGACCGCTGGCTCCTCACCAAGCTCAACGAGCTCATCGAGAAGGCCGAGCAGTCCTACTGTGACTATGAGTTCCACATCATCACCCATGCGGTGAATGACTTCTGCGTGAACACGCTTTCGAGCTTCTATCTCGATATCGTCAAGGACCGCCTGTACTGCGAGGGCGCGGAGAGCGCCACCCGCCGCAGCGCGCAGACCGCCCTGTACCTCACGCTCCACACGCTTTCCAAGCTCTTTGCGCCGATCCTCGCTTTCACCTGCGACGAGATCTGGCTCGCCATGCCGCACACCGGCGATGACGACGCGCGCAACGTGGTCCTCAATGAGATGAACAAGCCCTTTACCGCCTACGCCCTCGACAGCGAGACCATGGCGCGCTGGGAGCACATCATCGCGGTGCGCACCGTCGTCAACGGCGCGCTCGAAGAGGCACGCGCGGCCAAGGTCATCGGCAAGAGCCTGGAGGCCGACGTGCACCTGACCGTGCCCGAGAGCGACCGCTTCTTCGCCGACGAGAGCCCTGAGGCGCTGGCCGACATCTTCATCGTTTCCAAGGTGGAGCTGGCCATCGGCGACGCGCTCGCCGTCAAGGTCGATAACGCCGCCGGCACAAAGTGCCCGCGCTGCTGGAAGCACTCGCTCGAGGCAAACGCCGAGGGTCTCTGCCCCCGCTGCGCCGAGGTCGTCAAGCACCTGCACCTGACCGAGCTTCTGTAAAAACCGCTGCGGGCGGCCAGATGGCCGCCCGCGCCATGTTTTTCATCCGTTTCCACCCCACCCGCATGATTTCAGAAAGGAACCCGACCCATGCACTTTGACACCAAAAAGCTCACCCGCTGCGCCCTCATCGCGGCCATCTACGTCGCGCTGACGATGCTCTCCAACGCCCTGAACCTTGCCTACGGTCCCATCCAGCTCCGCTTTTCCGAGGCGATGACGGTCCTGCCGTTTTTGATGCCCGAGGCGAGCTGGGGCCTCTTTATCGGCTGCGTGCTCTCCAACATTTTAAGCCCCTACGGCCCGCTCGACATGATCGTCGGCTCGGCGGCCACGCTGCTCGCAGCGCTCCTCACCGCCCGCTGCCGCAATAAGTGGACGGCGGCGCTGCCGCCCGTGCTCTGCAACGCCATCCTCATCGGCGCGCTCATCGCTTGGGAGGAAGCAGGCGTCGGCAACGGCTTCCCGCCCGCGTTCTTCTACAACGCCCTCACCGTCGGCCTCGGCGAAGCTGTCGCCTGCTATGTCCTCGGCATCCCCCTCCTCGGCGTGATGCAGAAGCACCTCAAGCTCAACTGAGTCAAAAAAGAGGACTTCCGAACGGAAGTCCTCTTTTTTATTTAAGAAAGCACCAAAAAGCGTCGCAGACTTTCGAGCCCGCAGGCTCGAAATAAATTTTAATCGTAATTTGTCGCGACATGCGCGTGACAAATTACTCTTCTCGCTCCGCGCGTGCCTTGCCGCACTGCGGGCGGCAAGGCACGAAGCGGAGTGTGATTCCTCCCTCGAAAAAGTGGCTTTGCCACTTTTTCGACTTAATCGGCGTATGCGTGGTTGCTCTCAATATAGATCCCGCGGCTGCTCGACCAGCCGACGTTGAAGTTCAGCACCTTGCCGAGGTCGCGCAGCTTGTAGTACGTGTAGCCGCCGCCCTGATCGTCGGTCAGCAGGATCGCCGTGAACGGGATGCTCTTGCCGTAAATCACAGTCTTGGCATCGGCTTTCTGATAATGGCGGTCGCCGAAAAACGGCGCCTGCATCTCCGTTCCGTTTGGCTTATAGGCTTCATCCGGTACGATAATGACATTGCCGTCCCAGTCCACGCCGAACTGCGCGTTCGTACCGTTTAAGAGAGACGCAATATCGCGCAGGCGGACATAATTCGTCTCGCCGCCGTTGCTGCCTGGCAGCGCGTAGGTCTGGAGCGTGACGTCGCGGCCGTCGAGCTCGATGGTCTGGCGGCGCATATAGGCCGTGCCGCTCGCGGGAATGCTCTCCTGTGTCACAGTGCCGAGCTGGCGCTGGTGCAGGCTCTCGGTTTCAGAGGTCGTAAAGCGGTACGTGCCCGCCTCCAGCGTGAGGTAGTCGACCGTGACGACGTTTTCCTTCACCGTGATGCCGGCAGCGGCGTTGTAGTCCACAAGCGCTGCGGGGAAAGCGAAGCGGTAGGTCATCACCATGTCCTCAAGCAGCGCGTTGATCTGTGCGTCAGAGTAGTCGGGCAGCTGCTTGGCAAGCTCTGTCTTGATCGCGCTGCGGCGGTCGGTCTGGGTGTTCTGCACCGTCAGCGTAAGCCCGCCGTCAGATGCAACGGAAAGCGTGACCGTGCCGGGCGTGGCGGCCTTGCTCACCTCGGCGGTCTCCGCGGAGACCTCGGCAAAGATCGCATTGAACTCATCAGCGTTGGCAAACGACTCGCTCGCCTGGTCGCCGTAGTAGCCGTGGCCATCGTAGTGAAAGAAGGAAAAGCCGTTCTGGGTCATCTCGGCGCGCATATTCATCGCGTTGACCATTTCCTCGGAGAAGCCGAATTTGGCCTCGACCGTGCCGCTGCCGTCAAATTGAAACGTCGTATCGGCGACCTGGCACATGCAGCCGCTCAAAAGGACGGTCAGCATGCTCACTACCAGCGCCGCGGCGAAAAACTTTTTCATGGTGTATCGCTCCTTTGGTAAACTCTACCGACAATTTTACACGAATTTCCGCCCGATTGCAAGCAATGCGGCCGTCTTTACACTGGAAAAACATGGAAAATCTGATTTTTCCGCGCAAAGTGGGCGGTATTTTTAAAAAATTGCTTGACTTTACGGAAAAGTTTTATATAATAGTAGAGCTTGTAATATGCATTGCAGGCAAATCCTTGCTCACATGAATTTGTGTGGGCCATCAGTCCAAAAGGAGGTGCAACCAAGAATGGCTAAGATTTCCGCAAACTATGAGGTCGTTTTCATCATGGACGGCAGACTGCCCGAAGAGCAGGTCGCCGCTCTGACCGAAAAGTTCAAGACCCTCGTGGAGCAGAACAGCACGGCTATGGAGGTTGAGGAGTGGGGCAAGCGCAAGCTGGCCTACGCCATCAACTACATCACCGAAGGCTACTATGTTCTGATCTCCTTCACGAGCGCGCCCGATTTCCCCAAGGAATTGGACCGTATCCTCGGCATTACCGATGGTATCATCCGCTCCATGATCGTCTGCAAGGGCGAATAAGGAGGGCAGCGCTATGTTGAACCGTATCGTCATCATGGGTCGACTCACCCGTGATCCCGAGCTGCGCCGTACGCAGAACGGCACGGCGGTGACGTCCTTCTCCGTCGCGGTCGACCGCGACTTCAAGAGCCGCGAGAGCGGCGAGAAGGCCACCGATTTCATCGACGTAGTCGCTTGGCGCCAGACCGCTGAATTTGTCTGCCAGTATTTCACCAAGGGCCGCATGGCCGTGGTCGAGGGCAGATTACAGATTCGCGACTGGAAAGACAAGGATGGCAACAACCGCCGCAGCGCGGAAGTGGTTGCCGACAACATTTATTTCGGCGACAGCAAGCGCGACAGCCAGTCGGGCGGCGATTACGCGCCCCCCGCTTACGGCTCTCCCGCCGAGAGTTATACCGCTCCTGCGAGCGGCGGCTTTGCCGAAATTGAAGAGGACGGCGAGCTGCCGTTCTAATGTGGGTACGAAAGCCCCAATTCTGATAAGGAGGAATCATCCATGGCTATGGAACGCGAAAACAGAGCCCCTCGCGCCGGCGGCCCGAACCGCAAGCGCAAAAAGGTGTGCCAGTTCTGCGTTGACAAGTGCGAGTATATCGACTATAAGGACGCCGCCAAGCTGCGCCGCTTCATCTCCGAGCGTTCGAAGATCCTGCCCCGCAGAACCACCGGTACCTGCGCGATGCATCAGCGTCAGCTGACCGAGGCCATCAAGCGCGCCCGTCAGATCGCTCTGCTCCCCTTCGTCACCGAATAAGGAACAAAGATTTGAAAAGAGCTGTCCGCAAGGACAGCTCTTTTTTGCGCGCCGCAAAGGGGTGCACTACTTTCCGCGCACGGCGCGGAGGGATATGCCGCCTGCGGGCGGCAGGGGCAAAGGGGGCCGTTCTCTTTCACAAAAGAGAATGGCCCCTTTGGAACCCCAAGAGAAAGGCTTTGATTGGCAGCCTCGATTTTGAACGACTTTTATGCCTCCGGAATGAGAATACCTGCGCGCGGCAGAGCCGCGTTAGCACTGCAAGACGATTTGCCTCTGCTTCTATTATCCGCTGTTGCGCAGCCGTTGGCGGCTCTGCTGCCTTACGGATGCGGCACACCCCTTGCGGGTGCCGCTCTGCCCATCTTGTAGAAGTGCGCAGTAATTCCCGTCTACCGCCAGTCTCCACAATGCGGCGAGCGCAGCAATGCCGCTATTTCGCAAGCAGTCTGCCGCCGAGCAAACGTCACTCGCGCCTCACGACAGTAAGGCGCGGTTGCAATCGGTGCCGAATCGCAGGGATTCATGGCGAAGCCATGTACACCGCAGTGCAATCCGCAGGCTGAACAGTTCTTCAAGTGCCTGACTGCCAATGTGCGGGGTCAAGGGGCAAGGCCCCTTGCGTTCTCTTGGGGGATCTAAAGGGGGCCATTCTCTCACGTGAGAGAATGGCCCCCTTTAACGCACCCCCTGCGCGGTGCAGGGACAAAAGCAGCGCTGCCGCGCTGCATTATCCCCGCGCCTTAGCGGTGCGCTTTAATTTATAGAGCTCTTCGGCGGCCAGCCGCGTCTTGGCGACCACATCCCCGCCGCCTTGCGGAAAGCAGTAATACAGCGCTTTGTGGTCGCCGATGCACAGCATATCGCCGATCTCGTACCAGAAATAGTCGGCGTACAGGCTGTACGAGGCCTCAGGCTTTTGGAAATAGTCCAGTTTCCCGCTGCAGCCGGTCAGGTGGAAGCCGTTTTCATCGTGGTGCAGCCGGCCTTCGCCCACGCGGCAGATCTCGCGCATGTTGACCATCATGCAGATCTGCACGGGAATATCAAGCTGATAGGCGCCGCTTTCCAGCTCCTCGCGTACGCACTGCCGCTCCCAGGTGTACCAGTCCGGCACGTGGGTGAACGCGGCCTCGCCGTTCAAACATTCCAGCGTACCAATCTCTGTCAAGCGGTATTCCTTGTTACAGCTTCGGCAAATGAGTGATGTGCCTTTGCCCTCCATTTTCCCCTCGGCGAGGCAGTGCGGGCACTTGTAGAGCACGCGGTTGAGTCCGTCGGCGCGGAACGGCTCGCTGACGGAGACGCCGTTTTCCTCCTGCCAGCGGAAATTGTCGAAGCGGAAGGCGGAAAAGATGCGCTCATTGATCTCGACGACGTTCCTTTCTGCAACGTCGCTGGACGAGAGCAGGCACTGCATCTGCGCTGAGACCTTCGCGCGCCGCTTTTGCAGCCCGTTGTAGAGCGGGTCACGCGCGAACGCGCCGTAGGTGCGGATCATCACGACCGGCACATTCAGTGCCTTGACGCACTTGCCGATGCTCTCCGGCAGCGGTGTGGCCGTGCCGTCGAAGCTGTAGCTCGCCTCGGGGTAGAGCAGCACAGACGTTTTGAGCGTCCGCACGCAGTAGAGCATATCGCGCACGAGCGTCGTGTCCGAGCAGAACTTGCGCGTGGGGATGCAGCCGACGCTGCGCATCAGCCACTCCTTGCCGACAAAGCCGTCCGACGTGCAGACGATGTTGAACGGGCGCGGGTACAGCACCGCCTCCGCGATTTTGAGGTCGAGAAAGCACGAGTGGTTCATCAGGACAAGGCAGGGCTCATCGCTTTTGATCTGTGCCATGCCGATCTTCTCGCAGTGGAAATGCGTCGCCAGAAGGTCGGGCGCGGAGGCTGCGCGCAGGACCGTCCGGAACAGGAGCGACGGCTTTTTCGGCTTTTTGTGCACCTGCGGCGGCTGGGCAAGCGCCTGTTCATATGTCATATCGACGACTTTAATTTTCATTCTGTTTCTCCGGCACGACGTGGATGTTCAGATGATCGTAGGACATCTCCACGTTGTGCTTTGCAAAGGTGTCGCGCAGGCGCTCGTACATCTTAAAATAAGTGTCCCAGTAGGCGTCTGCCGCCGTCCAGCAGCGGATGGTGTATTCGATGGAGCTGGCACCGTAATTCGAGAGATACACCGTCGGCGTGGGTTCTTTCAGCACGGCGGGGAAGGCGAGAACGGCGTCCATGCAGGCCTGCTTCACCTCGTCCGTCGGCGCGTCGTAGGATGCTGTGACCTTGTAGACGATGCGGCGGCGGCCCAGGACGGTGAAGTTGATGATCTTCGAGCTGGACATTTCGCGGTTGGGCTGGAGCACGATCTGTCCGTCCGGCGTTTCGATCTTCGTGTGCGTCAGTGAAATTTCACGCACCGTGCCGGTCGTGCCGCCGACTTCGATCTCGTCGCCGAGCGAGAACGGATGCGAGAAGAGAATGACGAGTCCGCCGGCGACGTTGCCGAGAATGTCCTCGGCGGCCAGCGTGACGCCCAACGTCAGCACCGACATGATGGCGGTGAGCGACGAGGTGTTGATGCCGAGCGCCTCGGCTGTGATGATGATGGTAAGCAGATACAGAAGCGTTTTGAGGCTCGTGAGGATGACCTTTTGCAGCCGCTCGTTCAGGCGGTTCGCGCGCGAGAGCAGCCGCGAACAGAGCTTGAGCACGAGCCGCACGACGATCAGGCAGATGAGGAACGTCAGCAGCGCGGAAAGGATGCTGCCGATGCTGTAGCCACCGATCGAGCGGGAGATGATCTGGGAAATATTGTCCATGGCGTTTCGCCCCTTTCGATGCCCAGTATATCAGTGTTGCCGCGCCTTTGTAAAGAGCACGCTAAGAATCCTCAGAATTCCTTAAACTTTGCCGGTTGAGAAACGGGCGGAAAGAGCGTATAATGCAACGTGATCTTTTTTGAAAAGGAAGTGCCCGCATGCGCCCTTACGCCCTCATCGACCTCCACTGCGACACGTTGACCGACTGCATGTACGCAGGATCGAACATCATCGACACACTCGACGATCCCGCGCGCACGCTGTCGCTCACAAGTATTCCGAAGGACATCCACTGGGCGCAGTTTTTCGCCGTGTTCGTGCCCGATGAGCTGCGCGAGGAGAAGGCCATCCGCTTTTTTGATGACGCCTGCGCGAATTTCGACCGCCAGATGCGAAAATTCGCAGATCGTGTGTCGCCCTGCCGCAATGTTGCCGATATGGAGCGCGCGTGGGCGGCGGGGAAGACCGCGGCCTTTCTGAGCGTGGAAAACGGCAGCGCGTTTGCTGGCGACCTGTCGCGCATCGGGAAGACGAAGCGTCAGGGCGTCTGCGCCGTGACGCTGACGTGGAATGGGGAAAACGAGCTCGGCTCGGGCAATGTGACGGACCGCGGCCTGACGGACTTTGGCCGCGCCGCCGTGCGCGAAATGGAGCGCTGCGGCATTTTGATCGACGTCTCGCACCTGAACGACGCGGGGCTCGCGGACGTGTTCGAGACGGCGGAAAGGCCGTTTCTTGCCACGCACTCCAACGCCCGCGCAATTTGCGCGCACAAGCGCAACCTGACGGACGTGCAGATCAAGGAGATGGTGCGCCGCGGCTGCCTGATCGGCCTCAACTACTACGGGCCATTCCTGCGCGACGGGGGAGCGGTCAGGAGCTTAGACGACGTCTATCGCCATGTGGCGCACTTTTTCGACCTCGGCGCGCGCAAAAACCTCACCCTCGGCTCGGACTTCGACGGCGCGGTGCTGCCGCCGTGCCTTGATTCGCCGGAGAAGGCGGCGGATTTTTACGAGTATCTGCTTTCGCGCGGCGTATCGCAGCAGGACGCGGACGGCATTTTCTTTGAAAATGCTTGCACATTCCTGCGGAAAAACCTTGGGTGAGCGCAAAACGCTTGGCAGCGGGCGGCGCACTGTGATACAATCAATATAAACAGGGGAGGGGAGCACATGGCAAAAAAATCGAGCCGCAACACCAAGGCGCGCATCGTCTCGGCGGCGTGGAAGCTCTTTTACGAGCAGGGCTATGAGGAGACGACGGTGGAGGAGATCATCTTCGAGTCGGAGACGTCGAAGGGCTCGTTCTACCACTATTTTGACGGCAAGGACGCGCTGCTCTCGTCCCTCTCGGTGCTGTTTGACGAGCGGTATGAGGAGCTGATGCAGCAGCCCCACGATGAGATGGACTGCATCGAGCTCTTATGCTGGCTCAATCAGGAGCTGTTCACGACGATCGAGAACACGGTCTCCATCGAGCTTCTGGCGCGGCTTTTTTCCTCCCAGCTCGTGACCAAGGGAGAAAAGCACCTGCTCGACCGCAAACGCACGTACTATCGTCTTTTGCGCCAAATCGTCTCTCAGGGGCAGGAGCGCGAGGAGCTGACCGACACGCGTACCGTGAGCGAGATCGTCAAGGCCTACGCGATGTTCGAGCGCGGGCTGATGTATGACTGGTGCCTTTCGGGCGGGGAATATTCGCTTGTGCAGTATGCGCGCGAGATGATGCCGCTCTTTTTAGACGGCTTTCGCAAAAAATAAAATTCGTTTCAAAAATAGTCTACTAAATCGTCTTGCAGAAAATGCAGTAAAATCAATCAAAAATTCGGAATTTTGCAGTGCCGTACAGGAATTATTCTGTACGGCGTTCTGTATTTACGTCTGCTTTCTTTTGTGCTATATTGTGCAGGTCTTAACGAAAGCTGAAGGAGAAAATCACATGACAAGCGCACAGATCATTATTGTAGTGACCATCGTTCTCTATCTCGTCGCGATGGTGTTCGTCGGCGTGTATTTTGGCAAAAAGGGCAGCGGCAGCAGCTCGGACGACTTCTACCTCGGCGGGCGCAAGATGGGCCCCGTCGTCACGGCCATGAGCGCCGAGGCGAGCGATATGAGCAGCTACCTTTTGATGGGTCTGCCTGGCCTTGCCTACCTCTGCGGACTGCCGGAGGTGACGTGGACGGCCATCGGTCTGGCCATCGGCACGTATCTCAACTGGCTGATCGTCGCGCGCCGCCTGCGCCGGTATTCGGCCAAACTCGGCGCCATCACGATCCCCGACTTTTTCGCCCGCCGCTTCGGAGATAAGAAGCATCTGCTTTCCTGCATCGCGGCGGTCGTGATCCTCATTTTCTTTATCCCGTACACGGCGTCCGGCTTCAAGGCCATCGGCACGCTCTTCAACAGCCTCTTTGGTGTGGAGTACCACACGGCAATGATCGTCGGCGGCATCGTGGTCGTGCTGTACACGGTGATGGGCGGCTTTATGGCCGTTTCGTTCACCGACCTGATCCAGTCCATCTTCATGACCATTGCGCTCATCGTCATCGTATGCTTCGGCGTGCAGCAGGCGGGCGGACTGGACACGGTCATCGACAATGCCCGTGCGCTGCCGGGCTACCTTAACATGACGCAGGGCTACGATGCTGCGAGCGGCACAGCCGCCTCGTTCAGCACGCTGAGCATCATTTCGACGCTCGCGTGGGGTCTTGGCTACTTCGGCATGCCGCACATCCTGCTGCGCTTTATGGCCATCCGCGAGGAAAAGGAGCTCAACCAGTCCCGCCGCATCGCGACGATCTGGGTTGTGATCTCCATGTTCATCGCCGTGTGCATCGGCGTCATCGGCTACAGCGTGTCCGCCGCGGGCAAGGTGCCTTTCCTGACGACGAGCGCGGAATCTGAGACCATCATCATTAAATTGGCAGACCTGATGAGCCAGCACGGCGTGCTGCTCGCCGTCATGGCGGGCATCATCCTCTCCGGCATTCTGGCCGCAACGATGTCGACCGCGGACTCGCAGCTTTTGGCCGCGGCGTCCAGCGTGTCACAGGACCTCATGCAGCATTCGTTCGGTATTAAGATGAACCAGCGTACGACGATGCTGGCCGCGCGCGCCACGGTCATCTGCATCGCCATCATCGGCATGGTGCTTGCGTGGGACCCCAACAGCTCCGTGTTCCGTGTCGTTTCGTTCGCGTGGGCGGGCTTTGGCGCGGCGTTCGGCCCCGTGATGCTCTTCTCGCTCTTCTGGAAGCGCGCGAACAAGCAGGGCGCGCTCGCGGGCATGATCACTGGCGGCGCGGTGGTCTTCATCTGGAAGTACCTCATTGCGCCGATGGGCGGCGCGTGGGCCATCTACGAGCTGCTCCCCGCGTTCCTTGCGGCGTGCATTGCGATCGTGATCGTATCGCTCGCGACGCCCGCGCCGGAGAAGGCCGTCACCGATACCTTCGACGAGATCTGCGGCAAATAAAAGGGAAGAACAGGCGAGGGCTGCGGCCCTCGCTTTTCTTTGTTAGCCAAATGGAGTGAAATGGAAAAATATGACAAAAAATCCGCATTGACTATTGAAAATGGAATGACTAACGTTTATTATTGATAACATCTATTTATGGGTGCTGACATCAGGCGGCGGGATACGTGCATTTGTCCTGCCGGCCGATACTACACTGATGGCAAGCAGTGAAAGGAGAATACAGCAGTGTCAAGACTCGATATTATGACGCCCTCCCATGCCCAGACCGTCATCGACGGGCTGTACCGCGATGTGGAGCGGCGTATCGCCGCAAGCCCTCCGGGACTGTGTCCGGTGGACCTGGCCAAGAGCTTTCTGGATCTCTGCCATGCGCAGACGTGCGGCAAGTGCGTTCCCTGCCGTATCGGCCTCGGCCAGCTCTCTGAGCTGATGGAGCAGGTGCTCGAGGGCGAAGCCACGATGGAGACCATCTCGATCATCGAGCGCGTGGCGCGCGTGATCGTCAACAGCGCCGACTGCGCCATTGGCCGCGATGCGGCGCGCCTGGTGCTTGACGGCGTGCAGGGCTTCCGCGACGACTACGAAGAGCATATTCTGCGCCACCGCTGCCTTGGCGGCATGCGCGAGCCCGTTCCCTGTGTGGCGCTGTGCCCTGCGGGCGTGGATATCCCGGGCTATCTCGTGCTCATCAAGTACGGCCGCTACGCCGACGCCGTGCGCCTGATCCGCAAGGATAACCCATTCCCCTCGGCCTGCGCGTACATCTGCGAGCATCCGTGCGAGGCGCGCTGCCGAAGAAACATGATCGACGACGCGGTCAACATCCGCGGCCTCAAGCGCTACGCGGTGGATAACGCGGGTTACGTGCCGCAGCCCGACTGTGCCGAGCCCACAGGCAAGAAGGTCGCCGTCATCGGCGGCGGCCCGAGCGGCCTTTCCGCGGCGTATTACTTAGCTTTGATGGGCCACAAGGTCACCGTGTATGAAAAGTGCGCGAAGCTCGGCGGCATGCTGCGCTACGGCATCCCCAACTACCGCCTGCCGCGCGAAGTGCTCGACGCGGAGATCGCGTCGATGCTGGCGCTTGGCATCGATGTGCATGTCAACGTCAATGTCGGCGACGATGTGACGTTCGACGAGCTGCGCCAGCAGAACGACGCGCTTTACATCGCGCTCGGCGCGCACACGGATAAAAAGACCGGCATCGAGGGCGAGGACGCTGAGGGCGTCATCTCCGCGGTCGAGATGCTGCGCGAGATCGGCGACGATCACATGCCGGACTTCCGCAACAAGGACATCGTCGTCATCGGCGGCGGCAACGTCGCGATGGATGTCTGCCGCAGTGCGGTTCGTCTCGGCGCGCGCAAAGTGAGCTGCGTCTACCGCCGCCGCCAGGAGGACATGACGGCCCTTCCCGAGGAAGTGGAGGGCGCCGTTGCCGAGGGCGTGGAGCTCGTGACGCTTCAGGCACCTGTCCGCATCGAGACCGATGCGAACGGTCACGCCGTCGCACTGTGGACACAGCCGCAGATCATCGGCGAGATGGATAAAAAGGGCCGCCCCGCGCCCGAAAAGGCCAAGCGCAGCGAAAAGCGCATCGCGGCGGACGTTGTCGTTGTCGCCATCGGTCAGGGCGTGGAGACCCACGGCTTTGAGCAGACGAAGATCGCCATCAAGCGCGGCGCGTTCGTCGCCGAGGCCAGCGGCCAGATCGACAATATGGACGGCGTCTTCGCCGGCGGCGACTGCGTCACCGGCCCTGCGACCGTCATCCGCGCCATCGCGGCCGGCAAGGTCGCCGCGGCGAATATCGACGAATACCTCGGCTTCCACCACGAGATCGACCCCGGCGTCGAGATCCCCACGGCGCGGCTGAACAACAAGCCGCCCCACGGCCGTATCGACACCACCGAGCGCGAGGCAGGCGAACGCAAGCACGACTTCAAGTGCATCGAGTGCGGCCTCACCGATGAAGAGGCGTACTCCGAGGCGTCGCGCTGCCTGCGCTGCGACCACTTCGGCTACGGCATCTTCCGCGGAGGGAGGAAAGGCAAATGGTAAGAAACGTTACACTGACCATCGACCACAAGAGCGTCACCGTGCCCGAGAATACCACGATCTTGGAGGCCGCGCGCTCGGTCAATATCAATATCCCGACGCTGTGCTACTTAAAGGACATCAACGAGATCGGCGCGTGCCGCATCTGCTGCGTGGAGGTCGAGGGCATGGAGCGCCTTGTCCCCGCGTGCGACAACGTGGTGGCGGACGGCATGGTCGTCTTCACGAACAGCGCCAAGGCGCGCGAGGCGCGCCGCATGAACCTGCGCCTCATCCTTTCACACCACGATACATCGTGCACGAACTGCACGCGAAGCGGCAACTGCACCTTGCAGCAGCTGGCGAACGACTTCAACATGCGCGGCACGCACTTCCCCAAAAAGCTGCGTCACGAGGCGGTGGATTATTCCACGCCGCTCATTCGCGAAAACGACAAGTGCGTGCAGTGCTTGCGCTGCATCCAGGTGTGCGAAAACGTGCAGAGCGTGAAGATTTGGGACCTTCTCGGCACGGGCTCGCGCACGGTCGTGGACGCATCGTACAACCGCCGCATTCAGGACACCGAGTGCACCTACTGCGGCCAGTGCATCACCCACTGCCCGACGGCGGCGCTGCGCGAGCGCGACGACACGGGTCTCGTCTTCGACGCGATCGACGATCCGAATATCGTCACCGTGGCGCAGGTCGCGCCCGCGGTGCGCGCGGCATGGGCCGAGCAGTTCGGGCTCGACAGCGAGTTCGCAACGCCCAAGCGCATGGTCGCGGCGCTGCGCGAGCTGGGCTTCAACTATGTGTTCGACACCGACTTTGCCGCCGACCTCACGATCATGGAGGAAGGCAGCGAGTTTATCGAGCGCTTTACCCACAAGGACCAGTATCAGTGGCCGATGTTCACGTCCTGCTGCCCGGGCTGGGTTCGCTTTGTGAAGTCCCAGTACCCCGAACTGACGGACAATCTCTCCACGGCCAAGTCGCCCCAGCAGATGTTCGGTGCGGTGGCGAAGAGCTACTTTGCCGAAAAGGTCGGTATCGACCCCAAGCGCCTTTTCGTCGTCTCGATCATGCCGTGCGTGTCGAAAAAAAGCGAATGCGCGCTGCCGACGATGAAAAACGACGCGGGCGACCCCGATGTCGACGTGAGCATCACGACGCGCGAGCTGAACATTATGATGCGCGCGAATCACATTGAACCCAAGTACCTGCCCGAGGAGGAGTTCGACAGCCCGCTCGGCTCCGCGACCGGCGCGGCGGTCGTCTTCGGCACGACCGGCGGCGTGATGGACGCGGCGCTGCGTTCGGCGTACTTCCTCATCACGGGCAAGAATCCTGACCCTGACGCTTTCACCGCCGTGCGCGGCATGGATGGGTGGAAGGAGGCGACGTTCAACATCCCCGGCGCGGGCGACGTGCGCGTCGCGGTCGTGAGCTCGCTCGGGAAAGCCCGCAAGTTCATTGAGGCTGTCAAGCGCGGCGACGCAGCGTATGACTTTGTCGAGGTCATGGCCTGTCCCGGCGGCTGCGCGGGCGGCGGCGGCCAGCCCATCCACGACGGTACCGAGCTTGCCGAGGATCGCGGCAACGTGCTCTGGCGGCTCGATCAGGGTGAGCTTCTGCGCTTCTCACACGAGAATCCGGATGTCAAGGCGCTCTACAAGGACTACCTCGGCGCGCCGCTTGGCGAAAAGTCGCACCACCTGCTGCACACCGACCACAACGCGTGGCAGATGCCGCAGAAAATGCTGTAAGGACGCAAAAAAACCTCCGTATGAGATTTCTCATACGGAGGTTTTTATTGCTGAATTTTATCGGGTGTACGTGCCGTACTCACTGATGACGGCGCAGAGCTCGCTGAACACCTGCTGCGCGTCGCCGTCGATCTTGTAGGCGACGGCGCGGTTGGCGTCGTCGTAGATGAAGCCCTCGTCCCAGTTGAGGTATAGGTCGTGCTTCTGTCCGTCTTCGGGGATCCACCAGACGGTGACATAGTTCTCGTTCTGGGTGAAGCGGGAGAGCAGCGATGTGGGCAAACGATAATAGCGCTGCACCGAAATTTCGGACATGGCGCTGCGCAGAGCTGCGGCGGCCTCACTGTCATCCTCTACTCGGCAGTCGCCGGTGTCGAACGTGCCGTAGCCGTCCGGCGTGGGAACAATGGTCGAAATGCAGAAGAGTCCGTCGACGCGGGCGGTCTCAGGCGCGGGGATCAGCTCGCCGAGCGGCTGCGAGCGGCGCAGCAGCAAAAACGCGGCAACGACGAGAAGCACTGCGGCGACGGCGATGAGCACGGTTTTTCTCTTTTTGTCCATGGGGTTCTCCTTTCCAAAATCAAGCTTGCTTTTTGCCGTTCAACAGGGGAGAGGGGAATCGCTTTTCGATAGTTTACCTGAGAAAGAGCTTTTTGACAAGCCCTTCTTCGGGCGTGACATAGAGTGTGCGGTAATTGTCGTAGGTCACCATGCCGGGGCGTGCGCCCGCGGGCTTTTTGACGAACTTCACGGGGCAGTAGTCGACGGGGACGCTGCTGCTCTCCTTGGCCTGCGAGAAGTAGGATGCGAGCATCGCGGCCTCGCGCAGATCATCGTCGCTCGGCGTGAGCCCCGCGCAGCGCAGGATGACGTGCGAGCCGTGAATGTGCTGGGTGTGGAACCAGTAGTCGCGCTTGTCGGCCTTTTTTGTCAGCTGGTCGTTCTGCACGTTGCTGCGGCCGACGAGGACCTCAAGCCCACTCGAGGTTTTGAATGTGCGCGGGGCGAAGGCGCGCTTGAGCTCCTTTTTGCCGCCGCTGGATTTTTTGAGGTAGTTCGTCTCCTGCAATTCGCGGCGAATTTCGTTGAATTCCTGCTCAGTCTCCGCCTGCGAAAGCTCCTGCAGGACGCTTTCCAAGTACGCGCGTTCGTTTTCCGCCTTTTCGATCTGCTCGCGCAGGTGGAATTCGGCGGTCTTGAGCTTGTTGTACTGCTTGTAGTTTTTCGCGGCGTTCTGCTGGGGGGAGAGCAGCGGGTCGAGCGGGATGTCGATGGTCGGGCAGCCGTCCTCATAGTAGTTTTCCGCATGCAAGACTTTTTCTCCGCTCTTCATGCGGTACAGGTTTGCGGTGATGAGGTCGCCGCGCAGGCGGAATTCGTCGCGCTTCTGCGTCGCGGCGTAGTCGTGCTTTAAGTTCTCGGCCTTGCGCGCCATACGGTCGCGCGCGACCGTGACCGCGTGCGTCAGCTCGCGGCCGCGGCGAGCGGAGAGCTCTTGCCGCTCACGCGCGTCGTAGAACTCGTCGAGCATTTGCGAGAAGCTCTCACGCGTCTCGACCTGCGTTTCCGCGCCGTACTGCGCGATGGGACGGTAGGTGAAATCCACGGGCTTGCCGTCGCGGTAGAGGATGACGGGCATATAGTTATCTTCCTTTACAGCGTTGGCTGTATCGGAAAATTCCTGCACCAGCGCCCCGCGCTGCGTATCATTCAGCGCGCCGAAGCGCACGTCGGTCTCGTGTCCCGCGCGGAAGGCAAATTCGCGCGCGATCAGCGGCGAAATGCCGGTGTAATGGTCGAGCACCCACTTGTCGACAGCCTGCTCCGCGTCGCCGCCGCGCTGCGCGAGGGCGAGGGAGTCCTCCTCCTGCGATAAAAGCGACAGCTTGTCGAGCGGCGTCGGCAGATGGTAGAAAAGGCCGGGCAGCAGTTGGCGCGTGGCGGAAAGGTCCGCGTCCACGCGGCGTAGACATTCGACGATACGCCCCTGCGCGTCGAGCAGGACGAGGTTCGACCGCCGCCCCATGCACTCGAGCACGAGCTGCTTTTGGCTGATCTCTCCGAATTCGTCTGTGCACTGGAGCGTCAGGATCACCATGCGCTCAAGATCCGGCTGCTCGATGGACAGCACGCGCGCGCCGACTAAGTGCTTGCGCAGCAGCATGCAGAACATCGGCGGCTGGGCAGGGTTGTCGCGCAGAATGTTCGTGAGCTGGATGCGCGGCTGGTTCGCGCCCGCGTTGAGCAGCAGCCGCAGATTGCCGCGCAGCAGCAGAACGATCTGGTCGCGCGCGGGCTGCTGCACCTTGTCGATGCGCGCGCCGATGAGCTGAGGTCTCAGCTCGTGTAAAACTGCCCGCAGGCAGATCGCGTCAAGTGGCATTGTCGTCCTCCATCATCCGGTTGAAAAGCTCGTTGATGCGCGCGTGATCGTCGCGCAGATACAGCCAGCCGAACAGCGCCTCGAGGCCTGTGGCCTTCTGATAGTCCGCGCGGTCGGCGTGGTGGGGGATGGAATGGACATTCGCGTTGCGCCCGCGGCGGAACACAGAGGCCTCGTCCTCCGTCAAAAGGGGTAAGAGCTTTTCGGCAAAGCGCGCCTGCTGCGGCGCGCAGACGAGATCGACCGTCGCGCGGTGAAGGCCCTTGCCCGTCGCCTTGCCGTGCACGCACAGATATGTGCGCACAAGCAGCTCATACACCGCGTCGCCCAGATGGGCGAGGCCGATGGAGCTGATGGCGCGGATGGCGTCGTCGTTCATTTTGGCTTGTGTATAATCGTACATAAAAACTCCTGAGGTTTGAAAGTACACATATTCTATAACCTTGTCGGAATTCTGTCAATCAGCGCGCGCTGCCGCGCGCGAAAAGCCGTTGCGCTTTTGCAAAAATCCGCTATAATGGCAGAAAAGACAAGACCTTTGAGATCGGAGAAGAGAAGCCTATGAAAAAACTGACCACCGCGCTGCTCACGGCGCTTTTGCTGCTGAACCTTGCCGCCTGCGGCGAAAAGGAGCCGGACGACACCTCGTCCGGCTACGATGATTCGCTTATTTCCGAGCTTTACAGCGAGGAGGGCGAGTACACGGACGCCGAGAACAACACGCTCGCATACAGCTACCATGTGCCAAGAATCGTGTCGGAAACGGCGGTCGCCGCCGCGCTGAACGACGAGATCGCCGATCAATTCGGCGCGCTCGTGCAGGAGCAGAAGAACATGATGGCCTCCCGCGTTTCGCTCACATGCCTTTCCGTCACGTGGACGAGCTACTGGAACGACAGCCTGCTCTGCCTTGTGGTGCGCGCGGAGATGGACGGCGACACGAGCACGACGGAGACCTACAGCTACGACTTTTTCGGCGGCAAACGCCTCATGAGCGAGGACCTGCTGGCGCGCTGCGAGCTTTCAACGCAGGACTTCATCACGGCGGCGCGCCGCACCGCGGCAAACTACTTTGATGAGACGTACCGCGACGCGCTCAGCGGCAGCATGGGCGGCGCGGACTTCATCGCGTCCTACGCCGAGCGCCGCGCGTGGACGCTCTCGGACGAGAACATCAATGCGGAGATGCGGCTCTATCTCGACGGCGGCGTGCTGCATATGATCGTGCCCGTCGGCTCGTTTGCCGGGGCGGAGAGCTACGACGCTGACCTTGCGCTCGACCTCTCCGCGCGCGAGACGGTCGAAAAGACGGCGCAGGACAGCTTTGTCAAGGCAGCGCTCTCGGGCGGCAATTTGACGGTCAGCTTTGAAAAGACGGCGGACTCCGCGTGGTACGCGGAGAATTTTCGCTTTGACTACGAGACCATCTACCCCGTGGAAGGCCTGTATTCCGACTACACGGATGTGTTCGTCGGCTCGGTGGGGCAGGGGTACTTCCCGTACATCTTCCTGCTGACGAGCGAGGGCACGGTGGAGTACGTGAACCTGCTCGAGGGCCTGACGGCGGGCTTCCTCTGCGACGGCGGACCGCTCGGCGGCGTGAAGGACATCGTTTCGTTTGAGTCCGGCGAGGTCGAGGAGGACTACGGCACGTATCAGACGGTGTTCGCCGTCGACGCATCAGGGGAGAAACACGACCTCTCCGGCGCGGTCAGCGACGCGGACTACACGATCCCGTCGGAATTTCTCGGCGAGTGGACGGCGACCGTGACGCACGACACCGCCGAGCAGGGCAGCTATGACAGCGATTATATTCTGACGCTCACGGATGGCGGCGGCCTCACGGTGCAGGACATCAACAGCGAGGTCGGGATTTTCTTTGAGTACACCGGCCAGCTCAACTACCTCGGCACGAACGGCGAGGGCATGGTCTTTGGCTATCACTTGAACGAGAATGCGGGCACGGTGCGCTACGGCGCGTTCACGCTGCTGCGCGGCAGCGACGGCCTGCACGTCAAATCCGTCGCAGGCGAAAACTTCTTCGACGCGCCGAGCGGACGCTACACAGTGTTTGCGAGAGGGTAAAAAGAAAAGCAGGGCCTTTTTTGAGCGCGGAAGGGCCCTGCTTTTTTGCGGCTTTGACGCGCTAAGCAAAATTAGAGGGGGGTACCGCTTTGACCGCGCTCCTGATCCATGCGGTCACACCCCCTTGGCATCTGACGGGAGAAAGAGGCTTTGACGGCATCCGGAGACCAAGGAGAAAGCCTCTCAAATCGGGGAAAATGCTCTAGTGAAAGGAGAACCTTTCAAAAAAGCAAAGATTTCTTCAAAAAAGTGTTGACAGGTTCTACTCTCTGTGCTATATTATCACTTGTTCCGAGCCGAACGGAACGGTAAAAACAAAACGGCATGGGGGTATAGCTCAGCTGGGAGAGCGCTTGACTGGCAGTCAAGAGGTCAGCGGTTCGATCCCGCTTATCTCCACCATGGAAAAGCCTTGAAAGTGTAAACTTTCAAGGCTTTTTTGCTTACCATCGATCCGAAAGAAACGCGGGTGGAAAGAACATGAACCTGATCTGCATCGGTGACCGCCTGACCTTTGGATACTGCGTGCATCTGTCTCAGCGGTGGACGCGGCTGTGCGCACAGGAGACGGGCTGGGAGCTTGTCAATGAGGGCATCAACGGCGACACGACCGGCGGCATGCTGGCGCGCATGCAGGGCGGGGTGCTCGCGGAGCTGCGCGAGGGCGGCCTTGGCGCCGACCGGCCCTATGTGCTGCTGATGGGCGGGAGCAACGATGTGTTCTACTCCGGCTCCGACGCTGCGGCGCGGGGAAATATGGGCGCGATGATCCACCAGCTCTTTTCCGTGGGCGTGCTGCCGATGGTTGGTATCCCGCTTCCGGCGGATGCACTGTATGCGCCGCGGGCGTGGGCGGCCGCGGTCGATTTTGAAGCGGCGGAGCGGACGATGAAAGAGTACTGCGCATGGCTCAAGCGGTACTGCACGGCGTTTGGCGTGCCGTATATCGACTTCTGCGCGGATTTTCTGTCGCCGACGGATCGATCCGCTCGGAGCTGCTGCTCGACGGTCTGCACCCGACGCCGGAGGGACACCGCTTGATGGCGCGGCAGCTGAGCGCGCAACTGAAAAGACAAGGATAACAGCCCTGAAAAAGGCTTGAAAATCAACGACCCTGATAGAAGGAGACCACGACCATGAAGCTATCATATCTGGACCTGATGACGACCGATCCAAGCTACAATCTGGCGATGGAGCAGTACGTGTTCGACTGCCTCCCGCGCGACCGCATGTATTTCATGCTCTGGCAGAATGATAACGCGATCATTGTCGGAAAGTATCAGAACACGATCGCTGAGATCAACGAAGAGGCCGTGCGCGAGCGCGGCATTCGCGTGGTGCGCAGACTTTCCGGCGGCGGCGCGGTCTATCACGACATGGGCAACCTGAACTTCACGTTCATTACAGATGTCGGCGAGAGCAATGCGCTGGACCTCAAGCTCTTCTGCGAACCGGTCGTGCGCACGCTGGCGACGCTCGGCGTGAAGGCGGAGGTCAACGGCCGCAACGACATCACGATCGACGGAAAGAAGTTTTCCGGCAACTCGCAGTACATCCGCCAGGGACGCGTGATGCACCACGGCACGATCATGTTCGATTCGGACCTCTCTGTCGTCAGCGAGGCGCTGCGCGTCGACCCGACGAAGATCCAGACCAAGGGCATCCGCTCGGTGCGCAGCCGCGTGACGAACGTTGCCGAGCATCTGCCGGAAAAGGTCACGCTGCCGGAATTCCGCCGCATCCTGCTGGAAAACATTCTGAAAGAGAATCCGGGCGAGGCCTACCCGCTGACGCAGGACGACCTTGCGGCGGTGGAAAAGCTGCGCGCGGAGCGTTACGCCACATGGGATTGGAACTACGGTTTCTCTCCGGCGTGCACGATGCTGCGCCGCCGCCGCGTGGACGGCTGCGGCCTGATCGAGGCCTACATCACCGTGGAGCACGGAAAGATCGCGGCCCTGACATTCAAGGGCGACTTCTTCAGCGCCTCGGAACCGGACGAGCTGGCGGCGCACTTTGTTGGCTGCACGCCGGACCGCGCGGGCTATGAAAAGGCACTCGGCGATGTGGACATTTCGCGCTACTTCGCGGGCTTGCAGAAGGATGAGCTGATCGACATCCTGTGCGAGGGATAATGAAAAAAGGGGAGTCGGCGTAAAAAGTGCCGACTCCCTTTTTCTCGCTCAAATGGCAGGCAGAGCATGTCATTTTCCACCCATCAGCAGAGCCAGCAGCTCTGCTAGCTTCGACTTCACTACGACATCGCCGCTTGCGGCGCTCTGCGTCAGGATGCCGTCGCACAGCGGGGAGAACGCTGCGCTCCACCACTGGAGGGTATTAGTGCCGCGCGCGGCGCAGAAAAGCAGCATGACCGCGAGGCCAACGGCAAGGGAAAGCTCCCATTTCGTCCATTTCATCGAAAAACCGCCCATCTCAAAGAATTTGCTTCGAGTATGGACGGTTTTCTGAGTTTTCAAACAAATTCGGCGCAGAAAGTTTTGACGCACTCGCCTTGCAGTGCCTCGCACGCTCTGCGGCAAGCCGCTTTGTCAGAGAAGAGGCCGAACACCACGCTGCCTGAGCCGGTCATTGCCGACGTCTTCGCGCCGTAGGCGAGAAGATCGCACTTGATGGTCTCAATGCGCTCACGCTGCTCGCCGTCGAGCGCCTGCTCAAAGACGTTGCGCACGTTTGCACACAGCGTGTCCGCGTCGCCGTGCTCGATGGCGGCGAGCATCGCGTCCGTATCAGGACGGTCGGTGATCGTCACGCCGTCTACGCGCGCGAAGAGCGCGGGTGTGGAGATCGGGAAGTCCGGCTTGCAGACGGCGACGAAGAAGCGCGGTGCGGGCTTGAGGACGGTCAGCTTTTCGCCGCGGCCCTCGGCCAGCTGCGTGCCGCCGCGGATGCAGAAGGGAACATCACTGCCGACGCTTGCGCTGATCTGCTCGAGCCGCTTGTCCGTGAGGGTGGGGGAGACGAGCTCGCGCAGCGCGCGCAGCACCGCCGCGGCATCTGCGCTGCCGCCGGCCATGCCGGCCTCGGACGGAATGCGCTTTATAAGCGCGATGTCGATGCCGCCGCCGTAGTCCATCGCCTCGCAGAAGGCTCTCGCCGCCTTGACAGCGAGGTTGCGCTCATCGCAGGGAAGCGCCGCGCCGTCGACGCGGCAGGTGATGCCTTTGCCGTCTGTGAGCGTGACGGTCACATCGTCGTGGAGCGAAACGGTCTGCATGACCATCTGCATCTCGTGGTAGCCGTCATCGCGCTTGCCAAGAATGTCAAGCGTCAGGTTGAGCTTAGCATAGGCGGGGACAGTTATGCTGCGCACGGGCTCCTCGACCGGCGCATTCAGCGCCTTGCCGCAGTGGGGGCAGTAGGCACCGCCTTCACCTATGCGTCCGAGCGGTCTGCCGCAGTGCGGACAGCGGTAGTAAAGAACCCCAATCACGATGGCAAAGAGCATGATCGCGATACCGAGAATAACAAGCGGTACGCTGACGCTTGTGCCGATGCCGCTGAGCAGCGCGCCGGTAAGAAGCAGCGGTGTTTGGAGCTTTTGGACCCTGCGATAGTCCATCAGGGGCTTTTTGTCGTTCATCGCGGCCTCCTTGTGCGCTCAGTGCTTCTTTTTCTTGTGCTGGATCTTTTTCTTCTCCTCGGGCTCCGGCTCGTCGGCGATCCACGCGCCGCATTTCGGGCAGCGCTTGGGATTGCCGCGGCCGAGGTGCTCGCCGCACTTGGGGCAGCGGTAAAAGCGCCACCAGACGATGAGAGAAGCGCCCATCATCATGAGGCCGACGAGCGCGGCGACAGTGTTTTGAAAGCCCCACGCGCCGACGAGGGAGACCACTGCGCCGCCCCAGAGCAATACGTCCTGCCATATCCTGGCTGTTTTCAAATCCATAGAGAATCCTCCTGATGAGAAAAGCGCCGCAAGGCGGCGCTTTTCTGCAATGGTTACATTAGATTAGCGGATCTTGCGTGCCTCGACGTAGTAGCGCTTGTCCTGCGCGTGACCCATGGAGAAGGTCTTGCGCGGCAGAACGCCGTCGGCCATGACGGTCTTGAAGAGCTGCTCCTTGCCCATCGCGGGAAGCAGGAAGCCCATGTTGCCCTCCTTGGAGCCGAGCTCGCGGGTGACCTCATCGCCGTGGATGTAGTCGACCTCACCGCCGAACTGCTTGAGGTACTCGTCGATGAAGGTCTGCAGCGTGCCGACGGCCAGCTGAACCTTCGGGTCGGGGACAGTGACGAAATCGTCGTGGCCGTTCCAGCAGACCTCGATGACGTGGCCCTCGCCCTTGCCCTCGTGGGCGTTGGGGTAGAACTTCTTGAACTCTTCCATGAACTTCTCATGGTCGACGCCGAAGAGCACGCGGTGGATGGGCTCGAACTGGAGCGCATCGTCGTGGTTGTTCACGACCTCGACAAGTGCGTAGCGGGAGGGCAGCGCGAGGTATTCCTCGGGAGTCTTGCCCTTCTTCTGCTCTTCATAGCAGGCCTTGGCGGTGGCGAGGGAGTGGTTGCCGTCGCCGACGGCGAACAGCAGGGGCGCGACGCCGGAGACGCCGTACTTGCTCTTCATCGCCTCGTCGGAGGTGAGGCCGGTCAGCGCGTCGGCGACTGCGTCGATCTGCGCAGCGGAGAGCTTGTAGCCCTTGATATGGCCGCCGTTTTCCATCAGGTCGAAGTCATAGACGCTCTCCATCTTGTCGGCCGCGGCGGTCAGGGGCTCGATGACGGTCTTCTCGGGGTCGTCAATGAGCAGCATGACGTGGGGCAGCTCGATGGGGGCGTTGCGGCGCACGCGGGCGCGCGGGGGGATACGGTCGAGCACGGTGCCCTCAGTCGCGCGGATCAGCGCGCCGGAGCCGGGGGTGAAGTCGTACTGGTCGAGGTCGACCATACCGATGAGGCCGTGACGGATCTTACCGTCGCTCTGGCCGCGCTCGATGTAGATGAGGGAGTCCTTGAGCGTCTCGAAGATGCCCTCTTCGAGGTACTTGCTCATCGAGGCGTTGATGTCGGCGATGAACTCGTCGACGTTGGGGGCCTTCAGGTTGGCCTCGGGCAGGATGAGGCGCAGGGTGGAAGGCGCGTCGCCGACGGTCTTCTCCACGCGCTCCCAGTACTCAGGCTCAGAGGTGAACTGGTCGCACGCGACGACCGCCCACTTGCTCATATCGACATCCTTCTTGGGCAGCAGAATGTCGGAAGGATAAAAGCCAAGTTTGGAAAACTTTTCGTTCATGGTGATTCCTCCGTTATTTGTTTGATAAGCGGAACGCGGGGTGCTCCGCTGGTGCGATTGTAAAACAAATTATACAATAGCTCACGCGGAAAAAGCAATGGAGAAAGTGAAAAAATGTCCAAAAGCGCTTTATGGAAATGCCATGATAGAGCGCTTCGCGGCCCGCTTGCTTGACGAACGCCCCGCGGCATGATATTCTAACAAACTATGCGGAAAAATACGAAAAATTCAGGTGATGATTTTGGATAAGCGCGCAGATCTGGGACATGGGGACGTCAAAAAGCTGCTCTTTTCGCTCTCCGTGCCGACGATCACCTCGCAGATCGTCAACATGCTCTACAATCTGGTCGACCGCGTGTTCATCGGCCACATGCAGCCCGCCGAGACCGTCGGAAAGCTCGCGCTCACAGGCGTTGGCGTATGCCTGCCGATCATCATGGTCATTTCGGCGTTCGCGTCGCTCATGGCCATCGGCGGCGCGCCGCGCGCCTCGATCGCCGAGGGCGCAGGCGAGAGCGAAAAATCCGAGCGCATCATGGGAAACTGTCTGACGATGCTTGTGATCACGGCGCTGGTGCTGACGGTGCTGTTCGAGTCCTTTGCCGAGCCGCTTTTACTGATGTTCGGCGCGAGCGAGAACACCATCGGTTACGCGCTCGACTATATGCGAATCTACGCCCTCGGCACGATCTTCGTGCAGCTGACACTTGGCATGAACGCCTACATCACGGCACAGGGCTTCGCCACCGTGAGCATGAAGACGGTGCTCATCGGCGCGCTCTTAAATACGGCTCTCGACCCGCTGTTCATCTTCGTGCTCGGTCTCGGCGTGCGCGGCGCGGCGCTGGCGACGGTGATCTCGCAGGCAGTGTCGGCCGTGTGGGTGATGACGTTCCTCACGGGAAAGAAGACGCGCTGGTACTTAAAGCGCGAGAACCTGCACGTGGACGCGAAGATCGTGTTGCCGTGTATCGCGCTGGGACTTTCCCCGTTTGTGATGCAGTCGACGGAGAGCCTCATCGCCATCTGCTTCAACTCATCTCTCCTGCGCTACGGCGGCGACATGGCCGTCGGCACGATGACAGTGCTGACGAGCATCATGCAGTTTTCGAACATGCCGCTTCAGGGCTTGACACAGGGCGCACAGCCCATCGTGAGCTACAACTTCGGCGCAAAGAACGCCCAGCGCGTGCGCGATGCCTATTTCTGCCTGCTGCGCGCGTGCTTTACTTATTCAATGGCCATCTGGCTTCTGGTCGAGCTCTTCCCGCGCGCGTTCATCCTGATTTTCAATAATGACCCCGCGCTGGTCGAATACGCGGCGTGGGCCGTGCGCATCTACATGGGGTGCAGCGGTATTTTCGGCATCCAGATCGCCTGCCAGCAGACGTTTGTGGCGCTCGGCAACGCGAAGACGTCGCTCTTCCTCGCCGTGTGGCGCAAGATCATCCTGCTCATCCCGCTCATCTATATTCTGCCGCACTTTTTCGTGGACAAGGCGTTCGCGGTGTTCCTGGCCGAGCCCGTGGCGGACTTCGGCGCGGTGGCGCTGACGAGCTTCACGTTCTATCGCCAGTTCCGCCGCTCAATGCGCGAGCTGGAAGGTGCGGAAGCGACTGGGGAGCGGTAAAGAAAATTTTTAACGCAAAAATAAAAGGAGAGGGCAAGCCCCTCTCCTTTTATTTTTTACGCCTGGCCGCCGCTTTCCATCGGCTCTTTCTCGCGGAACAGCATCGTGATGCACCAGATGCCGGCAAGGCCGACGAGCGTGTAGATCACGCGGCTGAGCATGCCGATCTGTCCGCCGAAGAGAAAGGCAACGCAGTCAAAGCCGAAAAGGCCCACGCTGCCCCAGTTGAGCGCGCCGATGATAGCAAGTGTCAGCGCGATCTTGTCGATGACCATGAAGTTCCCTCCTTAAAAAGATGGTTTGGTCTTCGGTAGTCTTCCCGTGATGGGCGAAAATATGCGTACGGCGTTTTCTGCGTTGCCCGAAAAAGAAAACTATGATAAAATTAAGAGAAAATATTGATAACTTTAAGAGAGAAAAAGGGGGAAGGACGCTTGCTGCACATACTGATGGGACGCGCGCGCACGGGCAAATCCGAGCGCGTGCTGCAAAGGATCGCCGCGCTGGGGGACTCGTCGCAGCAAATCCTGCTCGTGCCGGAGCACGCCTCGCATGTGGCGGAGATGGACCTGTGCCGTGTTTGCGGCGACACCGCGTCGCGCCATGCCGAGGCCTTGACGTTCAAGCTGCTCGCCTCGCGCGTGCTGAGCATCTGCGGCGGCAGCGCGGACGTGACGCTCGATTCGGGCGGAAAGCTCCTGACGCTCCAGCGTACGCTCACGGAGCTTGCGCCGGTGCTCAAGGTCTACAAGCGCCCGTCGCAGCGCGCGGCATTTTTGGAGAGCCTGCTCGCCGTGATGGAGGAATTGCAGGCCTACGTCGTATTGCCCGAGCAGCTATCCGAGAGCGTAGCGCAGATCGAGGGCGAGAGCGGCGACAAGCTGCGCGACCTTTCGCTCATCTACGGCATTTACCTCAGCAAGCTCCACGCACCGGGGCACGACGCGCGCGATGTGCTTGAAAAGCTGGAGGAAAACCTCGAAGCGTCGGGATATATTGACAATAAAGACATTTTCCTCGACGGTTTTTCGTATTTTACGGGGCGTGAGCTGCGCATTCTGCGTATCCTGCTGCGGCGCGCGAAGAGCGTGACCGTCACGCTCCTTGGCGACACGCAGGACCGCGAGCTCTTTTCCGAGAGCCTGCGCGTGCGCGAGCGGCTGTACGCGCTCGCGCGCGATGCCGGCGTCGCATGCGAGGAGAAAATTCTTCCGCAGGGCGAGGTGCGCGGCGCGCTCGACCATATCGAGCGCTGCTTTTTCGGCGCGGCGGACGAATTTACCCAGCCGACCGACACCGTCGCGCTCTATGAGGCGGGCAGCGCGTACAGCGAGTGCGAGTGGGTCGCGTCGCAGATTTTGAAATTAGTGCGCGAGCAGGGCTACCGCTACCGCGAGATCACCGTCACGGCGCGCGATCTCGACTCCTACGCGGGCGCAATCGAAAACGTGTTTGCCCGCTACGGCATCCCGCTCTATTATGCCCACCGCAGCGATATTTTGAAAAGCCCCGTGCTGACGCTGCTGCTCGGCGCGCTCGACGCCGCGAGCGGAGGCTTTGAGTATGAGGATGTGTTCCGCTGTCTCAAGACCGGCCTCGCCGGCCTCAGCATGGCGGAATGCGACATTCTGGAAAATTATGCGCTCAAGTGGGAGATCCGCGGCGCGATGTGGACGCGCGAGACGCCCTGGTCGGCGCATCCCGACGGCTACGGCGAAGACTGGACGGACGAGGCAAGGGCGCGGCTCAAGACGGTCAACGCACTGCGCGAGCGTGTGCAGGGGCCGTTTGCGCGCCTAAAAAAAGGCGTGGGCGGCAGCGGCGAGGCCGAGCAGAAGGTGCGCGCGCTGTACGGCTATTTGGAGGAGATCAAACTGCCGGAGGTCTTGCAGACGCAGACCGAGCAGCTTTTCGCCGCGGGCGAGGCCCAGCGCGCCGAGGAAACGGCGCAGCTGTGGAGCATTCTTTGCGGTGTGCTCGACCAGTTTGTGGAAATCCTGGGTGACGCGATCCTCGACGCCGAGGAGTTTGCGAGTCTGATGCGCCTTGTGCTGACGCAGTACAGCGTGGGCACGATCCCCGTGACGCTCGACGCGGTGAACCTGTGCGAAATGACGCGAAACGACCGCCACACGGTGCGCGCGCTGTTCCTGCTCGGCGCGAACGACGGCGTGCTGCCTGCGGCGGAGAACCGCGGCGGCGTGCTGCGCGACGAGGACCGCGAGGCGCTCGAGAGGCAGCAAATCTTCCTCGCGCCGCACGGGATGGAGCAGTTTCATCTGGAAATTCAGAATCTTTACGCCGCGCTGGCCCAGCCGACGGAAAAGCTGACGGTGTCCTATCCCGTTTCGGACGGAAAGGGCGCGGAGAAGCGGCCATCGTTCGTCATTGGGCGCATCGCGCGTCTGCTGCCGTCGATCAGCGTCGAAGCAGAGAGTGCTGACAAGGAATATCGCCTGTCAGCAAAGTCGACGGCGCTCGAGTATGCGGGCGAGCATATCGGCGGCGCGCTGTGGCAGTATTTTGAAGGACAGGGCGACGCGGAGCGTGCGCTTGCCGCGATGAAGGACGCTTCGCGCTATACACGCGGGCATCTGTCGCGCGACGCGGTGTGCGCGCTCTACGGCGGCGCGGTGACACTGTCCGCCTCGCGCATGGACATGGCGCGCTCATGTCACTTTGCCTATTTCATGCGCTACGGCCTGAAAGCCAGGGAGCGCACGGGCGCGGGCTTTGACGCGCCGCAGATCGGCACGTTCGTGCACGATGTGATGGAGCATACGCTGCGGCAGGCGAAGGAGTGCGGCGGACTGCATACGCTATCGAAGGACAAGCTGCACGCGCTCGTGCGCGCGTCGATCGAGGAATACATCGACCGCGTGCTGCCGGACTTGTGCGAAAAAAGCGCGCGCTTCCGTTATCTGTTCAACCGCCTGTGTGCGACGGTCGAGCGCATCATGGACGAGGTGAGCGAGGAGCTGCAAAGCTCCGACTTTGAGCCGCTGGCATTTGAGCTGGAATTTGGTGCGGACGGGCAGCTGCCCGCCATCACGATCCGCGAGGAAAACGGCACGGCGCGCGTTGTCGGCAAGGTCGACCGTGTGGACGGCTGGCTGCACGACGGCAAGCTATATTTGCGCGTCGTGGACTACAAGACGGGCAAGAAGAGCTTCGACCTCGCCGAGCTGCGCTACGGGCTGGGGCTCCAAATGCTGCTCTACCTCTTTACGCTTAAAGAAGAGGGACAGATGCTTTTCGGCGGACACGAGATCGTTCCCGCGGGAGTTCTCTATACGCCCGCGCGCGAGCCGATGCTGCGCTGCGCGCGCGACACGGAGCCCGAAAAGATTGAAAAAGCACTCAAAAAGGAGCTGCGCCGCAGCGGCATGGTGCTCGAGGACCCGGCGGTCCTGCAGGCGATGGAGCACAGCGCGCTCGAATCGCCGTGCTACCTGCCCATCGCGGTGAAAAGGGACGGCGCGGTGACGGGAAGCCTTGCTTCTGCCGAGCAGCTCGGAAAGCTCTCGAAATACGTCGACCATATTTTACATGAAATCACGCAGGAGGTCTTCGCGGGCAACATCGACGCCGACCCCTACGCGCGCACGCCGCAGCAGTCGGCCTGCACCTACTGCGAGTTCGCGAGCGCGTGCCACTTTGAAAACGGCTGCGGCAGTGACCGTATGGAATACATCAAAGCGACGAAAAACGACGAATTCTGGCAGTACATCGACGAGGTGAACGGAGAGGGGGCGCACGAAAATGGCTGAAAAGCTGACAAACGAACAGCAAGCGGCGGTGGACAGCCGCGAGCGCAGTCTGCTCGTCTCCGCGGCGGCGGGCTCGGGCAAGACAAAGGTGCTCGTCGAGAGGCTCTTTTCCTACGTAGAGCGCGAGGGCGCGAATCTCGACGATTTCCTCATCATTACCTACACGCGCGCCGCGGCGAGCGAGCTGCGCGGCAAGATCGCGAAGGCGCTCACCGAGCGCATGGAGCGCGACCCCGGCAACTACCACCTGCGGCAGCAGATGCTGCGCGTCTACCGTGCGGACATCAAGACGGTGGACGCGTTCTGCACCGCGCTTCTGCGCGAAAACTGCCATCTGCTCGGCGAGGACGCGCGCGGGCACGCGCTGCGGCCCGATTTCCGCGTGCTGGACGAGAACGAGGCGCAGGTGCTGCGCGAGCGCGTGCTCGCGCGCACGCTGGACGATTTTTACGACTGTCTGACGCCCGGAGGCACACTGCTGGCCGACACGCTCGGCGCGGGGCGCGACGACAGCGCGCTTGAGGACTTAGTGCTCGAGCTGCACGCAAAATTGCAGGCGCAGCCGTATGAGGACAAATGGCTCGAGGCGCAGCGCGCGTTTTGGCGCGCCGTGCCGGATAAGATCGAGGACACGCCCTATGGAAAAATTCTGCTCAATGAGGTGCGGCGCAAGGCGCGCCACTGCAAAAACCTTTTGCAGCGCGCGGCGCAGGAGATGTGCGCGAATGACGCGCTGAACCAGAAGTATGCGCCCGCGTTCCTCGACGCGTCCTACCAGCTTGAAGCGCTGGAGGGGAAGACCGCAGAGGGCTGGGACGCCGCGCGCGGCGTGACCATCGCGTTTCCGCGCCTTGCCGCGGTGAAGGACAGCGACGGCGGCGAGATGAAAGCGCGCATGAAAAGCCTGTGGGACAACTGCAAGGAGACCGTCAAGGGCTTTGCCGAGATTTTTTCCGCCTCGTCCGACGAGGCGGTGGAGGACCTGCGCACGATGGCGAGCGCAATGCTCGCGCTCATCGACCTGACGGCGGACTTTTCCCGCCGGTACAACGAGGAAAAACGGCGGCGGAATTCTGCTGACTTCTCCGATCAGGAGCACGAGGCCATCCGCCTTCTCATCGGAGAGGACGGCGCGCCGACAGAGCTTGCGCGCATCGTCAGCGCGCGCTACCGCGAGATCATGGTGGACGAGTATCAGGACACCAACGAGGTGCAGAACCGCATTTTTGACGCAATTTCTTGTAAAGGAGAAAACCTTTTCACTGTTGGCGATGTCAAGCAGAGCATCTATCGCTTCCGCCTAGCCGACCCGCGTATTTTTTTGCAGCATTATAACACCTGGCCGCCGCTTGAGGACGCAGAGGAGCACGACAGCGCGAAGCTGCTGCTCTCGCGCAACTTCCGTTCGCGCAAAGAAGTGCTGGACGCGACGAATTTTATCTTCTGCAATATTCTTTCCGAGGAAATGGGTGAGCTCGACTACGGCGCGGATGAAATGCTGCGCCTCGGCGCGAATTATGTCGAATCGAGCGCGTGCGGCGCGGAGTTCCATCTGCTCGATCTGCCGACGCAGACGGGCGAGCAGCGCGTGCGCGCGAGCGAGGCTGAGGCCGCGTTCGTCGCGGACTATATCAGCAATATGCTGACAAGTGAATTTCCTATACAGGATGACAAAACAAAAGAGCTGCGGCCCGTGTGCGAGGAGGACATCGTCATATTGATGCGCTCGCCGAGCACGCGCCTTTTGGACTATCGCCGCGCGCTGGAGGCGCGCGGCCTCCACTGCGCCGCTGACGCGGGCGAGGACTTTTTTGCCTCGATGGAGATCGCAGTGCTGTTCGCGCTCTTGCAGGTCATCGACAATCCGCGGCAGGACGTGCCGCTCATTGCCGTGCTGCGCTCTCCGCTCTTCGGCTTTACACCCGATGAGCTCGCGGCGATCCGCGCGCGGCAGCGCACGGGTGACTTTTACGATGCGCTGCTTTTGAGTGAGGACATCCACAGCGTAGAATTCCTCAGTACGTTGGACGCTTTGCGCAACAGCGCGGCGCACCTGAGCGTGCGCGAGCTGCTGAGTGAAATTTACCGCCGGTGCAATGTGCTCAGCATCTTCGGCGCGATGCGCCGTGGTGCGGAGCGCAAGGAAAATCTGCTCGCGTTTTTGGAGCTCAGCGAGGACTACGCGCGCTCGGGGCGGCAGGGCCTTTTCGACTTTGTGCGCACGCTGCGCGAGCAGCTTGCCGAAGGCGAGGCGGGGACGATGCAGACCGCGCACGCATCATCAGGCGTTCGCATCATGTCGATCCACAAGTCAAAGGGCCTTGAATTTCCGGTCGTGATCCTCTCGGACCTCGCGCGGCGCTTCAGCAATATGGACTTTTTGAGTTCGGTGCTCGTGCATCCGCAGCTCGGGCTGGGGCCGGTGTGCGTGGACACGCAAAGGCACATCCAGTACCCGACGGTCGCACGGCAGGCGCTCGAGCGCACGCTGCGGCGCGAGGCGAAGGCCGAGGAGCTGCGTGTGCTGTACGTTGCGATGACGCGCGCGAAGGAAAAGCTCGTCATGGTGCACACGCAGGCAAACGCGAAAAGCCGCGTCGCCGACCTTCTGGCGCTGAGCGATTGTCCTGTGCTGCCCGAGGCTGTGGACAGCGGCAAGTGCATGGGCGACTGGATCATGCTGCCGCTTTTGCAGCGCAGCGAAGCGGCGTCCCTGCGCGAGCTTGCGGGGCAGAATGGCGAGGGGAGCTTCTATGCTGACGAAACGCCGTGGACGGTGCGTGTGCACGACGGTTTGAGCTTTGTGACGCCGCGGCAGCGGCCCGATGACGCGCCAGTGGATGCCGCGCCGCCGAAGGAGGAGCTGCCGGTGGATTTTGCTGCGCTGTCGTACCGCTACCCCTACGCGGGGCAGACGGCCTTTCCCGCCAAGCTGACGGCCACGCAGCTCAAGGGCCGCGCGCTGGACGAGGAGATATCCGAAAATACAACGCTCCCACCGCGGCTGCGCAGCCTATATAAACCAAAATTCCTTGCGGGCGAAACGACGCTCACGGGTGCGGAGCGGGGCACGGCGCTGCACCTTGTGATGCAGGACCTTGACTTTTCCTGCGAAGCAAGCGAGCAGAGCGTGCGTGAGCAGGTCGAAAAGCTCAGAGCGCAGCGCAAGCTGACCGACGAGCAGGCAAGCGCCGTCGATGTGCGCGCGATCGTCCGATTTTTGCGAAGTGATCTTGCCGCGCGCATTCGCAAGAATGCGCAGACGGTGCGGCGCGAGTACCGCTTCTCGCTGCTGCGGCCGGTGCGGGACTTTGCCACGCTGGACGCCGACGACGCGGTGCTGCTGCAGGGCGTGGTAGACTGCTTTTTTGAAGAGGACGGCGAGCTTGTGGTCGTGGACTTCAAGACTGACCGCATCGGAAGAACACAGATCGAAGAACGAGCTGAGCACTACCGCCCTCAGCTCGAGGCATACTCCATGGCCCTTATGCGCGTGATGGGCAAAAAGGTCAGGGAAAAGGTGCTGTATTTCTTCTCGGTCGGCGAAGAAAAGGTGCTGTGAATACATAAAAACACCCTCCGCAGGAAATCTGCGGAGGGTGTTTTACAAGATTTGCTCACACGATAAAATGCTCTAAGATCAGCACTGTCGCGCAGCAGACGAGCGAGACGGGGAGAAGTCCCAGTCCGCACCAGGCGGCGACGATGCCGATGACCATGGCCGCCGCGCCCGCGATGGGCGACTGCGTGGCGTTCATGATGGCGGGGAACGTCATCACCGCGAGCGTGACGTAGGGCACGTAGAAGAGAAACGAGCGCAGGAAGGGATTCTGGATCCTGTCTCTTATACACATCTCCGAGCCCACGAGACTAAGGCTAATCTCGTATGCCGTCTTCTGCTTGAGGATCAGCGTGAGCGGCAGGACGCGGATGAGATAGGTCGTGGCCGCCATGACGAAAAGATATAAATACGTTTTCATGCGACGAGATCATCCTCCTTGTGCGGGAACAGAATGGCGGCGGCAGCAGAGATCACGATGGTCAAGACCAGGATGCGCATGCCCTCGGACAGCTCGCGCGTGAACGGCAAAACGCTTGCAAGAAGCGAGCAGAGAAAGCTCACGCCGATGCAGCCGAGCACGATGCGGTTCTGCTTGCCGACGGGGATGATGATGGCGAGAAACATGCCGAACAGCATCACGGAGCAACCGCTGACGGCCCAGACGGGCATGAGATTCCCCATCAGCACGCCGAGCACGGTGCCGATGCTCCAGCCCGGCATGGCCGCGCACATGGTGCCGAAATAATACCACACCTCAAGATACCCAGGCTGCGCGATGGCGAGGCCGAAGATCTCATCCGTCAGGTCATAGGCGATGAGGAGCCGCCAGGGAAGCGGCGTATCGGGCGAGAGACGCTGGCTGAGCGCACAGCTCATCAGAAGATAGCGCGCGTTGACGACCAGCATCATCAGCGCCATGGCCCAGAGGCCGGAGTCGGCGGCGATGATGGTGATGCCGCCGTATTCACCCGACGAGGCGTTGTTCAAAAAGCTCAGCAAAAAACCCTGAAAAATGCTCAGGTGCGCGTTGTGCGCGCTGATGCCGATGCCGAAGCTGACAGCAAAATAACCAAGCCCAATGGGGATGCCGTCGCGCAGTCCCCGCAGGAAATGTTTTTTCGACATAATTCTGATGTTCCTTTACTTCCAATCATCCGTGCGCAAGGCGCGTAAGTGTCATTATACGACTGAAAACGGCAGAAGTAAAGAGAAATTGCATAGCGAGCGTTGAAAAATTGACGATGAAATTAGGGAAAAGTGCTAAGGAAGAGAAAAGCACGGAGAGGATCAAAAATTTCTCTTGCAATTTGACACAAAGCGTGGTAATATCCTATATGGCTTTTTTAGAAAAGTACATTTGGATCAGAAAGAGGTGAACACGAGCAATGAAGGAAGGAATCCATCCCAATTATCAGCAGACTACTATTACTTGCGCCTGCGGTAATGTGATTGAGACAGGTTCCACCAAGCAGAATATCAAGGTGGAAGTGTGCTCTAAGTGTCACCCCTTCTTCACTGGTAAGCAGAAGCTGGTCGATACCGGCGGCCGCGTTGCCAAGTTCAACAAGAAGTTCGGCCTGAACTAATTCAATCACAAAAGCAGCTCTGCTACGGCAGAGCTGCTTTTTTCTGCGTTTTTGGAACGCTCAGTTTTGCCCGTCGGGATATTCGACGATGAAGGGGAGCGGCTCAAGGGCCTGATCAAGATAATTTGTCTCCTCATAATAGTCGCTGCCGCCTGCAATGGTGTGCACCTGAAGAAGACGGACGCGCAGAACGGCACCGTCGGACAGTTCGACGATCATCTCGCAGATGAGTGGAGAGTCGGTGATTCTGATGCAGAGGTCAAGCGCATTCTCATCAATGGGATAGCGGATGAAGTACGAGGTACCAAGGTCTCGTGCTGCAGTTGCCTCAGCGGTATCACTGAGGTCGTTGACAGGGTAGGCCTCTTCCACAGATGAAACAGGAACAGCTTCGAGAGGTACAGTTGAGATCAGCTTGCCGTTGCGCGTGTATTCAAGCCGCATGGTGCGGATG
>ENA-OUUV01000228-OUUV01000228.1-human-gut-metagenome-genome-assembly--contig:-NODE-228-length-39729-cov-6.746207_pt1 | contig 39729 bp, 37 predicted proteins | sample MGYA00237952_ERZ548838 | MGnify/ENA primary metagenome ERZ548838 (study PRJEB26490, sample SAMN05194705) | human gut metagenome | biome: terrestrial biome; feature: human-associated habitat; material... | reverse complement strand
GGCAGCGAAGCGTCCCTGCCAGTAACTTCGCGCGTCCTCAGACGCGCCTCCAAGCCGCTCTTTTCACCAACTGTGCAGTGTCGCGCCAAATGGGCGCGACCACAAAGCCGCAATACCCACCCAAGCAATGCCCCAAACCAGCCGCATATAACGCAACCATCCGCAATACCCGCGAGTAAATCCCCAAAACCCAAAGGAGATACGAAATTGGAGATCAAAAAAGCAGAATTTATTACCTCTATGGCGCAGTACGGGAAATTTGAGGGCGTCGGACTGCCGCAGATTGCCGTCGCCGGAAAATCCAACGTCGGCAAAAGCAGCCTCATCAATAAGCTCTGCAACCGCCGCTCCCTTGCGCGCACGTCCCAAACGCCCGGAAAAACCCGGCTCATCAACGCCTTCCTGCTCAACGACAGCTTTCATTTGATTGATCTGCCCGGCTACGGCTTCGCAAAGGTCGATAAGCAGGAAAAACTCCGCTGGGGCAAGATGATGCAGGACTACTTCGAGCAGTCCGATGAACTGCGCCACGTCCTGTGCCTTGTGGATATCCGCCACGAGCCGACCGAGGACGATAAGCAGATGAACCTCTTCCTCCGCCAGATGGGCATCCCGTTCACCGTGATTGCCACCAAGGCGGACAAGATCAGCCGCGGCGCGCGCCAGAAGCAGCTTGCGCCTATCTGCCGCGCCCTGCTTGTGCAGCCGTGGGAGATTATCTGCTGGTCGTCCGAAGACGGCACGGGGCGCGACCAGCTGCTGACGCTTCTGGAAAAGGTACTCGCGCCGGAAGAAGAAGCGCCGGAAGCCTGACACGCATCTTTCATCCGCCGCATACGATGGGAACTGCCCGGAGAATCCGGCTGGATGGAGGAGTGCAGCAATGAAAAAGAAACCCAATGCCCACGCTGATGTGCCGCGCAACCTGATTTTTCCCCGCGCTGAGCTGGTCTACCTGCCCGTAACGCCGGAAGTGGCGCGCGCGGTGGAAAACGCCGTGCAAATGTCGCTGGATGCCCCGCTCAATGCGCCGAATCCGCGCCGAAGCGCCGCCGGACGCGCCATCCTGCACGCGCGCGGCGTGTCGCTTCCCGGTGTGGAGGGCATGAACCGCGGCATCCGCTGTCATCGGCCGGTGCAGGTGACAAACGGCGTGCCGCTGACGAAGGAAGCGATGTCCGTCACGGCGGAATCATCCGAAACGAGGGAGACGCCGGAAGTGCCGCTGCCCCCTGTTGCGCAGCCGACCATCAGGATTGGTACATGACAAAATGCCCCTTCCGAGACTGGAAGGGGCGAAAAAGGGTCAGCGGACGAAAATCTCCGTCACATAAACGTAACCGTTCGCGTCGTAGACGATACCCAGCCCGACCTTCTGCCAAGCGCTGGAGAGAATGTTGCGGCGGTGCCCCTCCGAGGACATGAACGCGGCGTGCGCCTTTTCCGTGGTGGCATGGTGCGCAATGTTCTCGCCCGCACCGGAGAAGGAATAGCCGAACGTTTTCAGCATGTCGCTGACATGACCGTGGGTGGGGGACTCATGCGCAAAGTAATGGTTGTCACGCATGTCGGCGGATTTGATGCGCGCAATGCGGGAAAGCTCCGCGTCGAGCGTCAAAGGCGAAAGTCCCTGCGCAATTCGTTCCTGATTGAGCAAATTCAGCAGAATTTCCTCTTGCACTTGCGACGATGGTGTAGTATAATCATCCCCCGTGGAAGGTGCAGGCGTTTTCAACGGTGCGCTGGCAGGTGTGGCGGTTGGACGGGGTGTTGCGACGGCATCCTGCACGGGACAGACTGTTCCGTTCGGGCGATACCATCCATCATGGTCGAACTGCGACGTCGGGAAGTTCTCAGCAGCGGATAGACTGGTGAGCAGCAGGACGGACGCAGTGAAAAGCGCCGCGTACTTCTTGTTCATTGCAAGCTCCTCCAAAAGTTATTACGATTTCCAATAAAAATCGTAACATAATTGTAACATATAACTTTTGGAGACGCAAGAAAATCCCCAGCAGCTTTCCAAGGAAATAACTACCACAGAATGTGCCGGACGGAAAAAGCACCCGGCGGTCTGAATTTTAGGAGGGAATCTTCTTATGAAGAAGTATGTTCAATGCCCGCGGTGTGAACTGAACTACATCACGACGCCCGGCGACAAGTACTGCAAGGTGTGTATGCGCGAGATGAAGGGCGAAGGCGGGCAGGACGACGTGGAAATGTGCAGCGTATGCAACGAGAATCCCGCGCTGCCGGGACGCGATATCTGCCTGTTCTGCCTGAAGGAAATGAACGCGCAGGCGGCGGAGAGCGTGGGCGCTGCGTCCGACGATTCCGGCGACGGCGACGGCGAACAGGTGACGCCGCGCAGCCTGACGGACATGGACGACGTCGGCTCGATGGACGAAATTCAGATGCTGCCGGAAGAAACCGACGGCGAATACACGAAGATGGCGGGCGAAATGACTTCTTTGGAAGGAATGCAGGAAGACGAAGCCAACGAGGATGACGACGAGGACGCGGACGACGATATGTGACCTGTCCGCGCCGCGCAAGGAGGACACATGACGCTGTTTGCCATCGGTGATTTGCATTTGCCCGGCGGCGAGGAAAAGCCGATGGATATTTTTGGCGACCACTGGGAGAATCACTTTGCGCATATCGCGGCGGATTGGCGCGCGCGTGTTAAGGACGGGGATGTCGTGCTGATTCCCGGCGATATCTCGTGGGCCATGCAGCTGGAGCGCGCCGTGCCGGACTTGCAGAAGATTGGCGCGCTGCCGGGGCGCAAGGTGCTCATCAAGGGCAATCACGATTACTGGTGGAACAGTGTCTCCAAACTGCGGCGGGTGCTGCCGGAAGGCATGAGCGCCTTGCAGCACGACGCGCTGGATATGGGGGATTTTGTCGTCTGCGGCACGCGCGGGTGGATGTTCCCCACGGGCGACGCGCCGCTTGCGCCGGAGGATGAGCGCATCCTGAACCGTGAACTACTGCGGCTGGACATGGCGATCAGCGCGGCGGAAAAACTGGCGCAGGGGCAGAAGCCGATTGTCGTCATGCTCCACTATCCGCCGCTGCTGCTGACCGTGCTGGATACGCCGTTCACGCAGGTGCTTGCGCGGCACAGGGTGCATACGGTGGTGTACGGCCATCTGCACGGGGCAGGAATCCGCGCGGGGTTCAACGGCGAGCATGAAGGCATCCATTATCGGCTGACCTCCTGCGACGCGCTGGGCTTCCGGCTGACGGAAGTGCCGCTGATGACCACAATAAGCAATTCTTAAATATTTGTTACATCCCCAAAAGACGGTTTATGCCGTCTTTTTTTGTTTTTGGGCGTAGAAACCACTTTTTCAGCGAAAAATATGCCTGAATGGAGAACTGCTCCCAAAAGTGACGGACAGAATCACTCGAAAAAGAACGATTGTTTCCCGTTTTTGGGCGGCGATGACACATTGCCCCTGTCGAATATTACGAAAAGATGAAAGAAAACTGGAAACGGGCAAAAATTTCATCGAAAAAAGTGCCTGCAAACACTTGCAATTTCCGAATCGCGGCGGTATGATAAGAGTGCCATTTCGTGTGATTGACGACCTATTTTGTGAATTTGGTGGGGGTGAGCGTGTGGATGAGAACCAAGTTGGGCAAAATGAACGCCTGACCCCCACTAACATGCGTACAAATGTACCCCTTTCTGATGAGCAGATTCTTGAAAAACAGAGAAAGCGTTTCCGCGGCACCTATAATCATTCGCTGGACGGCAAGGGGCGTCTGGTGATTCCGCTGGCGTTCCGGCAGGAGCTGGGCGAGCGGTTTGTGATTGCACCGGAATTTGACTTCAAGTCCATTGCGATTTACCCCGAAATGGTCTTTATGCGCCTGTGCGAGCATTATGAGCGGCTGAACCGCAAGAAGAAAAATGCACAACTGATGAACTACATGCAGTGGTTCAACTCCATGTCCTATACGGATCAGGAGTGTGACGCGCAGGGACGTGTGCTGCTGCCGGCAAAACTGCGCAGCATGATGCTGGGCGAAGAGAAGGACGTTGACATTATGGGCAACGACGACCATCTGCGCGTGGCGGCGACAATCAACAACATGGCGAACTTCGAGCTGTTCAAGGATAACCTGAATGCGACGTGGGCAGCGATTGACGAGCTGGAAGACGGCGAGGACGAGAAAGAATAACGGTTCTATCCGCTGAAACAATGGCATTTTTCAGGCAGAGGAGGCATACAGTATGATGAACGACAGGGCGCGGCTGTGGAGCAAGCGCAAATCCGCCCCCTTCGCAGATCCGCGCGATGAGGAGCGCGCTCTCCGCGAAATGCGGAAGAGCGTCGATCATAGCTTCAATATTAATTTCAAGGGTGAGCAGCTGTATATGGATAACTATCGGGCGACGGTCAGCTTCGGTGCGGGCTGCTGGCAGAACACGGGCGCGCGCCGCCGGGCGGATGTGCCGCAGCAGGAACGGCCGCGCAGCATTCTCGTTTCACGGCAGGGGCTGCATTCGGGGCTGGCGATGCTGGTAGTGGCGGTGTGCCTGTTCGTGATGGGCGTTTTCTGGCTGAGCTTGCAGTCGCAGATTCAGAACGTCAGCACCCAGATTGGTGTCCGGACGACGAACATCAACGCGAAGCAGCAGGAGAACGCCACCCTGCAGGCGCAAATCAGCGTTGCGACGAAGGAACAGTCGCTTTTGCAGCGGGCGCAGAAGCTGGGGATGAAGGAAGGCAAGAACGTGCAGGTGGTGGAGCTGTCCGGCGTGTCGGATGCTATCTGCGGCCTGCAGGAGGGCGCACAGAACACCATGACCACCACGGACGTGGCGCTGCTGATGCACATGCAGTAATCGAATCCGCAATCCACAGCAATGAGCCGCAAAAACGCGAATCAGGAGGACGGACATGCATCCGGAACTGCTGGTACGCAAGCGAATCTGGCTGATGACGCTGGTGCTGACGGGCTTGTTCCTGCTGGCGGCGGCGCGCATTGCCGTTCTCACTACCTCCGAGGCTGCCTCGCTGACCGAGCGGGGCATTCGTCAGTGGACGAAAGCTGGCATTGTTACGGCGCGGCGCGGCACGATTACCGACCGCAAGGGGCGAACGCTCGCCATCTCCGCGACGGCGTACATCGTCACCGCTGACCCGCGGCTGGTCAGCAACACGGAGAAGTTTCTCGACAGTATCGAGCCGGTGCTGAACATCAACAAAGAGACGGCACGAAAACGATTGCAGGACAAGACAAAGGGGTCGATTATCTTAAAGAGGCAGGTCAGCCGCGAGACGGTCGATGCCCTGCGTCAGCTGCGGTCAGACGCGCCGGAGGACAGCGGCTTGAAGGCACTGTCCTTTGACGAGGATATCTGCCGCTACTACCCATATGGAGCGCTGCTCAGCCAAGTGCTGGGCTTGACGACGGTGGACAGCGAGGGGCAGTCCGGGCTGGAAAGCCGCTACGAGGATGTCCTGCGCGGCACGGAGGGCAGCTATCTGCGGCAGGTGGACGCGCGCAATCGGCAGCTGGACGGCACGGAAGGCTGGTACATCCCGTCGCAGCAGGGGTGCGGTTTGGTGCTGACGATTGACGCGGAAATTCAGGAGATGGTCGAAAAGGCGATGCGCGAGTGCATTGAAGTCAATCAGGCGCAGTCGGTCATCTGCCTTGTCAGCGACGTGAAAACGGGCGCGATTCTGGCGATGTGCATGAACCCTTGCTACGACCCGAACGATCCGCCGCGCAATGACGCGGAGACGCTGACGGAGCTGATGCGCCTGACCGCGATTTCCGACGTTTACGAGCCGGGCAGCACGTTCAAAATTCTCACGGCGGCATCCGCGCTGGACAGCGGGGTGACAACGCCGCAGGATTCTTTCTACTGCTCGGCGAAAATCACCGTTGACGGCGACACCATCCGCTGCTGGGGACGGCCGCACGGCGCGGAGACGATGGCAGATGGGCTGAAAAACAGTTGCAACCCGGTGTTTGTCGAGCTGGCGCTGCGGATGGGGACGGATACGTTCTACCGCTACCTGACGGCGTTCGGGCTGGGCAAAAAGACGGGCATTGACCTGCCGGGGGAGTCGCCGGGCATCCTCATCACGTCGCGGAACGTCAAACGCGTGGATTTGGCGCGCATCGGCTTCGGACAGTCCGTCGCGCTCACGCCGATTCAGATGATGATGGCGGCGAACTCCGTCATCAACGGCGGAAAGCTGATGAAACCCTACATCGTCAGCGAAATTCAAACGCCGGACGGGGAGACGCTGGAGCGCTTTCACCCGACGGTGATGGCAGCGCCAATTCGCCCGGAAACGAGCGACACGATGCGGCTGCTGCTGGAGAGGGTCGTCTCAGAAGGCGGCGGCAAGAACGCGGCGATTGCTGGATACCGCATCGGCGGCAAAACCGGCACGGCACAGGTTTACAAGAATGGACGCGTCGTGCGCGACACGCACATCGGGTCGTTCTACGGCTTCGCGCCGGTGAATGATCCGCAGGTGAGCATCCTCGTCATTGTCAAGGAGGCGGACGTGCCGATTGATTATGGCGGCACGACGGCGGCGCCTTTTGCCCGGCAAATCATGCAGGAAATGCTGCCGTACCTCGGAATTGAACCGGAAAATGACGAAAAAGATGAAGAAATTGAAGTTCCTGCGCTGAAAGGCTTGACGATTGGCGATGCAAAGCGTAAACTGTCACAGGTGGGATTGGAAAGCGTGACGGACGGCGCGAACACCGTCGTGCTGGATCAATTGCCGCCGGCGGGCGCGAAGCTCGTCAAAGGCGGGCATGTGATGCTCTACACCGCCGGTTCAGAGGAGCTGACGCCGGAAGAGCTGGTCTGTGTGCCTGACCTGACTGGCTTGGGCGACGTAGACTGCGCGCGCCTTGTGCGCCAGCGGGGACTAATGATGTCCATGACGGGGCAGGGGCTGTGCACAGAGCAAAGCCCTGCAGCGGGAGAATATGTACAGCCCGGCACAACGATTTTTCTGCTGATGGCCGGGGATGACGAATAAAGGAGCTAATTGACGATGGAACTGAGACAGCTTGTCAAGGAAGTGCCGTACTTGCTGGAAACCAGGGGCGATATGTCCGTGGAGATTGCGGCGCTGTGTTCCAACAGCCGGGAAAAGACCGAAAACGGCATCTTCTTCTGCTTTGCCGGCGCACATTTTGATGCGCATCAGTATGCCCCGCAGGCGGTGCAAAATGGCTGCGTGGCGCTGGTGGTGGAACGCTTCTTGGACGATGTGAATGTGCCGCAGCTGCTGGTGAGCAACGGCCGCGCGGCAATGGCGAGAATCTGCGAGGCGTTCTTTGATCATCCGGAGCGGAAAATGCGCTTCGTGGGCATTACCGGCACGAAGGGCAAGACGACGACCAGCTACATGGTCAAGTCTATCTGCGAACAGGCGGGCTTCAAGTGCGGGCTGGTCGGCACGACGGGCAACATGATCGGCGAGAAGCACATCCCGTCCAGCAAGACCACGCCCGACCCGATTGACCTCATGCGCGACCTGAACGAGATGGTGCAGGCAGGCGTGCAGGTGGTCGTCATGGAGGTATCGGCGCACGCGCTGGATATGCACCGGCTGGACGGCATGACGTTCGAGTGCGGCTGCTACACCAACCTCAGCCAAGACCATCTGGACTACTTCGGCACGATGGAGAACTACTTCCAGTGCAAAAAGGCGTTCTTCACCTCCGGCATGGCGAAAAATGCCGCCATTAACGCCGATGACGAGCGGGCGGCGGAGCTGCTGCGCGACGTGACGATTCCGCATATGACCTACGGCATCGCGGCGGAGGCGGATTTGTTCGCGCGCGACATTGAAATCACCGAAAACGGCGTGTCCTTTGAGCTGCGCCTGCGCAACGCGGAATACATCCAGATCAACCTGCGCATGACGGGCATGTTCAACGTCTACAACGCCTTGTCTGCGGCGGCGTGCGCGCTGATTCTGGGCGTGTCGCCGGAGAATGTCCGCGCGGGGCTGGAAAGCATCCACAGTGTGCCGGGGCGCATTGAAATGCTGCCGACGAACACGCCGTACCGCGTGATTCTGGACTACGCCCATGCGCCGGATGCACTGAGCAACATCCTGCGCACCTGCCGCACGTTTACCAAGAAGCGGTTGATTGCGCTCTTCGGCTGCGGCGGCGACCGCGATAAGGGCAAGCGCCCGATTATGGGGCGCATCGGCGGCGAACTGGCGGATTTGTGCATCCTCACCAGTGACAATCCGCGCACGGAAGACCCGATGGAAATCCTGCGCGAAATCGAGGAGGGCATCAAAGAGACGACGGGCGAGTACGTCGTCATCGAGAACCGTCGGGACGCCATCCGCCACGCGCTGGAAATCGGGCGGGAAGGCGACATCATCGTTCTGTGCGGCAAGGGTCACGAGACGTATCAGGAGACAATGGGCGTCAAGCGGCCGTTCGACGAGAAAGTTGTCGTGCAGGAGCTGCTGACGGAACTGCGCGGCGAGTAAGCAGCTGCGCATTGAATACCCGATAATAAGGAAGGATTACCTATGCTGACAAATGTACTGCTTGCGCTGGTGCTGTCCGCGGCGATTGCGCTGGCGACTGGCCCGAAGCTGATTGAATGGCTGCGCGGTCACCAAATGAAAACGAGCGAGAACGAACTCGGCCCGAAGGAGCACCTGAAAAAGCGCGGCACGCCGATTATGGGCGGGCTGATGATTGCGCTGGGCTGCATCGTATCGTTTGTGCTGTGCGCGGCGTATACCGGCGCGTGGGTGACGACGATTCTGCCGCTGCTGCTTGTATCGCTGGGGTCGATGGCAGTCGGTCTGGCGGACGACTGGACGAAGGCAGTCAAGCATCGTTCCGAAGGGCTGACCCCGTGGCAGAAGATAATCGGCTTGTCCGTGGTGTGCCTCGGCTTCTCGGTCTGGTGCTACTTCACGCAGGGGAGCAAAGTGCTGCTGCCGTTTACGAATACAGAATGGGACTTAGGGCTGTGGTATATTCCGCTGCTGGCGCTGACGGTGCTGTTTATGACCAACAGCGCGAACCTGCAGGACGGCATCGACGGCATCCTGTCCAGCGTGACGAGTGTCGGCTGCATGGGCTGGGCGGTGATTGCGGGCCTCAGCGCCGTGACGGTCTATCAGCACCTGAACGGCGGCTCGTTCGGCATTCCAATGGTGAAAATTCCCGACGACCCTGACGCGGCGCGCGCGCTGCAGGATAATTACAGCGCGATTGCCATCTTCGCGGCGGCGCTGTGCGGCGGCTGCCTCGGCTTCCTGCGCTACAACCGCTATCCGGCGAAGGTGTTCATGGGTGACACCGGGTCGATGTTCATCGGCGGTGCGGTAGTCGGTATGGCGATGCTGCTGCGTCAGCCGTTCCTGCTGCTGCTGATTGGCTTCACCTGCTGCATGTCCAGCGTGAGCGTCATTTTGCAGCGCTACTATTACAAGGCGACCCGTAAAATCTACGGAACGCCCCGGCGGCTGTTCAAAATGTCGCCGCTGCACCATCATTTTGAGAAGTGCGGCATGAAGGAAACGCAAATCGTGCTGATGTACACCGTGGTGACGCTGGTGCTGACGGCGCTGGCGGTTATTTCGGTCATCGTGTAAGGAGAGCGAAAAAATCATGCGCAATACGGAAAAATACGCGGGCAAGCGCGTGCTGGTGGTCGGTATGGCGCGCAGCGGAATTGCGGCGGCGCAGCTGCTGTGCAAGGCAGGCGCGCGCGTTATCATCAATGACAGCAAGGCGGCGGAGCAGCTGGGGGACAGCCTGAAGCCGCTGGAAAATCTGCCGCTGGAGCGCCGCCTGGGCTGCCCGGCGATGGAATGCCTGGACGGCATCGACGCAATGGTCATCAGTCCCGTTGTACCGGACAACGCGCCGTTCGTCTTGAAGGCGAAGGAAATGGGCGCATACGTCACCGGCGAGCTGGAAATGGCGTATCAGCTGTCCTCTGGCGAAATGGTGGCGATTACCGGCACGAACGGCAAAACGACGACCGTCACGCTGCTGGGCGAAATCTTCCGCAATGCAGGACGCACGACGCATGTCGTGGGCAACATCGGCTATCCGTACAGCGCGGCAGGTCTCGACAGTCAGGACGGCGACCTGTTCGTCTGCGAAGTCTCTTCCTTCCAAATGGAGACGGCGGAGACGTTCCACCCGAAGGCGGCGGCGCTGCTCAACATTACCGAAGACCATCTCAATCGCCACGGCACGATGGAAGTCTACACGGCGATGAAGATGCGGCAGTTCCAGAACATGACGGCAGAGGACGTCGCCGTGTTCAACGCGGACGACCCGGCACTTGCACCGCTGATTGGGCAGGTGAAGGCGCAGGTGATGCTGTTCAGCCGCAAGCGGGAAGTGGATCAAGGCGCGTTCGTCCGGGATGGCGAAATCGTCGTGCGCTTCCATGGTGCGGAAGAGATGATTTGCCCGGCGAAAGACGTGTTCATTCCCGGCCCGCACAATTTGGAAAACGCGCTGGCGGCGTGCTGCATTGCGGTCGCGATGGGCGTTAAGCCGGACGTGATTGCCCACACCCTGCGGACGTTCCAAGGCGTGGAGCACCGCATCGAGTTCGTCCGCGAGCTGGACGGCGTGCGCTACATCAATGACAGCAAGGGCACGAACGTGGACAGCACCATCAAGGCGATTCAGACCATGACGCGCCCGACTGCCATCATCCTCGGCGGCTACGACAAGCACTGCGACTTCACCCCGATGGTGCAGGAAATGCTGGCGTCGCCCTACATCAAGGAAGCCGTGCTGATTGGCGCGACTGCCGACCAGATTGAGCGCACCTGCCGCGAAAACGGCTACACGCACCTGCACCGCGCGGGGACGCTCAAAGACGCCATCGACCAGTGCCGCGCGCTTTCTTCCGACGGGTGGAATGTGCTGCTGTCCCCGGCGTGCGCGTCGTTTGACATGTTCTCGGACTATGAGAGCCGCGGGCGCATTTTCAAGGAGCTTGTGCGCGAACTGAAATAATCCCCATCCCTGTGCGCTGAGAAAGGAGCAGACATGCTTCAGGTAAAAAGCGCACAAAAGCGACAGACCGCAATACCGCTGAAAAGACGCAATCCCGTGGACGGTACGCTGGTGATCATCCTCATCATGCTGCTGCTCGCGGGATTGCTGGTTCTATTTTCCGCGACGTTCTATACCGGCACGTCCACGCGCAGCCCGTACAGCGAGGTGCTCAAGCAATTGCTGGGCATCGGGCTGGGCACGGCGGCGTGCATCGTCACCAGTCGCATTCCGTACCGCTGCTGGCAGCATCCGTATGTCGTGGTGGGCGGACTGGCGCTCTCCGCGGTGCTGCTGGTGCTGGTCATTATACCGGGCGTTGGCGTGTACATCAACGGTTCGCGGCGGTGGCTGTCGCTGGGCGGATTGTCCTTCCAGCCGTCAGAAATTGCGAAATTCGCTGTGGTGCTGTATATGGCGACGACGCTGACCTACCGCGGCGAGCGCATCCGCCGTCTCTTCACGGGCATTGTGCCAGTGCTGGTCGTGCCGGGAATTGTATTCCTGCTGATTCTGGAGCAGCCGAACCTGTCCACCGCGGGGTCAATCCTCATCGTCAGCCTGATTCTCATCATTATGGCGGGCGCAAAGTGGCGGCATATTCTGCTGATGCTCGTCGGCGGGCTGGGCGTGGGCGCATTCTACGCATGGTCGGAGCCGTATCGGCGGCGGCGTCTGCTGTCCTTCCGCAACCCCTTTTCCATGATGAGCGATGAGGGCTACCAGCTCAGCCAGTCGCTGATTGCGTTCGGGTCGGGCGGCATTTTCGGCATGGGGCTGGGCATGGGGCGGCAGAAGTATGCCTATCTGCCGTACCCGGAGAGCGATTTCATCTTCGCCATCGTGGGGGAGGATTTCGGGCTGCTGGGCTGCCTGATTGTGGTGGCGCTGTTCGTGGCGCTGATGCTGCGGGGAATGCGAATCGCCATGCGCTGCCCGGATAAGTTCGGAACGCTGCTGGCGGCGGGGATTACCAGCAGCATCAGCGTACAGGCGTTCCTCAACATGGGCGTGGTTGTGGGCATTCTGCCAACGACGGGGCTGCCCCTGCCGTTCTTCTCCGCCGGCGGCACGTCGATTTCCATCACGATGGCAGCCATCGGCATCCTGCTCAATATTTCCCGTGAATCAGCTATTTGAACTGCGAAATTGGCACAGCGCCTGTTTTCCGGCATAGGCTGAAGCACAGGAGGTGGACGCGGATGGAAGCGTTTGTTGTGCAAGGCGGAAGAAAGCTGGAGGGTACGATTCGCGTCGATGGCGCGAAGAACGCGGCGCTGCCCATTCTCGCGGCTTCGGTGCTGACGGAGGAAACGGTGGTGCTGCAAGGCGTGCCGATGATTTCCGACGTGCGGAAGATGACGGACATCCTGACGATGCTGGGCTGCCGGATTCGCCGTGACGGACACACGCTGACGCTTGACGCGGGCGGGCTGAACCGCACGGAAATGCCGGACGCGCTGTCCAAGCAGATTCGATCGTCCATCTTCCTGCTTGGGCCGATTCTCTCGCGCTTCCGGCAGGCGACGGTTACATATCCCGGCGGCTGCGAAATCGGACTGCGCCCCATTGATTTGCACCTGTCAGGCCTGCGCAGTCTGGGCGTGGCGATTCACGAGGAAGGCGGCGTGATTCACTGCGACGGCGGCAATATGCACAGCGGCGAGGTACATCTGGACTACCCCAGCGTCGGCGCGACGGAGAATATCCTGATGGCGGCGGTGCTGCTGCCGGGAATTTCTGTTATCCACAACGCGGCGCGCGAACCGGAAATCGTCGATTTGGCGAACTTCATCAACGCAATGGGCGGAAGCGTCCGCGGCGCGGGCAGCGCGGTCATGACGATTGAGGGCGTGAAGCGCCTGCACGGCGTGCAGTGGACGCCCATGCCCGACCGCATTGTCGCTGGAACGCTGCTGGCGGCGGGGGCAATTACGGGCGGCACCATTGAGCTGACTCGCGCCCCGGTTCAGGCACTGCTGGCGGTGAATGCGAAGCTGCGCGAAATGGGCTGCGACGTGCGCGAGGAAGAAAAACGCGTTATTCTGACTGCGCCGGAGCGCTTGACAGCGTTTGCACAGCTGCAGACGCAGCCGTATCCCGGCTTCCCGACGGATATGCAGGTGCAGATGCTGGCGCTGCTGTCCGTGTCCGAGGGGACGGGCGTGGTTGTGGAAAACGTGTTCGAGAACCGATTTACCCACGCGGGGGACTTGAACCGCATGGGTGCGCGCATCCTATGCAGCGGGCGGACGGCGGTTGTTCGCGGTGTCCCGGAACTGTACGGCGCACGGGTGACAGCGCGCGATCTGCGCGGTGGCGCGGCGTTGACGCTGGCGGGACTAAAGGCACAAGGCGAAACGCAGGTGGATGGCGCGGAGCTCATCGACCGCGGCTATGAGCATTTTGAGACACAGCTGACCTGTTTGGGCGCGGATATCCGCCGCGTACATGCGAACGCATAATCAGGACAGCACGGAAGGAGGAATGAACCCCGTGACACAGGACAACTGGCAGCCGGGCACGCCGCCGGGTGGCAGACGGCGCACACAGCATCCGACAGCAGAAAACCCGTTTGAGGAACCGGAACAGTCGCCGGAGCTGCGTCAGGAACGCTCGCCGGATCTGTACCGGGCGACAAACCCCTTCTGGAATCAGCCGTTTCGGGACGCAGAATCAGCTTCTGCGCCCCCTGATTTGGGTGAGCCGCCGCAGAATACCCCGCCGGAAGCGTCGGTGTGGAGCCATCCGCCTGTGCTGGACACGGACAGCTACTCGGAGGAAACGCAGAAGCGCCATCACCGCACGCGGCGGGTGTGGAAAGCAATCGTGCCGCTCGCGCTTGCCATTCTCTTTGTCGCGTTCCTGTTCGGGGGTGTGCTGACTATCCGCAACATCAGGGTGACGGGCAACGTGCGCATCAGCGCGGAGGAAATCATCCGCCTCTCCAAACTGAAACTTGGGCAGTCGTCGTTGATTAATGAGAAAGAAATCTCCAATCGCATCGAACAGAATCCGTATCTGATTTGCCGGATGGTGTCTCTGGAATCCTTCGACACGATTTGCATCGAAGTTAAGGAGCGGCAGGAGGTCACGTTCCTGACCACATCGGGCATCGGCGTAATTACCGACGCGCACGGCTACGTCCTGCGCACGGTGCAGAACGCGAACGAATCGCATCCGGAACTGGTGCGCGTGCAGGGCTTAAGCGTCAAAAAGACGATCATCGGGCAGAAGCTGATTGCCAATCAGCAGAAGCAGCTGGACGCTGTGACCGAGGTGCTGCTGCAGCTGACCGTTATGGGCGGACTTGACCAGATTGCCGTATTAGATGTCAGCTCGCTGGACAGAATACGGATGCAGACGATGGACGGCATGGAAATTGTGCTGGGGGATTCATCGCTGCTGCATGAGAAGCTGCGGGCGTTCCTGATCGTCCGCACGGAGCTTTCGGCAATGGGCAAAACGGGAGGAACACTGACACTGACGGACGCGGTGAATCCGGTTTATGCGCCGCCGACGGTGTAATACTATCATCATCAGCACCGCAAAACATGAAAATCGGATAAAAATGACGGCGAAAAACATTCAAAACGCCCGAAAGCACTTGCATTCCAGAGAAAAAAGGCTTATAATGAAAAATGGTATATTGGATAGGTGACTGCGCCTGTCTGGCGGGGAAAAGCCGTCTGCTGACAGGCTGGCAGAAACCAAGGTACAGGGGTGTCAGAACCGCAATTTTCCCGGCTTCAGCCGTCCGCAGAACGGCCAGACCGGGAAACAGGGGGTATGAGAGTTCATGAAGATTACGGTACCGACGATTGACTTTGGAACCAGCAAAATCGTCACGATGGTCGCGCAGAGCAATGGCGAACGCTGTGATATCGTTGGCTCCGGCGCTGTGCCGTACAGCGGATATTTGCAGGATGGCTGGAACAATCCCGATGAAATTCGGGATGTGATTCGCACTGCCATTGATCAGGCGCAGAAAACCGGCAACTGCCGCATTCATGAGCTGAATGTCGGTGTGCCGGGCATGTTTACACGCGTGATTGTCAAGGAAGTGCATGTGTCGCTAACCGGGCCTGATCCGCATGTTACAGCGCAGGATGTCCGCGCGTGCTTCAAGCTGGCGGAAGAATCCGGCGGCGACCGCATCATTCATTCCGCGCCCGCGTGGTTCCGCGTGGATGACGGCAAAAAGACGCTGTCGCCCGTGGGCATCAAGGGCCGCGAACTGTCCGCCATGATTGCGCTGGTGACGGCGGACAAGTATTTCATTGATGATATCACCTACCGCCTGCGCGATATGGATATTGAGCCCCGAGAGTTCTACTCCACCGTCGCCGGGGAAGCGACATATGCCCTGAGCCAGGATGAGCGCGACAAGACGGCAATGCTCATCGATATTGGCTATCTGTGCACCGATGTGATGGTGATGGAGGGCGACGCGCTGATTTTCCACAAGTGCCTCGACATTGGCGGCGGTCATATTTCGGCGGACATTGCGGAGCAGCTGAATATTCCATTCCCGTTCGTGGAGGAAAAAATTAAGCAGACGTACAGCTTCAACAGCACCAATCAGGATGAAACGTATGTCATTCCCGCGACGGAAGATGAACCCGCCCGCACTGTCCGGCGCGACGAAGTGACCCCGATTATCGAAGCGAAAGTGGAGGAAATCGCGGAGGCCATCAACAAAGCGCTGGAAGAAGGCGGCGTGAAGCTGGGAAAGTGGTCGAACGTCTATCTGACCGGCGGCGGCTTGATTCTCAACAAGGGAGGCAAGGACTTCCTTGCGGGCAAACTCCACCGAATCATCCGGGAGGCCCAGCGCACCAACAACAAAATGACCAGCCATGTTTTCTCCAGCGCCGTCGGGTTGACCATTCTTGTCGTGACGACGCAGGAAGAGCAGAAAGCACCAGAAGGCGGTGCAAAGGGGCTGTTCAGCCGTGCATTCCGCTGGCTGATGGGCTACTGATTGCAAGAAAACGCGGCATACAGGGCAAGATACCATATGAGCATATGAGTCAGGGGGATGCAACGTGATTGAAATTCAGAATGACCAATTGACCAGCAATTATGCTTCCATCAAGGTCGTGGGATGCGGCGGCGGCGGCGGCAACGCGGTCAACCGCATGGTCGAATCCGGCTTGCGCGGCGTGGAGTTCATCGCCATCAATACCGACATGCAGGCTTTGCAGATGTCCGGCGCGCAGACGAAAATCCAGATTGGTGAGAAAGTCACCAAGGGTCTGGGCGCAGGCGCGGTGCCGGAAGTCGGCCGCCGCAGCGCAGAGGAATCCCGCGAAGAAATCGCGGGTGCACTCAAGGGTGCTGACCTGGTGTTTGTCACCGCGGGCATGGGCGGCGGCACGGGCACGGGCTGCGCGCCGGTTGTGGCGGAAATTGCCCGCGAACAGGGCGCTCTGACCATCGCGGTTGTGACCAAGCCTTTCGCCTTTGAGGGCAAGCAGCGGATGCGCAACGCGGAAGCGGGCATCTCTGACCTCAAGCAGCGCGTTGATACGCTCGTTGTCATCCCGAATGACCGGCTCTTGCAGGTCGTCAGCAAGGGGACGAGCATGGTCGAGGCGTTCGGCATTGCGGACGAGGTGCTGCATCAGGGCATCCAGGGCATCAGCGACCTGATTGCTGTGCCTGCGCTGATCAACCTTGACTTCGCGGACGTCAAGACCGTCATGGAATCCGGCGGCATGGCGCATATGGGCATCGGCTACGGCGAAGGCGAGAACAAGATGATTGACGCCGCCAAGAACGCCATTTCCAGCCCGATGCTGGAGACGTCCATCAGCGGTGCGCGCGCGGTGCTGATCAACATCACTGGCGGCAAGGATATTTCCATCATTGATATCAACGAAGCGGCAAACCTCGTCATGGAGGAAGCCGATCCCGATGCGAATATCATCTTCGGCGCGGGCATCGACGAGTCCATGGGCGACAAGGTGCGCATCACCGTGATTGCGACGGGCTTTGAGAAAACGCCGTTCCCGCCGCGTGAGCCGGTCAAGTCTGCGCGCGATATCAACCGCGATCGCCTCTATGGCAGCAATTACGGCGCGACCGGTGCGACTGGTGCGACCGGCAGCTATACGCCCGGCAACTACGGTGCGACGGGCGGGTACACGCCGTCCTACACCAGCAGCGACAGCTACAACAGCCATCCGACCATGGGCGTTCCGCAAGCGCCGATGACGCAGCAGCCGGCACAACCCGCGTATTATGCGCCCCAGCAGCCCGCGCAGCCGCAGCAGCCGGCGTATGGTCAGCCGCAGCTGTTTGGCAATCAGCCCCAGCAGCTGGATTACGCGCAGCAGGGCTACACCGGCAATGCGCAGCCTGTGCAGCAGCAGTACGCGGGCGGTGCAACCGGTCCGATGCCCTCTGTGCAGCCGCAGCAGCCCAAGCGCCCGACGACAGACGCCAACGGCGTACCTTCGTTCATGAAGCGCCGTGGCAACTAATATACACTACCGGCCCTGTTTCCAACATGGAAGCAGGGCTTTTTGCATATTAGGATGAGAATTGCATTAGAAAAGTGCCTGTTCGCTTGACAAAACTTGCGCAAATATGGCAAAATGACGTTGATAGGAAAGATGCGTTTAAGCGAAATAGGAGGTAGAATGATGAAACGATGGATTTCTATGCTGCTGGCGCTGATGCTGCTGATGCTGGGCATGGCGACGGCGGAGGATGCGGCGGACGACGCTTGGGAGTACGAGCTGGTCGGGCGCGCAATAGAGCTTGTGCGGCAGATGGATGCGCAGGAGCGAGGGCGGCTGTTTGAGGACACGCTCAATATTACAGAGGTGGCATGTACAGAAACGCCGCAGCCGATTGACCGTGGAATGCCCCGGCAGGCGTTCATCAGCGTCAGCGTCAACGGCACGGACAAGTCGGCGTCGGTGTTGTTTTTTGTGCTGATGATGATGGATGCCTGCGCGGACACGGATGCGACGGACGAGACGGAAAACGCCTATCTGCGGATTGTAGAGCGCACGTTCGCGGTATCCCCGGAATTCGGGATGGACGCGCAGGAAACGAGCGCCGCCGCGAACTTGCTTTACGCCGGGGATGCGCCGGAAATGGGACTGTTGCTGCTGTCTTACGGCGAGCATGGCGTGGTGCTGGTGCGCTGGTTCGCGGAAAACGGCTGTGTGTGCCTGACGGCGATTCCGGTGGCGCATCAGGCGACCGAGCTGACAACGGACAAGCTGAGCGAATTCTACGCAGGCGAATTTGAGGAAGTTGACCTGTCCCGCGCGGCGGTGCTGGCGGAATCGGAACCGCATCAGCCGGACGAGGAGACCATCCGGCAGCTTGCCCTGCAATCAGCGCAGGAGATGCAGCACTGGGTGGCGCTGAGCGGCGAGCAGGAGGGCATTGTCCCGTGGAATACAGCGGAGACGGCGGTGCAAATCAGCATACTCGACTACGATGCGTCGCAGATGACGGCGTTTGAAGCGCAGATGCAGCAGTGCGGCAAGACGGAGACCGAGTTCCTCGATATCCTGGCGATTGCGCTGTACCCCTGCGACGCGCACGATGCGAGCGGTTTGCTATATCTGCGACCGAGGACGGGTACGCCCATTGTGGTGGCGTGGCAGGCAATGAACGGCGCGGTGGTGATGCGCAGCGTGTACGCGCCGCAGGAGTGACGGAAACAGCTGCAAAGAAAGGAAGAACCCCATGAAGAAGATGCTTGCAATTCTGCTTGCCCTGCTGATGATGCTCAGCGGTATGGCGACAGCGGAAGAAACGACGGATAACAACACGAACATCAGCCATATGCTGGAACTCTGCCAGCGCGTGGACATCCTCCTGCGCAGCGACCGCATGGTGTCGGACTGGGTGGACGGCGCGGACACTGCCATCACCGAGGAACAGAAGATTGTCAATCGCCTGCGCGCGGGAAACCGCACGGTGCCATCCGCCGTCTACTATGTCACGGGCGAAACGCTGCTGGCAGGCTTCATCGGCGATAACCCGGATTACACCGACACGCCGGAGCAGCGTAGGGTGCTTCAGCTGATGCCGCAGCGCATTTTGATGGAGCAGCAGGATACATATGGCAAGCAAATGCTGAACCAGATGGCGCGCTCGACGCAGTATCCCAAGCCGGACGGCGAGCCTGAAATGGGCATGTATATCGCGCTGTACGCGGATGCGCTGCCGATGATGAGCTTTTGGATCAGCGACGGCACGGTGAACGACATGTACTGCACGCCGGTGCTCTCGGATGAATTGGCGGCGTGCAAATCCGCTGAAGAAGTGACGGCGTGGTTCGCGGCGCAGCAAATGCCCGAACTTGCCTGCACGGCGGTGGATTTGGCGGGCGTTGCGGCGTATCCCTTTACGGAGGATCCGTTCGGCGACGAGGGCGAGCCTGTGCCGTTCGAGCGTCTGGCAGAAGCGGGCAATGCGCTGGATGAACTGATTGAAAGCCGCTATTTGCAGACAACGTGGGGCATCAGCGACGAGAATGTGGCGAAGCTGGCGGCATACGCGCATGAGGGGCAGTCGCCGCGCAGCATCTACCGTATTGAGCTGATGGAATCGTCGATGGCGCAGATGCTCCGCTTGACTTACCGTTCAGAAGCGCCGCAGGTGCTGTACGAGGTAACCTGCTCGTGGGCATTGGAAATGTATCACATGGTGACACTCTTTGCCATGTACGACGAATACAACGCGGGCGTGCGGACGTTGTATCAGCAGGAAGAGGACGAGGATGAGGAAAGCGACAGCCTCTTCACGGACGAAACGAGTGAGACGGATACGCCGGATGAATCCCTGAAGACGGAAGCGGAGAATTTCCAGAAACTGATGCAAGAAATCGACGCGCGCTACTCGCTGATTATGAACCAAGCCACGCAGAAACACTTGTACCTTGACTTGAACGAACGCACCAATGCCATGTACGTACTGCTGTACAATGAAGGCGCGCCGATTCTGGTGATGTCGAGCATGGAGAACGGCGTTTCGTGCCTGCATGTGCGCTATTTCCCGACAGCGCAGTTGGAAAACTGCCAGAACACAACGGACTTGATGTTCTACTTCACCGGCAACAATGTCCCGTTTGAAGTGACGGAAATCCTGCCGCAGGGTGATTTAGCGGACGTAGAGAAAGCTGCGCAATAAACTCAAAGACAAAGAAACGCCGCTGAAGGGATTGGACGAATCCTAAAAGTGACGGCACCGAAGAGGTGCAGAGGGCGAACGGAAAGCCCTGCGCCCCAAAGCAGAATATCCATAACAAAACACCGCCGCACCGGAAAGCAAATTACGGTGCGGCGGCGTGTTTTGTTACGGGGCAAAAATCGATGCAGGCAGTTCTTCCTCCTGCTTTTCCTCCGGCTTTGGGGCGAAAAGCCCGCTGAACCACCGGCTCAGCGCACTCGGCTTCTCCACCCGCGCCACCTGCACGCTCTGCGCTCCTTCCAATAGAATGCCATTGTCCAGCAGCTCCGCGTGCACGGGAATTACGCGATATGTGTACGTTACGCCGGGCTGGGCGCGGTTGTCGGTGTAGTAGAGTGTTTCGCCCGCGGCGGCGCGAAGCTCGGTCAGGATGAAGCTCTCTCCGGCAGCGTCGCGCTGAACGCGGTAGACGGCGGCATCACTGGCCTGAATGACCAGCAGCGGCTGTCCGTCGTCAGAATGCGAGACGGAGAAGGATTTTGCGGACGCGGGCGCATTCCACACGTCACTCTTCTTCTTTGGCTGTGTGCCGTCGAGAAAAACCTCATTCAGGCGGTAGGCGCTCGGTGTGAGCGACGTGGCCAGCATCGGTTCGCCGCGCCACTCGATGGCCTTCTTGTCGATATCCGCGCTGACGATGCCCTTGGGCTTGGTGAAATCGGGCTTCTTGCGTCCTGTGTACCACGCGCGGAGAAAATTGCGCGCCAGTGAAGCGGGATTCGTGCCGCCAGAGACGCGGTTGGGCAGGCGGTGCGCCGCGTCCGGCTCGTCGTAGCCCATCCAGACGGCGGTGGACAATTCCGGGGTGTACGCCGCCATCCACACGTCACGGTTGCCGCCGCCGCTTTCATTGACCGTGCCGGTTTTGCCCGCGACAGGTGTCCCCGCGCTGGAGAGGCGTGTGCCCGTGCCGGAAGAAATGACGGTTTTGAGCAGACTTGTCATCAGATACGCGGATTGCGCCGAAAGCACGCGCGTGCCGGTCGTTTCATGCTCGTAGATGATGCTGCCGTCGCGGTCGGTGATGCGCTCGATGAAGTACGGCGCGTAGTATGTTCCGCCGTTGGCAAAGGGCGCGTACGCCGCCGCCATCTGCATGGGGGAGGTGCCGTAGGTCATGCTGCCCAGGGCGAGGGAGAGATTCGCGTCGCGGTCATCCAGCTCAATGCCGACGCTTCGCAGATAGCGCTGCGCAGTCTGGACGCCAATGGCTTGCAGCAGCTTCACGGCGGGGATGTTCAGGCTGTTTTTGAGCGCCGTGCGGACGGTCACGTTCCCGTAGTAAGCATTGCCCGCGTTGCGCGGCTTGTAAGTGCCGAAAGCGGTCGGCGCATCGAGAATCACGCTGGCGCACGTCCATCCGGCGGATTCAATCGCGGGGGCATAGACCGCCAGCGGCTTGAGCGCACTGCCGGGCTGACGGCGCAGCTGGGTCGCGCGGTTCAATCCGCGGCGGGTGACGTACTTGCGTCCGCCGACAATGGCGCGCACTGCCCCGCTGCTCGTGTCCACCGCGGCGGATGCTGCCTGCACGGGCGTGCCGTCCTTGTTGTCGGTGGGAAAGACATCCGTCAGGTACTGCTCGTCCATGATGCGCTGCATGTCCGGGTCGAGCGTCGTATCGATGCGGTAGCCGCCAGCAAGCAGCGTTTCGGCGCTCACGTCCAGCCGGTTTTCGGCTTCATCCAGCACAGCATCGACGAACCAGCCGTAATCTGTCTGCACCTGCGGCGCGCTGCGGGCGGTCAGTTCCTCCGCCATTGCCGCGTCGTATTCCGCCTGTGTCAGCATATTTTCCTCCAGCATGATGGACAGAATGTACTCCCGGCGCTCGCGGTTGCTCTCCGGCGCGGATTGCAGGCTGTACGCGGATGGCGCTTTGATGGCAGCGGCGAGGGAGGCAGCCTGCGCAGGGGTCAACTCCGCTGCATCAACGCCGAACGTGACTTCTGCCGCCGCCTGCACGCCGTATGCGCCCTGTCCGAAGTAGATGAAATTCAGGTACATGTCCAGAATCTCGTCTTTCGTGTACTGCTTTTCCAATTGCAGCGCGAGGTGAATTTCCTCCAGCTTGCGGGCAATCGTCTTCTGGCTGGACAGGTGGGAGAGCTTAATCAGCTGCTGGGAGATGGTGGATGCACCCTGACTGAACGCGCCGTCGCGGACGTTGGTGAGCATGGCGCCGATGATGCGCGTGATGTCAAAGCCCGGATGCTTGTAGAAGCGCAAATCCTCCGCAGCAAGGAACGCATTCACGACGTGCGCGGGCAGACGCGACGTGTCGATGACCGTGCGGTTCTCCTTGCCGACAAGCGAGGTGACGTAATCGCCGTTCTTATCGTGTATGGCGCCGGTCTGGGCGAGCGACGTGAGGCGGGACGGGTCAAGCGACTGCCAATCCGCCACGGAAAACGCCTGATACGCCCAAACCGCGCCGCCGAGCAGCAGCATCAGCAAAATCGCCCAAATCGCCGGAAGCACCCAATGCCTTTCTTTCTTCATGCCTGCCACGCCTCCCATATTTCTCTTTCCATCCTGCCCCGAAAATGAAAAAAATCTGCATGGAAATATTTTTCAGCACTCAATAGAGAGACGGTTTACGAAAAAAAGCAGATATTTCGTTTTTTTTGTGAAAAAAGACTGGTCAAACGGGTGAAATTGGTCTATAATAAAGCACAGACAGATAGACGCGGCAGATGCCCGTCTGATTGAAGGAGGAAAACTGTGCGGAAACTTCTTGCGATTCTGCAAATCTTCGTGCTGATGGCAGCAATGGCGCTGCCGACAGCTTTCGCCGCCGAAGCGCCGATTATGCTTGCCGGCTTGGAAGCTGCGTCGTCCTCCAGCAGCACGGAAGCGCAGCATGACTGGGATACGAACTTATTCTTCCAAACAATGCAGGAAAAAACCGGAATTGCCTTCTCCTTTACCGAATACGTCAGCCGAGAGGCATGGACGGAGGCGAAAACGGAAATGCTGGCGGGCGAGGTTGCCATGCCGGATATGTTCTTCAAGGCGGAACTGACCCCGCAGGAGACGCTTGCGTTCTATGAAGCGGGCAAGCTGATTGACCTGCGCCCGTATCTGGCGGAGTACGCGCCGCACGTCTGGGCGCTGCTGGAAGCCAATCCGGAATGGATGGAAGCCGTTTCGCTGCCCGATGGCGCAATTGTCGCCCTGCCGAGCATCAACGAACTGACGCCGAACAACACCCTGTGGATTAACAAGACGTGGCTTGACCGCTTGAAAATGGGCGTGCCGGCGACGGCGGAGAAACTGACGGAGGTGCTTCGTCAATTCCGCGACCGCGACATGAACCAGAATGGCAGCCGGAACGACGAAATCCCGCTGTCCTTCGTGAGCATGTGGGACTTGCGCTTCTTGGCGCACGCGTTCGGCATCAATGCGGATGATTACTACCTGACGGAACAGAATGGAAAAATCAGCGAAGTGCTGACGACGGAGGAAAACCGCGCGTTTCTGACGTGGTTGCATGAGCTGTACACTGAGGGGCTGCTGGATTCGCAGGGCTTTATGGCCATGCGGCTGGTGGAGGCGGCAACGTCCTCGTCATCGTCCTCAAACAGCAATGCTACGGCGAAATACGGCGTGTTCTTTGGTGCAACGCCGCAGGACGTGGTCGGCGTGAATCTCGCGTCGGAGTATATCGCGCTTGATCCGCTGGTGTACAACGGCCAGCAGGTTTACCGCGATTTCACCGGCGACCTCTACCGCGGCACGTTCGCAATTTCATCCACCTGCGCAGAGCCGGAAAAGCTGCTGCAATGGGTTGATTATCTCTACACGGACGAAGGCTTTTTGTCGGCACAGGTTGGCCGGGAAGGCGAGGACTACGACTGGAACGATGATGGCACATGGGCATATGCCCGCACGGCGGAGGAAGTTGTCGCCATGCAGGACACCAACACCATTTGGACAACCTCTATGCCCTCCTATGCCAGTGCGGAAATTCAAATGAAAATGGATGATGACGCAACGCACGCACTGGCAGCGGAATTGGCGCGTGTCCGGCAATGGGAAAAGCGTGCAATGCCGCTGCTCTACCTGACGCAGGAGCAGATGAACCGTGTCACGGAGCTGCAAAGCGGCATCAGCACCTATGCGGAAACGCGCATGGCGTGGTTTGTCGCGGGTGACGTGGAACTCAATGATGAAACGTGGGCAGATTTCTGCGCGCAGGTGAAGGCGCTGGGCATCGACGAGATGGTCAGTATCTGGCAAAGCGCCTATGACAACGCGTGGCATCTTGACAAGTAATACTATTTCCTGCATTCACCTGCACCATCGCTCGCGCCTTGGCGCATTCTCATTTGAAAATAGTATATACATACGCAAACCATTCAAGAAACCATCCATTGAATGAAAGGACGGAACAAACATGAATCAGTACGCCACGATGATCCGCAACCTAAAATCGCCTGAGGTGATGGAACGCCTGATGCACCTGTATGGCCGCCGCGACGGTATGCTGGTGGAGCAGACGGGCCGCTATATTGGTTTGCTCAAACGGCATGAAGAGCTGTTTCACGAGAACCGCGAAGTGCTGATGATCAGCGCCCCCGGCCGCACGGAAATTGGCGGCAACCACACCGACCACAATCGCGGACGCGTGCTGGCGGCGGCAATCAACCTGGACACGCTGTCGGCGGTCTCCGCGCGCGACGATATGATGGTGGAAATCCACTCCGACGGCTATCCTGCCATCAAGGTGGATTTGGGCAGCCTTGATGTCGTTGAAAAGGAGAAGGGGAAGACCCATGCGCTGGTGCGCGGCGTGGCGGCGCGGATGGCGGAACTGGGCTACAAAATCGGCGGCTTCAACGCGGCGGTGACGTCGAACGTCATGTCCGGCAGCGGCTTGAGCAGCTCGGCGGCGTTCGAGGTGATGACGTGCGCCATCTTCGACGCGCTCTACAACGGCTTCACCATCGACTACAAGACGCGCGCGAAAATCAGCCAGTACGCTGAAAACGTGTATTTCGGCAAGCCAAGCGGTCTGCTTGACCAGATGGCGTCTTCTGCTGGCGGTCTGGTGACGGTGGACTTCAAGCATGATGACCCCGATGTGCGCCCGATGCACTTCGACTTTGCCAAGTACGGTTATTCGCTGGTCGTGGTGGCCACGGGCGGCAATCACGCTGATTTGACGGACGATTACGCGGCGATTCCGGCGGAAATGAAGAAGGTGGCGGCACTGTTCAATGAACCGTACCTGCGCCGTGTGCGCCCGGAGGAGTTCTATCAGGCGCTGCCGACCCTGCGCGGCAAGGTGAGCGACCGGGCGCTGCTGCGTGCCATGCACTTCTTTGAAGAGGACGAGCGCGTGGTTCGTCAGGTGGCGGCGCTTGACCGCAACGACCTGTTCGCGTTCCTGTGGGAAATCATCTGTTCCGGTCGGTCGTCGTATATGTATTTGCAAAACGTCTATGCGAACCCGAAGGATCAAAGCCTGTCGCTTGCGCTGGCGATGGCGGAACACATGATGCTGGACAAGGACGGCGCGTGGCGCGTGCACGGCGGCGGATTTGCTGGTACGACGCTGAACTTCGTGCCGGACAAGCTGTTGAGTCAGTTCATCGAGACGATGGAGGGCACGTTTGGGGAGCATTGCTGCAATGTGCTGGATATCCGTCCGGAAGGCGCTGCCGTGCTGCGGCTGGAATAATGAAATAATTTCGGCAAAATCTTGACAAGGACTGCCGCCTGTGCTATCATAACGATGGCGCGGGCAGCAGGTTTTGCTGAAACGCGCGAAACAACTGCACAAGCCACTTGGAGCTTCTTCGGGGCAGGGTGAAATTCCCTACTGGCGGTACAGCCCGCGACCCTTCCGCACCGCAATGGGCAGGAAGGCTGAGCCGGTGAGACGAAAGTCAATTCCGGCGCCAACAGTATAGTCTGGATGAGAGAGGAAAGCTGGAAATATGCGCGGAATTTTGGCGAGTATGCCGAAGTTCCGTGATGTTCCGCCCCTGAAAAGCGAACCTGCTTCAGGGGCGTGCATATTTTTAAGGAGGCTTGTCCTATGACAAAGCAGAAAACCCGTTCCAATCTCTCTGTCCAGTACATGACGCGCATCGCCATTCTGGGCGCACTGTCCGCCGTCCTGTTCCCGCTGGAAATCCCGATTGTCGCGTTCTACAAGCTCGACTTCAGTACGCTTCCGGCGCTGCTCGGCGCGTTCTCGATGGGTCCGCTGCCGGGTCTGGCGATTCTGCTGATTAAGGACTTGTCACGTCTGGCGTATTCGTCGAGCATGTATGTTGGGGAGCTGGCGGATTTCATCATGAGCGCGGCGTTCATCCTGCCCGCGTCGCTGATTTACCGCAAGCACAAGACGCGCAAAACCGCGCTGGTCGGCATGGCGGTCGGCACGCTGTGCATGATTGTGGTGTCGGTGCTGGTGAACTGGAAGATGATGATTCCGTTCTACATGACCGCGTTCCACATGGACATGGAAGCGATTATCGGCATGGCGCAGAAGGCACTGCCGTTCGTGGATACGGAATGGAAGGTGCTGCTGTATGTGACGGCACCGTTCAATCTGCTGAAGGGCTTTGTGCTGAGCCTGCTGACGTTTGTGCTGTATAAGCGGCTGTCGCCGATGCTGCACGTCCGGAAGTAAAGAAAATAAACACGCGGACACAGTCTGAAAGCGCGCACAACTCAATCGCGAAAAAGGGTCAAGGGAGGAACTCCCTTGCAGAGTCCAGAGACAGCGTCTCTGGTGGGGTCAAGGGGCAACGCCCCTTGCGCCTCCTTATAATAGGAAGGAACATAACTATGAGAACACATTCTCCCAATGAAACACGCGAACTGGCGAAAAGGCTGGCGAAAGAGCTTCGGAGGGGGGATGTGCTTCTTTTGTGGGGCGATTTGGGCGCGGGCAAGAGCGAGTTCACGCGCGGACTGGCGCAGGGGCTTGGCGTGACGGCAACCGTCACCAGCCCGTCGTTCACCATCCTCAACGTCTACGACGACGGGCGAATTCCCCTGTACCACTTCGACTGGTATCGGCTGAACAGCGTCGAGGAGCTGTACGAAATGGGCATGGAGGAGTTCCTCGGCGGCGACGGCGTGGCGGTGGTTGAGTGGCCCAGCCAGTGCCCCGAAGCCATTCCGGAAACGCACCTTGCCATCCGCCTGACCCCGGTGGACGAAACGACACGCGATGTGACCATTACTCCGATGGGCGGATTCCGTGAAATATCCTTGGAGGAAGAACAATGAAGCTGCTTGCTGTGGATACATCCGGGCCGGTGTGCGGCGTGGCGATTTTGACGGAGGACGGCATTCGCCATGAGTGTGCCGTCATGAACCACAAGACGCATTCGGTCAACCTGCTGCCCATGATTGATAACGCCTTCCAGTCCACGGGGCTGACGATTCAGGACATGGATCGCTTGGCTGTCGTGGTCGGGCCGGGGTCGTTCACGGGCGTCCGGCTCGGCGTCAGCACGGTGAAGGGGTTGGCGCACGGCGCGGGGAAGCCCTGCGTCGCGGTCAACGCGCTGGAAGCAATGGCGGCAGGCATCAGCGGATTCAGCGGTGTCGTCTGCCCGATTCAGGATGCGCGCGCTGGGCAGGTGTACGGCGCAGCGTTCTCCGCGGGAGAAAATCGCCCGAATCGGTTGATGGCCGACACGCCGATGAAGGTTGAGGACTATGTGGCGGAAATCAGCCGATTCGGCGACCGCTTCCTATTCCTCGGCGACGGTATGCCTGTGCATCGGCAGAAGCTGCAAACCCTGCTGGGGGATGCTGCCACGTTCGCGCAGCCGCATCAAGCGTTCCTGCGCCCGGCAGCAGTGGCGTACCTTGCGTCGCTGGAGACGGAAACGGTTGATTACCTGACGCTCATGCCGCTCTACCTGCGCGCCCCGAACGCCGCGCTCAACAAGAAGCTGACGGAGGGTCTCCATGCCTGAAATCACGATTCGCCGGATGACGATGGACGACGTGGACGGCGTGTATGCCGTGGAAATCGGCACGTTTGTCGATGCGTGGAGCCGCGACGCGTTCGTCAGCGACATGAAGAATCCTGTTGCACGCTACCTCGTGGCGGAGCAGGAGGGGAAAATCATCGGCTATGCGGGCGCGTGGGTCATCCTCGATGAGAGCCACATCACCAACATCGCGGTGCTGAAGGAACACCGCGGGCAAGGGACGGGCAAGCGCCTGACGCACGGGCTGCTGCAATACCTCTCCAACCTCGGCGCGGCATACGCGACGCTGGAAGTTCGCCGCAGCAATGAAATCGCGCAGAACCTCTATAAGTCGCTCGGTTTTGTGCAGCTTGGCGTTCGCAAACGCTACTATGCCGACAATGGCGAAGACGCGCTCATCATGGTCTGCGACCACATGCCGGCGGCTGACCCAGATTTCACGGAAGCCGAAACGGTATTTGAAGAATAAGCAATGGCGCTCGTCACATGACGGGCGCTTTTTTGAAAGGAGCAGCTTATGGCGACGATTCTGGTGACGCACGGCATCCCGGCAGAGGGATTTTCGCTGCTTTCGGGAGAGAAAATCGTGATTCCGAAGCCGCTCATGCAGTTCTCGACGGACGAACTTGCGGCGCTGATTCCGGCGGCGGATGCGGTCGTTGCGTGCGGCGCGCTGCCGGGTGAAATCATCCGCAGGGGAACGAAGCTGCGCATTATCGCGGGCTATGGCGCGGGCTATGACGGCGTGGACGTGCGCGCAGCGGCGGAATGCGGCATACCGGTCACGAACCTGCCCGACACAGTGACGGACAGCACGGCGGAGCTCGCCATCGGGCTGATGCTCGCGGTTTCGCGCAGAATCGGGGAAAACAGCCTCCGCGCGCGGGCGGAAGCGCCGGAAAATCTGTTCGGCATGGGCAGAAACATGGGGCGCAGTCTGCGCGGGCAGACGCTGGGTCTGCTCGGCTGTGGGCGCATCGGCAAGCGGACGGCGGAAATCGCGGCGGCGCTCGGAATGCGCTGCATCGGGTACAGCCGGCATGGGGTGAATCATCCGCAGGTGGAAAGCGTGACCCTGCCGGAGCTGCTGACGCAGTCTGACATGCTGTCCCTGCACTGCCCGCTGACGCAGGAGACGCGCCGGCTGCTTGACCGTTCTGCGCTGGCGCGGATGAAGCAGGGGAGCATCCTCATCAACACGGCGCGCGGGGCGATTGTGGACTGCGACGCACTGGCGGATGCGCTGGAAAGCGGGCATCTGCGCGGCGCAGGGCTGGACGTGTACCCGGATGAGCCGCACATTCCGCCGCGGCTGATCGCGCTGTCGCAGGTTGTGCTGACCCCGCACATCGGCACGAACACGCAGGAGACAAGGCTGCGGATGGCGGAGGGGTGCGCACGGCAGATTGCGGATGCGCTGGCGGGAAAACGGCCGGCACATGTGGTAAATGGGATAGAATAATGCCAAATTAAAACAGCAGCAGGGGCGACAAGCGTCTCTGCTGCTGTTTATGTGAAGGCAAAATGGCATGTTCAGACGATAGCACGTTATTTCGTCCACGCGTCAAACTCTTCATCCGTCGCCAGCACGGTGTGTGAGCCGCTGACGGAATGTTCCGTTCCTTTGGCGTAATCAATGCCACTGGTGGCGTAGTTGTAGGTCAGGGCGACGCGATGCTTTTCCACCACGGGATTGGGGTGGGGGATGGCGGACAGCAGGCTCTTGGTGTACGGATGAACCGGATGGGAGAAAATCTCCTCCTTCGTGCCGGATTCCACCATGTAGCCCAAATGCAGCACGCCGATGCGGTCGGATATGTACTTCACCATGCTCAAATCATGTGCGATAAACAAGTACGCGCACTGCGTTTCCGCCTGAATGTCCTTCATCAGGTTGACCACCTGCGCCTGAATCGACACATCCCATGCGGAAATGCACTCGTCGGCGATAATCAGCTTGGGGTTCATAATCAAGGCGCGGGCAATGCCGACGCGCTGACGCTGACCGCCGGAAAACTGGTGCGGATAGCGGGCAGCGTGCTCCGGCGAAAGTCCGACTTTCTTGAGCATTTCGCTGATTTTCTCCTCGCGCTCCTGCCGATTGGCGAAGCGGTGGTGGATGTCCATGCCTTCGCTGATGATGTCGCCGACCTTCTTGCGCGGATTCAGACTCGCCATCGGGTCTTGGAAAATCATCTGCATATCCGAGCGGAGCATACTGCGCGTGTCGCGGTCAAGCGCGCCGGAAATCACCTTGCCGTTGAAGGTGATGCGACCGTCCGTCGGGTTATACAGGCGGATGATGCTGCGCCCGATGGTCGTCTTGCCGGAGCCGGATTCGCCGACCAGCCCGTAGGTTTCGCCCGGATAGATGTTGAAGGACACGCCGTTGACGGCTTTGACCGTATAGGTGCGGGAGACAGGGAAGTGCTGAACAAGATTTTCTACTTTCAATAGCGGCTCGCTCATAGATACTTGGCAGCCTCCTTCTTCGCCCGTTCAAGGCGCTCCTTTAATTCCTTCGGCATCTCAAAGGCGGGTGCGTCCGGGTGGAGCAGCCATGTGGCGGCGTAATGGGTTTCGGAAACTTTGAACAGCGGCGGTTCTGCCTTCTTGTCGATGACCATGGCGAAGCGGTTGCGCGCGGCAAAGGCATCGCCGACCGGTTCATGCAGGAGGTTGGGCGGACTGCCCGGAATGGAGTACAAGCGGTCATCTGCCGTCTCCAAATCCGGCATGGCGGACAAAAGACCCCATGTGTAGGGATGGCGCGGCTCGTAGAAGATTTCCTCCACATTGCCCACTTCGACGATTTTCCCAGCGTACATCACATTCACATAATCCGCCACCTTCGCGATGACGCCAAGGTCGTGCGTGATGTAAATGACGGACAGGTGCATTTTCTGCTGAATCTGTTTGATGAGGTCGAGAATTTTGCTCTGGATTGTCACGTCCAGTGCGGTGGTGGATTCGTCGCAGATAAGAATGTCCGGTTCGGCGGAGAGTGCAATGGCGATAACGACGCGCTGCCGCATACCGCCGGAAAATTGGTGCGGATAGTTGCGGAAGCGCTTTTCAGCATCGGTGATGCCCACCAGTTCCAGCAGCTGCAGGGCTTTCGTGCGCGCTTCGTCCTTTGGCATGTGCTTATGCAGCAGCCTGCCCTCCATAATCTGCTTGCCGATGGTCATCGTGGGGTCAAGGCTCGTCATAGGGTCTTGGAATACCATCGCGAGGCGCTGACCGTTGTATTCCGTGCGCAGCTGCTTTTTGCTCAATTTCAGCAAATCAACGGTTTTGTCCTGTCCGTGCCCGTCATCGTATGTATACAGGATTTCGCCGCTGTTGATGGTGGCGTTGCTGTCCAGCAAGCCGACGGCGGCTTTCATTGTTACGGATTTTCCCGAACCGGATTCGCCCACGATGGCGACGGTTTCGCCCTTTTGCAAATCCAGATTGATGCCGCGGATGGCATGTACCACGCCGGCGTTCGTGCGGAAGGAAAACGTTTTATCGGCATAAATGTCGTCGTAAGGTTCGCCCGTCACCATCTCGTGGATGGCAGGTACACGCGGACTGATGCCGACGGCGGCCTTCTTGCGTCCCTTGGCATTGAGCGCCGTGACGATTTCGTCATACGCATATCCGCTGAAAAGCGGCGCGACGAACGCCAGAAAAATCATCAGCAGTACCAGAATCAGCCCAATCATGGCGCGCTTGTTGCGGACAAAGTGCGTTGCGACACCCTTCCAGTAGCCTTGGGAAGCATAGGTGGTGTCGGTCGCAATGTTTGCCTGCTCCAACTGCGCAAAGTCCCCGGCGACCGGGACGTATTCCGCTGCCTGCACCGGCGGGCAGGTTTCTAACTGTTTCATTCGTTTGCACCTCCCTTGGCCGATACGCGAATCCGGGGATCCAGCGCGCCGTAGAGAATGTCTACCACCAGCATGATGCCAATGTAGAGCGACGAATACAGAATCCCCAGCGCAAGCACATAGTTGTAGTCAACGCCCTCGCCGGCAATGGCATCCACCATCAGCTTGCCGATGCCGTTGATGCCGTAGATTTTCTCTACGACCAGCGCGCCGGTCAGCAAATCAACCACCAGCGGCGCCAGCACGGTGACGATGGGAATCAGCGCATTGCGCAGCACATGCCGCCGCACCAGCCGTCCGCCGTACAGCCCCTTGGATTCTGCCAGGCGAACGTAGTCGCTGTCAATCACTTCCACCATTTCGTTGCGCGTGAAGCGCGCAATGGTGGACATGGTAAACAAACTCATTGACACCACGGGAATGACGGAAGAACGCAGAAAATTCGTGCTGTCAAAGAAATAGGGGAGCAGGGGAATCTGATAGGCGAAGTTGTGTTGCAGGAAGATTAGAAACACATAGGAAGGAACGCAGACGCCCAGAATCGAAAAGACAGTGCAGAAGTGATCCAGAAAGCGTCCCCGGTGCAGCGCCGCACAGATGCCCAGCAGTAGCCCGACCAGCGTGCCCAGCAGCACCGACAATCCACCGATACGGAAAGAGTTGGAGACGCACGTTGCCAGCACCGTCTTAATCGGCGCGCCGTTGTACAGCGAAGTGCCTTTGCCGAAATCACCTTGCAGCAGCTTCGTCAAATAATTCCAGAACTGCGTTAGAATGGGGTCATCCAACCCTAATTCCGCGCGCTTGTTGGCAATCTGCTGTGCGTTCATGCGCTCTGAAGGAAATGGATTGCCGGGCATGATGCGGACGAGCAGGAAAAGCAGAAAGACGATAATCAGCAGCGTCAGCAGCGCCATGCCGATTCGCTTGAGCACGTATTTTGTCATAACAATCCGTCATCCCTTTTCAAATGTTTCCAGATGCAAGAGGCAGAGCGGTCTGCCTGAAGAGAACCGCTCTGCCTGAAGATTTCGATACGATTTTAGATTGGCTCAGCCGCTTCTAAAAGCGCACACGACTGATTACTTGATGACGGCACTCTTATACACGCGGTTCAGCGCGACAGGATGGAAATCAATCCCCTCAACGCCATCAGTATCATCATTTCAAGAAAAAGTAAAGGGACGATGAACGAAAAAACATGAAATGTGCAAAGTGGAGTGCACAGAGGAAAAATAAGAACAAGGGAAAAACAATGAACTGTCCAGCATAGTGTGGACAGCAAAAAGAGGCCTCCTGCCGTAGAATAGAAACTGCGACAGGAGGCAATTCGTATGGCAAGAAAGTACGAGAAGGTTGAGCAACTAACAGCGATGGTGCGTGTAGTAGAACCATCTGGAATGACATAGTTCCAAAACCATCGCGTCGGACGGCTGTTGCTGCATTAAAGCAGGGTTTAGAAAACCGGCCTAACTCAGACCAATTTGCGTATCAGATAGGGGAGAGGGGCGGAGAGGGAGACTTGGAGAAAGTATCAGAAAATCTGCTACAAAAATAATTCTGCTACAAAAAGTGATATACCGATAAAAGTAGGAAGCGATTTTAAGAGTAGCAGAGTAACATTTATTTTCAGATGCATGTGATTTGTATGTGCAATGCGTGTGCGTGTGTACATGCGCGTGTGCTGAATGCAGGGGGGTGTATAAAAAGTGCTACTTTGATATTTTGATACACAAAAGGCAGCAACCTGTTGAAATAATCGAGTTTCTTATTGAAACAGGCAGCTGTGTCTTTTGAGAAAAGTGGTACATGGCAAGAGCAAAAGTGATACGCTCAAAAACAGATGCGGAATTGTCTGGGTGGAAACAGTAAAGATGCGCTGACTGGCAATGAAACTCAAAGTGGCACACATGGACGCAGGAGGCCGGAAATGGTGCGCTCAGCGCCAGCAAAGTCGAACTATACGGATATTGGGAAGCAAATTGTCCATAAAACACAAAAAAGAAGCGATTTTTCAATCGCTTCGATGTCTGGGTGAGAAGATTCGAACTTCCGCCCTCCTGAACCCCATGAAAAGCATTTGACGAACCGCAAACCCTTGCGCCACACGCCTTTGCGGCACTTTCACAAGTGCCTAATAACCCCGAAATAACCCCGTCATCATGAACGGAACAATTTTAGCCCCTGTGCTGTGTATGCGGTTCAATGTCAAGGCGACAATAAGCACAGGAGGTTTGCTTGATGAAAATGACGATGACGAACAAACTGCCCGCCGAAATCATGGAGAACGGCATTCACTACACCCTTGTGGGCGACTACTACTTTCCTACCTGTATGCTGGCGGATAGGTCGCCCAATGGCAAGTGGGCATCCCTGTATGAGTGTTATTTATCCGCACGAGTATGTCAGGCTGATTTGTGCGGATGTGCTGTCGGCAGTGTTGGAATCCGTGCAGAGGGAGTGCGAAGAGCGGGTGGAGGTGCTTGTTCGGGAGATGGCGGAGGCGGAAGGCGTGGATGAGGAGATGAAGGAAAATGAACAGATGGAGTGGGTGCGGAGGATGGAGATGATTTGCGGCAGGGCGGAAGAGGTCGTGCAAAAGAAAATTATGGAATAAGTGAAGAGAGAAACGGTAGCAGGGACAGGGGAGTTCCTGCTGCTGTTTTGTTCGTGTAGTAATCGCTGCTATGGAAAAACGGACAAATCCATCGATTATCCATTGGAAAATCGGACAATCGATGCAGACAGCATGTTGAAAAATTAGACAGCACATGATATAATCATCATGGAAAACAGGGCAAGGAAGCTATTGCTGTGCTTGCAAGAAAGAGCGAAAAGGAGCTTGCCCTTCGCAGCTCGCCGCGGAATATCTGACCTTTGTCGCCGCCACTGGCGAGAGCGACGTCAGCTTCGAGATGCGCTACGAGAATGAAAATATCTGGTTGACGCAGAAGATGATGGCGAAATTGTATGACGTGTCCGTAGCAGCAATCAATCAGCACTTGAAGAAAGTCTTCGAGGATGGTGAGCTGCGCGAGGAATCAGTTATTAAGAAATACTTAATAACTGCCACGGATGGGAAAAAGCTACAACACCAAGCACTATAACCTACAAGCCATTATTGCCGTCGGCTTCAAGGTCAGTATGGGGCTGACCACATGGGAGAATGTGCCGGATGGCAAGATTCTGAAAACAGACATGACAGTATCTGTACTACGTGGGCGCTGAGGACGGCACAGTCTCCCGCAGCCGCATTGCCAACTACGCGCACCCGCAGTATCCGGAACTCGATGATTTCGGCGACTGCGCCATCAACAGTGCAAACGGCACGACGTTCTATTTCCGTGTGGACTGGTTCACGCCGGACGGCTTGCGGAGGTGGGGCGACGGGCGCACCATCATCGGAACGAAAAGGGACATCGAAATCCGCAAGGATGGGGAGGGGACGTTGGCACGGAGCGCGACGGCGGCAACCATGTGTTCCTCGTCAACGACCAAGGCGAACAGTGCATCAACGCGACCGGGGTGACAGGCTACCCGTTCTTCGGCGATTTGATTCTGGACAGCCTGAACTGCACGGAAAACGCGATGACGCAGGCGTGCGCCTTCAAGGCGGCGGAACTGTGCCTGATTGCGCAGAAGCAGGAGGAAATGGTGTATCAAGCGAAATAATGCAAGAAAGCAAGCCCATCGGCTGCCTGTGATTTGTACAGGCGGTCGGTGGGCTTGCTTGGTTGTATACAATTCCGCTTACGCTTGAATGCCGCTTCCGCCTCGGCTTTACGGATTTCCTCTTCGCGCGTTTCCGGGTTCCAAATGAGAATGCGCCAAGACACGAGCAGATGTGCAGGTGAATTTGGAAATAGTATTTTGCCCGGATGCAAAAAATGCGGCGGCTTCCGGGGGAAAGTCGCCGTGAGAAAGTATGCAGTTTTCATCAATTGCTCATCTGCTGTTTCTTGATGCCGTAATGTGCAGCCCTATTTGCTCCAGCTCATCAGAAGTGGTCACAAGCACCGTTGCAGAAAGCCACTTGATCTTCTTCTCAAGTTCCTCCCGCAGCCGTCGTCTGATGGTATGCTCATCGCGGCTCGCACAGGCAAACTTCCCGTCAAGCACCAGTACCACCACGATTTTTCGCTGACCGTTTGCAATCTCTTGACTGCATAATGCTCGTGCGAACGCATCACACGATGCATGCTTCGTCGCAGGCATTGGATTGCTGAATGCACCCACCATGCCCGCCAGCGTCATCGCCATTTTCTGGGCAACTTCAATGTCAAGGCTGTCTCTTGTGGATACGTCGCGTCCATCAGCGCCCGCTGTGTCGCGCTTCTGATTATTCGGAGCAATCCGCCAGCGGTTTCCCGACTCATCACCAATGCAGTTTTTCACCTCAATCAGCACATAGTGCTTGTCCGATACCGCAATAAAATCCACAGCTTTCGCGCCGGGCTGTGCGTTGAACCGCTCGGTATAATACGGCGTATCATCATACTTCAGCACCAAATTGCCATATTGCTCGCCGAACGTAAATTCGATATCACTCTCTGATACGATCATAGATGAATCCCTGCTCTCTGTTGTATATCGCATCAAATTCTTCCATGATGCTGTTGTGCTGAAGTTCGCTGATGGTATCTGCCATTTCCGCCTTTATTGCGCCATCCTCAAAGAAAAGGGAGAAGAAACGGATGTCAATCTGGTCGGTATTGGATTCCGGGAATGCCATATACATGTTCAGATACTGCTGGAGAAAATAATCATGTGTTGTGATGAAAATCTGCACCTTGAGTTTTGCAAGCTGCATCATAGCATCCACCAGCGGGCGAATCATGCCGGGATTCATGTTCGTCTCCGGCTCATCCCAGAACAGCACCGAATTGGCATTCAGGCAGCCGTTCCGAATGAGATAGGTGATGGTCGCCAGCTTGCGATAGCCCTCGGAGACAAGCCCCATTTCAAATTCTCCGCCATTTTCTGCATTGAGATAAAATTTTTTATCATGCTGCACCGTTGTCCCGTGGAGAATTTCATCCAAACTGGCTAACACCTGATTCTGCTCATCGGAATTTTTCCTGCGCTTCAGCGGACGATCCAGCAGCTTTGCAAGGTCATAATACGTTTCCTCAAACGCAATATGGTATTCCTCATACAGCGACGTGAAATTCTCCGTCGCCGAAATGATTTCCTTCGGCGGAAAATACACCGCCGTATGGTCAGGCGATGCCGTATGCTCCATCTTCGGCAAGATAAGCGTGGCAATTTTGCTTGCTCGATTTCCGAAATTCACATCAATGCTCGTGCCGTTTTCATAGCCCATTGAGGCTGTCATTTGGGCATTGCCCTGCTTTCGCCGCACGAGTCTGCCCACTTTCCCGTTGTCCGGGCGAAATACGCCGCACAGCTTTTCGGAAAACCTGTTCACCGCTGCTTCCTTCGTCTCTGTGGAGTTCCACTGTTCATAGGACTTATGCAGGCTGTACATCAGCTTTATCAGCGCCGTTTTGCCCGTGCTGTTTGTGCCGCAAATCACATTGATTCCCGGCGACCACTGAAAATCGGCTTGCTGAAACAGCATAAAATCAGACAGATGCAATTGGCTGATTTTCACACTCATCCATTCCTTTCCCAAAGCAGTTTCATGTCTGCTTTGCGCAAGAAGCACAGCTTCTCTCCGATATTGTTGCAGGCATGAAGCAGATTATCCGCTGCGTCGGATTGCGATTTGCTTCCGCACAACTCGGCGCACGCTGCTACTGCCGCTTGTACGTCAATCACTATAACATTGATTCCTGCTATTGTCAACGGTTATTGTCAGAATTTCCGCCCAATTGCAAAAACGCGGCAATGGCTTCTTCATATTGTCCATTTTCGGGCAGCATCACTGCTTGCTGGTACTTTATTTCCATTATGCCCGCAATCTGCGCCTTCGCGCCGCTCTAATCTCCCAACTCCGCAAACGCTGCAATTGCCTCGTCATAGTAGTAGAACCATCTGGAATGACATAGTTCCAAAACCGGTTGACGCGATGAAGCTCATTGCCGAAGGTAGTAGAACCATCTGGAATGACATAGTTCCAAAACTCGCGGGTGAGGTGCTTCCGGCTTCTACCGGTAGTAGAACCATCTGGAATGACATAGTTCCAAAACTCAGGCGGCTAAACGGCGAGAAGGAGGCAAGTAGTAGAACCATCTGGAATGACATAGTTCCAAAACCACGGAGGGCATGGCGTATGCGCTGATTATGTAGTAGAACCATCTGGAATGACATAGTTCCAAAACAAGAGGCAGAACGCCTGAACCAGCGCCGCTGTAGTAGAACCATCTGGAATGACATAGTTCCAAAACAGAATGCCGATGTAATCCATCTGCTGACGGGTAGTAGAACCATCTGGAATGACATAGTTCCAAAACTCAACATTGATAGGGATGTTGACTTTGCCGGTAGTAGAACCATCTGGAATGACATAGTTCCAAAACATTACCGTCGACGATGTAGACACACACCGGTAGTAGAACCATCTGGAATGACATAGTTCCAAAACTCTGCGCCTTGTTTACCGCCGCTTCGTAGGGTAGTAGAACCATCTGGAATGACATAGTTCCAAAACATGCAGAGGATTTCGGCGACGCGCTCGGTGGTAGTAGAACCATCTGGAATGACATAGTTCCAAAACGTAGCCAGTGCGATATAATGCAGCTGGTGGGTAGTAGAACCATCTGGAATGACATAGTTCCAAAACATAATTATGCCGCCTGATTGCTCCGGCGTGTAGTAGAACCATCTGGAATGACATAGTTCCAAAACTCTCCTTACATGCTGGACAGTACTTCTGCTGTAGTAGAACCATCTGGAATGACATAGTTCCAAAACAGAATGCTGATGTTATCCATCTGCTGACGGGTAGTAGAACCATCTGGAATGACATAGTTCCAAAACGCGCATTGCTCATTTGGGTCGAGGTGCGTGTAGTAGAACCATCTGGAATGACATAGTTCCAAAACACCCGTTCGACCCGGTAGAGCGAATCGAGAGTAGTAGAACCATCTGGAATGACATAGTTCCAAAACGCGCCCGTCAACCTACACGGTGAGCCTCGGGTAGTAGAACCATCTGGAATGACATAGTTCCAAAACCAGCAAACGGGCGACAGCGCCGCGCATGTAGTAGTAGAACCATCTGGAATGACATAGTTCCAAAACGCCCTTTTTGCGCTCCTTTCCTTTGCGCCGGTAGTAGAACCATCTGGAATGACATAGTTCCAAAACTTCGCGACACATTCCGCTACGCAGGGCGGTGTAGTAGAACCATCTGGAATGACATAGTTCCAAAACAATAGTGTGCATGCTTTCACGTAGTCGCCGGTAGTAGAACCATCTGGAATGACATAGTTCCAAAACCCAGCGCGTCTTTGTACTTGTTTACCTCCGGTAGTAGAACCATCTGGAATGACATAGTTCCAAAACACGCGCCATACTCTACCTACTATCTAATGTCTACTGAATAACCATCCGTTTTTCACGCGATTGCAGAAGTCCGAGTAGCAAATCCAGAAATTGCAAAAAGGCGCACTGAATCTTACGCAGATTCAGCAGCAAAAT
>ENA-OUUV01000222-OUUV01000222.1-human-gut-metagenome-genome-assembly--contig:-NODE-222-length-40752-cov-5.306607_pt1 | contig 40752 bp, 58 predicted proteins | sample MGYA00237952_ERZ548838 | MGnify/ENA primary metagenome ERZ548838 (study PRJEB26490, sample SAMN05194705) | human gut metagenome | biome: terrestrial biome; feature: human-associated habitat; material... | reverse complement strand
GCAAAACGTATCATGGCTGGCTCAGTGTTGCGAAGTAATTGGCAACATCCACGATAACACTGAATTACTTAAAACCGAATAACCATGCAGAAGATAATGTTTAACGACCGCTGCGCACTGACATATGCGGTCATTGACGAGATAAAAAACAATACGCGCCGCATAGAAGGCGGCAAACAATTTCAACTGGCCGCGACCGCAGCCGAAGATTTCACTTATGAGGAAGCTACTGGATGTATCGTAATGTGCTGTCAAGGGATTGAGATTTTTCGCCATAAATGCCGCTACAAGGTCGGCGAGATCGTGGCCGTGGCGCAGAGCTATGAGCAAGTATATCGTCAAGGCAATATGGACGCAGATGATGCTATTATAAGGGGCTTGAAATACGACCCCGGAATGTGCAATAAGATGTACGTCCGTGCTGCCTTAATGCCCCACCAAATCCGCATCATGGGAATCCGTTGCGAGCGCTTGCAGGATATTTCGGACGAGGATTGCATGCGGGAAGGGGTCAGACAATTTACGCCGGACTTTCCAAAAGATTTCCCTATACATCCGACCCATTTTATAGTAGGAAATATTTTAAAAAACACTCCCCGCGAAGCTTTCGCCGCGCTTATCGACAAGGTGTCCGGCCGTGGGACTTGGGGGCGCAACCCGTGGGTGGTGGCTTACGAATTTGAATTGGTGAAATAGTATGAAATTCAGAACACCGTGCTTTGTCCGTGTCGAGGATACGGAGAAGCGAAAAAAGCTGGTAGAATGGCTGGAGGGGCGGATGGGTTATCGCTATTGTGTGGGGTGTTATAACGCCCGGAGTGCTATTGATAGCCCGCTTATCCCCTATGTGCTGGTTTCGACCCGCGCAGAAACGGGATTTGTCGAATGTTTTGTTCGACGTCCTGACGAAGGGATAGACTGCGGCAATAACATTCGGTTGTTCAAGGCTCTTGCGGCGATGACTGATGATAGGGATGATGTCAACCAATGGTATGTATTCGCAGCTGATTACTATTTCGGAGAAGAGGATGTATACTACCATCGCGGGCATGTTATCAGCGGGATTGATATGATTTACGTCTTTGAAGATTGGCGTAGCGCCTTGTATTATTGCCGAAAGGCTACGGCAGATGAAATTGTAGAATATTTCAAGAAATAGCGAGCTATGACGATATTTAGAATGCGCATGGGGAAATGCTGGTGCCACAGGCACACCACAGGCCATGGATATTTCAAAGTGTGGCTATTTGGACGCCTCTATGAATTATTCAGATACAGAGGGGCGTGCAAAAATTGCGACGCTCCGTTTTGAAAAAAATAGCGAGATTCTCGCAAAATCAAGATAAAATGCAGAAAAATGAGAACCTTACAGTATTCGAAGCCGTAGCAGCCGATGCCGTATCATACGCTGATGCCGTCCTTGAAGATCTGGACAAGAAAAAATAGAGCGGATCGGGATTGTATGATAAAATAATTTACTATATTTACTGCATGGAAATTATTTTATCGAAAATAGGGATGCTGCTCGAACGCCACTTTGGCGTATCGCTGGAGGAGATACGGACACCCTGTCGGCGCCAAAGCGTCACGGACGCCCGAACGGTATTCATCCATATCATGTACTTCCACAAGCTCATGAACGGAGTGAAGCTGTCGAACTACCTGAACTGTACGAGCCGGAATTCATACTACCATATCCGCAAGTTTGAGGATATGAAGGAGATAAAGGCGTACAGCAAAATAATATCGAAGTTTGAACACGAGGCGAAATTGGAGATTGAATCATGGCGGGAATCTTATATGCCGAAATAGACCTGAAAAAGATACCTGTTGACGTGATAGAAGAGTTTGTCCGCAATAACGGAGAGTTGGGAGCCAAGGTTAAACTTTGCATCGCGCCGCTCAAAAAAATAGACAAATTCGGGCACACGCATACCGTATATCTTTACCAGCCCAAACCGGAAGTAGGGGAGCGAGGCAAACCTACCTTTATAGGAAATGGGAGAATACTGCGACCGTCGTACAGATGGCAGGATGATGCCAAGCAAAACCCCGAACCCGATAATGAACCATAAAGCCATGAAACACTTGGTGTATCTGCGTTCCGGCAAAGTGGCCGAGGTCGACGCCCTCCGTTTCCAGTGTGTTGACCATAAGAACCAAATATACAAATTTTACGACAAGGTGGATGAGTATGCGCTAAACGAACAGGTCGTTTTCATCGCAAACAATCCGGACGCCATAAAACCCATAATACACAAACAGAAAGATGAAAAATCAGACTTCTATTCTGAATGAGCTGTTGGCCACCCTCGAAGTAGCCTACTCGAACGCCAAAGGGCGTCATTGGATGGTATACGGCACGCCCTTCCGATCCCTGCACCTGCTGCTGGACGATACTGCGGCCACGCTCCGGAAAGGCGCCGACAAGATGGCCGAGACCATCCGCGTGCTGGATGGCATTCCGCTGCATACGATGACGCAGTTCGTGGATTCGTCTCAGATCGAGGAGGCGCTTACGATCCCCGATGCTCTGACCATCGCGCGCGAAATGCGGGACGACCTAAACGAAATCGTCGCAATGGTGCATGGAGGGGTTGATGCAAAAGTGTTCGACCCTACCACCGAGAACGACGTGCTGAATATCACGAGCGAGATTCGGCACTGGATTCTGTTTTTCGACGGAATCATATCCAACTGGACGCCCGCTATACCGAGAATACCTGAATTTTAACTTTATATAAAATGGACAACAAACTGAAAATCGGGTTGATAGCTGCTGCGGTAGCCGTGGTAGCCATCATTGTGTTCAACTTCCTGCCGGGCAGCATTCGAAGCGCCGGAACCATCGGATTCCTCGCGGGGGTAGTATCGGGATGGTTTTTACGCTCGTGGTACGGCACCATCGTCGACAAAGAGATCGACGCATAGGAGATGAACAGGCTAACGTCGGCCATCATCGGGGTAATCATAGCCATGATCGCACTTTATAGCCTGCGGTCATGGCTTTGTTCCACCCTATCGAAACCGGAGATCGAATGCCGCGTCGATACGGTGGTCATAAGGGAGTATGTAAGAGATACTGTCATTATAACAAATACGCATCAAATTTCGAGGATCGACACGGTGATGGTATATCTGCCCGGCGACACGGTTAAAGTGGCTGTAACGCTTCCGTTCGAGCTCAAGACATTTCAGACCGAGAACTACCGCGCAACGGTGTCCGGGTATAAGCCCATGCTCGAAAGTATAGACCTGTTCGTGCCAACCAAGATCATAACGCAGACCCATCACACCACGACGATCATGCCGCCTACATGGGAAGGGGGGATAGTAGTGGCCGCGCAGGTTGCCCCCGGATGGAACAATCAGTTTATGGGCGCGCGCGTGCGATACAACAAGGGGCGGTTCAGCATCGAGGGAACCGTAGGGTACAACCCCTTCGATGACGCCCCGTACGGAGAGGTGCGCGGAGGGTTTAATATTTGGAGGAAATGAAGCTGAGGACGCCGAAAAAGCCAGCAAAACCGAATATCGAAGGATTCGGAGATCGGCCAAAGGTAACATGCAAGTCCTGCAAATACCTGTCGGCCGAAGAGAATATGCACCATATTTGCCCCAAGACGGGCATGGTGACGCATATAAACACCGAAAAGATTTGCATATACCATGAACAGCAAAGTGTCAATACAGGTCAAGCCGCTGACGGTAAATAGGGCATACAAAGGGCGCCGATTCAAAACCAGCGAGCACGATGCCTTCCGCGCAGAATGCCTCTTAAAACTCCCGGACATAGAATTGCCGTCTCCTCCGTTCGAGGTGTGGTATGAGTTCGGATTCTCCAACACTCAGTGCGACTACGACAACGCGGTAAAACCGTTCCAGGATGCGCTGCAAGAAAGGTATCAATTCAACGACAAATTAATCTACAAAGCGCATATACGCAAGTACATAGTACCCAAGGGATGTGAGTTTATATCATTCAATATCAAATCATTAGCAGACACAACATGGGAACAACAAAACGAGTAGTATTCTCCTCGTCGCTCTTGAAAGAGTGCAAGGACATGGTAGCTTCATCGGTCATCGACCTGCTCGAATCCATAGCCGAGAAGAGCGACAACCCGAAGGTGACCATCACCTCCACGTGGCGCAACCCTTATCGGCAGGCGATGGCCATGTACAACAACCTGGTCGCCGGAAAGCGCATCCGCTACCGGGAACCCGGCAGAAAGGTGACCGCACTGTTCGACGACTGCCAGGATCAGGGCATGGACAAAGAGGAGACCATCGACGAGATGTCCAAACTTATCAGTCGGCTTAGCGAAAAGGGCGAACGGGTGTCCAAGCACTGTGTGAGCGCCGAGGAGTATCGCAAGGTGAATGTGCTGGACGTGAGTATGACTATGGAGAAACCCGTGGAGTTCTTGGTCGCAGCACTCGACGAGCCGCGCGTCATCAAAGTGATTTCGCCCGTATCTATTCCCGGCAAAAACCCCAAGTTTTCGTATGACCTGAGTGAGCCTGCGTTCCACCTCGAAATAAAAGCATAGTCATGAACAGTGCGTGCGTACTCTTCTTTGTAGCCGGGATTATTATGCTGGTGTTCGGGATCGCCGGGCGAGGAATAGACCCGCCAAACAAAAACAGGCGCCGATAGGGTGCCTGTTCTTTTATGCCTACTCAACGCTGCCCCCCGGGGAGCCTCCTGTGTTGAGTTTGGTGGTGTCGACAGCCTGATCCGCAATCTTGGGCGTCGTGACACACAGGTCTTGTAGCTTTTGGGTGGAGACGGAAGATGTTGCGAGTTTATCCGTCGTCACTGCGCCGTCCGCAATTTTATCCGTGGTTACTGCAAGGGGAGCCAGCGCAGCCGTGCCGACTTCCGCTGTTCCGATCTTCGACGCCGTAATGGCACCGTCCAATATCTGCCCGTTGCCAACGCTATTTGCGGCTATCTTATTGACATTGATAGCTCCGTCGACGATTTTATCCGAATTTACGCTATCGTCGGCGATCTTGTCGACCGTAACGGCCGCATTGGCGATTTTATCACCGGTGACAGCCCCGTCAGCGATGGCTGCGGCGCCTACGCATCCATCCGCAAGCTTCGACGCCACGATTGTATTTTTTTGAATGATGTCGCCGGATACAGCGCCCAAGGCCAATTCTTTGCCGGTTATGGTTTTAGCTTTGATCTTAGCCGCAACCACGGCACCGTCGGCCAGCTTGGCTGTGGTGATCGACCCGTCGGGAATTTCAGGAGACCCCCCCCCGCCGGAATAGAGACCCGATCCGATGCCCGGGAAATCATCGCCAGTAGGGGATTCATACCCTTCGTTGAGTAATTTCAAAACGTCGGCGGGAGTGTAGGCCGACGGGTTGTCGGAGATGACTGTCTCGTTGATTTCGAAGTCGAGGTAGTCCGCAGTAAGCAGGACGTTGCCACCTTCCGGAAGCGCTGGCTCGATGATGATTCGGCGCCCCATGTCTACCCGCGGGTTGGCCGGGCGAGCAATAAAGGTCGCGGGCATTTGTACTCCGTTCACAAAAATGTAGGGGTAATCGAATTTGCGCCCCTCGATTGTAATCTTCATATCACATTTTTTTTATGTTTGACGTTATTACCCCCGTCGGCCGGAGCCTGCGGGGCGTTTTCAATATCAATACCTACTTCATCCTTCATCTTCTTTCCCACGTATTTTTGAAGGGATCGGAATACCGGAGCGTCGGATATTTCCATGGCATTCTCCAAATACGACCACATTTCGATGCCGCATACCATGCCCGTGAAGAGCTTGGCCAGGTGCAAGTTCATGAAGTCGAGGATTTGAGTGTCTATAAGGTGGCACATGCCGATCCCAACGACAATGCACGTAAGTTTGATGACCGTTTTCCACGCCTTGTCGCTGGAGAAATACCAGTCCTTATGCTGCCGAGCCGCCCTCTTGCGCCCGGCCAGTATACCCATCACGAAGTCTATCATGACGAATGTCAAGGCGCAGAGCACAAGCGGCGTCACGGGAGCGAACAACGACAGCAAGCCCCCCACCACAGCCATGATCCATTTCAATAAGGTGTCCATTATCCTATTCCCTTTGATAATTAGCGTCGCCCGAAGTCCAGTAAAATACGCGGCCGTCGTGAACAAATATTTCAGCATACATCCCTGTAAGGACGTTGGTAATGTTGATAGTACCTGCTACTACCCCGGCGATAGACAGTTTTATATCCACGACAGCGCTTTCTGAAACGGTGTGTTCTATGAATATTCGAACTGGCGTGCCGGGCAATTGTTGCATAGGCATGATGGCATTTACGTGTGTGCTGCCAATGTTGCCGATTTTGATGATATTTAATTCGTAATTAGATAGCATCGCATTGGGAACCACGGTAGTTGGTTCCAAGTAATTTACTCCCGGAGCGGAAATTTTACTCTCCGGAATAGTGCCTTCTTCTATTTTTTCCCCGGATATGGCGTCATCTGCGATCTTGGAGCCCGTAACTGCTCCGTCCTTGATGATGGAAGTATTAACCGAGTTTACTCGCAATGCTCGTGTCGATACCGACGCAGTGCCATATTGCGCTTCTTCGATAGAGCCATCCTCCAGCTTTTGATTTGCGATGATGGTTTTGTTGGCGATCTCTTCGTTGGTGATGGTCTCTGCCGCTATTTGACCCGCAGTGATAGTAGCATCGGCGATACTCCCCGCAGTGATTGCTTTGTCAGCAATCTTCATTCCGGTGATCGTCCAGTTGATGAGCTTTGAACCGGGAATGGACTGGTCGGCCATTTTACTCCCGGTGATCTGTCCATCCTGGATGTTGCCGTTCTTTATGGCCTCAGCTCCGATCTGCGTATACCCCACTGCGCCGTCGGCTATTTTGGCTGCAGTTACGGCCTGAGCGGCAAGTTTGGGTGTCGTCACTGCGCCGTCGGCCAGCATAGCCGCTGTTACGGAACCGTCGGATAGCACGCCCACCTTCCATGCTGCGAGGTTGGCCGCCGTGGCCTGCCCTATGAGGGTGCCAATTCCCGATGCCGACGCATTGGCCGCAGCATTCACGACATAATCCTGATATGTGTATCGCGTCGTGCCATCTTCATACACGCGCTGTTCGTCCTGTATGGTGTTGGCATAAAGATACTGGCCTATTTTAGCGACATCGGCGGCCAGGTAGTAAGCCTGCCCTTGGTAGCAGATGATACCTTCGCCGATGTTCGTCCCGGTGTCGTTGTTCGCCGTGGCGAATCCCGCAACGATGGAGATGGGCGTTTTGGTGGATCGGAGGAGCGAGTTGATGGCGCTCCAGAGGTTCTGCAAATCCTGCATCTGCACGGGGTTGCCAGTGCCCGATATGACGTTGATATTTTTTATTCCTGCCATGTTATTGAGTTTTTATAGTATACTTGATGTAAAAGGGAAATAGCGTGTTGACGTCTGCGATAAACTGGTTGTATGCTTCCGAGTTGTTGTACAGGGCAGCCGGGATCATAATGATGGGCTGCTCCGTGATGGTGCCTCCCTGTCCGAGGTACACCTTCGGGGTGGGAGTGTCGTACAGGTATACAGGAGGGGTTGGCGAATCATACCACATAGATCGCCATATGCTCGCGCCGCTCGGGGTGATGGATATTTGGCCCCACTCGCCGTACCAGTACCGGAGTACGCCTTCGATCTGCCCGTATGTAGGTGTGCACGCCGCCATCATGTACCACTTGGAGCGCACCATGTAGTAGTTGTACAGATAGTCGTGCAACACCATGAGCAACGACAGGCAGTAGCGGTATATTATCGTTGTCCAAAACGGCTGCTCCGTGTAGCTGTGGTCGCGCCGCACCGAGTAATTCGGCCGGAGCAACTGCAACACCAGCTTCGGGATGTCAATATATCGGAAACGCATCATATAGCTTCAAATATTGTAATGTTCTTGGTGAAATCGTACAGATTGGGGTCGAAGTTGAAGTAGCCGGGGTTAAGCACTATTTTGCCGTCCGTAGGCGTCGTTACACCCTCGTTCTGGGATACCGTGACATCGGAGAAGTATGCGTCCTTGACGCCCGTAAGCCCCGAGAGGTATCTTTCTATGTCGTTGATATACAGAATATTTGACGTGCGCCGTTGCATCTGCAAGTCATGCAGGCCCGTGTTGACACTGGACTTGATGGTGTCGAGGTTGTACGACTTGTCGAAGCGGATGTACAGCTTGCTGGCCGATAGCACGGCCGGGGGGTTGGATGCGGCCTGGATTTGCGCGCCTACGCCCCAGAAATTGCGGTAGTAGGCGCCGAAGGCGTTAAGCTGGTCTTGCGTCAGGGATACGACGTTGTTGTTGGCGTCGGACGTCGCGACGTTGATGTAGTACAGCCCTTCCTCGGTAGCGCCTATCGAAGCCTGCTTTATAATCTGCTTCGTGGCATCTATGGTCGCATAGCCCAGCTCTTGCGTCGCTTCGTTCACCACGACTACCTGATCGCCCTGCTGATAGGCGTATGCCTTCTCGACATACCATGCCTCGCTCGTCACGCGCGCGATCTTCGCGGCCGCCGATATCGTCTCCTCGCTGCGCAGGATTTCGAGCCGCACAATGTCAAGCACGGTGCCTACCACCTCCGCGATCTTGCGCAGGATGCCCGCGTTGCTGGTGTTAATGGACGGGATCGTCCGTTGGATGTTACCCCATATGGTATTTATAAGTGACATATCGGTTATTGTTTAATTATTGAGGGGTAGTTGTAATAGTCGAGGTTTGTATTCGGCCACTCCGCGGGCGGCGCCAACAGGGGCTCCAGCACTCCGTTAACGGGCATCTGTTTGTGTGACGACCACCAATAGCCCGCCTTGGTGGGATCATCACTCCGAGGCCGCATGTTCTGCGGCAGATACTCCTGTGTGCAGGATGCCTTCATAGCCGCATCTACCACGAACGACGCGGGATCGCCTCCGTTCCACAGCATCAACGCCTGTGCTTCTGTCAGGTATGTATTGAAGTTGCGGAAGTGGTAGATTTCGCCCTTCAACAAGATCGGAATATTTTCGCTGTACATGCCAAGGTTGAGGTATCTTTGTTGACTATTACTACCCAATTTGAACGTCCCCGAAATCTTGATCCCGTTTACAAAGATGTAGCTTAAATTTTCCCGTAAAGCATAGCAGAATACCACGTGATAAGTCGTGTTTGGCTCGCAGAGATATGTCACTGAGGAAGCCGAGGTTGCGAAAAGCAATTTGCGGGAAATAATTGTGAGCCTTGGAAGTGTCATATTATCCATCATGCTGAATACGCACTGCTCATTATGGATGTCGTCTCCGGTTTTGAAGTAGCACTCCAGCGTCCCGTCGACGAGCGACTGTGTGGATATGCGCTGTCCCATGAAGGCGCCATTGGCGGTATAGGCGCCCTTGAAGTCGTAAGTGGGTTTGTAGATCGGCTCGCGGCTTATCTTGGGATTATCATTGACCACCAGGTCATAACCCCCGGCAGACTTGCGAAGGAGCGGCGGAGTAGAGATGTCGGGCGGCATCTGCTTGGCGCTGTCGAGCCACATGGCGGGCTTCGAGCTGTCCTCCTCAGAGGGTATGAGGTTCTGAGGTATGTACTCAGCTACACAGGACAGCTTCAAGGCCGGGGGCACAATATAGTCCTGCGGGCGCACTCCGTTTTGGAGTGCCGTCATTTCCTCCTCTGTGAGTGCGCGGTCGAACCAGCGGGCGCATATCACCTCCCCCATAAAATCAACCGCCGGACGATTATTAACACCATATCCACCAAGAAATAGATATGAAGAAGCATAACTAACCCAATTTTTATTTTGGGAGTTTACCAGATTGTTGTTGATATATGCATAGACCTTGGCTCCGTCGCTAATGAATACGACGCTGTATAAATAGTCCCAAAAAACAGGATATGAATATATACCCGCCCGATTGTTGTATAACAGAAGAGAGATGGTGCCTTCTGAGGAGGATTTGATATCAATGCGAGGGAAATTCAATGCCCCCGACGTGTCAAGTATTGTCCGAGACACAGATTCAGGGTTGGGGATGTATTTGTACTTGGGAGGCGTGCGGAATAAACACTGCACGGTATATGGGCTGTTGTAGAACGTGTCGCGCAAAAAGGTGCCGTTCCTCCTCATCATCGCCCCCATAGCCTCGGGCGCAAGCGCCGATATGAGGGCGCGTCCTCCTTCGGCCGTAGCTTTGAAGAGACGCGAGATTTCCGCCTCCACCTCTTCCTTCACGTCCATCGAGGAGTTGAAGGGAGGCCGCTGCAAGGTTTGGAGGTTGTATATGTCGATCCCCTCGACGTCGAGAATCTGATTTGTCCTCAGCGCCGGAGTGTAGGATTCCATAAAGTTCTTGGCGGGAGGCTCCTGGCGGTACTGCATGGCCTTCCAGTCCGCGGGCGGGATATTCGTGGGCGTGTTTTTCTCCAATATCGGGTCTATGCCCGCGAGAGAGCCGGACACGTTGAATGCCACGTCCTGGATGGTGTCTCCCTGTTTTACTGTGTACGTCTTTGCCATGTCTACTCCTTGTATCGTGCATGTATGTCCGCGGTCACAACTCCCGAGGCTGTCTCCTCAAAGATATTCACGCGGGCAATGAGGGCTCCGTCGTCGTATATTTGCTTTTCAGCCGTGGCCTCAACCTTACCCCACGCCCACTTGGGCAGCAGGGGATAGAAGTCCTCGAATCCGACCCCGAACTGGGGCTTCGTAAGACTTGCCGCCGACTTGGAAAATATCAGCGTGGCGTTCTGCTGGCTGCACAAAGATACCAACTCGACGCCCCCGTTGGATATAACTATGTCGTTGACCTGAAAGTCGAATTTTGCGTCTGTCATTGCGTTATCTTGGTATTTTCGTAGTCTCCTTTATTGAACTGGGAGGGGGCGGTCATAGGGGTGGCCGGAGGCGACGCACCTTGGGCGCCGTGAGTATGCGCATTGAATACTGTGCACATATTCCCTACCTGCGTCACTAAATTGTTGAGCGCCGTGGTGACGCCATCTACCAGCACAAGCCCCCCGTTCTCCCCGCCATCCATTTCAATTTTATCGGCAGTGAAAGATATTTTATTTTTTTCAATCCGCCAAGAAGAGGTGCCGCGGATTATTTCCACGGCGTCCTTATCGAAAGAAATAGTGCTTTCTCCCTCCTCTTCGGTACCCGCGACGTTCGATGCGACCATCTTGTCGATCTTCGTGGCTTTTATGAGCACCGGAACCTCGGAGTAACCCTCTATGAACCCCAGCACCACAAGAGAATTCACGGAGGGTATAATATAGAGGCTGTTGCCCCCGTTTGGAAAAATGTTTAGACTTATGTCGCTGAATATCCTATCATTATCCACAACAGCCTCTAAGGTTTTGGCATCCTCGTCTATAGCCGACACGGTGGCTATGACGAGCGATACCCTCTTCCCGTCATTCATCTTTGTTCCGAATTCCGCTCCCAAACGGGCGCATTCGTCGTCGAAAGTGCCGGATGTTTTCATAATATAAACATTTCGTTGGTTACTGTCAGGGTTTGGATGAACCCGTCGGAAGTGTCGCAGCTCAAATTCCTGCCTATCACGTAGTAGTTTCCCGTAAGCTCCGGGAGCATGGTGTCCGTGTACTCCACAAAGTCGAACATATTAACCTGCGGATAGAGCACGGTTTTTATGGTTCCCTTGTTGCGCGTTCCCTTCAACCGGGCCATTATGTTCTTGGCCGTCTGTTCGGTCAGCGATACCGTATTGGCCGGGACAAAATATCGGTGTGCCTCGCCTTGGGAATCGCCGTATTCGTAGGTGTACTTTGTACCGTCGGCCATGAGGGCGTTTACCACCACTTTGTAGTTCTCGAACAGCCCGTCGGTAGGCACTATGTCGCGGCCGATGACATTGGTGTTCGTGGCCAGTGTCACCGTGCGCTTGAATTTGTCCCTTACGCCAATACCGAAATACACCTTCCCCTGGGTGTTCACAGTGCCGTACAGCGTAAACATATTCATGAGCTTCGACAGGGCCTCGAACGGCGATATGAGCTTGAAGGTCTGCAACGCGAACTCCACATCCGCACTATCCGATGAATCGAAAGACAGAGCCGGGAAGTCCGCCGGGTTGTCGAACCCCTGTGCCTTGCGGTAGACCTCGAATGCCTTGTTCGAGATGGGGCATAGATAGTCCACCATGTCCTTTAGCTTCGTGCGCGACACCCAGTCCCGATTTATAGTACCGAACCGCAGGATGAAAGAGTAGTCCTCGCATACGATCTTCGACGGGAATCCCCCGATGACCTGCCGGATGAAGCCGCTGAAAATGCGCAGTCTCTCGAACTGCTGCCCCAACTGAGCATTGTTGTAGAACCAGCCGTCGATGTCTATGCGGGCTCCGGGCTTGATGTTTATGCCCTCCAAGGCCGCCCTTATGCGCTGTGCCGGAGGCAATCCCTGCCGGAACCCGATGGCATACACCGGGAGGGTCATGGTGCAGCTTCCCGAGAGGGAATCCCGCTCCTCGGTAATGTCTACTGAGGCGAATCGGCCGATGCTCTTCCCCTCGATAAACACCTCGTTTCCTACTCTGAACAAATTACCTTTCATCACCTACCGCCCCCCCCCGCGGGATTGGTCGTATTTACCGTCTCCTGCGTAAATACGATGGCATTTTCATCCATGTTTATTTGGTGGAGCGTCATGCTGACGTCCACGATGGTAGACCCCGGATTGGGGGTATATTTGAACCTCTTCATGTACACCCACTCCAGTCCGAGGTCGTTGTTGAGGACTTTGTTCTCGATCTTGAAAACATCCTGCCCCTGCCACAAACTCCGAAGAGCCACGCCGAGGTCGGCGATAGCCATGGCCGCGGGATCGGTGTTGTCGAGCCCCTGGTCGGCATATGCCTCATAGGACAAGGCGTCGAGCATGGAAAGGTTCGAGGCCGAGGCGTCCGTGTCGACGCGAGACAAGTTACGTTCAATGCGCAGACGCACCGTTACGACCATCGGTTTGTAGTTGAGAACCTGGAGGATTTCTGCCCCGTCGACGAGCTGGGAGGTAGAATCGTTCTTTTCCCCTTCCACTTCGTAGGTGAGGTTGATAGGGAGGAAATAATCCCCGCAGCGAAATACATATTCTCGCTGTATATCCTGGCGATCTACCGATTGTATGGCCGTTTTGTAGTCGCCGGACTGCTTTAGGGCGTCCGCCATCCCGGTATACTGAGGATCGGAGGTCTTGGCCTTGCCGCGGAACTGAACGATCTGACGCCAGAATCCTACCTCCGCCAGGGTTATTTTCAACCCCGCCTGATATGCTTTTTCTACGGCGCTTATGCCATCCGTCACGGCCTTGTACGCCGGGATTTGTCCCAAGGACGGGAGGTCGTTAGGAGTGTCGTTGGGGGTTGTGTTTGCGGTATATTGATCTTTAGCCATTGAGCGTGCGTGTTGAGTTGTTGAAGGCTATTTGCAGTCCTCGAATTGTCACCTCTTCGATCTGTTTGGATATGGTCTGCATGATGCTTTCCGGCGTGGCATTGGTGTTTATTTGGGTCGGCATCTGCACGATAGGAGCGTTGAAGTTGATGATGAGGGACTTGGATCCCTTGGTCAGATCTTCGATCTTCTTGGTGTCCTTCCCGCTGGCGCCGCCGCCTTCGCCGTAAATCTTCGTCACCCGGTTGAAATTCTCGTTGATCTCCCGGTCGTTGAGCGCAGGATTGGTACGGAAGGTTACAGGTTGAGTGGATAGTTCTCCTTTGGTTACAGTGGTAACGTCTCTCGAATTACCTGTTTTTAGGAAATTAAAGAGACTGAATCCATTGTTTGCTTCGTACGGGGTGTAATTATACTTCAGCAATCCCGTAGCATACTGGGGCTGCCCGTTTTCGGCAGGAAGATGCCCCGGATACTCTTCCAGTCCTTCCCGCACCTTGGGCGTAAAGGTAGTGGTGAAGTTTTTAAGCAGGATGTCGCGCGCGTCTTTCAGATTCGCGGCGCGGTTCTCCTCGGTGCCTTCGTCCAAACCCCACGCCTTGCGGGCAGCCGGAGTAGAAAGGTATTCCTCGACATACCTCTTTCCCAGCTCCTCGGACAGATATGTCGCGGCTTTGCGTCTCTCCGTGTATTCCGACTGCTTGGCCGATTTCTCGTACCTCAAGTCCCAGCGGCTCTTGTCGCCCCAGCTCCACGGATTGAAGAGACCGATGAAGTCGGAGAGATTGAGAATCCAGTCCGACAGGGTGGTAAGTGCGCTTACGGCATCCTCGACGCCATCCACGAATTCATCGAAGATATGGTCGAACATATTGGGATCGAACGAGTTGTACCATACGTCCAGGCGCGCTGATATGCGGTCGAACATATTCTCTCCGGCCCGGCCGACGCTTTCCCACAGTTTGTCCATGCCCGCGAGGTTGATCCAGAAATTCTCCTTCGCCAGGGCTATCTGTCCGCGCGCCGCGGCGGCCGACGGGGGTTGGAGCTCCGTATCGAGCCTGTGCAGGGCGCGCAGCATGTTGGCGCGATCCTGGAGATAGTTGTAGGGGCTCGTCCCTGTCACGCCGCGTCTCTGCATGGCCTCGTTGGCGTATCTGTTGAGGATGGGGGCGGCGTGGATCAACTCTCGCACGTCTCGCATGTTGGGTTTTTCGGCAGCCAACAACTGCTGCATGTTTAGACCCACGATGTCATAGGGTCGGCCACCGATCTGGGCGACTTTACCCACCTGCCGCGCGATCTGCGTGGCTATGGCCGTGCCGATCTGAGTGCCTCCGATTTCGAAGCCCGACACGGTGTTTATCATGGAGAGCATGCCTGCGCGAGAATAGCCGTATTCGGCCGCCATGCGCGTGGCATCAGACAGCGCCGAGGTGTAGCCCGATCCCAACCCCCTGCGTGCCATATCCATCTGCATGCGGTTGGATATGGCGTCCGTCATGGACGAGCTGTTCAAGGTTTTGGACAGCTCGGCATACAGCCCTCCGCCGATGAGCTTAGGAAGAGCGTACGCCACGGCTCCAGTACCGAGAACGCCCGCACCCATCAGGAGTGCGGGGTTGCTCTTTATCACTGCGGCGGCGGAATCGAACACCGCCCCGACCAAGTTCCCGGCGTTTCGCATCCACCCGCTCGGAGTGAAGGAATTGCGCACTAACTGTTCGCGGAAGCGCCGGATGGAACCGAACGCCCGGTTGGCATCGGACATGAAATCCTCGCGCGTATGTCGGTTGCCGAATCGGCGCGACACGTCATACATGGAGGACATGCGCTCGTGCCATCCGTGCCGCAGGTTCGGATAGTTGGCCACACCGCCTCCGCCTCCGCCTCCGCCTCCGCCATTCCGGGACATGCGGTTGGTCTTGCGCTCCAGTTGGTCACTCAGTGCGTTGGCACGAGTAAGACGTTCGATGACGTCTCCCCCAAGGTTGAGGCGTATGGTGTATGTTGCCATTATTTTTTAGATTTAAAGGGCGCCATGTCTATGATGTCGACAAGGTGAAGCGCAAGTGTATATAACTTGTCTATATCATTGATGCTTAGCCTTTTATCCATGTCAGAGTAAGGCTCATGGAAGTATCTGGAGACGACGGCCTTCTTGATAAGCAGAGGGTCGTCCTTCGCATACTCCTCTATTTTTTGCCGGACGGATTCTTCGGGAGCGCCTTCAAGAACTCCCAAGTCCCGAAAAAACGGCGGAAGTCCTCGCTGACAGGTTCCGACTGAAAGATTTCCACGCAGGCGAGAGCGTCGCCGAGCAAATCTTCGCGCACCTTGTCGTCGACGCAGCAGGCTTTGATGAAGTCCATGGCCAGGCCAATCACTCCCTTCTGCTCCGATTCCTCGCGCGACAGGATCGACATGGATAGCTTCGAGTGCTCGATGTTGCGGCGCTGTAAACGCCAAAAGGCGATATTTTGGTTCTTTTTCTCCTCCTCGATCATATGACCTTCTTTGTTGAAGGAGGGGACGAAATACGAGGCCGTGACGGTGTATTGGAGGTCAAGGCGCTCCGTTTCTTGTATTTGCGACATAATTTTTGGGTTTTAAAGACGGGCGGGTCTTGGGGTGCCCGCCCGTCCTGGTTTACACAATAGTTTGGATGGGTGCGACCGAGCGCTGTACGGCACGGGCACGGATGTTGATGGACGAAAGCGTCTCCGCGTCGTTTCGGTTAGTGTCCGAGCTCGACTGTTCGCACTTGCACCCTAACAGGGATTCCGAGACGGTCTTTGGCGTCGCGCTGTTGCGCAGCGACATGGTTTTCGTCAGCGTGAAGGGCGGCAGTTGGAGCATGGACGCATAGGGCGTCTGCCCGGCCGGAAGAGCGCCGTTGATCGCATCGAGGATGGTGTGCTGCTCCCCGGTCTGGTGCGACAGAGTGGCCGCATACTGAGCGTTGAGCTGCACCAGGTCGATAGGGTCTGTTTCCCCGATAGCGAATATGTCCTGCACTGTCTGCGAGTACTGCAAGTTGAGCGAGGTACCCGTGCCGATCTTGATTGCTGGAAGCCCCTCGAAAGTAAGGTAGATTTGGACGTCCTTCGAGGGCACTACATAAGGATTAGGCATGGCGTTTAGTTTAACGTAGTTACAAAGAAAGTTTCGATATATGCCTCGCGGAGCGGGCTAAGGGGAAGTACCTCCACGGTAACCTGGATAGCCTTGGACATATTGTAGTTGCCGTCTTTGGCGGCGAAATCTACATTGATGGCCTGTGCTTCTCCGCGGTTGATACGGGGTGTCAGTTCTGTTTCGTCGAGCTGAGCCAGCGTTCCGGACTTGAATCCCGCGTCGATCGCTCCGGTGGAAGCATCCGTCGGGATGTTCTCCTGGAGCAACTTGACAAAGAATCTCTCCACGCTGTCACACACGGCATTGCCCACGCGGACAAACGAAATTTCCGAAAGAGCCATCTCCGGATCGTTGCATGTGGCGCCGTCGTTGTAGTATACGCCTGCCAGTTGCGGACGCACGCGGGTGAAGAGGTATTGGTTCTTACCCAGGAGGTTGCACTTCGCAGGCACAAGCTTCGATACCGGAGTGTTGATATCTTGCGGGTCGGCGCTGGCCGTGACATCCACAAAATAGTCGATGTCGCCTGCTGCCCCGGCAGTGGTCACGGCACCGGGAGACGTCGCCAGCGACAGGCTCGACAGCATTCCGAGAGTTCGGCCTACGGATGCCGACATGCCGGGCTTCGAAGTTGTAACCTGATAGGCCACACGGGGTGCCTTGAGCGCTGCGAGATTCTCCAGCTTACTCAGGTCGGTGGTGAGGATGGTCTTGCCTGTCGGAACGCAAACAACGCCGTCGAAGATGCCGACCATGCGGATCGACTGCTGGAACAGGTTGTTGAGTACGGTTTGCAGGTTGCCAATGAGGGTCTTGTGGGTAGCCGGGAGTTTCCCCTCGGTCGTCCCTGAGAAATCCTGGAACGTGGGAAGCGGCGATGCGAAGGATATCATGCGCGGACGCAGGTCGAAGTTCGACGCCGTGGTACCGCTGATGATGGATTCCAGCTTGGCCGAAATAAATGTCTCGTATTCGGCCTGAGCATACCCCACGACCCACACGCGAGAGCCGCTACCTGCCTTGGCGTAATACTCCTCCACCTGGAACAGGAGCATGGCTCCGGTTCCCGAGGTCACACCCATCGCCGTAAGGTCGGCAACGGAGGTAATGAGGTAGGCGGTATCGAGCGCGAATTTCGCACTTTCGGATCCCGAGGAGGCCATTGCCGGGGCGACGATCATGCCAATACCATCGCTGGGCGTGGTGTTGCCCAGCCTGGTGTCGCCTAAAGTTGTATAAATATCTACTACTGCCATATTTGCGTAGGTTTTGTTATTTTGCGAGTTCTGCACCGACTGCGGCCTTCTGCTCGTCGGAAAGGGCGTTGTACGCCTCCAGGGTCTTGGAGTACCCGGCGCTGTGGTGCAGCTTCGGGTTCACGGTTGCCCGGATGGCATCCCGAACCTTGGCATACTCCACGCCTTCGATCAGCGCCTCTGTTGCGGCTTCCTCCTCCTGTTTCTCAGGAGCGGGGGTCTTGCCTTCGAGCAGGGCTTCTGCCTCGGCATCGGACATGACGGGCTTGTTGCGTTCCTTCTCGGCCTCTGCCAGGGAGTTCTTGGCTGCCTGACGGCGTGCCCGGAACTGGTTCTCGAGCATCTCCTCGAACTCCGCGGTGTCCTTGGGCGGATTGGATTTGTCGACGCGGGCATAGCGGAGCTCCTGGACGAGTTCTCCGTTCAGGTGTGCCAGCTTCTCGCGGGACTGGCAGCGTGTCTGCGCCTGCGATTCGTTGACGTAGATGTTGCCGTCCTCAGTGACGTACAGGGTGCCGTAGATTTGGAGCTGCTTTACGAGCTCGATGAAAAACTTGCGGGTGAATGTTGCGATCTGAATCATAATTTAAAGGGGGAATTAAATTGTTGATATTGATTTTTTTTGGAATACCAGCCCGACAACATGCCGGGCTGGTTTTTTCTGTGTGTGTTGCGTTACGCTCCGGCGGCTGCCGTCGGGCGATACAGAACGATGCCTGCTGCGCTGCTTCGGAGAGTTCCGGCACCCGTCGAAATATCCATCGACACTTTCCAACCGTAGTTGTTCGGGTCGGACACCATATGGATGTTCGTGTTGCCGATTGCCACAATGACCTCCTCGGGGATAAATCCGAGGCCGATGTCGTAGACCGTTGCGGCCAGCACGGGCTTCACATGAGCGGTGTCGATAGCTCCGGTTGCGAAGGTGACGGGCTTGTCGAAATAAGTCTCCGCATCCACGACCGTCGAAGTTGCAGTGTTGTAGGCAGCGATGACCGAGCGAGCCATGACGTCGAATCCCGAGTAAGTGAAGCCTTCGGGACGGGCGTTCGACAACTGCTGCGTCAGAATGCTCTGAACCTTGTCGGTCTGCACCAGCGACGTGTAGTAGGGCTCTGCGAACACAGCCACACCGTTCCCTCGGCGGAAGTTGAGGTTGCGGGCGATGAAGCGACCCTGTGCGGCGAGCAGGTCATTGAGGGTCATGCCGAGCAGCTTGCCAGCGGCGGCCGAGTTGATCGGGAATCGTTTTGACGAATCGAACTCTGCGCCGGACATTGTAAGATGGTTAGCTGCGGGAACTGCCTCGGCGATGGTCTGGAGCCAGTAGTTGTGGATGCACATGGACATTTTGGCCATGGCGTCCAACTGGCCCGTTGCGCGGTCGTTGTAGGCCAGGACGTCGGAGTTCGCGGGCTGCCATACAATAGGCTGCATGGAGAACACTTTGCGCTCCAACCCTCGCGGCAGGTCGTCGTAGAGGTAGTTGGGCGCATTCAGCGGCGCGCGATCTCCGAAGTAGACATCCGGATTGACGGCGCTCTCCACCCAGATGATGCCTTCCTTGTCGCGCACCGACAGGCGGCGTACACGGTCAGCCCACGTGTTGGGCGGGAAGAGCTGGCGAACGAACAGCGAGAGCCATGAAATCTTCGCCAGGTCGGCATTCTGCACGAACTGACCCGACTTTTCGCCCGAGGCGAGACCCTGGATCGTGTCGACGACACTCTCACGGCGTCCGTCGTTGACCTGGAAGGTCATGTTCTGCACGGTGGCCATGAAATAGGGGTCGCAGAGCATAGATGCGGACAACTCCTGAATTGATTCTCGAACGTCGGCGTCCTGTGCGGCCGACAAGCTCACCTCGGCAACGCCGTCGGCAGTGCCCGAGGAGGCGGACAGACCCATGATTGCCTGAATCTTCGGCATATTTTCAGGGTCGTCGATGTACTTGAAAAAGGGTTTTACCATTGTCTTGGTTTTTGTGATTGTTTTGTCGTTGAATACTCGCGCATCCTCCGCAGCGGAGAGCGCCGTGGGTTTGGCTGCCTCGGCTTTGGTTTCCTTGGCGTCGTCTGTGGTTGCGTCTGTGGTTGCAGCAAGGGCCTCGGTGGCGGGCTCTGCGGCCAGGGCGCTCGCCCTCTCTTCGCGGGCTTCGCGGCGGTCTTTGTCGGCCTCCTTCTTGTCCTTTTCGGCCATCTTGTCGTCGCGCTCGGCGTCCTTTTCGCGCCGTTTTGCTTCGGCATCATCGTCCTTTTCGCGTTCATAGCGCGCAGCGCGGCGATCCTCGCGGGCATCACGCTGATCCTGCCCGGCATCCGCGTCGTCCTGGCCGGCGTCGCGGTCTATTTCATCCGCGCGGCGAAGCCTCTTTCGAGGTGCCAGTCCGATAAGTTCCAGGAATTTAGACATGGCGCTCAGCGACACGCGGTCGTCGAAAGCCTGCTCCGTCCCGGTTTCGGGGACTTTTTTCTCTTCCTCGTTTTTCATCTTGTTCTCAAATTGGTTTATGATGTCTGTTTGGTATGCCGACAGGCTCTCGATCTGTTCGATCTCTATGCTGTCCGGCACGAATGATACTGCCGACAACCCAACGTTATCCTCTCCCCGTATCGCCACTGCATCGGGATTGGACGGTATGTTGACAAGGGAAATCTCCCACACCTCGAAAAATGTAGTGTATTTCCTGCCATTGCGCTCGACGATCCGCGCCCTACCGAATATAGACACTCCGTTGAGTATTCCGGCTTCGTAATCTCTTTTTGCGGCCTGTGCGAGTTCGGAGGAGCCAAACACCAGCTTTCCGATCCACCTGCCTTTTTCCAAATGAATATCTTCGACGCGCCCGATGGGCTGGCCGAAATGTTCTCCCGTATCTTTGTTGCGCAGCAGGATAGGGTTTTTGAGGTACCTGCTCCAGTCGATAGTGGAGTTGAGCACCACGAAACCCTTGCTGTTGAGCGCCTCGTTCGAGAGTATTTGATATGTCGCTTTTGTCATGTCCGGTTTATGAATTAGTGTTTCTGACGGTATCGCACAGGCACTTCATCTCTATCGCATCACACAGGAACGAATCCTGTTCACAGGTGCTGTTGTCGATGAAGTTGGCCACGTATATGAGCCGCGTGTTATGCACGGGGAGCTCTGCCATCTCGCGCTTCATAGCCAGCGTTTGATAGGTCTCGGTTTCCTTGTAAAGGAGCGTAAAGCCGTATTTCTGCCTCAGCTCGGTAAAAAAGTCCAGCGGCACCCATTCGCCCGCAGAATTCTTTATCACCCCCCGCGAACACGCGGCCATATAGAGCATGACCTTGTATGCAAGGTTCATCTGATCGTACTGGTGGTCGTCGTCCGGCGACGCGGCTTGGTTTTCGAACGGAGTTATCACCGACAACTGCACGATGTACTGGTTGTAGATCATGCCTCCGATGAACTCCCCGGTGTCACGCTCGGTTCCCTTCACGCTTACGGCTACGGCCGGGAGGTCGGTGTTTACCGTCCCCTCTCCGTTGTCGTTTGCGAGAACTATACTGACATTATTTTCGTCCACGAGCTCGGAAGCCCGCAGTGCCGTAACTATTGCCTTGCAAATTTCACCGATCATAATTTCAGTATAGGACGTTACGAATGTAGTGCAAAGGAAAATATTTCGCAAATAAAATTTTTTCTACACCAGCTTTGCGATCTCTCGGGAGTATAGCCGAAGCGTATTGAGCTCGGTTCTTTGTCCAACGCCCATAAAGGGTCGGGCGACGGGATTGGTTCCGAGCCGCACGGGCGTCGAGGACGAGGGTCGCGTACGGAAAGGGTTGCCTCCGGTGCGGGCGCCTTTCCCCGTGTTCTGGAGTTCCGCATAGGGCGCCGCGGCGCGCAGCCCGGCAAAACCTCTCCCATAGAAGGGTGTGATGCTCCGGGCGAGACGGCCTCTGTGGCGCAGCTTCGGATAGCGGAGGTATGATTCGAGGTTTTCGAATCTCTTTGATTTCAGGTTCTTTCCCCATCTGTCCGCCCATTTCCGGGGCGTGCCGTCGTTGCCATACTCCTCGCGCTCGAAGTTGAGGCGCGTTTCCCCGGCCATGCTTTCGGCCACCTTGGCCGGAATTTGGGTTTTGATGTTGTAGATGGCGGTACTAATCTTTCTCCTCAGGTCTGCTATCGTTGCCATTGTCGTTTGTTTTCTTGGAGGGCGTAAGTGCCGACTTTATTTTCGCCATGATGGATTTGGCCTGCAATTTAACCTCCGTCCAGTTGTTGTTGCGCACGGCAGTGTTTATGTCGGAGGGCTCCATGCCGACCTTACGCATGACCTCGGGGCTGTATGCCATGCCCTGCGAAGCCAGCACGCGGCCTATGCGCTCGAACTTATCCACGCTGATGGTGGTGTCGGGCACCTCCATGAGCTTTACGCCCGACATATCTATGCCGAGCAGGCGGCCGATCTTCTGGATGGCACCTTCGTAGTTGAAAAAGTTCGCAAAGTCGCGCTTGTCGGCGTTGCACAGTGCTTCGTAGAGGGACATATGTATCTGCGCGAGCTGCTCGGAGTTGGTGTTTTTCTCCGTGGCGCCGAGCAGAGTGCCTCCCGTCACCTCCTGCATGATCTCTGCGCGGTAGCTGTCTATGTACTCCTTGAACACGCGGAAGGCATCGGGGTACATTTGGGTTTGGAGGGGCTTGACCTCCACCTGGTAGACGTTCTCCTTATTGTCGAGGTTCTGCTTGAAGGGCAGCACGGGGGTGTCGAGCGGGTCGAGGTTGTTGGCGATATTCTCGGCCAGCGCTTGTGCCTGCGCGTTCCCGTCGATGAAGCCCACGGTGGTGCGGGGATATGAGTATGTAGCGCTCGTCACCGACCAGTTGTTGTATGCCTCCACAATGCCGATCATAGCGCGGGAAATCTGCTGCATCATTCCCATCTTGAAATCCTGGTCGGTGTCGGGCTGCATGTAGAACATATTGTCGTAATCGTCGACGTTGGCCACGGATTCTATGGCGTAGGTCTGCGACCGGATCGCCCTGTTCACCATGTCTATGTTTCGCAGCGGGTAGCTGGTGATGGTGTCTTTCTCGACGTCGATGCCGACAATACGCACGCCGTAGAATTTCGAGAGCACGAATTCGCGCTTCATCTTATTGAACCACCGGGTGCGGGTTATCATCTCTGTGAGGTTCTCGTCGATCTCGCCGTCGCGGTAGAACGCGAACACGGCATTCTCGATGGGATTCAGGCGCTTGTTCATCTGGCTCACCAGGAACGGCGATGACTGAATGCACCACGAATACAGGGTGTCCACCATCGTAAGGTCGGAGTAGTTCACCGCGTTGTCGATGGCATTTCGCCACCAGCTCGGAGTGAACTCGACGAAGTACTGGTTGGGAATGTACCTCGACTTTACATTCGGCGCCCCAATAGGGCGGAAGGGGTTGTAAGGCTGCTGCCTCGGGGTATGAAATTGTGCCATTTATCCGCGCATTTTGTTTTTCGATCCGTTTACTACCGTACCCCACGCATTCGGGGTCTCCTTTATCGGGGCATCATGCAGCGTCGTAGCCCCGTTTTTCATCTCTGTGACCTTCTTTACGACCATCTCGTAGTTGTCGCGCAGGGTCTCGGAGTGCCGTGCCGATGGGCTCGTGATATTGTAGGCCGTCAGGACGGTTAATATCCACCGCATGATCTTCGCCGTGCCCTCGTTGGTGTCTCCGGCCAGTATCGAGGCTATGTCGTACAGCTCCCCGATCTGACTGTACACGTACCCCAGAGCGCTGTTGTAGGAAATCTCCACACAGTCGGGATACATTTTCTTGAACTGATCGAGCTGCTGGGGCGAAATCCACTGATAGAGCTCCTCCTCGGGGAAGTACATTTTACCGGGTTCCCCGGCCACGATAACCTGCTCCCCGTACTCTATGCATGAGGCGTACTCTGCGGCCGACTGACGCGAATCCGCGGGCGAGGTGCACAATACAGGGTCGTTGGCATAGCTTCGAACCTCCCCGGTCTTGGGGTCTGTGAACTTCTTCTTGGCCGTAGTATACGAACGCATGATAGTCGCTCCGTCAAGATTGAACCCATAGATGTACAGGTTTTTATCGGCGGACGCCTTGTTGTCCCTGATTATGCCTATCTGGAATGAATCGCCGGGTTTTAATCCGCCCAAAAGAATATTGCATTCGATACCCGGGGGGTTAGTGCCCGACACAGGCCACTTGTATGCATAGGTGTCGTATGCGACACTCCAGATAGAAGAAGCGCCTCTTCTCCACGCTATTTGGATCGGGAGCGGAGTGTCTCCCTTTATGTAACATGAGAGGGTGAATTTGAGCGTAAGGGCTTCGTTGGCCCTAAGTCCTGTAATCGCGAATACCCCTGCCTTCAGGTTCAAGACCCATTTTTCGGGTATAACCTCGGTGGCGACGTCGGGATCTTTCTCCACGTCGCACAAGAACTGTATCGGTGTAAAATTGTTGTAGCCCAGCGACGGGATCGTCTTAGGGCCGTTGAAGTAGGGCTTGAACTTCTGAAGCGACGTCGGGGACGGCAAGTCCGCAGGTATATCTTCCGAGAGCATCAGCTCTAGGAAACTCTGATCGTACTGGGGATTGTATATAGTGTTCAGCGTGGTAAATTCCCAACCCAGGGCTTCGAGCTCCTCGATGGTATAAATTTTCACATTCTCGGTCATGATATAAAACGTTTTGATTTTTTTACTATGATGCCGGAGCTTTTGTACGCGGAGCCCACGGTTCCGCCCGCGCGGTTCATGAGCGATACGCCCTTGGCTGCCGCATCGGGGATGTCGTCCTTGCGGTTGGGATCGACCTTGCGCGAAAAGAAAAGGAACTGATTCACGGCCTCCTCGCCGCGGTTGGTATCTTTGAGCTTAGCGTTGAATACGAACCTGTCGGACGTGAAGAGGGGATCGAGGATGGATTCGATGACCGTAAACTTGTCGCCCATGTTTCGGGTGTCCCATTCCAGGGGGCATATCCACCCCGTGTCCGCCTGGAACTGGTCGAATGTGGTCTTGAAGTCCAGGGGCAGCTGCTTCTTTTCCATCACGATGCGCGTTATGAGGCGGTTGGGGCTTTCTAGGTACAACTCCCGAATGTTTTTCATCATCTCCAGGGAGGTGCCCTGCACGGCCAGCACGTCGATGAGCCATATTCGGCCGCGGGCTTTGCCCATGAGCAGCGACGCCTTGAAGTCGCTCTTGCGGCTGTCCTTGGCCGACGGGTCGGTGTAGATGATTAGGTCTATCCACTCCTCGGGCGTCGGGAAGCGCAGGTCGGGGTTCACGTCGCTCCAGCATATTTTTTTGAAAATCTCCCCCTCGCTCTCGTCGAAGTAGTCGCCCTCCAGGAAGCGCTTGCGCATGAGCGTGGACATGGCCTCCAGGGTCTCGCGGTAGTCGTCGGCGACATTCTCCATGTTGTCGTTGAGCGAGAACTTCACGACCAGGAACTTCGAAGTCTGCTCCTGGGGGATCGCCAGTCCCTCGCGGGTCTCGTGCTTGAAAAACCTGACGTACGTCCATCCGGTTTTTCGCGTGGGGTTGAGGGCGAACAGGAGCTTGTTTCGCACAGGTAGTTTCTGCGCCAGTCGCGAGCGGAGGGTGTCTACCGCCCTCTCCTCTACCTCCGACACCTCGTCGATGAAGATATGGCCCCATTCCGACGACAGAATCTTATCGAACTGGCTCTCGTCGTTGGCCGACCCTCGTATGGAGCCGAATTTTATGTAGGCGCCGTTGTAGAACATGAGGTAGTTGTCCTTGCCGTTATACTTTGCGAACGGTGTCCCGTCCTTCATGGTTATCTCCTGCCACTTGGCGTAGCCGTTAAGCTTGGCTATCGCGTTGAGCACCGCGGGTAGGGTCTGCTGGAGCATTCCGGTTTGCAGCGACGTGAAGAGGTTGCGGAGCACGAGGCAGTTGGCTTTGTGCGCCACGCACTGCACGATAAGCCAGTATAGAATGACGAAAGTCTTTCCCGAGCGCGAGGCGCCGTAGAAGAGCACTTCCTTCCACTGGCCGTCGTTGAGGCGGTTCCACATGATCCTCTGCTTGCGCGTGAGGTGTATGTTCATGTCGAGGCATCCGGCCTTTCTACTCTTGGCTGTCATCATCTTCATCGAGGTGCATGCGTATGTCGATCTCCGATATACGGTTTTCGTCCACGTCCGATCCGGAGGATTCCAGTACGGACATGGTGGCCTTTATTAGATTCATGGACTTGGTGAGGCCGTCGATCTTCGACTTGGCGATATCAATCTTCGCCTTCGATGCGGAGGTGCTGATTGTGTATATCTGCTCGCGCATTATGTCGTAGACGCCCATCATTTTCAGTTGCTTCTCCACCTGATCCGATATAGGCCACTCCCACTCCGCGGACGTTGCATCCGGCGTCTGCGGCGCTGCTGTCGCGTTCTTTAAAAAGTCTGTTGCGGATTTCCTGTCGTCCATGGAGCTCGGTTTTTACGCCCAAATATAAGAATTTACCACGAAGGGCGTGAATTATGGAAAAAATTAATCAAAAACCTCCGCCCCTGGATCGGGGACGGAGGAAAAAATAAGCCAGAGAATTGGGTGTTTTCAGGAATACCACAGAAACATTCCGGGAACAAATATAGGGAATTAGTTTTTCAATTCCAAGCGGGCGCGCATATTTTTTTCCTTGCGCATAGATTCGAGCTTCACGGCGGCCGATTTGGAGGGGCGCCGATAGGGCTTGAAGCGCCGGATCATGTCGATGCCGTTCTCGGAGAACAGCTCGGAGGCCACGTAGATGATCGTTCCGTAGCGCAGTCTGAGTTTGAGTTTTCGGTCGGCCTCGCGCCGCAGGGCGCGGTATTCTTCCTGCGTCATGCCTTCCGGCCGACGAGTTATGACGGTTTCGGATCCCGTAGCAACGGAATAGGTTCTACTTTTCATCTTCGGCGGGGGTTTCGGTTCCTTTCGTTCGAATCTCGTCCAGGAACCCGAGCGGCAGGGGGATGTCCATGTCGTCGGGGACGTTGAGGATCATGCGATACTGCGCCATAGACACGAAGCGGCAGCAGTTGTCGTAACTCATGCCGTCGGAAGATAGCCACATGCCGTCCGTGTATTTCGTGAATACGGCGATGACGGCCTCGGCGTGCGAGGAGTTCCAGAATATCGCGAACTTGTTTTCGACGGGGACGAGCGAGGAATCGTCGTTTTTGAACCACTCCAGGAACTCGTCGAAGGAGTAGGTGAGGCCGTAGGAGCATAGGCGGATAGCACCGAGGTCGATGTCGTGCGCTTTCAGGAACCCCGAAATGTGCGCGGCCGTAGATCGGTCGATCCCGTGCGTCTCCAGCCACGATTTAATCTCGGCCGTCGTTTTTGTCCCGACCTTCTTGTTCCGGCAGATACAAAGCAGTTTTTTCATAATCATTGTTGTTTTTGTTGAAGATATCGTACCTTTTTTTCAGGTCGTAGTAGTAGTGCCGTACCGTGTATACGGCAATGCCGAACGTCTCGGCCGCCTCCGCGAACGCCTCCTGCCGCTTCCTCGAATGCGTCATGCACCAGATGTCCACATAGCAGCATATCACGGCACACTGCGCCGCCGTCTCGTTCAGAAGCCCCGAATCGAGCAGAAGCCCGACACCTGCTTCATAACGATCTCCGAATACACTCCGAACATAAGCGAGTAGGTAGCATTTGAACGCTTCATTCATAACCTAAGAATTTAAGTTCCTGTTCCGTATAGGGCCTGCCTTGCATCGGCTTCACCCACCCGCGAACCGTATCTATCGCGTCCACTACCTCTTTGCTGTCCTCGACCGACATGATAGCACGAGCCTCTTTACCCGCGTCCGAAGAGAGAGAAACGTGCATAACCCCGTCCTTCGACTTCACCTCGAACCGGAAAGTAGCCCCCTCGATGGTGATTGATTTATTTACACCCATAATCAGATTGTTTAAGATTGTTGTGCAAATATAGTAATAATATCTTTACCGTCCAAATCCCAGCCCCACTGAATAACCGAAAACCCGCACAAAACATACCCCCGAAAATCCAAAGACCCGTACCCCCCCCCCAAGCCACAAGAAACCCAGCCCGCGAATATCTCGAGTGTTAGAAAGGCTCCAGGCCCCGGGCGGCTGTTGACCAAAGACCCGCACCCCTTCCCGGCGGCTGTCTCCTTCCTTCGCTCGCTCCACGTTGTTCCGCTCGCTCAGGCTGCACGCCTTCCCCCTTCGCCCGGCCTCCACTTCCCGCCCCGTCCCCTCGCTTCCCCCTTCGCTCCCACCTTCGGGCTGGCAATCCCCCGGCCACCTCCTGCTCCCGCCCCGTCCTCGCTCCCTCGCCCAGCTCCCTCTTTCCTCTCCTGTCGGTTCCCCCTCCACCCCGCCAAACAGACCAAAACTATCCTCTTTCACCACACACTCAAAACACCCCCAAAATGCCCCTCCCTGCGACTATACACGTTCTTAATGTATATGAATGATAAGAATAATATATAAGGGGGTGTACTCATAGCAAACTCCCGAGTTTTTTGTGAATGTAATCGGAACCCGTTGTGTGTGCGTGTGCGTGTGCGTGCGTGATCGTTGGGTCTGGGTGAAGCGGGTTGCGGAGGTCTCAGACTGGCAGGCTTTCGGATGGTAAAAACTTATGGTGTGTTTGTTTTTCATAAGAACAAACGATGAAGAAAGTTTGTGAAATGCTTGCGTGGTATAAAATCTTATACTATCTTTGTAATAGAGAAAGGGAGGGACAGGTATCACACCCTTCGAAGTTAATGAGACAAACATTTGAAGCCATGAAAAAGAGTCAAACGAACAACTCCAACAACTGGAAGAACGAAGTAAATGAAATCCGGGCACGTCTGGAAGCCGTTAAAACGCGGTCGTGCTGGGATCGAGGCGTGAAAGGTTTTGCGCTCAATCTGCTGAGAAGCTACATAGACATTTGCGAGTATTGCGATAACAACGGCCAACCAATTCCGGAACTCAATGAAGAAACATTATTAAACGGTGCGGACGACTGGAGAGCCTATTGTTATTGCGGGGGCGCGCTGATCTACAACACGGATATAGCTAAGGCCCTTTGCACACCGTCAATGCTCAAGAAAAAAGACGGCGGGCGCCTTGATCCGAACCATTGTGAGATCTGGATGGATGTACAAGTACGTGCATATTATCAGGCTTTCCGTTTGTTGATGTCTTGTATTTGCTAACCCCCGAAAGCCATGAAAACAAGAAAAGAGGCCGCCCGTGAATTATGGGCAATATATTGCGCCTACGAGGTGCGCCCCGTGAAACTTGCCACAATTTACCGCCGCATTTGGTTCGACGGGTCTAACTGGAGGCTGATAGGATACGCGCACGATTATACAGCATAATAACCCCGGAAATAATGAATCAGAATTATAAACTTACATTGTATGCCGTTCAGGTATACGGCGTGCGGCTCTCATAGGGAAAGGGCAAAAAATGGTAACCTTTATGACGAATTTAATTGCTACTATATCAGTGAGAAGAGGCGCGCCGCTCGATAGATTGGGCATTATTCATACTTAATATAATATACTCGAACCATGAAAAGCACTAACAATACCATAAAGGCCGCCGCGCTGGTGGTGCTCACGGCTTTATGCTGCTGGATCCTGTTCCGAAGCACGCTGCGGGTAGAATCGGTACACAGGACGGAGAGCGGGTACCTCGTCGAAGTTTCAGCACTCGGCGGGATGGAAATACACGAATGCAGTTTATAAACACAAAAAACCCCGAAAGTCATGACACACGTTAATTTCACTACCTCGGGCGTTGCCCTTACCGACACCCAAGTAGCCCGCATCAGGGAAGAGATCGAGAATACCCGGTTCCGTTCCGCTTGGGACAATGGTGTAAAACTGTATGCGCTGGACATCCTCGGCGACTACTCCAAAATGCTGGATTACGCGAAGGAAACAGGGGGTTATACGCCGCGATTTATCGAAACTACTTTGCTGCTGGGTGCTGAGAACTGGATGGCATACAGCGAGGGAGGTTGCTCGCTCGTGTGCAGCGCGGACATAGCCAAACGCTTGTGTAGTCCCTCGGAGATGAAGCGTAAAACGAGCCGATCGGGAATGATTATGCCGCCGACCCGGATCGAAACATGGATTCAGGTACAAGGGCGGGCACTAAATCAGGCATGGCGACTGCTTCGGGGTGCGGCGCTGACAGTATACAAGGCATAAGCCCACGAATGACAGCGGACATAACAATTATATCAAATTAAAAATCAATTAATTATGAAAACAATGAACGAACTGGCAGAAAGGGCGTACGCCTTTACCCAGGAGATGCCCCAGGACACGATAATCGCGATACATATTTTCCGCGAGACGCAGGAGATCGGGGCGTACGTGAAGCATAGCTACGAGGCCTTGAAGGCTATCGAAGAGATCGCAGTACGCCGAGGCATCGGCGTAAGTACGGCCCTCAGGGAAGGCGTGATAACCATCCAAATACAGGAACAGGATTTGCGGATATGGATAAAAATCGAGTAAGGCAGCTACTCGCCCTATGGGCGGTAGTGCTGGCAGGAATGGCCGCCTTTGCGGCGGTCGTCCTCCTGCACCTTCAGAACAACGCATTTTAACACACAGTATACGCCATGAAAAACAACATCGAGTCGAATATTTAAAAACCAAAAAACAATGAAATGGGTCGAAGCGGCCAAAGAAGGCCAGGATTATGTACTGAGCGCCGAACTGAAAGAAAAGCGCGACACTATCGAAGCGGAAGCAGCGGAGGTGCTGAAGAAATCGGGCGCCACGCCGTGCACACTCTACGGGATCGCCGACGGATCACCCGTCGTCTCGTCGGTAGAAATAGGGATCAAGGACGGGGAGGACTATATGTTGTTATATCCATGCGCGAGATGGCGGAAGGCAGCGGAATTCAAACTACTGAAGATGCTGCCCGTGTATCCCGAATGCAATGGCTATTCGGACGTCTGCAACGATGAACCCGCATGTATTACCAAGGATTCCACGGCGGAGGACGTGGAAGCCTGGCGGGCGTTCAACCAAAGACGCGCCGAAAGATATGAGCAGGCGCGGCAATTGGCGATAGCCAATTATAGGGTATACAACGAAGCGATGGCCCAAGTGTGCCCCGGGTTTAAGGGATCGGGGCCGGGTTACACGCAGACTTCATCGGTAATTCGTTCCGGCATACATTTCACGGCTCGATATTATAAGCATGAAGGGACTACCTTCTGGATGGAGTTGAAGCACGGGACAAAGGCCACCCCGGACGGGTTCAAACTGATTTCCGCAAACTACTACGGCAAGGAGGGGCACGAACGCCTAAGAAAGGAGATCGACTTCCTCGACGAGATCGACGCGGCGATAGAGGAGGGGGATATGTCGCAAGCGCATCAACTGGTAGGCGACTGGAGGAAGGAACTGGACGACTACCTCGCGTTAAACGAAAAAGAATGCGGTACTCATGATGACGGAGCGGGAGACGAAGCAGCAGTTGCAAAAACGAAGGAATGACGAGTTTGTACAAATACTCAGACGGTATGCCGATCAACACGACAGCGTAATATGCTGGCGAAACATAACTCCCTATTGCATTCGGGTTTACCAGCGCTTAAAATCATGGGGGAGTGTGTGGGAGCCGGGAGAACTGAAACCCAAACGCGCGCTGATCTATTCGGGTGCCCGCCGTCAAATACTGGACTTGTACCCCCTTGGCCTGAAATTCCATGCCCTTCGGTTCAACAGGCGCGGGATAATAAGGGGAAGATGGGAGGATAAAATTAACCAATTGCTAAATATGAGCATACAAGATGATAACACGAACGACCTATAAAACACGACAAGAGTGGTTGCATGCGCGCAACGACACCCCCGTTATCGGAAGTTCCGACGTTGGGACGATTATGGGGCTTAATCCCTATATGACGCCGTACCAGTACTGGCGCGTAAAGAAAATGGAGACCTTGGAGACCGCGGCCGAAGAGGATAACGACAGTATGATCCGCGGGCGCTTCAAGGAGGACGCGATTGCCCGCATGTTCGAGCAGGTGACCGGGGAAAAGATCGTCAAACGATCCGAGCAGATCGAGGTGTACCGCAATGACAAATACCCGCCCTACATGCAGGCAGCGCCCGACAGGGAGGTTTTCGCCGCGGGCAGGAGTACCCGGTATATCCTGGAGTGCAAGGACACGAAAATGCACCTGCCGGAACTGACGCCCGAGACGGTGCCGATGCTGTGGTACACGCAGATCATGTACCAAATGGGGATCATGGAGCGCGATGCGGCGTACATAGCCGCGGAGGAGGGAGGCAAGCGGCTCGTGTATGCGCTATTCGATTTCGACCGATCCAAATTCGCCTATATCGTGGAGTACTGCCGGGATTGGTTCGAAAGGTACATTTTGGGCGACGAAATACCCCCGGTGGAGACAGGCCAGGACGTTATACTGGCATGGCCTGTGTCGGAAGCCGCCCCGCGGGAAGCAGATGCGGAGATACGGGATATTATCGCGTGGGTGCAGGCGCAGCGGTCGAAGGTAGCCGCCATGCAGGCGGAGATCACCAAGGCAGAAGAGCGGGTTAAGGCGTATTTCATGCAGTACGACACCATAACCTACGACGGGCGACCGCTGGCTACATTCAAGACTGTAACAAGCCGCAGGCTGGATTCGAAGGCATTAAAGGCGGACAATCCGGACATATACGCCAAGTATGTAAAGGAGAGTACGACGCGGCAATTATTATTCAAATAACATGAAGACGAAGCGAGAAATAACAGCACGGGAATACGAGGAGGTGGCAAGCCGCCTCACGGACGCCATCAACGGGAATACATACTTCTCCGACAGCATCTCGGGCGAAGGCTGGCGTTTCACCCCCTCCGTTATGGTGTATTGGCACACCGATACACTGGGATCGGGAGAAAAGGAAACGCGGATGGAAAAACTGGTGTGGATATGGTGGGAGTTCCACACGTTCGACGCGGAGGGTGACGAGGTACTAAACGATTTCAAAACATCAACCTTAGAGCTTTTTTTAGGAATATGACAACCATAACAGACAAGAACGAACGCGCAATGCGCGAGGGGATGGTAGCCAAGACCGCCACCCCGAATTTGCAGGAGATGATCGCCCTGCTGGAGGACAAAAAAGGGGAGGTGCAGGCGCGCCTGCATGCGGTGCTCGGCGACAGGGCTCCGATATTCACGCAGGCCGTACGCAACCTGCTGGTGGCTCCCGAGAACAAAATGCTGCGGGAGTGCACGCCCAAATCCATCATGCGCTCGTGCATGGCCTGTGCAACAACGGGGCTTTCCCTCGATCCGGCATTCGGGCAGGCCGCCATCGTTCCCTTCACTGAGACTACGTACAAGAACGGGCAGCAGGTAGTCACCAAGAAGGCGGTGTTCATGCCGATGAAAAACGGGCTGGTGCAACTTGCCAACAATACCGGGATGATCCAGCGGTTGATGGCCGCTCCGGTGTATGAGGGGGACATAAAGTATCACGACCCTTTTACGGGCGATATGGAGTATAACCAGGAGCCGCACGAACGCACAAAACTGCTCGGATATGTAGCCTATCTTCGCTACATAAACGGCGGCGATCACTACCTGTACATGACGGTCGAAGAGCTGGAGGAGCACGGCAAGAAGTACAGCAAAAGCTACTACAACAAAAATGGTTTGTGGCAGAAAAACAAGCCTGCCATGTATGAAAAGACGGTCATCAAACGCATCTTGATGAAATGGGGTAGCATGGATGTGATGGCCAACTCGAAGCTTATCACAGCGCTAAAATACGACATGGCAACCCCCTCCTCGATGGATCTGTCGCAGGCAACCCCCGAGTATGTCGACGGAGTGGACGACAATATTGCGGCCGTCGAAGAGCAGGAGGCCGTGGATGTGACTGACGAACCCGAAAAATAACAGAAAAAGATGAAGCCGAAGCAGAAAGAGACAGTAGTTACAATAGCCGAATACGCCCGCAGGTGCGGAATCACCTATCGGGGTGTGCAGATGCGCATTGCCAGCGGGCGAGTGAAAACAGTGAAATTCGGGGGCGTGGACTTCATAGATACGACAGTCTATCCTCCTATGCCCCGGCAAGACGTAAAAACTCATGAACGATGATATGAACACGGCGATGGAATGGCTCGTTGGCCTTGTCCTGTTCCCGCTACTGATGTTGTCGAACTTTATAGGATATGCGCTCGGCCTGCCTCCGCAGGCCGGGGGCGAATCCGAGGCTAAGGATTCGGATCCGACAGAAGCGGAAGCGCCGGAAATAAACGAGGAATTGCAGGCGGACGCAATACGAGCTCTCAACACTTTGGGCTTCCCCAAAGAAAGGGCAAAACAGGCCGTTTTAGAGGCTTTGAATGCCGATCCGGATGCAACCCTCGAAGAGATTGTAAAATGCGCCCTAAGGCGCCAAAAATAGGCAACATGAATGAATGCATATTTCATACGATTCCCGGAGTACAGGGGGGGGGTGAAGTTTAAGCCCATCGACGAGTTCCCGGGGTATTGGATCGGAGAGGACGGAACGGTGGTGTCTACGCGGCGCGGAGACCCCCATGTGTTGAAGGTGGATTACAATGCCGACAGGTACGTAAGGGTGCGGTTATTCAACCGTTTAGGGAGGTACAACTACTTTGTTCACCGCCTTGTAGCTGAGGCTTTTATCCCAAAAAGGGAGGGGGACAAAATCGTGGATCACCTTGATACGAACATCGAGAACAACAATGCCTCGAATCTGAGGTGGTGCCGGGACATGAAGGAGAACATGGCCAACCCGCTGAGTGTAGCCAAAAGACAGCGGGCGGCGGCAAACAGACACAGCCGCGCAGCGAAGAGGAAAGCATACATGAGGAGATCATGAGGCAGGCAATGACGGACACTCCGTTCTGATTTTTTTTGGAGAATGGAAAAATTTGTTTATTTGCGGTGTGAATGCTCGGGCAGGGGCAAAATGCAACTTACCGCTTTAGTAGATACCGGGCTGCCCCCCGGTATCTACTAAAGCGGTTTTTTTTATCCCCTTTTAATAATGAAGCTAAAGGACATACAAAACGGATGGATGAAAATACCAACCAAATGGTACCGAGAAACAAGCATTAAGGCTTGCCGGGAACACGCTATGCTTCAGTGGCTGGTTATGAACGCGAACATCACGGAATCGGAGTGGAACGGAATCACGATTAAACGCGGGCAAGTAGTAACAAGTCTATCTAAGTTGAGCGAAGGGGTGCAACAAAGTACTCAACAAACACGCGACACACTTAACAACATAGTCAGCAACAAAGAAGTAACAAAGATAGCAACAAAGACGTACACCATAATAACTATCTGTAACTTTGATGATTACGTCGGTTTAAATTTTTACGATAACAAAGAGGAGAACAAAGAAGCAACACAGTCAGCAACACAGTCAGCAACAAAGAAGCAACACAGTCAGCAACAACAGATAAGAGATATTGTAGAGAATAAAGACATAGAGATTACTTCTCGTACTGACGTACTCGAAGAAGCAGAGATAGTAACAGAGAGTATTAATAATCCTGGTAGAGACTATAAGCGCGCACGCGCGAGAAAAAAGCCAGAAACCCCGAATGAGGTTACATGGCGCGACAGCTTCGACGTATACCTGCAAGATTGCCGGGATGCATGGAAGCGATGGACGAACGACAGGGATTGGATGGACGAGCGAAAGCGTTTCAACCCGGGCGTCGACATTAGACTGACACTCGAAAAGGCCTGCAAGGAGTTTTGGGCCACGGAGGCCGGATGGCTGCACAAGAAAAAAGGCCGAAGCAAGACGATAGACTGGAAACGTATTTTCGAATTCGCAATATCACAAAAACAGAATAGGGTTTATGAAACAAAAGCAGGAAATAATCGCGGCACCGGAGGCCTTACCGACGAAGAACGCGCCATGTTCGAACGCATCGCATTCGGCACTACTCTATCCGGGAGAGGGGATGAGGACATGTAGGGCCATGTCCACGCCGATAAAATGCGCTCAGTCGGGAATGGAATCCCTGTCGGGGCTTCGGCGAATCCACGGAGACGAGCTCGTTATATCCTGCATGGCGCTATGGATCAACGATCTGCAATCGTTTCTCAACATATCCGCCAAGATGAACAGGTTTCAAATCATCGAGACGTGTTCCATGATCCTGGAGGATTTCTACGCGCTAAACCTGGCAGACGTACGACTTGTGATGACGCGGGCCAAAAAAGGACAATACGGCGCATTATACGGGCGTCTCGACGGGCAGATAGTCTACCAGTGGTTCGCGGAATACTTCGACGAGCGGTGCGCAGAATGCGGCCGGATAGCAGACGCCGAGGCAAAGGTGAGGGATTCCCAGCTCGCGGCTATGTCGCCGGAGCAAAAAAAGAAGATTCTGGAATTATGGAGCAAACAAAAAAAATCACAAAAATGAAACAGGAGACAAAAGCAACCATCGCCTATTTGGCAGCAATCATTTTCGTTATCATCTGCATCGCATTGATGGCTGTGACCCCCGCGTATGGCCAAAATCAAACGGTGATAAAGGATTCCAAGGGGGAAGTGGTATACGTCAAAATCAAGACGGCCAGCGGGTACATTGTCAAGGACAAAAACGGCGTTCTGCTTTACACCGTGGTAGAGAACGACACGGAAAAGAGAGTTTACGACGCCTCCGGACGTCTAATTTCGGTAGAGAAAAAAGCGAAAAATTAACCTTTAACGAACGATAAAATGAAAGTCATAGTCACCTTTTCGGGTGGGAAAGACAGCTGTATGAGTTATTACGGATTATGCGAATAAAACAATAATGAGTATGAAAGACCAAGTAACGAGCATCGAGCAGTCGAAGCTACCTATCGAAGTTCACAACAAATTGATCCCGTTCAAGGGGTTCAGCTGGGTAACATGGCTTTTGTGGTCTTTTACCCGGAAGCCGATGGCGTGGAGCATGGACGAGACTACGCGCCGCCATGAAGGAATCCACTGCGCCCAGCAGATCGAACTGGCCGTGCTGTCCGCGGCAATCCTCCTGCCCGTCGCCATCAGCTACTCGTTCGCGTGGTGGGGCTGGGTGCTTACGGTGGTCGGCATTCTCTTCGCCGGATGGATTTGCTACGGCATTTCGTGGCTGATCGAAGTGATTATCCCGCCTTATCCGGGCGCGTACTACTACACCTGCTTCGAGACCGAGGCGTACAACCATGAGGATGATCCGGACTACTTGAAGCGGCGCATACCGTTCTGGGGCTGGATTTCCTGCATACCAAATCGGAAAGTAAAACACAAAAGATAACCAACCATGAAAACACTTTATCTCTGGGTTTCAGACAAAGGCTGGACACCCTTTCAGTACAATGAACTTTCTGAATTATCCTCCGAATTTGAGGCGCGCAATATCAAACTGGGCGACGGGTGCCAACTGGGCGACAGGTGCGAACTGGGCTACGGGTGCAAACTGGGCGACAGGTGCGAACTGGGCGACAGGTGCGAACTGGGCGACGGGTGCGATGTTCCGAAATCGCTATTTATCAGCGCATCTCGTCATACAGTATCCTATTGGGGTGAGGATGTTATTCAAATAGGCTGCAAACGCTACACCATTTCCGAGTGGCAGAAGCATTTCCGAAAAATTGGCGAGGCCGAAGGCTATAGTCCCGAGCAGATGGAGGAATACAAAGGGTATATAGACCTGATCGCTGCAATGCACAAGACGTGGGCGTTACACTAAAACATCCTAACCATGAAAAGCGAAAAAGCAAAACAATATTTGTTGAAAGTGGTAACACCGATAGCGATGATGTATCCCTATTGTCCGGGAGAATGCGATATTAAGCTAATAGAGGCAAAACGGGCTATCTAGCTTGCCGAGCAGGAGGCCGAGGAACGGATGCGTAAGAGGGCGATCGGCGCATTCGACGATATGTGGTTTGAGAACGGGGAGGATGGCGAGTTTGAACCGGATTACGAATACCACCGAAAGAATTTCATCCAAAAACTGACTGAATAATGAAAAACAACATCGAAAACGGGATTTACATTCCTGAAGAAAACCGCGAACTATACCCGCTCGACGAGTGGATGCAGCGCGAAGACCCGACCACAGCACAGACCGTCGTACTGGTAACCGATTCCGGGATGCTCGAAATCGCCAAAGAAGACTTGCCGGGCGAATTCAATTTCGAGGGCGCACAGAAAGCCGCTGCCGAATACCGCGAGGGCTTTCGCTGCGCAACCCGTCACGAGGCGATAGAAATGTACGACGCCCGGTTCCGGGGCCTCGACGAAGCGTTCAAGAAGATCGGCGGCAAGCCCGCTACAAACGGCTACTGGACGAGCGAGGCCGACCCCGATCCGGAGTACAATTCCAACATCGCGTTCTTCTACGGCAGCAACGCGGGCAGCGTGAGCTACTACAGCAAGTATTTCACGTACGCCGTGCGTCCGGTTTCCGCTTTCAAGAAATAGTTTCACAGTTTAATCATTCCCGCGCCCATTGAAAGGGTGCGGGGTTAACACCCGAAAAATGAACGAAGATGAAAACGATTGAGGAAAGAGCGATGCAATGGGTGGATTCGCAGTCAGCAGGCAGCGTACACCCGTACAACAGGCAGGCAATGATAGACGCTTATATTGCCGCTTACAAGGAGCTGACCCGGTGGAATAGCCCAAACATTACCCCGGATGATAATAAACCAGTGATAATATGCACTTCCCCAGGAATATATTACATAGCGGCTTACGACAAGCAATTTGGCTATTGGTTCACTGGGAACGGCTCGTTTTACCAACACGAAATCATCGGCTGGCGGGAGATTCATTAACGGGGAGAGGTATGAAAACCAAACTACTGAAACGGCTGAGGGAAGAAGCCGAAACGGAATCCCTGTGGGCAACAAATGATTTTGAAATATATTGTCGACATTACAAGCGCTGGATTAGGGCATATATCCTGCGCCGCGTCAAGGAATTAAAACAAAAGAGAAGATGAGTGAGATTAAATTCAGAGGCAAACGCCTGAAAGACGGAACTTGGGTGTACGGATTGCCAACCCAAGATGTCAATGAGCATTACAGAATTCAGTACGATCCTCGAAGGTTTTCAGTAGTGATTGATCCCGACACCGGCGGTCAGTACACGGGGGTGAGAGACAAGAACGGCAAGGAGATTTGGGAGGGTGATATATTCAAAGACGACCGTGGAGTTGTTCGATCTGTCTTCCGTGTTCCCGGCGGCTTCGCTTTTGAGGATGATCCTGTGTCGTTTGGATATGACCACAGAGCGCCAGTATATCCGTATTCTCCTATCGCTGATCCGCAAAACGTATCATGGCTGGCTCAGTGTTGCGAAGTAATTGGCAACATCCACGATAACACTGAATTACTTAAAACCGAATAACCATGCAGAAGATAATGTTTAACGACCGCTGCGCACTGACATATGCGGTCATTGACGAGATAAAAAACAATACGCGCCGCATAGAAGGCGGCAAACAATTTCAACTGGCCGCGACCGCAGCCGAAGATTTCACTTATGAGGAAGCTACTGGATGTATCGTAATGTGCTGTCAAGGGATTGAGATTTTTCGCCATAAATGCCGCTACAAGGTCGGCGAGATCGTGGCCGTGGCGCAGAGCTATGAGCAAGTATATCGTCAAGGCAATATGGACGCAGATGATGCTATTATAAGGGGCTTGAAATACGACCCCGGAATGTGCAATAAGATGTACGTCCGTGCTGCCTTAATGCCCCACCAAATCCGCATCATGGGAATCCGTTGCGAGCGCTTGCAGGATATTTCGGACGAGGAGTGTATGAAAGAAGGGGTGGTGGATGTGACCTACTTTAAGACCGGGGGACGTCCATACGAATTATTTGCTTTACCGGGGCATGAGCACGAGGAAACTTTCAATACACCCAGGCAAGCCTTCGCCGCGCTGATCGACAAAGTGTCCGGCCGAGGAACGTGGAAATCGAATCCGTGGGTGGTGGTTTACGAATTCGAATTGGTGAAATGAGCGATTTGATCTGTCAAATAGTCACCCGTAAAATATATGCTTACGTGGCTGAGATATACGGGGTGCCCACGTTTTGGGATGGCAAGTGGTGGCTTGTGGTTTATGCACTCTGGCGGGATAATGGGTGCCCAATAGGCGAAGGAATGGTGTTAAAGTTCGACACTAAAGAAGAGGCGGAACGGGTGAAAATCGGGACGATAGCGAAGGATAAAACACTTTTTGAATTAGTAAAATAGCATGAGTATGAATATATTTAAGATACGCATGGGGAAATGCTGGTGCCACGGCACGCCGCAGGCCATAGATATTTGGAGGCATGGCTATTTGGACGCCTCTATGAATTATTCAGATATAGAGGGGCGTGCAAAGATTGCGATGCTCCGTTTTGAAAAAAAATAGCGAGATTCTCGCAAAATCTCGAAAAACTAAAAAAAAATTATGAAAAAATTTGACTTAGCCGCCGCCAAAGCAGGCGCGGCGGTGTGCACAAGAAATGGGAGTCCAGCAAGAATCATATGCACTGATCGTGTCAGTAGTACATATCCAGTGGTAGCATTGGTATCCGAGGGAGAATACGAGGTGGTAAGTGTATATTCCGAGACTGGAATATACGACACTCTGCGCCTCAATTATGACGGCAACCTGATGATGCGCGACGACGACTACGCCGAGAACCTGGCGCGGGGAGAGTACGGGAACCATATCGACGAAGCCACCGAAAAGGTTGATCCAACTTTTAAGGAAAACTTAACAGTTGACCGGGAGTACTGGCGGAGGGTGTATGCGGGGGAAATAATGCCTGTCATATTGTCTGCGGCTATTACAACTCATGCGAAGATCAAAGACGAGTACAAAGGCATGCCCGCTGAAGTGGCGG
>ENA-OUUV01000203-OUUV01000203.1-human-gut-metagenome-genome-assembly--contig:-NODE-203-length-42154-cov-8.640538_pt1 | contig 42154 bp, 40 predicted proteins | sample MGYA00237952_ERZ548838 | MGnify/ENA primary metagenome ERZ548838 (study PRJEB26490, sample SAMN05194705) | human gut metagenome | biome: terrestrial biome; feature: human-associated habitat; material... | reverse complement strand
TTTGATTAATCATAAATGAGGGGCAAAATACCTTTTGACCCTCATATCATTATATGCATTATTAAAAGTACGATCTCAATTCATAAATCCTCTTTAAAATGATAAGCAATCAATTTCTGTACTATGGTTGTATCTAACGGTTGCTCCTGTGTTTCGTATGTTGTAATTAATCTTTCACCCGGATAGATCCCATTTCTCACATACAGATTTATCTTATCAGCTGCATTTTTTCGATATTCCTGTGTATCCATCATTCCAAAATGCTCCCAATAAATCTCTTCCCCTGTCATGGGATGAAGAATCGTAAAATCTGGATATAGTATTACATTTCCAAGCTTCAATTCGCATTCGTACCGATATGCAATCTTTTCTATGTACAAGTTCATCGCAATAAGTGCTTCAGATTTCGATCTTACATATTCATTTTTGCAACTTTTATATTTTAATTGTTCGGGGTAATTTTGATTTTTAGGATAGGAGGCATTGCTCCATGTATCTGCTTCCAATGTGGCTAATTGATAGAATGGTTGAAGTAATTCCTGATAAGCGGAATCTCCTGAAAGAAATTGTACCGACTTTCTGTTCTCTCCAACTGTATGCTTTTGATAAAACTCTAATGCTTTTAATTCTTTTTTGCATTCTTTTTGCTTTTCCAGCAAAAATCGTTTCAAGGCTAATTTCTGTGCATATTCTCTTTGTGATTTCGGAATATATGTTTGTGTATGACCATCACTGTGAAACCATTTTACAAACTTTCCATTATGAACACAGTTTATTTTTCCGTCTGGAAGATTTGATAATTGCTTTTCGATTTGCTGCAGTTCTTTTATGAGCCTATTCTTCTCCAAAAGAACATGTTTAATAACTGAAATATAAACCACTCCTTTTCGTTTAATTATGTCGTTATTAAACCATATTCCTTTTTTTATGTAAAGCATTTTCTTGTATTTTTCGTCATTTGGACATATTCAAAAAAATCATTTGTTATATCCTCATTTTTTTCACCTTTTGGACATATACATTTTTTCTTAGCATAATGTCCTCACTTTTTTCTAATATTGGATATATGCATCTATTTTCTATAATAAAGTCCAAAACAAATGTATTTATTGGACATTTATTACTACTTATTTTGCATATATCCATTCGCCTAAATTTGTGTAGATATTACACTCGTATTTTTTTCCATATGTCCATTCAGGTCAATTTTCGAGGACATTATGCTTCTGCTTTTTCCCATATGTCCATGCAATGCACTTTTCGAGGACATTATACTTTTACTTTTTGACATATGTCCATTTGCCTGTTCCCCCGGCCACTCCATCGCCTTTTTCTTTCTATGTAACATAACAGGTATACTATCTTTCCGTATGCGTCAAATCTTTTACCCACTTATACTTGCGAAAATGATATATTGTCCACGGAATCTTTCCGACCTCGTCCACACAGGTACACGCATATACAACAAGTACGGGCCAGTGAAATTTGTAAGTTCCGAGTGCTGCAAGCGGAATCGCAATTCCCCACATCGTCACGGCCAGACTGTACACATCAAACATTGTATCTCCGCCGGAACCAAACACTCCATTGATTGTAATTTCATTGACGGAACGTCCGATCATGTAAACACAAATTACAATGAACATTCCTTTCAAGTAAGTTGCTGCCTGCGGCGTCAGTTTAACAAACGTCAAAATAAATGGTGCGGAAATTCCCATCAGGACAGTCATGATCACACCACAGATAAAGGAAATCTTCAGCATGCGTGTGCCATATAATTTTCCACGTTCAAGATTTCCGGCTCCGAGTTCGTTGCCGACCATTATTCCGGCCGCACCGGAAATTCCGGCACTCAGACAGCAGATAATATCACGTACCACCGCAGCTACAGAATTTGCTGCAGCCGCATCCACCCCAAGATGTCCCATAAAGGAAGAATATGATGTAAATCCAACGCCCCAGAACAAAGATGCTCCAAGAATCGGCAATGCACATTTTTGAAAATCCCGCGACAATTTTCTGTTCCATCGAAACAGCCTCGTCAGCTTGGGGCGAATATAGCCTGATTTCGAAGAAATCAGTACGCAGCAAATCAACTCAATAATTCTTGAACTTAACGTAGCAACAGCCGCTCCGCGAACCCCCATGGAAGGAATCTCGAATTTTCCAAAAATAAGGATCACATTCAGCATAATATTAATGCATACCGTTGTCGTACTGATCAATGCTGCAGATACTGCGTGCTCACTAATTTTCATAACCACAAGATAACACTGGGAAATTCCTGTAATTAAATAGGAAAATCCAGCAATTCTCAAATACTGTACTCCATAGTCGATCAGCACCTGTTCATTTGTGAAAAAGAGCATCAGATACTGTGGAAACCAGACACACGCCACAAAAAACAAAATGGACACAAAGCCACACATACGCAGCGCCATGCAAAAAATATCATCCAGTGTCCGGATATTTCCCCTGCCCCAATACTGTGCTCCAAGAATTGCCAGACCACCTGTTGCTGCGGAAAGAAGCATATTCTGGATAAACTGGATCTGTGTAGCAAGTGAAACTGCAGACATATAATTTTGATCCATTCCTCCAAGCATAAAAGCATCTGCCACAGCCACAAGTGCCAGCATCAGATTCTGCAACATCATCGGGAGCATAAGTTTCCACAATTTTTCGTAAAACAGCTTATCTTTTGTAAACATCTCATTCCTCTGATTTCATAATTTCCATCTATTCTATCATAGAAATGAAATATGAACAATTTACTGAATGATTAAAAAAGCTTAAAAAAGCGTCGATAATCTTTCGTAATTATCGACGCTTCCCCTTGTTTCATATAAATGATAAACAATTATAGAATTGTAATATATTTCTTTTCTTCCACTTTTGTCTTATCTTCCTTTGGAACAAACAGTGTAAGAATACCATCCTGGAATCCTGCTTTGATATCTTCCTGACGCAGATACTCGCCTACATAAAATGATCTCTGGCAACTTCCTGTGTAACGCTCGCGGCGCAGATACTTGCCTTCCTCTTTCTCTTCCACACTCTTTGTGGCACTGATGGTCAGGTATCCATTGTGAAGTGCTGCCTGAATCTCTTCTTTTTTATATCCCGGCAGATCCATCTGCAGTTCATAACCATCTGCAAATTCTTTGATGTCTGTCTTCATCAGATTCTGTGTTGTCTGTGCAGCCTGCTGCTTCGGTGCCTTCTTGTTATATTCGCTATCGTCATACCATGGGTTAAAAAATGTATCAAATAAATCGTACATAAGTCATTTCCTCCTGCAAACGTTTTGTTTTTTCGTATGACCTTATTATAGCACGTTATTAGCACTCGTCAAGTATGAGTGCTAATAAATTTTCTAAAATATTTATAAACTGCACGTTCCAGGGTTCCGGCTGCGATCAGAATACAAAAAATCCCCAGCCCCATCTCAAACAGAAATATCTGACATTGCTTTTCATAATAGTACTCTATATTGTTTTTGTGCATTTTCCGGATGTGACGTAACTCCTCTTTTCTCAGTTTCCAGTTGGCCTTCCATCCATCAAAATCCGACCACTTTCCCGGAACAAGTTCCGTAAGGCTTTTCGGGCTCCGCAGATAATCCATGCGGATCACCGTTCCATCCACTCCATAGCGCAGGAGAAAATTATTTCCTGCTTCGGTATCTTTTCCTTCCAATGTGATTCTCTGAAAAGAAACATTTTCCATAGAAGCCGACGTCTGCATATAAATTCCCGTCTGCGGTGTATTTACGATTCCCCGGATCATACAGATCTGATGATCAACTTTAATTTCCTGTCCAACAACTTCTGCACTTCCGAATAATTCCCATGCGGTGCGTGTGGCAACCAGACATCCATTTTCATCCTGCGCCAAAATAACCGGTTCTGCGGGCAGGACAAGTTCCGAAGAGCCCGACAGATATACGATATTCGTCTGAATGCTCTTTCCCAGTTTTGGATCTGTCACGGTCTGCCCTTCCTTTTCTGTCCATGCGGTAAACGCCGGACATCCTTCCTGCATACGCACCTTCTGTGCTTCCTCCATAGAAAACCCTTTCACGCTTATGGTTACATTCTTCCACACAGAATCCGCGTTTTGTCCTGCCTTTGATGCATTGGCAAAGAAAAAGACCGATGCCACCATCGCTATCACAAACAATAGCAGTGAAATCTTCTTACTCATAACGCAGACCTCATGACTCAGTCAGGCGTACTTTTTCACCCGAAGAGATCATTCCATTTGTATCGATTATTACCTCATCATTTTCCGTCAGACTGTCCGTCGAAAGTGCTGCGGTCGTTTCATTTTTTTCCTCAATGGTCACATTTACTTTTCTGGCAACATGCATATCTCCAAGGGTTCCTTTCTCCTTTTTCATCACATACACAAAATTCTTTTCATTTTCAGTATGCACCGCAGTGATCGGTACGGTAATGGAATACTCTTTCGAAAATTTGCTTATCTCCATAGAAGCCTGTTCTCCAAGTGATAAAGTCTTTTTCGGCACGTATACCGTAACCTTGACCAGTTCATCTTCTGTATTTTCTGTTGACAATACTTCAAGATCCTCATATTTCTTTTCATTTGCCTGCAATGTCACCAAATCTCCAACCATCACATACGCCGCATCCTCTTTGCTGATCTGCGTTGTAAATCGCATCCCACCTGATGTATCTGCAATCAGGAAAGCGGATGTATCACCTGTCTGCTGTCCCACAGTGATCTGTACCGAAGTGACGGTTCCACTCATTTGTGCCTTTACCTTGCCTGCCTGATTTTTCAATATCATAAGTCCGTTGAGCTGTCGCTGTTTTTCTGCAATACTGATATTGTTGATCTCCGCAGTATGATCTGCCGGCTCTTTTGTGGCAGCATCTTCGATATTTCTCTTTGCCTGTTTTTTCTGTTCTTTTTTCTGCTGTTTTGCATCTGCAACTGCAGCTTTGGCATCTTTTATCTCCGAATTTTTCTGTGACTGATCGGTGGTTTCTTCATAATCTTCCAGTTTTTGTTGTGCCTCTTGCCACTGCTTTTTTGCCTTCTCTACCTCTTTCTTATTTTGCTCTACAACGTTATCATAGTCTTCCTGTGCACGCGCAAGTGCTTTCTTCCACGCACTGTTCTGCTTTGCCGCTGCATCTGCCTTTTCCTGTTTTTGTAGCTGCATGATAACAATTTCATCCGTGAGATCTTTGATCTGCTCATTTACATTTTCAATTTCGGTATCGATGGCTTCCTTTTCTTCCTCTGTCTCGGCATCGTTTTTCTTTTTCCATAATGCCTCAAGCTGTTTCTTCAAGCCATCTAACTTGCGCTGCTTCTGATTGATCTCGATCTGGGAGATCGTATCGGAATAATCCGCCTGCGGTGTCTCTTTTGCATCCTCCAGTGCACGCTTGGCCTGCTGCACTTCCTTCTTCTGCTGATCAACCGCATCATCATATGCCTGCTTTGCCGCATCGATTGCATCCTGCAATTCTTTTTTTGCTTTCTTATCCGATTCTTTCTGTGCTTTTTTGCTTTCTTTTTTGGTCTCTTTTAGCTTTTGCTTTGCCACATCCACTGCAGACTGATTTTTTTCTATCGTATCTTTATAATCTTCTTTTGCCCGCTGCACATCCTTATTCTGCTGTGTTTCTTTTTGCTTTTTGGTCGATGCCAGCATATCGTTTTCCAACTGCAATACCAAAACTTCATCCCTTAATGTCTGTATCTTTTTTTCCAGACTATCCATATCAAGCGTTGCAAGAACCTGTCCTTTTTTTACGGACTGTCCTTCCTGTACATTGATTTTTTCAACCAGGACATCAGCCGCCACATATACCGGCTGCTCCTGCATCTTTTCTACGACTCCGTTTCCGGTCACCTTGTGCTCTATTTTCTGTGCTTTCGGCGTTTCTACCGTTACCTGCACAACCGTAAAAGACGCAGCACTCCGCGAAGCTACTGTCAAAAGCATCATTACTACAATCAAAAATACGAATGCTTTTCCTAACTTTCCCACTTTGCTTCTCCTCTCATGCATTTTCTATTCATAACTATTCTTTTAAAGCCGCTGCAACAATTCCCTGCTGCAAATACTGCTGCCCTGCTCCAAAGACAAGAAGCGGTGGCAGCACTGCGACAAAGGAACAGCAAAGCGCAAATCCCATCTGCCCTTCTTTCACTTCCGGCAGATACATGGAAAGTGGCCACAAATTTTTTGTCTGTAAAAAGACCAGTGGCTGTTCAATCATACTAAAGCATTCCAGAAACTGCAGAACAAAAGCTGCATATATGCCAGACGCTCCAAGTGGAATACCCACATAAAAGAAGATTTTCCATTCACCGGCACCATCGATCCGTGCTGCTTCCAATAGTTCCTCCGGAATTCCCGCGAAAAAACGATACAGCAAAAATACAGAAAACGTGGAAAAGGCTCCCGGCACAATGATGGACCACAAGGTGTCCATCATATGTAATTTGTCAAGCACCAGATACTCCGAAAGCATAGTTACCTGAAACGGAAGCATCATAAGCAGAATATAGAACAGATAAATGCACTTCTTTCCAACAAAACGATATCGTGCCAGCGCCCATGCAGAGGGCATACCAAACACAACCTGCCCCAGCAGAATTCCCATCGTGATCTTCATCGTATTCCAGAACATCTGAAAAAATTCCGGTGAGTCCAGACATAGCTGCACGAAATTGCGCAATGTCGGATACAAAGGGAACAGCTTCCATATGGCATATCCTTTCGTCGTATACAGAATCGGTGCAAGGCATTCTTTGATCTCCTCATTTCCCATCAGACTTCCACAAATAAGAAAAGCAACCGGAGCAACCATAAACAGTCCAAATGCAACTAATAAAATAAATGATATGACAACTTTTATTTTCTTTATGATAAATCTCCACTCCTTACTTTTCCCACATCTTTTGCAGCAAAATTACAGCGGTTCCGATGACAAGCATCATAAGTACACTTCCCGCCGCCATCTTATCGACGGACAGATCAAGAAACCAGTTGTTGAACAAATGCTGAAGCAGGTACATATCTTCCGGCGGATAATTACCAGCCACGAGGTATGCTTCCCGGAATACTTTAAAAGAATTCAAAAAAGAAAGTATGACAATCGTAAAAATCATTGGCCGGATGAGTGGCAATGTGATTTTGAAAAATCGCGTCCAACTTCCTGCTCCATCCACTTTTGCTGCTTCATAGATTGCCGGTGAGACAGATGACAGTCCTGCCAGCCACAGAACCATGGTACATCCAAGATTCTTCCATATATAACTGAACACCAGAACTGCAAAGGCAGCCTGTGTGTTCATCCAGTCCACGCCCTGCAACCCAAGCATATGGCATACCCCATTGACAAATCCCTGTCGGTCAAACATGAGTTTCCATAAAAGGACAACGGATGCCGCCGGAATCGCCATTGGCAGTAAATATGCAGTCTTAATCGTCCGAAGTGTTAAATCTGCTTTTTGCTTTTTCTCCAATGCCGTCCACAACGCATTCACAATGATTGCCAGAATCAGCGAGATCAAAAGCAATAACGGCAGACAGGTCAATAGGAAACGAACCGTATTCTTTACTGCCAGCTGAAATGCTGAATTCTGTATTACCATTTGGTAATTCGCAAATCCACAAAATTTTCCACTGATGGTCTGGACAAACGAACGGCGAATCACATCTGCAAAAGGAAGGAAGAAAAAAACGGTCACTCCGCACAATCCCGGAAACAAAAACGAAATTTCTTCCAGCCTTCTGCCATATGTCCTGCGGACTTTTCTACTCCGCAACATACAACTGCACTTTCTTTGTAATTGCCGATACTGTCTCTTCCAGCGATTGCTTTCCCTGTAAATATAATTTACCTTCGCTTAGTACCAAATCTTCTACTACCCGGTCTGTCCATGATGGTGTATCAAGGTTTTCCAGCAGTTGTACCAGTTCCTGTCTCTGTTTTTTTGTAATCTTTTTCACATCCAGTGTGATGGACTTCTCCCCATAACCGGCTCCGATGTAATAGGAAGAAGTGCCTTCACATTCTTTTTCTAATGCAGTGCGATTAATAGAAAATCCTTCATTCATCTGCTTCTGTCCTTCCGCAGACAGTGCAAGTTTGATGAATGCCTGTGCATTTTTATTTTCTGCGCCGGATTTTGCCAGTCCAAGACTCACATAAGGAACAAATGCCCTGTACTCGCTTGCATCCAGCAATGCGAATGCTCCTTTTTTTTCTTTTTCAACCGCATACAATTCCTGAATGCTTCCAACATCCGTCAAAGAGCCGAAAGAAACCTGCCCCATTCCTATGAGACTGTTCATAGAATTTCCCGACACAAGACTGATCAATTGTCCATCCATTGTACTTCTTGCCTCTTCATCTGTCACACGCTCTTTCTCACTGTAACCGTCTGCATCATACAATGTCTTTGCCGTACTCAGATACTGCTGCAAACGTTCGCTGTCTATGCCGGTTGTTTTCTTCCACGATGCACTGTCTGCACAATAGAGACTATATAACAGCGTCTTTGCTCCCCATGGAGTACAGACTTTTCCTTTCGCAGAATCCCACTGTTTTACATACTGTTCCAATGCTTTTAAATCCGAGCTGTTTGCAATCAGGTCACTGTTTCCTTCCACCGCAGAACAATAAAAACGTATTGGTACCTGATACAAAGCTCCATCCGTTGTATATGCATCCGTGATATTTGTAAAAAGGCCTTCTTTTTCATCCGCAGCTTTCACATAACTGCTGATATCGGCCAACGCGCCTTTTTCGATATAACTGTCTGTCGGAAGTCCGTCAAGTATGATCACATCCGGACCATTTTCTGCCAGCACCTCTGTGTTTAATGTCTTGATGGCATCCTCTGCTGTAACACCGTCCTTTCCGGACATTCCAATTGTTTTTTTCACCATCACATCCGGATATTTTTTCTGGTATGCGGTAATCAGCTGCTGCAATACATTCGAATCTTCCAATGCATACACATTCAACTGATTCTCTGGAACCGCAGATATCGTCGCATCATAAGAATACTGAAAGCATCGTTCTTTTCCCTGTGCATCCACCGCGAAAAGGAGAAAATTTTCATCATCAATTTTCATCAGTGCATGAAAAGTCATGCTTTTGTCCGAAACACTTGCGAGACTCCCATCCATCAGCTGCTCAATCGTACTTCCACCGAATTTATGATAAAACAGTCCTTCATGATTCATATAATACAGTTCATCATCCGATGCGCCAGCTGCCATTGCAATCTGTGTCGAATTTGTATTCACTCCTTCACTTTGATTTCCCAGCGCCTTTTCCAGTACCGTATCGGTTTTCACCAGTTCCCCGGTTTCTGCATCGGCAAACTGTATGTCATTATCTGTAGTCAGTGCCAGACGACTTCCAACCGTTAAAATACTGTTTACATTTTCCGTAATGCTTTTTGAAAATGTCGTCATTTCTCCGGTCTTTGGGTTTACTTCATAAACATCCCAGTTTAAATCTGTTACAAATAGTTTTCCGTTTGCATACCCGGCGGAAGTAACAAAATTACCGGGATCACCTGTCGCATTCGCATCTTTATTATATTTTGGAAGTGTAAGCTTCACTTTTCTTGTCTTTCCTTTTGCAGAAACCATTGTCATTTTATCTGCATTCTCATAACCGAACACTGCAGCCGATCCATCTTCTGCATTTACAGCAGCAACATAACAGTCCATCGTTTCCAATTTTGTTTCTGACCAGGTTTTTCCATCATCTGCGGAATGAGCCAGATAAAGCTGCTGTTCATCCTCGCCATATCCGATCATCGTGATTTCTCCGCTTTCACTTCTTGCCACGGAGTTGACTGCCTGTATATGTTCCGGCAGTGATAATTCACTTTCCACAAAGCGTCCCTTCGCCTGTTCTGTTGCTGTTCCTCCCTCGGTACTCTGTGTCCCGCGGCCATTGCTGCATCCTGCAAGCATACCAATTGTCATAATACAGACCCCCATAAGGGCCATAAGTTTTTTCCATTTTTTCACTGTTCTTACTCCTTTCTGCTTACAGTGTAACAAAACTGTCTTTAATTTTTCTTTAAGGAAAGCTTTAATTTTTCTGGAATTTTAAAGATTACTTTAAGATTAATCTGCTATACTTGAATTATAAAAAGGAAGAGGAAGATTGAAAACATGAGGATCTTATTAATAGAAGATGATAAAAATCTGTGTGAAATGCTGCGTTTCCAATTAGAAAAAGAGCATCATGAAGTGACTATATGTAACAATGGCCGTGACGGCCTGGATCTGTTTTTGCAGGATGCCTATGATCTGGTTCTGCTGGACCGTATGCTGCCTACCATGAACGGACTCCTCATTCTGCAAAAAGCACGCCGCAGGGGAATCTCCACGCCTGTCATCATGATCACTGCACTCGGTGAACTCTATGACCGCGTGGAAGGACTTGACTGCGGTGCGGATGATTATCTGGTAAAACCCTTTGCGTACGAAGAATTAGCGGCGCGCATCCGCTCCATCGGCAGACGCAATCATGTGTATGATGACAATAACCTGTTTTCCTATGCCGATCTCACTTATGACAGCCGTCTGCGTGAACTGACCGGTCCGGATGGCAGTATGCAGTTATCCGGGCGTGAGGGACGCCTGCTGGAAGTATTCTTACAAAATCCGGATACCACCTTGCAGCGTCTTGTATTGCTCTCCCGTGTATGGGGTGCGGATGCCCCGGTCGAAGAAAGCAATCTCGATACTTATATTCATTTTGTAAGAAAACGCCTGCAGCAAATTGGAAGCCACGCAACCATTGAAACCATGCGTGGAATCGGATATTGTATAAAAACTTTATCATAACCGGGGGCAAGTACCATGTTTAAAAAACTACATCGACAACTGACTTTTTTCTGTTCGACCATCACTGGCGCCATTCTACTGGCGCTCAGTCTTGTGTGTCTTCTCTTTGCGCAAAAAGCAATTACGCAGACCGGATATACTTCCTTTCAAAAAGAACTGGTTTCTGTGATCGCCAGCCTGCAAAGTCAGGAATACATTTCCCACCAATGGCTCAAACAGATGCAGGATCAGCATCATTTTACCATTTATCTGTATGATAATCAGGATCCCATCTACTATGACCGTCTGCAGGATCCGCATTGGGAAGATCTCCGCAATGCCGTACTGAAAAAATCCGGTACGGATATTTTTACAAATACAGCCGGCCAGACCATTGCACATAAAGAACTGACTTATCGTGTTTCTGCCAAAGAAACTTACTATACATCCGTCGGTTACGTTCTGCGCGGTGACGGACAGATTCGTTTTGTCATTCTCTATGACAGATCCCATCAGACCCGACAGATTTTTCATATGACCATCGGTGTGATTACAGCGGATTTCGTAACCCTCTTTTTACTTTTTCTATTCTCCTGGATTTTTACGGGGCGTATGGTGCAGCCTCTGGAAATTTCACAAAAAAAACAGCAGCAGTTTGTTGCTGCTGCCTCACATGAGCTCCGCTCTCCGCTTGCTGTCATGCTTTCCGGTCTGGAAACGGTAGAAAAAGCGGATTCCATCGAAGAACGTCACCATTTTCTCTCGTTGATCCGTGAAGAGGGACTTCGCATGCAGCATCTGATTGCAGATATGCTGCTTCTGGCAAACGCCGATGCCCGTGGAATCACATTACAGACAGCGTCTGTTGCGCCAGATGACCTGCTTCTTTCGGTTTATGAAAAATACGAAAGCCTTGCCGGTTCCAAAGGAATTTCCTTACAGTTTTCACTTCCGGATTCATCTTACCGGAACTGCACATTAGACATAGAACGGATCACGCAGGTACTGTCCATTCTGATGGACAACGCATTGTCCTACACTCCACAATCAGGAAAGATTCTGCTGCTTGTGACACAATCAGCAAATCATACCATGTTTGCGGTGGCTGACAACGGTCCTTCTATCTCGCCCGAAGAAAAAGCGCATATTTTTGACCGTTTTTACCGTGCAGAAAGTTCCCATACCGACCACGATCATTTTGGTCTTGGCTTGTGTACCGCACAGGAAATCGTACGGACCCATCACGGAAAAATTCTGGTGCAGGACCCGTGCGACTGCACATGGATACGCGAAGTATTTCCACAGGACAACGGTGTTGTATTTATGGTTGTCCTGCGGGGATAATCTCGCGCCCTGCTTTTTTATATAGTTACGCTTCAGAACCCTTTTATGGAAAAATGATTTTTATGAAACGTAAGTAATCCTTCTTCCCGCATTTTCCCCAATTCTTTGGAAAGCGCACTCCGGTCAAGATTCAGATAATCCGCCATCTGCTGTCGGTTAAACGGAATATCAAATGTATTGCTTCCTGTCTTTGCCGCCTGTTCCGAAAAGAAAGCCGCCAGTCTTCCCCGCACGGTTTTTGATGTAGTACAAAAAATGCGGTTGGAAAGATTCCGGTTTTTCTTCGTTGAAATGAGCAAAAGGTTTTTGAGCATCTTACAATACCATGTGGCCTGCGCATTCTGTTCTTCCATAAGACGCTGCACATCCAGAAACAAAATCAAGGAGTCTTCATCTGCAATCGCATCCACCATCAGTGGCACTTCATGAAACGCATAAGACTCTGCAAACACCTGCCCCTTTTCCACTCGACTTAATATACTCTTATTTCCCCAGAGATCATTATTCTCGATCAACACACTTCCTTCTAACACAATGCCGATTTCATGCACAAGGTCTCCCTCATGAAACACCGTCATATGTTTGTTAAACTTCTGTCTGCGGATTGCACCGATCTGTTCAAGATCATGCAGTTCCTGCTCTGTCAGTCCCTGAAATACTGGTAAAAATTGAAAATCCATAATTCCTCTTTTCGTGGCTATAACAACCGAATTCATAATCCTATTTTATTATAATAGGCTCACAAACACAACAAAAACAAGGAGATTTTATTTATATGGATAACAAAATGTTTTGCTTTCAATGCGAACAGACTGCCGGATGCACTGGATGCGTAGGAAATGCCGGTGTCTGTGGAAAAACAGCTGCCACCGCAGCTTTACAGGACGAACTGACCGGGGCACTTATCGGACTTGCCCACGCCTGTGAAAATAATCCAAAGACCGATGCCACCGACCGTATTGTGATTGAGGGGCTTTTTACCACAATCACCAATGTAAATTTTAATGATGAAACTTTAAAAGAAATGATTGCCCATGTGCACACAGAAAAATCCCGCATCGTTCCGGGATGCAGTGCCTGTGCCTCCCCTTGCGGCAACACAAGTGATTATGATATGAAGCAGATCTGGGATGCGGATGAGGATATCCGCTCGCTGAAATCCCTCATTCTTTTCGGCATCCGCGGTATGGCCGCCTATGCTTACCATGCCCTGATGCTTGGTCTTTCCGATGAAACGGTAAATAACTTCTTTTACAAGGCGCTTTCCATTCTCGGCTACGATTATGAGATGAACGAGCTTTTGCCAATCGTACTTGAAGTGGGTGAAGTCAACCTTCGCTGCATGGAACTTTTAGACAAGGCAAACACGACCACATATGGCACGCCTGTCCCGACCAAAGTTTCTCTTACCATCGAAAAAGGGCCATTCATCGTTGTAAGCGGTCATGATTTAAAAGATCTTGAGCTTTTGTTACAGCAGACCGAAGGCAAGGGCATTCAGGTATATACCCACGGAGAAATGCTCCCGGCCCATGCTTACCCAAAACTCAAAAAGTACAAGCATCTCAAAGGCAATTTCGGTACTGCATGGCAGAACCAGCAGAAAGAATTTGATCAAGTGCCCGGTGCATTCCTGTTTACAACGAATTGTCTGATGCCGGTAAAACCGGGATATGCCGACCGTGTCTTTACCACAGAAGTGGTCTCTTATCCGGAGATTGTCCACATTGGGGAAGACAAAGATTTCACACCTGTGATTGAAAAAGCGCTCGAATTGGGTGGCTACTCAGAAGACCAGCACAAAACCGGAATCAATGGTGGCACTTCTGTCATGACCGGATTCGGCCACGGAACGGTACTCAGTGTTGCGGACAAAGTAATCGACGCTGTAAAAAGCGGAGATATCCGTCACTTCTTCCTTGTGGGTGGATGCGATGGCGCACGACCGGGAAGAAATTACTACACGGAATTTGTAAAACAGACACCAAAGGATACAATCATCCTCACGCTCGCCTGTGGAAAATATCGTTTCAATGATCTGGACCTTGGCGAAATCGGAGGACTTCCAAGAATTATGGATATGGGTCAGTGTAACGATGCCTACTCTGCGATCAAAGTTGCCATCGCATTAGCCGAGGCCTTTGACTGTGGCGTTAATGAACTTCCACTCTCCATGATTCTGTCCTGGTATGAGCAGAAAGCCGTATGTATTCTTCTGACTTTACTGCATCTTGGCATCCAGAACATTTACTTAGGTCCGACGCTCCCGGCATTCATTTCTAAGAATGTCCTGCAGTATTTGGTAGAGAATTATCATATCTCGCCGATTGGTACCCCGGAAGAAGATCTAAAACATATTTTAGGATAACAATGTTCTGAATGAAAAAGAGCTCTCATTTTCCTTTTAAAACAGATACATTTTTTCAAAAACTTTGCTTATAATTTACGCAAAAATGCGAAGCCTGCATAACAGCTTCGCATTTTTATTCTTTATAATTGTTCTACATCGTCACGTAAATTACCGGTCATCTCCTGCACATAAGTTGTCTGCGAGGAGATTTCTTCCGTGTTTGCTGCAATCGTTGCAACTTTATCCGTCATCTCATTGATACGCTCAATCAGATTCTTAATTGCGTCCATACTCTCCCCTACTTTTGGAAGAATTGCATCCGCTTTCTGGTCGTTCTGCGACAGCAAATCTTTAGTAGAATCTGACAGATTACGAATTTCCTCTGCTACAACAGCAAATCCTCTTCCCTGCTCTCCGGCCCGGGCAGCCTCTATGGATGCATTCAGAGAAAGCAGATTTGTCTGTCCTGCAATCGAAGAGATATCCTCGTTACTCTTCTTATATACATTAATGAAATCCGACATAATTCCTACAGATTCATTCAGATTCTCACACAAATCCGAAATCTTCTGAATGTGCTGTGCAAGATTTGTTGCTTCATTCGCAGATGCCTCATTTGCAATATTCAGCTCACTGATATTATCACTCAATGAAACAAATCTTTCGGTAATGTCTGCTAGTTTTTTCTGATGTATCGCCTGCTCTTCCTGCTCTCTGACACGAATTTCTTCGAGCTTTTTCATCTCCTCTTCGGCAAGACTCCGCACATAGTGCACACAATTTTCCCGGACATTAACACCATTGTAAATTGCACGAACCATATTTTTGCAGGATGAATATCCACAGGATTCACAATCTCTGTGCTGTTCTTCATAGGTTCCCTTGTTCATGCTTTCATACATTTGATTTACATACTGCTCAGAAGGTTCTTCGATTGGTACCTGCTTCGCTGTATAATGACGGATAAAATCATCCAGATTCAGATTCGAAAATGCTTCCATAAAATTCTTCAGACGCTCCTGTGGCTGCAGATTTTCTGCCCACGGACTCTTGCTCTTATGTTTCTTTCCAAAGCGTCCTTTTTGCGTCGTTTCTGTGTTCTTGGTGTTTCTCATTTTTGCCATGGTAAACATTACATCATCAGTGTTCCGTTCCGGTTCTGTTGCTGTACCATAGAGACAGCCTTTTGCACAATTCAAAATATCTACCATGAACGGAAGCTGCTCCTGTTTTTGAATGCGTTTTGCATAAGCACGAAGATACTCATACGCCTCATGTTCACCTTCTACCTGACGCACAACCTGTTCCCTGCCAAGAAAATGCTCCACATTCTCACGAAGTCCTCCCGGCATCGGATACAAAGCCCCCAGACCATACTCCAGCTCATCCGTGTATGGTTCACAGCTTTCGTATTCCTTTCCAATTGCCTGCATCAGTTTTTCGAATGTTACATTGTAAGATACATATCCCTCGCAATTTTTATCTGTTATCTCAAGCTTTTTCGCAATACACGGACTGATAAACGCAATCGCATCACTGACCTGCATATACTTCTTCATATAGATTGCCGTACACATCATCGGACTGTGTACCGGTACCAGCCGCGGAATCAATTCCGGAATATATTTTTCCACATAAGTAACAACCGCCGGACATGGCTGCGAAATGCCTCCGGTAAAATTATGTTCCGTAATATATTTCAAATATCCCCACGTCGTAATATCTGCGCCAAACGAAACACTGCAAATATGATTGACACCTTTCTTTTTCAAATATCCCAGAACTTTCTGATATTCCTTTGGATAGTTTGCCAAAAAAGCCGGTGCCAGAATTACAGAAATCTTCTTTCCCTGCGATAAATCTGCAAAGAAACGTTCCGTATCATCAAAATAATCTCTTGCTTCATGTGGACATGCATCAAAGCATGCTCCACAGGCAATGCACTTTTCGCTATCCACCATTACTTTTCCGGCTTCGGTCGCGACATTCGCAGTGAGTACCGGACACGCACGTACACACTTGTTGCAGCCAGTACATGCCTCATTTGTGTAAATCAAATCCATAGTCCACCTCTTCTTATGCATTTTGCATAGTTTTCTGTTAGCTATTGAGATTATTTTATCATGTTTTACTACGTTTTTCCACCTGTTATTATCAAATATCTTGCAAAGATTTCTTATTGACAAATACTATCCAGTCTTTTATACTAGAATTCGCGAATTACAGTTACAAAATTCGCCATTTATGAATTAAATACAGGCAATTACTGAGAGTGAACTGAGTTCATGAAGGGGTGCACCACCGCGGGTGTATTTCTTTGTGGACTCTTTTTTATTCATTTATTTGAGAAATTTTAACAATTAACGATCACTGGTTCTGCCTGAGAAAGGAGCCCATATGGTTACCATTAATGGACATTCTATAGAATTAAAATCATCCATTACCATTGCAGACTATCTTGCACAAAATAATTACAAAACAGACCGCATTGCCGTGGAACTAAACGAAGCGATTCTTCCAAAAGACAGCTATGCTTCTACCATTTTGAAAGATGGAGATGTACTGGAAATTGTAAGTTTTGTAGGAGGAGGCTGATGCGATGCAGCTTACGAAAAAAGAAATCGACGAAGCACTGAACGAGCGTCATTCACAGGAAGTTCAACAGAAACTTGCTGCCGGAAATGTAGCCATTGCAGGGCTTGGCGGTCTCGGTTCGAATGTTGCTTTTGCGCTGGCACGTATCGGTGTCGGACATCTGCATCTCATTGATTTCGATACCGTGGATATTACCAACTTAAACCGGCAGCAATATTTCATGGAGCATATCGGCATGAAGAAAACGGATGCTCTGCAATCGCTGTTGTTAAAAATCAACCCTTATCTGGATATCCGGACCGACTGTGTACGCGTCACAGAAGACAATCTGCTGGAACTTTTTTGCGATGCCACGATTGTTTGTGAAGCATTTGACCGGCCGGAAGCCAAAGCGATGTTAGTCAATGGGATTCTCACCCATTTTCCGGACAAAAAGCTTGTCTCCGCATCCGGTATGGCTGGTTTTGACAGCAGCAACACAATCGTCACACGTCAGGTCATGCCCAATTTTTATCTGTGTGGCGACGGTGTCAGCGAACCTGCTTACGGGCACGGGCTGATGGCTGCCCGCGTCGCAATCTGTGCCGCACATGAAGCCAATATGATTACCCGTCTGCTGCTCGGCGAGACCCATATCTGAAATATAAATAGAAAGAAGGATTTTATCATGCATACAAACGATACATTTACTTTAGGAGGACACGAATTTTCTTCCCGATTCATTTTAGGTTCCGGAAAGTTTTCCCTTGATCTCGTAAAAGCCTGCATCGAAAAAGCAGACGCACAGATCATCACCCTTGCACTACGCCGTGCAAACGAAGGCGGTGTGGCAAATATTCTCGATTATATTCCGGACAATGTCACACTTCTTCCAAACACTTCCGGCGCAAGAACTGCTGAGGAAGCTGTACGTATCGCCCGCCTTTCCCGCGAAATCGGATGTGGTGATTTTGTAAAGATCGAAGTGGTACATGACAGCAAATATCTGCTCCCGGACAACTACGAGACGATCAAAGCAACGGAAATTCTTGCAAAAGAAGGCTTTGTTGTCATGCCATACATGTATCCAGATTTGAATGCTGCCCGTGCATTAAAAGACGCAGGCGCTGCATGCATAATGCCGCTTGGCGCTCCAATCGGTTCAAACAAAGGACTTTGCACCAAAGATTTCATCAAGATTCTGATTGACGAAATCGATCTCCCGATTATCGTGGATGCCGGCATCGGTCGTCCATCCCAGGCCTGCGAAGCAATGGAAATGGGCGCTTCCGCAGTCATGGCAAACACTGCTGTTGCTACTGCCGGAGATGTTGCACTCATGGCAGAGGCATTCAAGAAAGCAATCGAAGCCGGCCGAAGTGCATATCTTGCCGGGCTCGGACGCACATTGGAAAGAGGTGCAAGTGCCTCATCTCCTCTGACCGGATTTCTTCAGGAACAGGAGGCATAAACCATGGCACAGGAACATATCAATGAAAGTATTTTAAGTGAGGAAATATTAGAGGATCAAAAGAAAAACCGGATTGATCATATGACTTATCTTCCAGGTATGGAAGCGATCAAATCCGATGTCATGGACCAGGTCGTCGCAGCTGCAAAGGCTTATGATTACGACAAGTACACCACGGCAGATGTACGCCGTGCCTTAGCACATGACAATCGTACCCCGGAAGATTTTGCCGCACTTCTCTCTCCTGCCGCTTTACCGCTTCTCGAAGAGATTGCACAGACAGCCAAGAAAGAAACGCGCAAACATTTTGGAAACAGTGTATATATGTTCACCCCAATCTATATCGCAAACTACTGTGAAAACTACTGCATTTACTGCGGTTTTAACTGCCACAACAAAATCAACCGTGCGCAGCTGAATGCAGAAGAAATTGATAAAGAGATGGCTGCAATCGCAAAAACCGGACTGCAGGAAATCCTTATTCTCACAGGCGAAAGCCGTAACAAATCCACAGTAGAATATATTGGCGAAGCCTGCAAAATTGCGCGCAAATATTTCAAAGTCATCGGCCTTGAAATTTATCCGGTCAATTCCGATGAGTATGCCTATCTGCACTCGTGCGGTGCAGACTATGTAACCGTATTCCAGGAAACTTACAACTCCGATAAATACGAAACACTGCATCTGGCCGGTCACAAACGTATTTTTCCATACCGCATTAATGCGCAGGAGCGTGCGCTCATGGGTGGAATGCGCGGTGTCGGTTTCGGTGCCCTGCTCGGACTGGATGATTTCCGCAAGGATGCATTTGCCACCGGATATCATGCCTACCTTCTGCAGCGCAAATACCCGCATGCAGAGATTGCATTCTCCTGCCCGCGTCTTCGCCCGATTATCAACAATGACCGGATCAATCCAATGGATGTTCACGAGCCGCAGCTTTTACAGGTTGTATGTGCTTATCGTCTTTTTATGCCATTTGCAAGCATCACGGTATCCACACGTGAATGTGCCCGCGTAAGAGACAATCTCGTAGGAATTGCCGCAACCAAAATCTCTGCCGGTGTCAGCACTGGAATCGGCAGTCATGTTGAGGATATCGAGGATAAAGGAGACGATCAGTTTGAGATCTCCGATGGCCGTTCGGTAGATGAAGTATATCATGCGCTCCTTGACCACGATCTTCAGCCTGTCATGAGCGATTACATTTATGTATAAGCAGCGAGGAAGTCTATGCAGAATTCTAATTTTGTTTATTATAAAAACACCATTGCCGTAACCAACCGGCATTTGTGCACATGCCCACTGACAGAACAGCTCAAAAAAGTCTGTTCTGTCCATCCACGGGCAATCATTCTCCGCGAAAAAGATTTGTCAGAAGAAGCCTATCTTTCACTTGCAAAAGAGGCACTGGCCATCTGTGCAAAAGAAAATGTTCCATGCATTCTTCATAGTTTTATTGATGTAGCGGCTGATTTACAGGTGAACGCGATTCATCTTCCCCTGCAGGTTCTACGTGAAAACCGACAGAAACTATCCGGCTTTTCAATCATCGGTACTTCGGTACACTCCTTAGAAGATGCATCAGAAGCGGTCTCTCTTGGTGCAACCTATCTTTCTGCTGGTCACATTTATGCTACAGACTGCAAAAAAGGACTTCCACCGCGCGGACTTGATTTCTTACAACAAGTCTGCGAACACGTGAAAGTCCCTGTCTATGCAATTGGTGGCATCAAGGCCAGTGAAAAACAGTTTCAGGAAATTATGGCACATGGTGCCAAAGGCGGCTGCATTATGTCCGGCATGATGCAATTATAATATCTAGCCACACAAATTTGCAGCTCCGATTACGCCTGCGTGACTGCCTAAAGTCGCGCAGCGCACTTCCGGAATAAATGCTTTCTCTCCACCAAAACAATATTGTCTGATATATGCATTCAATGGTTTCGTTAACCGCTCTCCCTGATTACACACACCTCCGGATAAAAGTACCACATCCGGGCGGAAAATATTCACATAATCAACGATTGCTTCCCCAAGATATGTAATATAATTGGATACTACTTTTTCGGCAGATGCATCGTGTTCCAGCTCTGCATCAAATGGAATTTTTCCATTCATTTTGGACAAATCCCCCTTGCACAGCGCATACATAATGGACTGCGGGTTTTCTTCAGCCGCGCGTCTCGCATCGCGAATCAATGCGGTTGCAGATACATAGGCTTCAATGCAGCCTTTTCGTCCACACGTACACGGCTCTCCACCAAATATAAGATTCGTATGGCCAAGCTCCGCTCCACCGGCATGTGCGCCTTCAAAAATCTTTCCGTCGATAATCACTCCACCACCTACTCCGGTACCCAACGTAATCAGGACCGTATTTCTGGTCTCTCTTGCAGCTCCTGCCTTAACCTCTCCCAATGCCGCACAATTGGCATCATTGGAGATACGGATATCACAGGAAAAATATTTTTTCATTTCATCGACAAGTGAAACATTTTCCCAGCCAAAATTATTGGAATAAGCCACAATACCAGTCTCAGCATCAATGGTTCCGGGGCTGCCGATTCCCACTCCGGTCAGCTGATCTTCTGTAATGGAAAGTTCCTTCATCAATTTCTTTACAATGCCTGCCATATCTTTAATGATCTCCGTATATGACCGCTGAACTTTCGTAGGAATGGAATCTTCTGCAAGAATCTGATTCTGCTCATCAAGTATTGCAGCCTTGATGTTGGTTCCCCCAAGATCGATACCTGCTCGATACATTACTGTCTCCTCTCCTTTATGTACACTGATTCTTTTATTTTTTGTTATGAGAAGCCTTACGCATAGCAGCCTTGCGTGCTGCACGCTTTCTTCTTCCACCAGCTTTCTCTTCTTTCTTTTCTTCGACTTTTTCCTCAGCCTTTGTCTCTGCCGGTTCCTCAAAATGCATCTCTAATTGTACGCACTCTTCTTTTTTCTTTGCCGGTTCTTCCTTCTTTGCAGTTTCTTCCTTCTCTGTTGTTTTCTCCACAACAGTTTCTGGTTCCACATTTTTTTCTTCTTTCTTTTTGGGAAGAATAACTTTCTTCATCTCAACGACCTTATCAAGATCTCCCCATACGGAAACTTCGTTTGCGTGATATGCCTCCAGCAGATCTTTCTTTCCGGCTACAATCTCCAATAGGTTTGCAGCTGACAATGTCAGAATTACATCTCTATCATAGTATTCATACGGCTGCACATCAATATTTCCCTCTGAAAATTCGATGTATAATGCGCCTTCTGCTTCTCCTTCGATGTTACACTGGATTGCAACGTGCTCCTTTACATTGCCTGCATCTGCGTTTGCATAAATATCTTTTACACTCTGTACTAATTCTTCGTAAGTCATTTTCTTCTCCTCTTCCTCTTTCTAACAAACTGATTTAAAGTTCTCCAAATGGAAATACCTGATTTTCTCTCTCAATCTCGATGAGGCGGTTCGCCATCCCAAGATTGCTGATTCGTTTCTTGTATGCAGCGACTCCGGAATAATCCTGCCACATATGCATTGGAAAAACAAATTCTGCATCGGTATTCTTCAAAAAGAAATCCAACCCGTTAAACTGGTATTCACCCAGTCTTGGATCTGCCGGAACAAAAGCAACGTTAATCGGTAAATCTGCAAGTTTACGGATTTCGTGCTGATATGATCGTTTCATTTTTCCATTGATCAGATCGCCGGCACCTTCCATCTTCCAATCACTCAGATCCCCGGCATGGAAAATACTGATTCCATTAGTCGTAACATAAAATGCCACACCTACATCCGTAGAATTCAGTGTCTGTACTTTAAGGTCATCGATTTCATATGTTTTCCCGGCAGTCACAAACTGTACCTTATCCCGGACTTTCGGATCGATTCCGTGCTTTTTTAAAAAGTTTGGACTGATTCGGATATCCTTTGACAGAATATAATGGATGTTCGGATACTGATCCGCCCAACGCAGAATATCCATGTCAAAATGGTCTGTATGACTGTGGCTTGCAAACATATAAATCGGAGTATCCGGTTCATAAGTTGGAATCTTTCCATGAAAAGTATAACCGTTTACGCGGTTCCCGTCAAAATAATCAAAAATTAATACTTTATTGTCGACTTCCACAAGAAAGCAACTGTGATGTATAAAAATTACCTGCATGTCCGTCCAATCTCCTTAATAATTTCTGTCACAAGTGCTTGAAAACGTGGTGCTGCCTCATCTGCCGATTTCTGTACTTCCGCATGCGACAGCGGTTCCGGAGAAATACCACATGCCAGATTGGAAATACAGGATATCCCTACGATCTGCATTCCCATATGATTGGCTGCGACTGCCTCACATGCCGTACTCATACCTACCGCATCTGCACCGAACACACGCGCCATGGCAACTTCCTGCGGTGATTCATACGCAGGCCCAGTAAACTGCAGATATGTGCCTTCTTTGAGGTCAATATTCAGATCAACCGCACACTTTCGCGCAATACGAATCAGCTTACGGTCATATATTTCGCTCATATCCGGAAAACGCGGTCCCAGTTCATCCAAATTCGTACCAATAAGCGGAGACGGGACAAAGCTGGCAATCTGTCCGGTAATCAGCATAAGATCACCCGCATGCATTCCCTGCTGCACCCCACCGGCCGCATTGGTCAAAAACAACGTTTTTGCGCCCATCAGTTTCATAAGACGGGCCGGCAACACGACATCGGTCATCGGATACCCTTCATAATAATGCACACGTCCCTGCATACACACTACAGGAACATCCTCTACGTATCCAAAGACAAAACGCCCCGCATGGCCTGTGACCGTCGACACCGGAAAACCTTCAATATCGTGATAATCGAGCGTTGTCTTCACTTCAATTTTATCTGCATAATCTCCAAGCCCGGAACCCAGCACCAATGCGACTTCCGGTACAAAATCCACCTGCTTACGCACACTTTCGTAACAGCGGATCAACTTATCATATACTTCACTCATATGCCATTCCTTTCTATACAGTGAATGCTCTTTTAGTATAGCAGATTTTTTCTCATTTAGAAATGCCATTTGCAGGTTTTAGAGAATGTTAATATAATTCGTCCAGATATTCTTTGGCATGTGCACTCTTTCCCAGTTCTCCAAATTCATTGGAATACAGGATCACTTCGATCTGTATTTTCCCTGCGCCACGCTTGTTCAGATAAAACATGATTTTTTCCACAAGATCCGTCATAACAGCATCTTTTTTCCCACATGTATCCAATATTCTTACAACTTCCTCAGTCGTCACACATCCAAGAATCGCTTCTAAATATTCCACCGGCACATGCTGGCGTACTGCTGCTGCTACCAGAAGTTCCATACGGCAGTCTCCTTCTTTGGAGTGTGTATTCATGATACCGCCTGCAACTTTGACCAGCTTTCCGATATGTCCGGTCAAAAGCATTTTGCGAAATCCAATGTCACATGCCATATCAATGGTCTGCCCAATATAATTGCTGCATTTTACACTGGTATCCAAATCAAAATCATAGGCACGTTTCATATAATCCAGTCCGTAATTTCCCGGTGACACAGCGACAATGTCTTTTTCCATCGCGTACTTTTGCCGCAATTCCACACGAATGGTATCGAGAAGTGCCTGACTGCTCATCGGTTCTACAATCCCGCTTGTTCCAAGGATGGAGATTCCTCCCACAATTCCAAGCCGCGGATTGAACGTCTTCTCTGCAAGTTCCACACCAGCAGGTGCAAAAATCTCCACCCATAATGCTCCTTTATAATCAAGCAATTCACACACCTGACGCACTTCCCGCTCGATCATCTCTCTTGGCACATGGTTGATTGCAGCATTGCCGACCGGCTGATCCAGTCCCGGCTTTGTCACACGTCCAACTCCAACGCCTCCATCAATATAAATTATCGGAACTTCATCCTTCTTTTGTTGTTGTGATATATCAACCGAAGCATCTTTCTCCCCGGTTTCTGTCGAAACACTGGCGTATATTATTGTGCCGGTCGTGATATCCGGATCATCGCCCCCGTCTTTTACCACACCACAGCTTACACATTTTTCGCCTCTTTGTATGTCAACCATCTGTGCATGAAAATGAATTCCTTTCGGCGTCTGAATTGTGATTTCTTCTTTTATTTTTCCTGAAAGCAACATGTATGCAGCCGCTTTCGCTGCGGCAGCTGCACAGCTTCCTGTCGTAAATCCATATCTCATAGAAATGCTCTCATTTTATTTTAAATCTACATCCACTGTATATTCTATTTCCAAAAATGGAATGATCGCTGGCTGCTTTTCCAAATGTTCCCCGATCATTTTCTCCATCCATACCATATCATACCAGCGATTGAATTTGTACCCGCATGCATGAAATTTGCCGACCATGGAATAGCCGGACTTTTCATGAAAAAACACACTGTCTTTTGTCAGATAAGGGTCTTCTTTCTGCGGATATGCGATACAGGCATTCACATTTAAAATGCCCTGCTTCTTTAATATTTCTTCAAGTTTTTCATATAAAAGACTTCCGACACCCATACGCTTCTGGTTCTGCCGTACATAAATGGAAGTCTCCACCGCCCAATCATAAGCGGCCCTCTCCTTGAACGCACCTGCATAAGCATATCCCAAAATTTCGCCCTGATATTCAGCTACCAGATAAGGATATGTCTTCTTCGTATTTTTAATTCGATTCGTAAATTCTTCAATATCAGGCACCTCATACTCGAAGGTAATTGCTGTATGTTCTACATAAGGTTTATAAATTTCGAGTAATTCGCCTGCATCCTCTGTGGATGCAACACGAATTTTTATATTCTCTTTCATATATCATGTGTCTCCTTATTTATTACCAATATTTGTTAATTCTAACCTTTGTTTCTTCTATTGGCAATGACATAGAACCACACCTACTGCAAGTACATCATTTTTATCAAATCTTCGGCGCTTACGGACTTTGAATAGTAATACCCCTGAAACCAAGAAGCACCATATCTGCGCAGATATTTTTCAAGTTTCTCGTCAGCCACACCTTCCAGACAGGTTTTTATATGAACTGCATTTGCGAACTCAACAATACTCTGTACCATCATCTGTTTCTTTTCATTTTCTATGATATCCCTTATAAAGCTCATGTCAATCTTAATTTCATCTACCGGCAGATTTAGTGCCATGCTTGATGATGCACTTCCTGTACCATAATCATCAATTGCAAATTTTACTCCGAATTTTTTCAGGAATGAAACTGTTTCTTTGATCACAGATTGTGGCAGGGAGCCGCATCGCTCTGTAATCTCCAGACAAAGATGATCTGCCGGATATTGAATTTCATCCAAAAGCTTTAATATAACCTTGCAGAAAGATTTCCGCTCTAACTGTTTTGCAGAAACATTGACATTGAGAAAAAAACGCGGATTAACCGCAAGGAATTTCAATCCATCCTGCAATGCCGTCTCAAGTACAAAATTACCCAATTCATACATAGACGGATCATTTTCGAGCCAGTCAATAAACATTCCCGGAGATACCACCCCATAGGAATCCCGCTTCCAACGCACCAGTGCTTCTGCTCCTACAATCGTACCATCCGTTGAAGTAACTACCGGCTGATATTCCACATAAAAGCCCTCACACTGATTGAGCACGGATTGATGAATTACCTTCATCAGATCCAGATTTGCTCCACAGTTCGTACGTACAATATCATTAAAGAACAATACCTCTGTACTTCGTCTCTCCCTCGCCTTTTCCAGAGTGTATTCAAGCTTACTCTGTACGATACTTGTATCACCTTCATAATTTTCAAGTATGAGACCACCTGTATAAATTTTAAACTCAAAATAGTGTCCACCAATGCAGATGTTGCCATCCAGTTCTGCCTTAATCCGCTCCATAAATGCTTCTGATTCACTTCTGCCAACATCTCTGAGTATGAAAGCAAAATTTGTACTGTTCATACGATATACAGCAGTTTCTGAATCCATCATATATATGAAACGCATCGCGATCTCCTGCTGAATCTGATCGCTGTAATTTGTTCCATACAAAATGTTGATATCACTGATATGATCAAGTTCAATCTCCAGAATTGTTACTTTTCGTTTATTTTTGATGTAATCTTTCAAATCCATCTCGAACTTTACCTGTCCAAACAGACAGGTCAGCGGATCAATCAGCGGCATCGCATTTTCATTCTTTAACACAATCACAAGATAACTGCGTCCATCTTTTTCCACGATGTCCATAAAAAAGCCCATCATGTCATAATGCTCATTTTTCCCCATACGAATAAAAAGCAGATCCGAAAGTTTTTCTCCCTTCAGGCGCAACTCGATCTCCTGTATGTATTCTGACCGGTCATGTGGATGTACATATGCAACTGCCTCATGATAAAAATCGTGATACCAACCTTCTTCGATTCCAAAAGTGTCGGCTGTTGTCTTGGGTACATATGTAATATCATTCTGCAGATCTGTAATCAGCAAGTATGTGTTTGATGACAGCTGTGCAATCTTTCGCGTAATTTCTGTATAAAAGCTGTTATCCTCTATCCAGAATTTCTGTTCTCCCATCCATTCATCCCCTTATCTCATCGATTATTTTCTTTTTCCATCATTGGAATGAATTCATAGCTCGGTATAAATAAATCCTTATCCTGCAATTTATAATACTGCATAAAAATTCGTTCCATAATCTTTTCAATCTGACTTGCTTCTGGTTCAAATAAAATAATCAGATATTGCATAGAGCTGTATCGTGTACAGACATCTACCTTTCGAATTTTTTGTCGAATTGCGGTCTCCATACACTCCAATGCCTGCTCAATACTGTCCATATACATTGCATGTTCTGGTGTTGTATCCATTGTGACCATTACAAGATAACAATTATGTTTGTACCTCTCTCCAAGGCTATTCATATATTCGTATATCTTGGCAAAATCTCTGTAATCCAGATCCAGTGCTCCAAAATAACTTCCACTCTCCCGTAAAGCTTTCGCAACTGCCTCCAAGTCTTTACTAACGCTTGATTCCTGCATATTGTTTTGCTGCAATTGCTGATAAAAGAAAAAGTCTGCCTTTCCGTTCTGCTTTACATAATACAAAGCTTTATCGGCATTCATATAGCACTCTTCGAAAGTATCACCTTCTTTACTCAAGCAAAGCCCCGCTGACAATGACGCAACTCTCATCTCTACATCTTTTTCCGTTTCTTCCTTAAAATTCTGGAAAATACGGCTCACGCACGCTTTTACCCGTTCTTTTTCCTCTTCCGTCAAAAACAGAAGGAATTCATCTCCACCCAGCCGGCATGCCACCGAACCATTTTCTTTTGTTTCTTCCTTTTTCAAAAGATTTCCTAGAAGCTTTAAGGTACGATCACCAGCTTTATGCCCATAGATATCATTGATTTTCTTCAAATTATCCATATCCAGAAAAACAAGACATCCTGCTCTCTGCTGCATCTGATGTGCGATTGCAGTCTCACCACGGTTTCTCATTGGCAATCCGGTAAGATAATCGTAACTTTCCATTTCTTCCTGACTTTTCATCATATTCATTAATTCAGAAATGAATCTGCCAGTCTCAAGCTCTGCATCTGACAAACTGTTTTTTAAATTCGTCAGATAATCTTCATCCATTGTAAGCTTTCCTGCATCCATAAGCTTAAGTAACACATCTGCAATCTCCGGATCAAATTGTGTTCCTCTATTCTTTTGAATTTCCTCACGAATCTGCTCCTGGGACAATGCATCTCTGTAAATTCGTTTTGAACTCATAGCATCATAACTATCTGCCATTGCAACAATCCGTGCATGAATCGGGATTGCTTCTCCTGCAAGTCCTTCCGGATATCCATGCCCATCATAACGTTCATGATGATACTTTGCAATGTCTGCCACATGGTCAATAATTGTAATATTCTTTAAAATATCTGCCCCGATGACCGTATGCGCCTTGATCAGTTCGTATTCTTCCTCTGTCAGGCGAGTCGGTTTATTCAAAATAGCATCCGGTATGCCGATTTTTCCCACATCATACATATAGGCTGCATCTTTTAAATTGGAAATTTCCTGTGGGGTCCATCCCAGTTTCTGTGCGATCAATGCTGCATAAGCCGCAACACGGTAAGAATGGCCCTTCATATACTCATCTTTTGCTTCGATGGTCGTAGATAATGTCTGAATCATCTGCAACGACATTTTCTCCGACTGCCTTCTGCGCTTTTCAATTTCTTTCCGCTGTCTTCGTTCTTCCATAATGCGAATGTTTCTTATCGTTCTGATTACATTCATAGACAAAAGTACCATCAGGCCAATGCCAATGAACACACCGGACATTGTTACTACAAAATAGACGGAAACAGCTTCGATTGCCACGGATACCATTGTTACGATCATTCCGATCAGCACAAGCCGATAATCTTTTGCTTTTCCGGAACAAATGTCTTTCACAAAGGAAAACGCAATTGCAAGAAATGCAAGAGCAATAACCCCCTGTGCAACAGGAAGTGTCTGAATATAATCGGCAATTCCAGCAATCTGCAGAATTGTACTGATTCCAAAATTTAATAAGGCAATCCCTTCAATATAATAAAATAATTTCCGATATCTTCCTCTCTGCACACAATCTATGTAAAAGAGTAAAGGGATTGGACAAATCATTACAATAACAAAACAGAAAATGGCGAGAATTGAAGCATTCGGTGTCCATAACTGCCGCAGCTTTGACTCTCCGAGCATCCATGCCGCACCAACGAGCATACACCAGCCCAAATACTCCATATCGAATTTTGTATGATATACAATTCCAAGTGCAATACTAAAGATAACCGTAAGCACACCTGCAAATAATATAAAAAATCCCATGACCGTAGCAATGCCATGCTGATTAAAAATGTGCGCCCATATATCACCTCTGTCACCACAGTATATTCTATTGACAACACCGGCATAGTTCAAGGTATGTGTTGTCAGTTCTATTCGCACTTCTTTCCCTGCGTCCTGTTCTGAAGTTGGGCAAAACACATACCGACTGGCAGAATTTTTCCCAAATGGCCGTGTATTTTTCGTATCATATTCCATTCGGAGCTGATTATCTACATAAAAGGCAACATCCTGCATAGAAGAACGGATTGCAAATGTATTTTCACTATAATTTTTCGGCAGATGTGTCGTAAGTATCATTGTCTCATCTGCTGCCACATCATATTTTCCCGGGACTTTGATGCTCTCCTGTGTTCCATCTGGTTTCTGCCAGGTAATGGTTCCATGATAAGTGATATTTCCCAGCTTCATATTCTCGCTTCGCTCACTCGGATAAATAAGCTCCGCTGTAATAAATCCCACAAACACCAACAACATCAATACATAGAGCAACACTCTTCGCTTCTTACCAACTGCATAACTTTCCATAATTTCTTCCCCTTCTGATATCCCATTATTTTATTTTAACAAAAAATGATCAGAAAAGAAAGCTTATCGATAAGAATTCCATCCGTAAAACGGTTTACTTTGTAACCTCAATCTTAGGTGCATCTTTTTTGAGAATGTCGGCTTTAAGCATTGAAACAAGTCCCGAAGCAATATGTCTGCCCTCAAAATTCTTGTTTTATATAATCCATATCCAATACCTCGCACTACGATAAACTGATCATCCACTTACGCCTCTTAAAGATAATTAACGATACAACCAGTCTGAAAATTTCTTCCGTAGTAAGCAGTGTATACACACCCACAATTTCCCACTTAAATATATACGCTGCAAGCAGACACAATGGGATTCCAATGCACCATGTGCCAACAATATCAATCACCATGATAATTTTTGTATTACCCCCGCTTCTTATAATTCCGCCGCCAAGTATCATATTTTCAACCTTGACCGGTGCATATAGGGCAAATACAATAAGCAGTATCTTTCCAAGCTCTTTTACGCTGCCATCTACACGATACAGTCTGGTATATACTCCTGCCAGAAGAATAAGCAATGCAGATACAGCTACCGCTCCGGCTAAGCCTGCATACATAATCTTTTTTGACTCTGTATAAGCCTCATCATATTCTTTCCTGCCCAACCTCTTGCCGACCATTACACCGGCTGCCGCTGACAATCCACTAAGTGCCCCTACGATAAGCCCTTGTATCGGGCAGGTGAGTGTATAGGCAGCCAGGTTTGATGTGCCAAGATGCCCATAGACGGCAGACTCCACATTTTGTCCGAGGCTCCACAAAAATTCACTGACCAGAATCGGCATAATCATGATCAGATAATCCCTGATAGTAATTTTGCTGAAACGCAATGACCATACCGGATTATCTCCATCTTTTCTGATACATAAGGCAAATCCAACTGCAATAAACATAAGGTTAAACAACTGCGAAATCAGTGTTGCGATCGCAGCTCCTTTTATTCCCATACATGGGAATCCGAATTTTCCAAATATCAACAGATAATTAAGACCTGTGTTTACAGCGACTGCCCAAAAGCTCGCCAAAAATGGTATTGTGGCATGCTCCCTGCAGCGCAGCCATGAGGAGAAAATATTGCTGGCTGCCATTGGAATATAGGAAAACGCTACTATCCTGAAATAGACCGCACCGGTATTTACAATACTCACATCCCTCGTGTACAGCCCAAGAATCTGCAATGGGAAAACTCCAGCTGCAAACAAAAACAGCGCAGCTATTACAATTCCGCTAATAATGCTCACATCAAAACTGCACCATGCCTCTTTTGAATCTTCTGCTCCTATAAATTGTGCGATCAGTATCCCTGCAACCGTGCTTACTGCACCGATCACCACGGAAAAAATCAGCGAAAAATTTCCACATAGTCCGACTGCTGATATGCTAGTTTCTCCTAACTGCCCTATCATAATCTGGTCTACAATCGAGAAAGATGCCTGCAGCATACTTTGCAAGGTAACAGGAATTGCTATTTTACACAATGATTTCATAAACTTTGACATTATAATTCCCCCGTACTTTCTCTTTTTATCAACTCCACCGGCAACACGATTTCTGTCTCACATTCTGTTCCATCGCGCATTGCCTCAAGACACTTAATTGCAGTTTTTGCCCTAAGAGGCGCCTCTTGATGAATTGTTGTAAGGGATGGATGGCTTTCCCTGCATGCCATATTATCATCAAATCCGATTATCTGGATATCCTTTGGAATTTGTATGTCTTTCCCCTGCAAAAATCGCATAAATTCGAGCGCATAAAAATCTGACACTGCAAAAACAGCGGTAACATTGTTCTTTAACAGCGTCTGGTATTTATCCTCATAAAAACACATTCTTTCCTTTTCTGTCTTAGGTATTTCCCATCTTAATGTTTCTCCTGGTCCAAAGGCTTCGCTAAAGCCCTCGATGCGCTCTTTGTCCATGCAGATGAAATTGTCCGCTATGCACAACGCTTTTTTATGTCCAAGCTTCCTAAAATACTTTCCTGCCTGATAACCACCGTCATAATGGTTGATGACCAGATTGACCACCTTGGAGCATTTTTCAAAATAGCCGTCATACACGACAAATGATATCCTCATCTGGTTTCTGAGCTTCTCATAATCCGCTTCGCAAAAGCCCATCCATGTTCCACATAGACGCAAACACCGGAATCTCACTGATGTCAGATGTCGTCTTTATCATCAGAAAATATCCTTTTTCATTTACCTCATGAGAAAGAGCATTTATTGAAGCCATAACAAATCCATCCTCTAAAACCCTGCCCTCATACTTTTCATTGTCATTTACCACCACTCCGATGATTCTTGAATTATTTCTCGCAAGCAGAATGCCTGCCATATTTGGGATATACCCTGAGCGTTCAAGCTCCTGCTGGACACTTTTCACCGTTTCATCCGAAATCTTTTCTGTTTTTCCATGAATCACCTTTGATACAGTTGCAGTACTAAGACCTAATGAATCTGCAACATCCGCAATCCGAACTCTGTTCTGTGCCATTTCCATTCCTTCTTTTCCTAAGATTCTGATTATATGGTACATCAAAAATGTGTGTTTTACAAAGGTTAAGCGTGTACCCCATCACAAAATCTGCGTTTGTTTTTTGTGATATTTTACTAAAGTATGGTATCATTTTCCGTATCATTGCTATTTCACTTCAAAAATTATTTTTTTCTCCGCAAAAGGTAAAGCATATTCCACACCCACCTTCGGAACACCGGTTCCAATGCCAGGCTCCGTATCGATCTCACTGGATGCAAACGGCGAGCCATAGAATTTTTACGCTGATGGCGGTGTTGTATTACGTGATCAATAATAACTGTGACTATGACGGAGATCTGGAGCTTGCATTGATTCCGGAGTCCTTCCGTACGGACGTACTGAAGGAAACATTAGATTCCAAGGGAGTGCTGATTGAAAACTCGGAGGTAGAACTTGCAGCATTTGCACTTCTGTTCGAGTTTGATGGAGACCAGAAGCACATTCGTCATGTGCTGTATAACTGCTCCGCTTCCCGTCCCGGCATCGAAGGAAAAACGAATGAGGATTCCAAGGAAGTACAGACGGAGAAGCTGTCTCTCAAGGCGGTGCCACTTGCTAGGTGAAAGCAAAGACCGGAAATACATCGCATCAAGTTCCACCGAGATATCTACAAGGATCTCGATGCGCTGGGAAAGGCTGTCGGAAGCGGGGATGAGGGTTCCTCCCACCTCGATATGTTTTCCCTTGAGATGTTTGAGAACATCGCCTACATCATGGCAAAGCATGCAGATCCCACCATCCCGGACAGCCCGGAGGAATGGCTTGATGAGTTCAGCACCTTCTCCATCTACCAGGTACTTCCGAAAATCATCGAGCTTTGGTGCTTAAATGTCCAGACAGATGTAGAATCTTAAAAAACTTCACGCAACAGATCGGCCGATGACCACACCCTTGTTTCTGCTTCGCTGCGTACAGCTCGGCATCTCCATCCGGGATCTTGACTTACTCACAATCGGAATGGTGAACGATATGTACGCAGAAAGCAGCAATGATGAGTACAAAGGCTATGCGCAGATCGCTACGCAGATGGATTGGTGAATTTCGATGCATTTTAGCAGAATTTATGTGTCTTATATAATGACAGTATGTTGACATTAGACGCGCATTTGAGTATACTATACTTGAATGGAGGTGTTCTGTATGGCAACAACTAATTTAAATATTCGTACAGACAAGGCAATCAAGGACCAGGCGGAGGAAATCTTCAATGAGCTTGGTCTGAATATGACAACTGCTGTAAATATGTTCCTGAGAACCGCTATCCGTGAGCATGGTATTCCTTTTGAATTAAAACTGGAAGTACCGAATGATACGACAGCCACTGCCATTGAGGAAGGCCGAAAAATGATGAAGGATCCTTCTGCTCCGCGTTATTCCAGTATGGATGCGCTTAAGGCAGCTCTCGACGTATGAAATACGACATTCAGTTTACCAATCAGTTTAAAAAGGATTTGAAGCTTGCCAAAAAGCAAAATAAAAATCTTGATAAGCTGTTTGAGGTAATCGATATTCTAACGAATGGCGGTACGCTGGAAGCAAAATACAGAGATCATGATCTTACAGGCAACTATAAAGGCACGCGTGAGTGTCACATTGAACCAGACTGGTTGCTCATCTATGAGATTCAGAACAACGTTTTAGTACTCATGCTTTACAGGCTAGGTACGCACTCAGAACTATTCAAAAAATAGATCAAAAAATATTATAGCAATTCAGAAAGCATCTATCAGAAATGGTAGGTGCTTTTCTTATGCCCAAATTCAGGAGATGATTTGATGGGACACACACCCTTCGGTTACCGAATCGAGAATGGCAAGGCAGTGATAAATGAAGCTGCTGCCTCTCAGGTTCGAAACCTTTACAAGAATTATTTAAGCGGTCTATCCCTTACCAATGCTGCGAAGGAAGCCGGGCTTGACCTTCTCCATGCAGGTGCCAAGCGCATGATGCAAAACAGGCATTACCTCGGAGATGACTTCTACCCGGCCATCATTGATCCGGCATCCTTCGACGCTGTCAGTGCGGAGCTTACCAAACGCTCCACAAAGCTCGGACGGAATGGCCGCTATATTGCACCAATCATAAAAATGCCACCTGCCACTTTTCGACTTGGTAACATTACAGAGAATTATAAAAATCCGGTCAGGCAAGCAGAATACCTATACAGCCTGATAGAAAGCGAGGTCAAATAATGGGAAATGTTATGGTCATCCCTGCAAAACGGCAGCTCGGAAACACTGCCAGACAGCAGGATGCAAAGCCAAGGCTTAGAGTCGTGGCGTATTGCAGAGTCAGTACTGACAGCGATGAGCAGGCTACAAGCTACGATGCTCAGGTCGAGCATTACACAGAATTTATACAGAAAAACCCAGAATGGGAATTTGCCGGTATCTACGCCGATGATGGTATTTCCGGCACCAACAAAAAAAGCGTGAGGACTTTAACCGTATGATTGACGACTGCGAGGCCGGAAACATCGACATGATTATCACCAAGTCCATCAGCCGATTTGCCAGAAACACGCTGGATTGCCTGAAATACATCCGCCAGCTGAAGGATAAGAACATTCCCGTCTTCTTCGAAAAGGAATCCATCAACACAATGGATGCCAAGGGTGAGGTCCTGATTACGATTATGGCCTCCCTGGCTCAGCAGGAATCACAATCTCTCAGCCAGAATGTAAAGCTGGGACTCCAGTTTCGTTACCAGAATGGCCAGGTACAGGTAAATCACAATCACTTTCTCGGCTACACCAAGGATGCAGATGGAAATCTCATCATTGATCCGGAACAGGCAGAGGTGGTAAAACGCATTTACCGTGAATACCTGGAGGGCTACTCGATGGACCGGATTGCAAAAGGTCTGGAAGCAGACAGCATCCTCACCGGCGCTGGCAAAACAAAATGGTGGACCAGCACCATCAACAAAATCCTCCGAAACGAGAAATACATCGGCGATGCCCTGCTTCAGAAAACCTATACCACAGACTTCCTGAACAAGACCAGAGTGAAGAACAACGGCATCGTGCCACAATACTATGTGGAAGGCAACCACGAAGCAATCATTCCAAAGGACATCTTCTTGCGGGTACAGGAAGAACTGGTACGCAGGCGAGTGGTCAAGACAAGCTCTAATGGCAAAAAGCGCTCCTACAGCTGCAACCACTGCTTTGCTCAGATTGTCATTTGTGGCGAATGTGGTGAAATGTTCCGCAGAATTCACTGGAACAATCGCGGCTACAAATCCATCGTCTGGCGCTGCCTCATCAGACTGGAGCCGACCGGGCAGGAATGCCACGCAAGAACCGCCAATGAGACGATATTAGAGAATGTGGTAGTTCAGGCCATCAACACGCTCCTTGGCGATAAGTCCACCTACCAGGCGCAGCTCCAGCAGAACATTGCAAAGGTGATCCGTAGCGCTCAGCAAAATACCGCTGATGGCATTGACGAAAGACTACAGGAGCTTCAGAAAGAGCTTCTCAAAAAAGCCAATAGCAAAGAGGCCTACGACGAGATTGCCGATGAGATCTTCAAACTCCGAGAACAGCGAGAAAAATGCACGGTTGACACTGCCGCCAGAGACGCACAGATTGCCCGCATCAACGAGCTGCAGGATTTCATCAAGCAGCAGCCCGCACACCTGGAAGCCTTCGACGAGGTCCTGGTAAAGCGCTGGCTTGAGCGAATCATCTTCTGGGAGGACCACTTCACTGTGGAGCTTAAGTCCGGACTGAAAATTGACATTGAAGGATAACGCCTAAAAATCACAAAGGCTCCTCACCACTGGTTTAATTCCGGTGATGAGGAACTTTTCTTGTTTTATTCTGGCATCGAGCCCAAACAGATAGCTGGTATTTGAAAATTAAAACCTGCATATGACACAGTTTGAAACGTAATTTCTGCATCTTCTGGTAAGATTTCTTCATATTCATGATTACGTATTATGTGGAATACACTGTCAATCGATTTATTACGAAATAGTTCAATGAGTTTTTTCTCATCAATAACTGGAACATGTTTATTCTGTGTCCTGATATTGTGTTTTGCAACTACACAGCAAAACAAATCAACATCATTTCCATCATCGCATTCAAATACCTGTTTCATAAAATGCTCTTTATCAGTCATTGCGTATCCCATAATTTGCTCTGATTGCTCACATCCATGAGTGATATCATCTTCTCTTGCATAAACTTCCTTTGAAGAATCGGCTGCCATGAACCATTTCAATTCACATAATAAAACCGCATTTGAAACTGTATCATAGATACCTAAATCAATATCAGGCAATCGTCCTCCTAACTTCTTATGTTTTTTAATTATTAAATTGTCATTAGGAGGAATTGCTTCTTCAATTTCCTTTACCATTAGATCTTCTAAATCATTTACTTCTTTAGAATGTTCGAAATCACTTCTTGAGCTAACAACTGCAAGTAGATTTCTTTCTGGTCTAGAGCCCATAAACAACATCGGAGCAATGAGTACCATATCCTCATTAATTTTCACAATAGGTTGATACATAATATCAACATTTTTCTTAGATGGCTCAAAAATCAAATAATCAAATATACTTTTTACTTTTTCTTTTTCAACATTACTTATTGAAGCAGCATATCCTATTACACTATCAGGACTTTGCACAATTAAAGCATTTTCTATTCTTACTAAAGGGTCTTTAATTGTTAGGCAACTAAAAAAGTGGATATAGCAAAGAGCCGCAATAGCTATCCAAACACTTTTATATTCCTCTAACGTGAACGTGTCAAACTTCCAAGAATCCGGTAAAGTCTTTGTTGCATTCCATTGTGCTTCAGCAACTTCCACAAATGGTGTTAGTATTTCTGAATTCAACTCATAACATATCTGTCCGCCTTGAATAGATATCTTTTTTTGTAATTTTGCATTTGCTTGCATAATTTGAATAGGATTAAACGTTTCCATAAGACCACTAACCTCTTTACTACTGGCTTCACGAAGTATATCATTCCATGATGAACAATTATCATCATCGGAGAAGAAAAATGAAACGGTGTTGTCTTCAACTTTTGCCGATAGCCTCCTTCTAGAATAAGAAATATATCCACTGCAAATCAACGAATAGGGATACGCATAGTCATTTAAAAAAGAAGCACATTGTTCATATCTTTCCTCAGAAATCGTTCTTTGTATTAATCCATCAGTGGATACACTTTCACTGTGTTCAACCCAATTCAACGCCTGATTAAGTGAATCCATATAATCTGTGATTTTCTTTAATGCTATCGGATTAAGCATACTTGCCATAACTGTACATGCACACAAATCTTCAAATGTTGTCATCAATTCATACATCAACTGTTTTTTATTTCCAGAAAGGAATACATGTTTTTTATGGTATTCATCAATTATTTTCTCTATTTCTCTAATATTCATAAACATCCTTCTTCCATAACATCTAATCCACTGCCTGCAACCACCAAAAATGGTCGAGTTGCCGGATTGGTTGTCATCCATTTTCATTATACAGATTTCACTCCAAAATTTCTGACATCTAATCCACTGTCTCAAATCATGACATCTAATCCGAGGTTACAACCCGATACACATTTTGCGGTAGATATGTTTCCATATAAGAAAACCGAGCTTTTCCGGCAGTCTGGCTTCAAATCCAAACCTCCGAAAAAGCCCGGAATCTATGTTCTTTAATTTGTCTTACGCCACGCTTGATGCGCTACGGAAGCAAAGCTTCCTACGCTTATCCGCGGCATTCGCCGCATACAGCCCATCGCATAATGGTGCCTTTGTGAGCAAGCTCCCACAGCACCTTATGCTCGGTCTGTGCGTGGCTCATTGCTAACGCGTGACATCAAGACTACCGTCTCAACGGTATTCCCTTTGTCCCACAAAAGCTCCGTAACTTCCCCGCCATCCTTGAACACCGGAAAATTCAGACCAATCCGCTTTAGCGGATATTCAGACTCGTCATTCCTGTAAATTTCAATTTCCTTAATCAAGGCTGTGACCACATTTCTCTTTTCTTCGTCATTTATTATATTATAAACGCAGTCGAAATTCACCATGATTTTGTAAATATTCTCAAGAGTAATTGCCTGCTGCTTAATTGCATCTCGCCGAAATCTGGCATCTTCGATTTTTTCCTCCAGCTCAACAATGACATCATATAGGGAATCTAACCGCAAGGTCATATCATGGAGCTTTCGTTCCCGGTATTTTGCATCAGCAGGGAGACTGTCAATTTCCCGTTCCAATCTTGTTTTATTCAGATCAACTTCCTTCAGCTTTGCCTGATAGCCCTCCAGTTCTTTATCCACTGCTTTCGTGTCAATCTGAACGCCAATCCGTTTTTTAATGGCTTGGGCATATTCCTCATTCCTTACGATCTCACGAATTGCCTCAATGACCATCGGTTCAATATCGGTCTTTTTCAGCATCGCCTTATATTCACAATGCTTACCCCGGACCATCCTATTCCGACTACATACATAATAGTAAATTTCTTTGTAAGTGCCATCTTTATTTGTCCATGCGTGTTTATTCGTATACATGGGACTTCCACAAACCGGGCATTTCAGCAGACCTGATAACAAATGAACTCGATCCCGCCCAATTTTTGACGGTTGCTTTACTCCGGTTCTAAGACGCTTGGCATGAGCCTTTTCCCATACCTCCTCACTAACGATTCCTTTATGCTGTCCCTCTGTCAGAATGTAATCGTCATTTCTTTTCATCTGGTAATCGTTTTTTGTGCCTTTGACTTTTTCCTTCGTTCTCCGTCCATAGGCAATTTTACCGCAATAAACCGGGTTATCCAATATCAGTTTAATAAAATGTCCTGTCCAATCCTCTAATGTGCCATTCTGCCTCGGAATTTTCCGTATACCTTGTAAGTTCAACTGATTCGCAATACCACCCAAACCGATTTCCGATGAAGTATATAATTCAAAAATCTTCCGTATTGCCACAGCCTCTGTTTCTTCAATCATCAGCTTGTTATCTTCCAGTGTATACCCGTAGGGAGCAAAGCCACCATTCCATCCACCTTGCCGTGCCTTTTCGCGCCGCCCGTTCATCGTCTGCTCGATAATATTCTCACGCTCAATCTCAGCCACAGCAGATAGTACAGAAATCAAAAGTTTTCCGCTTGTCTGAGAGGAATCAATCCCTTCTTCTATGCAAATCAGATTTACACCATAAGATTGAACCAACTCCAAAGAGTTAAGTATATCCGCTGCATTACGGCCAAACCGTGACAGCTTATACACTAAAATATAGTCAATGTCCAAGCCATCCTCAATATCTCTGAGCATTTTTTGAAAGGCAGGCCGTCCCTCAATGGATTTACCGGATTTACCGGCATCTTCATAAGTATCAACAACGATCATTTCCTCACGATCCGCAAATCGTGTCAGCATATTTTTTTGACCTTCCAGGCTGTATCCGTCCACTTGCATCTCTGTGCTGACCCTCGGATACAAAACACAGCGTTTTCCATATCGGTTCATAATTCATACCTCCAAAATTTACTTTTGGAAAATATCCTATGTAAAGCTGCGATTTTCACGCAGCTCCGTCAACCTCGCCCAGCACTCTCATACCATATTTCTCGATGATATGTGCCAGCGAAGTGATAAACGCTTCAAATTTTTGTTCCGCCAGAAGTTCTTCTGACCGGATTTCATCTGAAGGAATCAATGCGCTTTTATTCTGGATATTCTCCATTCAGAATCACCTCCGCAATTCCTAACGAAATTATAACTCTACTTGCACAGCCTGAAAATGATACGGCCTTTCGGCACTTTTATGTAATCCCCAGACTACACAAGAGCGTCTTGTTTATGTTTTCCATGTCATCCTTTTTTAGATGACCAATATAGTTTTTTAACCTCGACTTGTCGATTGTTCTGATCTGTTCCAGCATAACAACAGATGGTTTCATCAAACCGCATCTGTCATTTAAGTGGTAATGCGTGGGGAACTTTCTGCTTTTTTTACTTACACTGGTAATTGCTGCAATAATAATCGTAGGACTGAAACAATTTCCCACATTGTTTTGAAGAATGAGTACAGGACGAGAGCCACTTTGTTCGGAGCCAATACCAGGACTTAAATCAGCCGAATATATGTCACCTCGATGGAATTTTTCAAACATCACTCTCGCCTCCTTAATATCTTAATACTTAAACAGCCGCACCAGTCTGAAAGAAATCTTCAGATAAAAACCTGGTGCGGCTACTGTTATTCTGTTCGGATTACTCGTCATATTTGCCACGCCCCCTGACGCTGGGAACATAGCAGGTCTCCGCTGGCGCGGTTGTCATAACTCCGCAGCGTCGTTTTACTCGTGCGCCGCAGGGTTCCCCCCAAGTCTTTAGGAGGCCGTGAGGAAGTATCTTTAAGCTCCCGTGCAGTCCTCGCGCCGAATCTGCCACCATCTGTTTTGTGAAATCGTAGATCGCTCCGAAACAGCTTTGTTCATCACCTCCCTGGCTGCTCCATCTTCGCGGCGTTCCACACTCGCTCGTACACGGGTTATGTACCTGTTATGCTGTCTATGAAATTGTCAAAGTGCTGTTGAAGGGGGAAAACTTGTCCTTCTAATAGTAATGAAAAAAAGAGCAAGATTTTCGCTATGCTAATCAAACTTTTTCAAATTTTTAGCCAGCCATTTCAAACCGCGTTGGATGCTGTCATACACTCTACTGAGATCAACGCCTTCTGTCTTGGCAATTTCTTTAACTGTCATACCCAGATAAAACCGAGCATAAATCCTCTTTGCCTGCTTCTCCGGTAAGGCCATCACCGCAGAATAGAGCTGTTCTCGAAGCTGCTTTTCCTCCATGAGCATTTCTGGCGTCGGCGGCTGATACACTACCTGTTTCTCTATACCATTATCACAGTCCAGAGAATAGTACGCTTTGTAGTTATACATCTGGCGCTGGCGTGCAGCTTCTGCTCGCTTATCTGTCAGGAATACTTCTTGTACTTCACTGCTTACTTCTATAAAAACATCCGTTTTGTATATATCAGGATACAACTCCCTAAGATTGACTTTCTTCATTATGTACCTCCATTTCGATTCATGGGCGATTAGCGAGTGAATCGAATGGAGGTGGTGATCGGCAGCGACATACTTCGGGGGCTTTCCCGAAAAACCGATACCAAAAAGCGCCAGCTCCCCACAATTGGAAACTGGCGCAACAAAAATACCTACTATTTTGCTGATTTAGATGGAATGATAATACTGATTGATAGTCATACCTCCCCGGAGGAGGAACAAGACTTTTTTTAATTGATGAAGCTCATGGGTGCTATGAATGATGATAATTGCCATGGCGGTATCCTCCTGTGTACCGCCCTCTTAATCGCATGAGCATCGTTGGAAAAACAAAAAGAAACGGCGGCTCTGATTTCTCAAAGCCGCCACTTCATAGGTGCATAGAAATATGTCTGCTGTACGACGGCTTTTTTTCTTTTGCCGTCGTTCGGCAGATTTAATCACATTTTCTATCTTACTTTTAATTCTATGATAAAAACCAAATGTTGCAGAAA